>ENA-OQAB01000353-OQAB01000353.1-human-gut-metagenome-genome-assembly--contig:-NODE-353-length-26235-cov-4.224797_pt1 | contig 26235 bp, 24 predicted proteins | sample MGYA00242490_ERZ504517 | MGnify/ENA primary metagenome ERZ504517 (study PRJEB26092, sample SAMD00036298) | human gut metagenome | host: Homo sapiens | study: EMG produced TPA metagenomics assembly of...
AAGCTCAGATTCTCATGCGTATGCTCCTGCGGTTTACGATCATCATGTTACGGAAGCTCCGAAACAGATGATTGAAGACATGCACATGAAATACGCTTCGTCCATCGAAGAAGCATTTGGCAATGGCAAAAGACGTATTGCTGAAAAAGGCGTTAAGGAACCGAAGTCACGGTTATTCCTGACGGCGTATCGGTTATCGTAAAATAGCTTTTCGGCTGATTATTAAGATCATGAAATAATGGAACGGCTCTGTAAAGGTGAACCCTTTATGGAGCCGTTTTTGTCTTGCAATTGACCTATAAAGGTATCATATAATGAGTGAGATATTGTTTTGGCATGATAAAAGGGGGAATTGCCTTGGCAGGGTTAGAAACAACACTGGTATTCGACATCACCATGATTCTGCAAGTCGTGCTCATCGATTTGGCCTTAGGCGGCGATAATTCGATCGTCATCGGCATGGCAGCTAAAAATCTGCCTGCACATCTGCAAAAGAAAGCTATTTTATACGGAACGGCAGGGGCTATCATCCTGCGTTTCATCATGGCTTTTATCGTGTCCTGGCTATTCCAGGTGCCTTTTTTGAAGACCCTCGGCGCCGTCCTGCTCGTTTTCATCGGCATCAAGCTTATCGGGGCTGATGAGGCCGCCGAAGATATCCACGTCGAAGCTAAGGACTCCTTGTGGGCGGCTGTGCGGACGATTATGATGGCCGATGCCCTCATGAGTTTAGACAACGTACTGGGGATCGTCGGGGTCACGAATAACCACTGGGGCCTTTTGATGTTCGGCATGCTCATTTCGGTTCCGATCATCGTCTTTGGCAGCACTGTCGTCGTTAAAGTCATGAACCGGTTTCCCATTTTAGTCTACATCGGCGGAGCTATCCTCGGCTGGGCTTCCGGCGGGATGGTGGCAACGGACCCGTATTTAGCGCAGTATGTCGGCTGGGCAGCCGCTAATCCGACAGCGATGAAGCTCGTCTTGTTGGGCGTTACCGTCGTCGGCGGTTTTCTTTGGAAATCCCTTCACCGGGGAGGGAAAATTGCGGTCTAGATAAAGAAAAAACTTGACATTTTCTTCCAGTGTGATATTATATATAAGTCAGGTAACGGGGCGTGGCGCAGTTTGGTAGCGCGCTTGGTTCGGGACTAAGAGGTCGCAGGTTCAAATCCTGTCGCCCCGACCATTTTATATATCGGTATTTATCCCGAGAATACAGTAAGCGATATATAAAGCATGGAGAGCTGTCCGAGTGGCTGAAGGAGCATGATTGGAAATCATGTATAGGGCGAACGCTCTATCGTGGGTTCAAATCCCACGCTCTCCGCCATAAGAAAAAAGACGATCACGAAGGTGGTCGTCTTTTTTTATCTTTCATCAAAAATGTGTTTTCGGACAACATTTTCTTTTCCTACATGGATACTGTCGCTCACGCCGTTTTGCCGCATCATGCCCTGTGCAGCTTTTTGATTATGCACGGTGTGTCCGATTCTATCACGCCCGAAGATGGTGAAAGTGCCTCTTTTTAATAAGGAATCGGCAGTACTTTTAAAGAAGATATATAATATATAGTATATAAAGGAGGTGGCATCCGTTGTTGACGTCTCCTTCTGAGACATCTGATGGAGTGACCGGAATCCCGTGAACCCATCGATATTTTCCTTGCAATTCAAGGCTCGATGTGATAAACTATTCTAGCATAGGTTTTGAATGATTGATATAGAAAGAGGTGTAAGTGGTGAAAGAAGGTATTCATCCGAAGTATTATCCGAATGCCAAGGTAACTTGCGCATGCGGCAATACGTTTGAAACAGGTTCTACGAAACCGGAACTGCGTGTTGAAATTTGCTCTCAGTGCCATCCGTTCTTTACGGGTCAGCAGCGTGCTCAGCAGGCTCGTGGCCGTATCGAACAGTTCAATAAACGTTATGGTAAAACAGCTAAATAAGCAGCAGTACAAGTGGGCAGCAGAGCAGAAATGCTCTGCTCTATTTGTATGTAGAGAAAGGGAGGTAGCGCTTTGAAGAAACCGAAGATTTATGTCGGCGGTCAGGCTGTCATCGAAGGGGTTATGATGCGCAGTCCCAAGACGATTGCCACGGCCGTTCGGACGCCGTCCGGTGAAATTACGGTAAAAAAAGAAGCCATTCGGTCCATTTCCGAACGGTTTCCGATTCTGAAGAAACCCTTTTTGCGAGGAACCGTTGCTTTGGTCGAGTCTCTGATCTACGGCATGAAGAGCCTGTCTTATTCGGCTCAGGCTGCCGGTGAAGAAGAGGAACAACTGTCGAGCTGGCAGATGGCCCTGACCATGGCTGTCTCCGTTCTCTTGGCCATCGTTTTTTTCCTGGTCATCCCTACATATGCTGCTAAATTCATTCCCGGCGTTACGGACAGTGCCTTTCGGCTCAACGTCGTCGAAGGGGTTTTGCGCCTGGCTATATTTCTATTATATATATGGGCCATTTCATTGACGGCAGATATCGACGGGTCTTTGAATATCACGGGGCCGAACACAAAACGATTTGGACCTATGAGTCCGGTGAAGAATTGACTGTTGAAAATGTCATGCGCCATACCCGCCTTCATCCGCGGTGCGGCACGAATTTTCTGCTCATCGTCATGGTCGTGTCGATTTTCGTCTTTGCCTTTTTGGGCTGGCCGAGTTTCATCGAACGTGTCTTGTCCCGTATCGTTCTCATGCCTGTCGTTGCCGGTATCAGTTATGAAATGATACGCCTGGCCGGGCGCACGACGAATCCCGTCATTCAAACCATATTCCGACCGGGTCTGTGGCTTCAATATCTGACGACCCGTGAACCGCATCCAGACCAGATAGAAGTTGCCATCGAGGCCATGAAGGCTGCCAAACCGGCTGACGACGGCGATGTTACAGAGATAAAGTAAGGAGAGAATTATGAGCTCATTTATGGATAAAGTACAGGCCGTGGAAAATAAATTCATGGACCTGGAACAGCAGATCAGCGACCCTGCGGTCATTGCCCGTCAGGAAGAATGGCAGAAGCTGACGAAGGAACATGCGTCGCTCATGCCCCTTGTCGAAACGTTCCGCAAGTATAAGGACATCACCCATACGATAGAAGGGGATCAGGAAATCTTAAACGACCCCGACAGCGATGATGACCTCATGGCCATGGCTAAGGAAGAAATGAACGGCCTTGTAAAAGAACAGGCCGACCTTGAAGATCAGCTGCACATCCTCATGCTGCCCAAGGACCCGCGGGATGACAAAAACGTCATCATGGAAATCCGCGGCGGTGCCGGCGGCGACGAAGCAGCCCTCTTTGCCGGCGACTTATTCCGCATGTATATGAAATATATCGAAAAGCAGCCCGGCTGGAAGACGAGTATTATCAGCTCTAACGAACCGGAATTGGGCGGCTTTAAAGAAGTCGTATTCTCTATCGAAGGATCCGGTGTCTTTGGCAAGCTGAAATATGAATCGGGCGTCCACCGCGTTCAGCGTGTCCCCGTTACCGAAGCCGGCGGCCGCATCCACACGTCGACGGCGACGGTTGCCGTTCTGCCGGAAGCAGAAGACGTTGAAATCGACCTCAATATGGACGATGTCCGCGTCGATTATTTCCGTGCCTCCGGTGCCGGCGGTCAGCACGTCAATAAGACGAGTTCTGCCGTTCGCATGACCCATATTCCGACGGGCATGGTCGTCGAATGTCAGGACGAACGGTCGCAGCTGGAAAATAGGGCCAAAGCGCTTCGCGTCTTGAAAGCCCGTCTCCTCGACCAGGCTCAGCAGAAAGCGGACGCCGAACTGACGGAAGAACGGCGCAGCCAGGTCGGTACGGGCGACCGTAGTGAACGGATCCGCACGTACAACTTCCCCCAGGGCCGGGTAACGGACCACCGCATCAACCTGACCTTGTACAAACTCGATAACGTCTTAAACGGTGATATCGACGAATTTATTCAGGCTCTGGCTGAAACTCGCCGAGCTGAACTGATGAAAGAAGCAGAAAATGAATAAGATTTGGACCATCGGTGCCTTGCTGCAATGGACTCAGCAGTACTTTGCAGAAAAAGGCATCGATTCACCGCGTCTGGATGCAGAGATTCTCTTGGCCCATGTCTTAAAAAAAGAGCGGATTTATTTATATGCCCATTACGATGAGCCCATGAACGGTGAAGAACTGGCAGCCTTTCGGGAACTGGTGAAAAAGCGGGGGAGCCGTTTGTCCGTCGCCCATATCCTGGGAAACCAGGCTTTTATGGGACTTGATTTTAAGGTCAGCCAGGATGTGCTCATCCCGCGGCCGGAAACGGAGATGCTCGTAGAAACCGTGATAGCGGCGGCTAAGGGAACAAAGCCTGTCGTCATCGACGTCGGCACGGGAAGTGGTGCCATTGTCCTCAGTCTCTTGTCGTACTTACCGGAGGCGACGGGCTTTGGTGTCGATATTTCCCCGAAGGCCTTGGCCGTGGCTGCCGAGAATGGCCAAACCTTGGGCCTTAGCGACCGCGTAACTTGGCTTGAAAGTGACCTCTTTACGGAGGTCCCGCCCATGGCCTGTGACTGGCTGGTGTCGAATCCGCCTTATCTGACGGCTCAGGATATGGCAGATCTTCAGCCTGAAGTGCGCCATGATCCGGAACTTGCCTTATACGGCGGTGACGATGGGCTTTCTGTTTACCGGAGACTGGCTGAGGCCTCGCCGGCCTATGTCAAAGGCGGCGGCCACTGTGCCGTCGAAATCGGGGCCGGCCAAGCCCCGGATGTCATCGACATTTTCTGCCGGACCGGTGCCTATGACCATGAACAGACCGTTAAAGATTATGGCGGCATTGACAGAGTCCTGTTATTTACAAGAAAAGAGTAATAGATCATGAAGCAGACGAAACTTGTAGAAATTACGGATATAGAGCAACAGAAGGAGATTCTTGAAGAAGCCGGAAGGATTATTCGCGACGGCGGATTGGTCGTCTTTCCGACAGAAACGGTGTATGGAATCGGTGCTAACGGCCTTGATGCCGATGCCTGCCGCAGTATTTATGAAGCGAAAGGGCGTCCCAGCGACAATCCTTTGATTTTGACCGTCCCTGACGAAGAAGGGGCTCTTCAGGCAGCGGCAGTCATCTCGCCGACGGCGCAGAAATTGATGGATTATTTCTGGCCCGGTCCTTTGACCATCGTCCTGCCCAGAAAACCCATCGTTCCCGATGCGGCTACGGGAGGCCTCGATACGGTGGCCCTGCGCTGCCCTGATCACGATATCTGCCGGGCTTTTCTGCGCTATGCCGGCGTTCCGGTAGCCGGTCCCAGCGCCAACTTATCGACTCGTCCCAGTCCGACGACGGCGGCTGAAGTCATGCACGACATGGACGGCCGTGTCGATATGGTCATTGATGGCGGTCCCTGCCACATCGGTGTTGAATCGACGATCGTTGAATGCAGTGGCGACGACAAGGTAACCATCCTTCGTCCCGGCGGCGTTACCATTGAAATGCTGAAGGAAATCGTGCCCATCGTTGAAATGGAGACGACCTTGGTGACCGGCAAAGGGGTTCCCAAGGCGCCTGGCATGAAGTACCGCCATTATGCACCGTCAGCACCGATGACTGTCGTCGTAGGGACAGAAGACAAGGTAACGGAAAAGCTTCAGTCTCTGTATGAAGCCCTTAAGGCAGAAGGGAAGACCGTCGGCTTCTTGGTCAGTGAAGAAGTAGGCAGCCATTTTCCTCATAAAAACATGTACGTCTGGGGCCATCACGACGACAAAGAAGCCTTGGCTAACCAGCTCTATACAGGTCTCCTTTCCTTTGACAGCGACGTCGTCGACGTCATCTTAGCCGAAGGCGTCGATGATGAAGGATTGGGCCTTGCTATCATGAACCGCATGAAGAAAGCTGCCGGCGGCCATGTCATCCTCGTCGATTAAGGCTTTTCGCAAAGCCCGGGAAGATGTATAATAAGATAGAATTACACCAGCAAAGAGACAGGGAGGAGTTAATGATGAAATTAGTACTTGGCGCCGATCACGGCGGATTTGAACTGAAGGAAAACATCAAAGAGTATTTGAAAGAAGAAGGCATTGAATTTACCGACTATGGTACCTTGACGGGCGATCGCTGCGACTATCCCGACGTTGCTAAAAAAGTTGCCGAAGCCATTGCCGACGGTACCTTTGACCGGGGCATCCTCGTTTGCGGCACCGGCATCGGCATCGGCATTGCGGCCAATAAAGTTCACGGTATCCGGGCAGCTCTTTGCCACGACACCTTTTCGGCAGAATTCTGCCGCCGCCATAACGACGCCAACATTCTGACCATGGGCGGCCGCGTTATCGGACCGGGCCTGGCCAGAGAAATCGTTCGTATTTTCCTGTCCACCGGCTTTGACGGCGGCCGTCACGCTGAACGCGTTGCCAAAATTGCCGACATGGATAAATGAGGAAGGAGTATTCACACATGCATGTACAAGTAATGGATCATCCGCTTATTCAGCATAAAATCACGCTCATGCGCAAAAAAGAAACGGGGTCGAAGGACTTCCGCAACCTCTTAGAAGAAATCACCATGCTCATGGGCTATGAAATCACGCGGGATTTGCCGTTGGAAAATGTAGCCATCGAAACGCCGGTCGCTACGATGACGGGCAAGCAGATCAGCGGTAAGAAACTGGGCATCGTCCCCGTTCTTCGCGCCGGTTTGGGTATGGTTCAGGGGATGCTGAACCTCATCCCCATGGCGAAAGTCGGTCATATCGGACTCTATCGCGACCCGCAGACTCTGGAACCGGTTGAATATTACTGCAAACTGCCTGATGTTGAAAACCGCGACTTCATCATTGTCGACCCCATGCTGGCTACCGGCGGCAGTGCTTCGGCAGCCATTACCCTGCTCAAGGATAAGGGTATCAAGAACATTAAGCTCATGTGCTTGGTAGCCGCTCCTCAGGGCGTTCAGAAGGTCAACGCCGACCATCCTGACGTTCGCATCTACGTTGCCGCCCTCGACGATACCTTGAATGACCAGGGCTATATCGTTCCCGGTCTTGGAGATGCCGGTGACCGTATCTTCGGTACGAAATAAGACGCTTTTATTACGGCATATAAAAAAGTCACCTCCCATATTGTTTGGGAGGTGATTTTCTGTCTGTTAATGGCCGCAGGAAGGGAGGCTGTGAATCGATTTCAATTCATACGGCGTTTCCTGATAGACGATATTCAGCCAATTGTGGTAGAAGAGGTGGGCGTAGCTGCACCATGTGAAGTACGGTTCCTTGGTATCGTTGTCGCCCGGGTAGTAGTGCTTGGGGACGGCGATGGGCAGGCCTTTTTTCTTATCCCGCAGGTACTCTTCTTCGAGGGTCCGGCGGTCGTATTCGAAGTGGCCGAGGACGAAGAAGCGGCGGTGGTCCGGCGTACCGATGATGTTGATGCCGTTTTCGGCGGACCGCGACAGGATTTCCAGTTCCGGCGTGTTGTAGACGGCAATGTCATCTATGGCCGTATGGCGGGACTGGGGAATGAAGTAGCGGTCATCGAAGCCCCGGAGGAGGGGATGGTGCTTCTGAGTCAGTTGGTATTCAAAGATACCGAAGAGCTTGGAAGACAGATCCCGTTTGTGGATGCCGTAGTAGTGGTAGAGCCCGGCTTGGCGCCCCAGCAGAAGAGGAGCGTCGAAAAGGCATGGGTCTTGGCCCAGTCGAAATAGGTCTTCATTTCCGGCCAATAGTCGACGGATTCAAAGGGAATCTGTTCGACCGGCGCGCCGGTAATGATCAGGCCGTCATAGTAGCGGTCCTTAATGTCTTCGAAGACGTAGTAGTTTTCATCGAGGTAAGAGGCATCGGTATGGGTACTCTGATGCATTTCAGTGTGGCAGAAGTCGACTTCAACTTGGAGCGGCGAGTCACCGAGCAGGCGGAGCAGCTGCAGCTCCGTGGGCTTCTTCAAAGGCATTAAGTTGAGGATGAGAATGTGCAGGGGCCGTATGTCCTGATGGAGGGCCAGACCCTTATCAATGGTGAAGATCCCTTCGTCATGTAATTTTTCCTTGGCGGCCAGGCCGTCAGCAATTTTAATCGGCATCGTCTGTCCCTCCTTTATCAGGCTATACTTAAATCGAAGCTAAGGCTTTTTCTACGGCAGCTAAGAGGTCTTCAATGTTTTCGAGGCCGATGGAGATGCGGACCGTACCCGGCGTGATGCCGCAGGCACGCTGTGCTTCTTCCGAAAGCTGCTGATGTGTCGTCGAAGCCGGGTGAACGAGGAGTGACTTGGAGTCGCCGACGTTGGCCAGGTCCGAGAAGATATCGGCGCTGTCGATGAATTTACGAGCTGCTGTGTAGCCGTCTTTGAGTTCAAAGGAGAAAATGGAGCCCGTTCCCTTGGGGAAGTATTTCTGAGCCAATTTGTAGTACGGCGAAGACGGCAGGGACGGATAGTTGACCTTGGCGACTTTCGGGCTGTTTTCTAAGAAATCGGCGATTTTCTGGGCGTTTTCAACGTGGCGTTCGATCCGCAGGGACAGCGATTCAAGGCCCTGGATGAGAAGCCATGCGTTAAACGGGCTGATGCAGGCGCCGAGGTCGCGGAGAGCTTTGGCGCGGATGCGGGTGACGAAGCCGGCGCCGGGAATGTCTTTGGCGAAGTTGACGCCGTTATAGGACTGATCCGGCGAAGCGAATTCTTGGAAACGGCCCGAAGCTGCCCAGTCGAACTTGCCGTTTTCTACGATGAGACCGCCTAAGGTCGTGCCGTGACCGCCGATGAATTTCGTAGCCGAATGGACGACGATGTCAGCACCGTGGTCGAGAGGACGGAAGAGGAACGGAGTGGCAAAGGTATTGTCGACGATGACCGGCAAGCCGTTTTCATGGGCAATGGCTGCGATGGCTTCAAAGTCGGGAATATTGATGGCCGGGTTGCCGAGGCTTTCAAGATAAATAGCCTTGGTCTTGTCGTTGATGTATTTGGCAAAGGACTGCGGATCATCGGGATCGGCAAAGTGCGTCGTAATGCCGAGGTGTTTGAATGTTTCCGTAAACAGTTCGACCGTGCCGCCGTACAGGGTCGGAGCGGCGATGATTTCGTCGCCGGCGCCGGCCAGGTTGATGATGGAGTAGGCGATAGCCGATGCGCCGCTGGCCGTAGCAAGACCGGCTGTGCCGTTTTCAAGGGCGGCGATTCGTTTTTCAAGGACGTCCTGGGTCGGATTGGTCAAACGGCTGTAGATGAAGCCCGGATCTCTCAATGCAAAGCGGTCTTCTGCCTGCTGCGTATCTTTAAAGACGTAAGACGTCGTCTGGTAAATAGGAACGGCACGAGAACCCGTCGTCGGATCCGGAACCTGACCTGCATGCTGTTGTAACGTTTCGAATTTGTAGTTTTTGTTTTCGCTCATAATACATTTCCCCCTGAGATCTTAAAAAATATTAATGTAGTATAAACTTGAAAGCCTTGTAATAAAAAAAGCTTCCATCCCTATGTAAGGGACGGAAGCACCGTGATACCACCCAATTTCACCTATCCTTCACAGGATAAGCCTCTTCAGGTACGCAGGCAAATCTTGCCCTCAATACCTTAGCACTGTAACGGGTGCGCCCGGACGGTCTAATTATTCGACCAGCCTGCTCGGAGTCCATCTTCCACGATGCTCATTGCATTCCCTTTCACCAAATCGGGAACTCTCTGTGCCAAGTCCTATCGTGTACTCTTCTCTTCATTGCAACACTATCAAGTTGTTGACGTAAGTCTATCATCAAAACGAGGTCTTGTCAAATGATTTTTCGAAAAAAATTCAAGAAATTTTAAGTTAAACGTTCTAATATAAAGGTACTGCTTAAATATATAATGATATATATAGTATGCGAAAGAGGAATCATCAGCTATGCTGAGGCGAAAAAGCCCTTTCGGTCGGGAATTTATCCGGGAAAAGCTTGAAAAAAGTAAAATAATTGTTGACAAGGGGCAGTGAAATCTGTAAAATAAATAAGTAAGCTTTTCACTTGGACTCCATTAGCCCCGGAGAAAGAGCACCAAAAGCTTGGTCAGTTAGTTAATCAGGGAGGAATTACACAGCATGAAAACTACATTTATGGCCAATGCAGGCAACATCGAACGTAAATGGTTTGTTGTTGACGCTGAAGGCCAGACATTAGGCCGTCTTGCTGCCGAAGTAGCTAAAGTTCTTCGGGGAAAACATAAACCTACTTTTACCCCGCATGTCGATACAGGCGATTTTGTAATTGTAGTCAACGCAGCAAAAGTTAAATTGACTGGTAAGAAATTAATCCAGAAGACCTATTTCCATCATTCCGGTTATCCCGGTGGATCTAAATTCACTCAGGCCGGCCATCTGCTCGAAACACGGCCGGAACGTGTTGTTGAAATGGCAGTTCGCGGTATGCTCCCGAAAAATAAATTGGGTGAACAGATGTACCGTAAACTGAACGTCTATGCAGGCGCTGAACATCCGCATCAGGCTCAGCAACCTGAAGTTTTGAAGTTAAACATTCGCTAATTAATACCGGGAGGAAGATTTCATGGCAGTAGCACAGTACTACGGCACTGGCCGTAGAAAGACATCCGTTGCTAGAGTTCGTCTGGTTCCGGGTCAGGGTAATATCACCGTCAATAAAAAAGAATTGAACGAATATTTCGGTCGTAAAACGCTGGAATTGGTTATTAAACAGCCCCTCGTACTCACAGGTGTAACCGAACAGTACGACGTCATCGCTGACGTTAAGGGCGGCGGTCCGTCCGGCCAGGCCGGCGCAATCCGTCACGGCATCAGCCGCGCTCTGTTGGAAGTCGACAGCGATTTCCGTCAGGCACTGAAAAAAGCCGGTTTCCTCACGCGTGACCCGCGTGAAAAAGAACGCCGCAAATACGGCCTCAAGAAAGCTCGTAAGGCTTCTCAGTTCTCGAAACGTTAATATTTTTCCAAGATATTTTCGTCAAACCTATGCAATTAAAAAGGGGTATCTCACAATGGGTTTCCATTCTGAGACCCCTTTTTTGTATCTTTTTGAAGGGAAGCCCTTGGCTGTATCAGGAAGGGTCCCGATACTTCGGTGCGGGACCTTTTTGGCGTAGAGAAAACTGGCCTCTGAGCCTCAAAGATGATAAAATGGATAAGAAAATAAACGATGTTACTTATCATAAAGGGGGATTTTTTATGTTTACCTATTATATGCCGACGCAGGTGTTTTTCGGGAAAAACTGTATTGCCGAGTCAGGTCAGGTGTTAGCCGGTTTGGGGAAACGGGCCTTATTGGTCACAGGACGTCATTCCGCCAAGGTCAACGGCTCTCAAGATGCTATTACCGGAAAACTTGATGAATTAGGCATTGCCTGGTATCTCTTTGACGATGTTGAAAACAATCCCTCTATCGATACGATCCGCAGAGCCGCTTCTCTTGCCAAGGAGAAGGGCGTTGATTTCGTCATCGGTATCGGCGGCGGTTCGCCGATGGATGCCGCTAAGGCCATTGCCCTGCTCTGCACGGATGATCTCGACGATGAACGGCTTTTCAAAGGACCTTACAAAAAGCCCTTGCCCATTGTGGCCGTGCCGACGACGGCCGGAACGGGGAGTGAAGTGACCAAAGTCAGTGTCCTTACCAATGTTCATGCCGGGACCAAGCAGTCCATCAATACGCCCTTCATTTTTCCGGTCTATGCCTTTGCCGACCCGACTTATACGGAAAGTGTGTCCCAGACCGTTACTATCGATACGGCCATCGATGCCTTGAGTCATGCCGTGGAAGGCTATATGTCCACCATGTCGACGCCCATGAGCGACGTCTGGGCCGAAGAAGCCATGCGCTTTATCGGCCTCCATCTGACCGACTTGAAGGGGGATATTCCCTATGCCGTCCGGGAAGATTTGCTCTATGGGTCCATGTTGGCCGGTCTTACCATTGCCCAGACGGGGACGACCATGGTTCACAGCATGGGCTATATGCTGACCTATTATCGCGGCATCACGCACGGCCGGGCCAACGGCCTGCTTTTGCCGGCTTACATGAAACTCATGGAAGAATCGATGGCCGATAAGGCCGAACGAGTCTGGGCTATCCTCGGACTTTCCGGGAGCGAAGACTTTGCAGCCCTCATGACGGATCTTATGGGCGATACGGTCGGCCTCACCGATGATGAAATTGAAAAGTTCGTGACCATGACCCTGCCGACCAGCGGTATTCAGCGAACGCCTTATGACGTAACGGCCGCAGATTTGACGACCATCTACAAAGGGGTGTAATCGGAGGCCGCCTGATTCAATATAGGAGGAATAGTATGGCAGAATTATTAGCGCCGGCAGGCTCTTTAGATAACGTACTTACGGCCATTGATGCCGGTGCCGATGCCGTTTATTTTGGCGGCAAGAGCTTCAATGCCCGCCGCTTTGCACATAATCTAGACGATGAAGAAATCGTCCGAGCCGTAAGAACGGCCCATTTATTTGGCGTAAAAGTATACGTCACGGTCAATATTCTCATGGCCGATACGGAACTCGATGACCTGACAATCTATTTGAAGTCTCTTGATAAGGCCGGTGTCGACGGTATCATCGTCCAGGACCTGGCGGTGGCCCTCCTCGCTCGGCGCGTCGTGCCCGACCTGCCCCTTCACGGCAGTACGCAGATGACCGTTGCCGATTCGGACGGTGTCCGTTTCTTGGAAGAAAACGGCTTCACCCAGGCCGTCTTATCTCGTGAATTATCTCTTGCCGATATACAGTCGGTCTGTGCTTCGTCGCCGCTTGCCATTGAGGTATTCATCCACGGGGCATCCTGCATGGCCTATTCCGGCCAGTGCCTGATGAGCAGCTTCCTCGGCGGCCGCAGCGGAAATCGCGGGGCTTGTGCCCAGCCTTGCCGTCAGCCTTATACTTTGGTTCGCGACGGTAAAGCGGTCATGAAACAAGAAGCCTATGTGCTCAGCCTCAAGGATTTAAAAGGGCTCGATTATATCGATGACCTCCTCGATGCCGGGGTCACGTCCTTTAAAATCGAAGGCCGCATGAAGGGAGATACCTATGTTCGAACGGTCGTTACGGCGTACCGCAAGGTCATCGACGCCCATAACAGCAGCCCGAAAGCCCGTAAAGAGGCTCATGATGAAGCGGCAGCCTTGCTGACCGCAGCTTTTAACCGCAGCTACCAGGACGATTTCCTAAGAGGGACGGTCCAGCGCCGAACCCTGACCGAGAAGAATCCCTCGGGCCGGCAGACGGCAGCCGATGCCGCCGTTGGCCTGACGCGAAAGATTCCGATTTACGCCCATGTCGATGTCGACTGTGATGGGCGATTAGAGCTTACCCTGTGGGATGAAAAGGCCCATACGGCAGTGGTGGCGGACTTTCAGCCTCAGCCGGCTTCGAAGCGCCCGGCAACGATCGATTACCTGAAAAAACAGTTGGGACGCCTCGGTGAGACGCCTTTTTCCCTGGCTGAAGTGACGGCCTGGGATGAGACGAAGATGATTCCGGCCAGCGTCTTAAATGATCTTCGCCGGCAGGCTGCCGATGCGCTGACGGAAGTTATTTTGGATGATTATCAACGGCCGGCGGCAGGCACGGTGATGCCGGCATCCGAAAAGTTCGCTGAGGTAAAACAAGGCGAGGTCATGGAACTCGTCGTCCGCTGCGATACCGTCGACGGTGTTGCGGCAGCTGCCGAAAATGGAGCTGACGTCATCATCTTCGGCGGCGAATCGTATCACCATCGTCCTTTCCGGCAGGAAGACTGGCAGGCATCCGTCAAGGCAGCTCATGACCACGGCGCGGCTTTGTGGGCCGGGACACCGCGCATCGTTCGTGAAGCCCATAGAGCAGCCGTACAGGGCGAACTCGAACGGGCTGCTGCGTCCGGCATCGACGGCATTTACGTCGGCGCCATGGCTGTCTTTACGATGGCTAAAAAGGTCGACAGCGGCCTTCCTATCCGAGGCGACTGGTCCCTTAATATCTTCAATAGTCAGGCTGCCTCGGCCTATGCGGCCCTCGGCTGCAGCGGTATTACGGCGTCTCTGGAAGCGACGCTGCGACAGATCCGTGACATGGCCCGCAAGAGTCCTTGTCCTGTTGAAGCCGTCGTTGAAGGCCGTGTAGAAATGATGGTCACCGAATCGTGCGTCATCTCATCCTTTGCCGGCAACGGTAAAAAGAAGGGCTGCCCCAATGTCTGTCAGGGTGGAGCCTACGCCCTGCGCGATCGGCGGGATGAGGATTTTCCCGTCGCCACCGACCAGTATTGCCGCAATCACATCTTAAACAGCCGCGACCTCGATATGGCGCCCTACTATAAGGATCTCGTCCGGGCCGGCATTGCTGCCATTCGCATCGAAGGCCGGGGCCGCAGTCCGAAGTGGCTGGCCGAGCAGGTTTCCCGCTACCGCCGTCTGGCTGACGGGACGGAAACCTTGGTTCTGGGAAAAGAAGACCAGACCGTCACACGAGGCCACTTCTTCCATGGAATTTTATAATACAGGAGTATTCATAGATGAATAAACGAAGTATGAGAATTTTGGGATTCTACCAGGTTCAGCACATGTTAGTGCGCCTGGCTCCATCCCGCTTGTCGAAGGAAATCGCCCGTCGTTTGAAACCGATGAGCGATGCCGAAGCCATTGACCGGCAGTTGACCGACACGGAAGAAGCCGTCCGCTGCACGCAGACCGAGACCGGCACGCCCTTCGGCGGCATCGTCGACATCCGGCAGGCTCTGGAAAAAGCCAAGCGCGAAGTAACCCTCGATTCTCGTGAATGTATAGATGTATGGAACAATCTTCAGCATTACAGTGAAATCAGTTCCTTTTTTGCCGACCGGGCAGCAGAATATCCGCACCTGGCTGAACAGGCCGAGGTTATCGGTGACTTTTCGCAGCTTTCCCATTCTTTTGCCACGGTCTTTGACAACAACCACCAGATTCGCGACAATGCGTCTCCTCAGTTAATGCGCCTTCGCAGCCGCATCGTAGAACTGGAACGGCAGACGAAGCGCTACGTCAATAACGTCCTGCAAAATAAAGAGTACCAGAAATTTTTCCAAGATGCCTTAGTTACCGTGCGAAACAACCGCTACGTCATTCCCATCAAGCAGGAATACCGCCATGCCTTTCCCGGCATCGTCCACGATACGTCGGCCAGTGGTTCAACTCTCTATATCGAACCCTTGGCCATCGTCAACGCCAACAACGACCTGCAGTCGGCCCGTATTGAAGAAACGCGGGAAATCGAACGGATTTTCCGCCGTCTGACTGCTAAGGTCCAGCAGCAGTACACGGAACTCTATGACAGCACCCTTTGCGTCGGTCAGTTGGAATTTATTTTTGCCAAGGCCCAATTAGCTCGGCAGATGAAGGCCTGCCGTCCTGCCGTTTCCAAGACGCGGCAAATCAAGCTTATCCGGGCCCGCCATCCACTCATCGATGCCAAATACGTCGTGCCTAATACCATCGTCCTCGGCGGCGACTACCGGATTCTCCTCATTACCGGTTCCAATACCGGTGGTAAGACCGTATCCATGAAGACCTTGGGCCTCTTGGTCCTCATGCATCAGGCAGGACTTTTTATCCCTGTTGAGGAATCGTCGGAACTGCCCGTCTTCCGCGATGTCTTTTCCGATATCGGTGACGAACAGGATATCTCTCAGAACCTGAGTACCTTTTCCAGCCATATGAAGCAGCTGGTCTATATCTTGAAGCACTGCGGCCCGGACGACCTCATCCTGGCCGACGAACTGGGTTCCGGGACCGACCCGGCAGAAGGCAGTGCCATTGCCATCGCTATCTTGGACTCCCTCTATCAGAAGGAATCCTACGTCATGGTCACGACCCATTACAATGATTTGAAAAACTACGCCTATAATACGCCGGGCATTGAAAACGGCCACGTCGAATTCGATATGGAAACCCTGAAGCCGACGTATAAACTGCGCATCGGCTCGGCCGGCAGCTCTCATGCCTTCAGCATCAGCGAACGGCTTGGCATGCCTAAATCGGTTCTCGAAAAGGCCAAGGAACTGCGCAGCAAGGCCCAGGACATGGATATGGAAAAAGTCCTGACCCAGCTCAATGCCCAGGCTAAGAAGTTGGACGAAGAACAGGCAGAACTGACGTATCGTCTGAAGGAAGCTCGGAAGTTGGAAGACGACCTGCGTCGGGAAAAGGACAAGGTCACGTCCAAGCGGCAGGATATCATCGATGCCAGCCGCCGTGATGCCGTCGACCTTAAACGCAGTCTCCGCATCGAAGCCGAAAAGATTATCCGTGAACTCAAGGCTCAGACCAAAGAGACCTTGTCCGATCGCGAAAAGGCGAGGGCCATTGAGCAGGCTCGTCGGGCGATCCAGCAGATTTCCCTGCCCGAAGCGGAAAAACCGCACCGCGATCCCATCGACCGCAGTCAGTTAAAAGTGGGGCAGCAGGTCTTCGTCAACACCTTGGACAGCATCGGTACCGTCGAAGACATGGGCAGCAAGCAGCTGACCGTATCCCTGCGGGGCATGACGGTCCGCGTCAAATTCAGCGACGTCAGCGCACCTTATCTCGACGAATTGAAGAAAGAAAAACAGGCTGAAAAGAAAGCTGCTGCCAGCTCTTCCTATCGGCCCATCCGCTCGTCCCGGGTGGCGACGGAACTCAACATCATCGGCAAGACCTTCAGCGAGGCCCTGCCCGATGTCGAACGCTTCCTCGACCAGGCCCTGGCTGCCGGTTTCAGTCCGGTGAAAATCATCCACGGCAAGGGAAGCGGTGCCCTGCGCCGGCAAATCCATGCCTTTTTGGATGACCAGCCTTTCGTAAAAAAATATCAGCTCGATGACGTCGACGGCGGCGGTGCCGGCGTTACCTTAGTATACTTCTAATGAGTGCAGAATCCTCTGCCTTTTGGTAAATAATCAAAGGGCAGAGGATTTTTTTTGTAAATCTTTCGTCGAAAGTCTTGACACAATAGATGTAACATGATATATTACAACCATCCTAAATGTAACTAATTTAATTACAACAAAAAATTCGTTGTGTGTTGTGAAATGAGAAAGGGTGTTGTATGATGACGAAAAAAATTGCTGTTGTTGCTGCCGGTGGAAAAGTGTCCCGCAAAGTTATTACCGAAGCCGTTAACCGCGGTTTCGACGTTACGGCCTTTGGCCGCAAAGCTGAAAACATGACCGATGCTCAGCATTATGTACAGAAGGATATTTTAGATTTGACGGCAGACGACTTGAAAGGTTTTGACGCCGTCGTCGACGGCTTCGGTGCCTGGACACCGGAAACCTTGCCGGATCATTCGACGACGACAGAACATCTCAGCCGGATTTTAAGCGGAAGTTCCACTCGCCTGCTCATCGTCGGCGGTGCGGGATCGCTCTTTGTCGACAAGGAACATACCACGGCCTTGTCGGATACACCGGACTTTCCCGATGACTATAAGCCTGTCGCCACGGCGATGGGCGATGCCCTCAAATTGCTGCGCCGTCACGACGACGTCAACTGGACCTATGTCAGCCCGGCTGCCGACTTCCGTGCTGACGGTGAACGGACCGGAAAATATATCCTGGCCGGCGAAGAATTCACACTGAACAGTAAGGGTGAATCCATTATTTCCTACGCCGATTATGCCATTGCCATGGTCGATGAAATCGAAAAGGGCGACCATATCAAACAGCGCATCAGCGTCGTCGAAGCATAACAAATTATATCGGTTATATAGAAAAAGCTTCCATGAAGAAATCTTCGTGGAAGCTTTTTCTATAAGGTTATGTTTCAGAATTCGTCGTAATTTCTCGGGCGAACTGGCGTGCGTGTTCGGCTTTTTTATCGTCCATAAAGACCGTCTTATAGCCTAAGTGACGTTCGGCAAACATAGAGAGATACTGGAGCTTCGAGTGCTTGCAGTAGCGCTTGATGCCTTCTTCAAAGAGGTCGGCACCGTGGATGGGCTTATAGCCGCAGGTGACCATGAGAGCCACTTTTTTGCCGGCCCAGAGGGAGGGGCCTACCTCGTCACCGTAGTACTTGTTGAAGCCGTAGACGAAGCGGTCGAGGACGTTCTTTAGCGGTCCCGGACAGTACCAAGAGTAGATAGGAGTGGCCAGGACGATGAGGTCGCTCTTGAGGATCGCGTCTGCAATGGGGGAAAGCTCGTCACGGCGGACGCAGGCAAAGTGCTGCCAGTCCTGTTGACAGCCACGGCAGGCGTAGCAGGGATCGATTTGGTAGTCATAGAGCCAAAAGATTTGGTACGCATGGCCGAGGTTCTTCAATTCGTCGCAGAAAGGGTCGAGACACTGCTTTGTGTTGCCGTTTTTTCTGGGACTGCTCATAAGAATGGTGATTTTCATCAGAATTCCTTTCACGAACGAAGGGACTTATAGGACGATATGGCTGAAGACGTCGCCGATGGCATCGTGGAGGACGAGGTCGGCTGCGCTGTCCATGTCGGTCGTCGACTTATTGATGAGTACCAGTTTTTTGCCGCGGTAGTAGCGGACTAAGCCGGCTGCGGGGTAAACGACGAGGCTCGTACCGCCGATGATCAGCATGTCGGCCTGGCTGATGTAGTGCAGGGACTGTTCGATGACGTCGTTGTCGAGGCCTTCTTCGTAGAGGACGACGTCAGGCTTTATGGTGCCGCCGCAGGCATCGCACTTGGGGATGCCGATGGAATCCTTCATGTATTGGGCATCGAAGAATTTATGGCAGTGGGTGCAGAAGTTGCGGTGGACACTGCCGTGGAGTTCGAGGACGTTCTGGCTGCCGGCTTTTTGGTGGAGGCCGTCGATGTTCTGAGTGACGATGGCCTTTAATTTTCCGGCCTTTTCCAGTTCAGCCAGTTTGAGATGGGCCATATTAGGTTTGGCGTCGAGGGCCAGCATCTTGTCGCGGTAGAAGCGGTAAAACTCTTCCGGTTGTTCTCGGAAGAAGGTGTGGCTGAGTATCGTTTCCGGCGGGTATTTGTAGTGTTGGTTATAGAGGCCGTCGGTGCTGCGGAAATCGGGAATCCCGCTTTCCGTCGAGACGCCGGCGCCGCCGAAAAAGACGATATTGTCCGAATGTTTGACCATGTCGACGAATGTTTCAATTGCTGTCATAGAAAAAACTCCCTTCGTTACACGCCATAAGTATATTTCAATAATTCGAGTCCCGTTTTGGTGCGGAACACTTTTTCTTTAAAGGTCCGAACGGCTTCCGGCTTCAGTTGATCTTCATAAGCATTGACCAAGAAATCGGCTTCCAAGAGGATTTGGTAATCCACCCCGTCGACACCGCTGTAGGTATGGTGATGGGCGATGAGGAAGGTGACCCGCTCGATGAAATCTTCAGAGGCTCCCAGTTCTTCGAGGATGGCCCGTGCCGGGGCCGGCCCTTCGATTTCTTGGAAATGGCCGGATGACGACCCGTATTTTTCTTCGGCCTTGTGAATGCCGATGTCGTGGAGGACAGCTGCCGTTTGGAGGATGGCCAGCCGCTTCGCTGAGAGACCTTCTAACCGGCCGATCGTATCGGCATAGGTATAGACTTTCAGGAAATGGTGGATACGCCGGGCGTCGCCCTTGTCATAGGCGACGGCCTTTTGGATGACCTGCTCGATGGATATCATAACAACGCCTGCCTTTCTAAAACCATTATACTACAAGCTGAATGATTATAAAAATTATCCTGTGCTAATTTGTCAAAAACCATTGACAAAGTGTCCATTTATATCTTATGATTTTTTATAGGAATTGTTACATTTATTTATCATTTTTTTATTATGGTTAGGAGTGGTTTTATGGTCATGGACGTCCTGAATTACCTTGACGATGTCCTTTATTATCCGATTTTAATGGTCATCCTCGTTGCAGCCGGCCTCGTTTTCTCGTGGAAAACACGGCTCATCCAGCTTCGTATGTTTGCTGAAAGTATCCGCGTCGTCATGGAAAAGCCGACAAAAGACGGAAACGTGTCGTCTTTCCAGGCCCTCATGGTTTCGACGGCCTCCCGTGTCGGTACGGGCAATATCATCGGCGTATCGACGGCAATCTGCCTCGGCGGCCCGGGCTCGGTCTTTTGGATGTGGATTATCGCCATCATCGGCGGTGCAACGGCCTTCATCGAAAGCACACTGGCTCAGGTTTACAAACGCCGCAACGCCTTAGGACACAGCTACGGCGGCCCGGCTTACTACATTGAAACGGCCATGCATAACCGCGGTCTGGGCGTCCTCTTTGCCCTGTCCTTGATCCTTACCTATGCCGGCGGCTTCAATCTTCTCTGTTCGTTTAATATGCAGTCGACCTTCCTCGTGTATGACTTCTATGATCCTACGATGACGCCGTGGATTCTCGGGGCTGTTTTTGCAGCCCTCGTCGGCTACTGCCTCATCGGCGGCGGCCAGCGGATCATCAAGGTCACGTCGGTCATGGTACCGGTCATGGGTGCCCTCTACATTTTGGCAGCCTTAGTCGTCGTCGTCGCTCATATTTCTAACCTGCCTCAGGTATTTTCCATGATCTTCGCCGATGCTTTTGATTTTGAAGCCATCTTCGGCGGCGTTTCCGGCTCCTGCCTCATTTACGGCATCAAGCGCGGCCTTTACTCGAACGAAGCCGGTATCGGTTCGGCTCCGAATGCAGCCGCTGCAGCTGACGTCAGCCATCCTGTCAAACAGGGGCTGGTTCAGATGTTGTCCGTCTTCATCGATACCCTCTTAGTTTGTAGTGCGACCGCTTTCATGGGCCTTTTCTCCGGTGTTCCCATTGTCAAAGAAGCAGCCGGTGCCGCCTATGTACAGAGTGCAGCCTCTGCCGTATTCGGCGGATTCGGACCGCTCCTCATCACGGTCTGCATGCTCCTCTTCGGTTTCTCGACGCTTATCGGCAACTTATACTACGTCGACAACTGTATCCGCTTCATCCATAAAGGGGCTCCGTCTCAGAGCTTCGTCCATAGCTTCCGCATCGTCTGCATCGCCGTCGTCTTCATCGGTGCCGGCATGTCTATGGCTGCCGTCTGGGCTATTGCCGACATCCTGATGGCCATCATGTGCTTCATCAACATCCCGGCCTGCTTTATCCTCAGCAAAGTCGCCGTCAATGCTATGAAGGATTATCAGCAGCAGCGTGAAGCAGGGCAAATTCCGGTCTTTAAAGCAGCATCTATCGGTATCGACGAAAGCACGGTACAGTATTGGAAATAAATCCTCTTGACAAATAGGGGGAGAGACCTTACAATACGCTTATATACAATGATAATTGTATTAAATAATTAAGCGTAAAAGCTATGAACAAGACGGCCGATATGGCGCAGCCTTTTTAGCGAACCGGGGATGGTGAAAGCCCGGCAGAGGCTGTATATCGGCGGATCACTTGGGAGCTGCAGCTGTGAACCAGCTGCCGGGTCGCGTCGTTATATTGCGTCAAAGTGGCTGCGTGAGCAGTCAATAGGGTGGTACCACGGTGATTACGTCTTCGTCCCTTTTTGGGACGGAGACGTTATTTTTTTTCACACAGATAAGAGGAGGAAGCATCATGGATTACGGTAAGACTTTACATCTGCCCCAGACGGAATTCCCCATGCGCGGCAATTTGCCGAAACGGGAACCGGACTTTTTGAAATTTTGGCAGGATCATGACATTTATAAAAAACGCTTGCAGAAACGGGACGGAGCGCCTAAGTTCATTCTGCACGACGGCCCTCCCTATGCCAATGGCAAGATTCATATCGGCCATGCTTTAAACAAAGTATTAAAAGACATTATCCTTAAATATAAGACCCAGCAGGGCTGCTATACCAAGTACGTTCCCGGCTGGGATACCCACGGCCTTCCGATTGAACACGCCGTCATCAAGGATACAGGCCTCAATCGCCACGAAATGACGCCCCTTGACTTGCGTGCTAAATGCCGCGATTACGCCTTAGCCCGCGTCGAAGAACAGAAGAAAGACTTCATCCGCCTGGGCGTTCTCGGCAATTGGGAAGATCCCTACCTGACCCTTCGCAAACACGTCGAAGTCGCTCAGATCGGCGTCTTTGGCGAAATGGCTAAAAAGGGCTATATCTACAAAGGTCTGAAGACCGTTTACTGGTGCCCGCACTGCGAAACGGCCCTGGCTGAAGCTGAAATCGAATACAACGACGATAAATCGTTCTCTATCTACGTCAAGTTCAAATCCGTCGACGTCAGCGGCCATATGCCGAAAGATGCCGATCCGGAAAAGGTATTCGCCCTCATTTGGACGACGACGCCTTGGACCATTCCCTGCAACCTGGCAATCAGTGCCAACGAAAACCTGGAATACGTCTGGGTCCGCGTCGGCGATGAATATCTCCTGATGGCTAAAGAACGAGTTGACGTTACCATGCAGGCCGGTAAGGTTACGGACTATGAAGTTCTGCCCGACGTCATGACGGGCAAACAGCTTGAAGGCATGGTCTTCATGCATCCCTTCTACGACCGCAAGGTTCCCGTCATCCTCGGCGATCACGTTACGCTCGAAGCCGGCACGGGCCTCGTCCACACGGCTCCTGACCACGGCCAGGATGACTTTGATGTCTGCATGAAGTATGAAGCCTGGGGCCTCAAGCCCTTGGGTACTGTCGACGGTTCCGGCCGCTATACCGACAAGGTTCCCGGTTTTGAAGGCCAGTTCGTCTTCGATGCCAACGTACCGGTCATCAAGAAATTGGCTGAACAGGGCACTCTCTTTGCAAAAAGCACCTTCCGCCATCAGTATCCGCACTGCTGGCGCTGCAAGAACCCGATCATCTATCGGGCAACGGAACAGTGGTTCGCTTCTGTCGACGGCTTCCGCCAGAAGGCCCTCGATGCCATCGATACGGTCAAATGGATTCCGTCCTGGGGCCATGACCGCATCTACAATATGATCCACGACCGCGGCGACTGGTGCATCTCCCGTCAGCGTGTCTGGGGCGTCCCCATTCCGATCTTCTACTGCGAAGACTGCGGGGAACACATCATCAACGATGAAACGATTTCTCACCTCCAGGACATGTTTGCTAAAGACGGTTCCGACGCCTGGTGGATGTACGACGTCAAGGAATTGATGCCTGAAGGCTATAAATGCCCCCACTGCGGCGGTACCCATTTCCGCAAGGAAAGCGATATCATGGACGTTTGGTTCGACAGCGGCAGCACCCATCAGGGCGTACTGAAGCACGATCCGGACCTCGATTATCCCTGCGAAATGTACCTCGAAGGCTCGGACCAGCATCGCGGCTGGTTCAACAGCTCGCTCCTCACGTCCGTTGCCGTCAACGGCTATGCTCCGTATAAATCGGTTCTGACTCACGGCTTTACCGTCGACGGTGAAGGCCGCAAGATGAGTAAATCCGTCGGCAACACCGTAGCACCGCAGGAAGTCATCGAAAAATACGGTGCCGATGTCCTCCGTCTGTGGGTATCGTCGGCCGACTACCAAGGCGATATCCGCCTGTCGCCGAAGATCTTGAAACAGCTCTCCGACGTCTACCGCAAGATCCGCAACACCTTCCGCTACCTCTTGGGCAACTTGGCTGACTTCGACCCCTCGAAAGATGCCGTCGCCTACCAGGATATGACGGAACTCGATAAATGGGCTCTGCTGCGCATGGAACAGGTCTTCGAAGAAGTTACTGACGCCTATGAAAACTATCAGTTCCACGTCATGTACCATGCCATCCATAATTTCTGCACCGTCGATTTGAGCGCCATGTACCTCGACGTCATCAAAGACCGCCTGTATACGGAAAAGACGGATGCTCCCGTCCGCCGCAGCGCCCAGACGGCGATGTACATCATCTTGGATACGCTGGTTAAGATCGTCGCTCCGGTCCTGTCCTTTACGGCGGAAGAAGTATGGCAGAACATGCCTGCCGTCGACGGCAAAGAAGAAAGTGTCCTCCTTACGGATTGGCCGGAAGTTCATAAAGAATATCTGAATGCCGACCTCGACGCTCGTTGGGACCACTTCCTGTCCTATCGCCGCGACCTGACCCGTATCCTCGAAGGGGCTCGTCAGGAACACAAGATCGGTCATGCCCTCGATGCTGCTGTTACCATCTATGCCGATGGGGAAGACTACGATTTCCTCAGTTCCTGGCAGGATCAGCTGGCTGCCTTGCTCATCGTCAGTGAAGCAAAACTCGTCAAAGGCGAAGCTCCGGCCGATGCCGCAGCCGGTGAAGACCACAGCGATATGAAGGTCGTCGTCGTACCGTCGAGTGCCGAAAAATGCGAACGCTGCTGGATGCACACCGACACCGTCGGTTCCGATGCCGCTCATCCGACACTCTGCGCTCGCTGTGCCAGTGTCTTGAGCGAATAATTTTTCACACCATAAAGCTTTAGTCCGCGGGACTATCGCCAATTTCCTTATCATGAATAGCCTATGTCTGTCTCTGACAGCATAGGCTATTCATTTTTTTTGTATTGAAATTTTATGGATTTTATTCTATAATAAATGAAGTATTCTGTTATAATGTACATTTGTATTTTTCGAACGATATGTTCTATGGGAGGTTTTTGGTATGCATAGTTTATGGAGTGCCCTAAATCGCATCAGCTTGATCAAGCAGATCATCGTCGGCCTGATCATCGGCATTGCGGTAGCCATGAGTTTTCCCGCAGCTGCTCATGAGTTGGTCCTGTTGGGCGTCATTTTCGTCGGCGCCTTGAAAGGTATTGCTCCGGTCTTGGTCTTCGTATTAGTCGCTTCGGCACTTAGCCGAAAACAAGAAAATCATGAATCGAAAATTAAAGACGTCATCATCTTATATCTCATCGGTACCTTTTTAGCTGCTTTTTTCGCTGTCATGATCAGTTACGTATTCCCGCTGACGCTGCAGCTCGACGTATCGGCTGCGACGAACAAAGCTCCTGAAGGCATTGCCGAAGTCCTGACGACGCTCCTTAAAAATATCGTTGATAATCCCGTCCACGCCTTGATGACCGGCAACTACATCGGTATCCTCGGCTGGGCTGTCCTCTTCGGCATCGCTACCCGCCGTGTTTCCGAATCGACGAAAGCCGTCCTCGACGACTGTGCCAATGCGGTCACGACCTGTGTCCAGTGGGTCATCCGCCTGGCGCCCCTCGGCATCATGGGCCTCGTCGCCGATTCCATTTCTTCCAACGGGATTGAAGCCATCGTCGGCTACGCTCAGCTCTTGGCCCTCTTGGTAGGGACGATGCTGATCTTTGCCTTCGTCGTCAATCCGATCATCGTCTATGCCAAGCTTCGCAGAAATCCCTATCCGCTCGTTTGGAAGTGTATTTCGACCAGCGGCGTGACAGCCTTCTTTACACGCAGTTCGGCGGCTAATATCCCGGTCAACATGGCCTTGGCCAAAGAACTCGGCATCGATCCTGATACGTATACGGTCACCGTTCCCCTGGGGGCGACAATCAACATGTCCGGTGCGGCCATTACCATTTCGATTATGACCTTGGCCGCTGTCCACACCTTGGGCATTGCCGTAGATTTTCCGACGGCCCTCTTGCTCAGCGTCTTGTCGGCTATCGGTGCCTGCGGTGCTTCCGGCGTTGCCGGCGGTTCGCTGCTCCTCATTCCCATGGCCTGCAGCCTCTTCGGCATCTCCAATGACATTGCCATGCAGGTCGTCGGCGTCGGCTTCATCATCGGCGTCCTTCAGGACTCGACGGAAACGGCTCTCAACTCGTCGACAGACATCCTGTTTACGGCAGCTGCTGATTTTTCTAAACGATCATAGAAAAGCCCTTCCGGCTATAAAAAAGCCTTCAAGAATCGGATTTTAGTCCGGTCCTTGAGGGCTTTGTCGTGGAAACTTTATTTAATGATGTAGGCGGCGACGATTTCGGCGTAGTAAGCCGTGTGGCTGTCTCGGTTGGCCATGTGGAAGCTGCCGTCGACGTCCTGGGGATAGAATTCGTCGTTAATATCTTTCGGTAAGTCGGAGAGTTTCTGTTCTTTTTGGAAGAGAACCTTGCATTCCAAGGTCAGGGGCAGTTCCTTAATGCCCGGGACGGAGATGACTTCAGAATCTTCCAAGGTCAGACCTAATTTTTCAATCTTGTCGCCGTCGTGGCCGCTGAGGGTACCGGCTTTTCCCAAGATGGACCGGTCGAAGGCCACCGACAGGGACGTTGATCGTAAATTCAGGGTTCTTGGTCAGCTGTTCGTGAGTGAAGCGGTTCTGGCGGATCAGTAGACCGTAAATGATCGGTTTAGCCCATTCGATGCCTAGTGTGCCCCAGCCGATGGTCATGGTATTGACCTGGTCG
>ENA-OQAB01000354-OQAB01000354.1-human-gut-metagenome-genome-assembly--contig:-NODE-354-length-26227-cov-4.140920_pt1 | contig 26227 bp, 26 predicted proteins | sample MGYA00242490_ERZ504517 | MGnify/ENA primary metagenome ERZ504517 (study PRJEB26092, sample SAMD00036298) | human gut metagenome | host: Homo sapiens | study: EMG produced TPA metagenomics assembly of...
GGAGATTACAATCCGGTAACAATATGAAATTTTTCCCTGCTGTTGTTTCATTCACCAAATCAATGATACATAAATTTTACACATAAGTGCAGAAGAAGCTCCTTCCTCTCAATTTTTAATGTAACACGAACATACTTTCTTACGATATATTAACAAATAAAACAAAAAGGAACCCTTTAATTAAAGGATTCCTCACATTCCAGTCGAAGCGACAGGATTTGAACCTGCGGCCTCTGCGTCCCGAACGCAGCGCTCTACCAAACTGAGCCACGCTTCGATTTCTTTATTTATCAGCCATATCTCGCGACTGCAAAAATATTATATTCATTTTCATAGCATTGTCAACACCTTTTTTAAAAAATTTCAAAAAACACGAAAAAACTTTTTTGAAGATTTCAGAGAGTACGTTTTTCCTTCTTAAATATATAAAAACGCTGTCAAATACAGGGAAATCCATTGAAATCCCACAATTTTTAGGCTATATTAAAGTCACAATACCAAAAGGGGATTTTTTTATGAATGTAAAAGACATCAGCACACACTGTACACGGACAGAATTTGTCGGAACCACAGTTCTTGATACTATTGGACTTGTGATCTCCGGCATTGACGATACACTTCTTCAAAAAATGAACATCGGTACCAAATACCATGCTCTCGGGCTTTTCAGCTCCCGGACAGGCGCTGCCGGACAGCTCACCGCCATTGATGATGCGGTAAAAGCCACCAACACAGAAATTCTTTCCATTGAACTGCCCAGAGATACCAAAGGCTGGGGCGGCCACGGAAACTATATTGTACTGGGAGGAAATGATATTTCTGATGTACGTCACGCAGTCCAGCTTGCTCTGGAGCTTACCGAAAAATATGCAGGGGAGCTTTATATCAGTGAATCCGGTCACCTGGAATTTGCCTATTCTGCAAGCGCAGGTCCTGCTCTTCAGAAAGCCTTTCATGCGGAACCCGGGGAAGCCTTTGGTTTTATGGCAGGCTCTCCTGCCGCCATCGGCCTTGTTATGGCAGACACTGCCATGAAAGCGTCCTCTGTAAAAATTACAAGCTATATGACGCCTGATATGGGAACCGCTCACTCCAATGAGGTTATCCTTTCCCTTTCCGGCGATGCAAGCGCTGTAAAGGAGGCTGTCCTTAATGCCCGGCAGATTGGTCTGGAGCTTCTGATCGCCATGGGAAGCTATCCGGAAATCCCGGTACCCCTTATCTGTAAACCAAATTCCCGGAAGCAGCAGCTTCAACTGCAGCTTCCGCAGATATTCAAAAACCCGGCTTCCAAAACATACAGGGAGCCGGGTTCTGCTTTATTCTGTTTTTATCATACGATAACCTACGCCGATATGTGTCTGGATATATTGAGGTGAATCCGGGCCCTTTTCTATTTTCTTTCGAAGCGTCGCCATAAATACACGGAGAGAGGCAACGTCATTTTCCCAGTTGCTCCCCCAGATATTCTGGGTAATGAAAGTGTGTGTCAGAACCTTCCCGACATTTCTGGAAAGGAGGCAGAGAAGCTTGTATTCAATAGGGGTCAGGTGAAGTTCCTCCTCATCCAGATATGCGCAGCCGGCAGCATAGTCAATGCGCAGAGCGCCGTTTACAAAAACAGACGCTTCTGCAGGTGAGCCATTTTTGATCATGGCCAGACGTCTCTGTACGACACGAAGTCTTGCCAGAAGCTCTTCTACAGAAAATGGTTTGGTCAGATAATCGTCGGCTCCTGCATCCAGAGCGTCAATTTTGTCCGTATCCTCACTGCGGGCGCTGATAACAATAATCGGCATGGTGGACCAGGAACGGATTCTGCGGATCACTTCCACTCCGTCAATATCAGGCAGACCGAGATCCAGAAGAACAATATCCGGATTGTGGGAGGACGCTTCAAGAATGGCAGTTTCTCCGTTTCCGGCTACCAGATAACGATAGTCGTGTGTTTTCAGTGTGGTTGTGATCAGATTTTTTACAGAAGAATCATCTTCCACTACTAATATCAACGGTTTATTCATGTAATTGTACCTCCTCAGCTGGTAATGTAAAAGTAAATACGGTTCCATGGGGAACATTATCAGAAACACTGATAGACCCTCCATGTGCATTTATAATGGACTTACACAGAGAAAGTCCAAGTCCGAGACTCCTCCGGCTGTCTGCCACCCGGTTCGAGCCTGTGTAGAACATATCAAATATCTGCTTTTTATTTTCATCAGAAATACCCGGACCATCATCGGATACAGAAATAACAGCCCAGTTATCTTTCCGGAAAGTAGAAATCCGGATCTCCGATCCCCGGGGAGTATATTTAATTGCATTATCCACCAGATTTATAATAACCTGAACAATCAGCTTTGCATCCATTTTTGCCAGAAGCAGATCATCCTGATGCTTTACCGTAATATGATGTTCCACAGAAAGTCTGTTTACGTGGCGGAGGGCTTCTGTAACCACCTCGTCTGCCAGTTCTGTGGAAATACGCAGATTCAGCCTTCCCTCTTCCAGACGGGTAACAGACAGAAGGTTTTCCACAAGGTTGATCAGCCACATGGAGTCATCATAAATATCCTGATACAGAGTTTTTTTTGTGCTTTCGTCAAACAAACTGCTGTTTGACAGAAGATTGCTGGCGTTTCCTGAAATAGAAGTCAGCGGAGTACGAAGGTCATGAGAAATTGTGCGAAGAAGATTCGCTCTCAGCTGTTCGTTTTTTGCCAGGATGGCCGCCTCTTCTTTCTCATGGGCATTTTTCTCATTTTCCATGGCAAGAGCACATTCTCCCAGAATAGAAAGAAGAATATTGTTTTCGGAGGCATCCAGAGGCTGTTTTCCGGCTGCAATCCCCACCACTCCGTAAACAGAATCATTTACCCGGATAGCGAGATAGAGACATTTGGCATTGGAAAGCGTCTGGGTGGTAGCGCCTGCGTGACGGTTGTTTTTAAACACCCATTCAGCCACTGCGCTTTCATTTCTTGTGAGATAATCAGAGGCGGTATCTTCTTCACCGGCAGAAAATGTCATGGGAGCCGCCAGGGTATTTTTTTCCGCAGGATAGATCACTATATCTCTGTTCAGAAGTTTTGTAAGCTGATGAGCCGTAGAAGTCAGAATCGCGTCACGGTCTGTAGCCTGCTGAAGTATCTGACTGGTATCAAACAAAATCTTTGTACGAAAGGCCGTACGGGCAGACTGACTGGCAATCGTCTTCATCCGTGTGGTAAGTGTTCCGGTCAGAAAGGCTGAAATAAACATTACCACAAAAGTAACAGGATAGCCCCGGTCATATGCCATAAGTGTAAATTTGGGGTCTGTAAACAAAAAGTTAAACACAAGCACACTGACAATCGAGGTGATCAGGCTGTAAACCCGGTTTACCGTTACAATGGAAGTTACCAGTACCGCAAGTACATATACCGTAATAATATTTGCCTCGTCAAAGCCAAGCTGCTGAAAAAGGTAGCCCAGGCAGCTGGCTGCTGACAGGATAAAAATACTTTTTAAAATGTCAGATGCGGAAAAGATAATATGATTTTTCTGATTGTGAACAGTCGGAGTGCGGTTCGGAGTCTGATCCGGAATAATATGCACATCCATATTTGGAGCATTGGTAATAAGCTGTTCTGTAAGAGAAGGTTTTCCCAACAGACGCTTTCCTGTGACTGTACTTCTTCCGATCACAATCTTGGAAACCCCGGACAGTTTTGCAAATTCTGCGATCTGAAGGGGTACATCGTCTCCGTAAACGGTTTCTATGGTGGCTCCCAGCTGTTGGGCAAGGTAAATATTTGAACGGAGCCGCTGTCTGTCTTCTTCCGTCATTGCAGAAAACTGTGAGGTTTCTACAAACAGAGCAGTAAAGGCTCCACGGAAAGCGTTTGCCATTCTCGCTGCCGTCCGGATGATCTTTGCGTTAGACGGAGAAGAAGAAAGACAGACTAGTATATGTTCATCTGTATAATAATCACTTTTGCTTCTGATACGTGCAGACTCAGTCCTTTTGTTTACCCTGTCCGCACATCTTCTGAGCGCAAGCTCTCTCAGGGCAGTCAGTGTTTCCAGGCTAAAGGTAAAACTGTCTGTTTCAGAAGAATCTGAACTTTTTTCATAGGAAAGCCGTTCAAGAAGTTCCTGGGGTTCAATATCAACAAGCTTTACCTGGTCAGCATTGTCAAAAACAGAATCCGGAATGCGTTCAGAGATTCTGTTTCCGGTAATTGCTGTCACCATATCGTTAAGGCTCTCAATATTTTCTACATTGGCAGTAGTATAAACATCAATGCCTGCTTTTAAAAGCTCATAGATATCCTGATACCGCTTATGATGCCGGCAGCCGTCTGCATTTGTGTGGGCAAGTTCGTCTATAAGAATAAGTCCGGGCTTTATTTTATGGCTTTATCAAGGTCAAACTCTTCCACAGGAGTTCCATTATGTTTGGAATGGAGAGGCGGAAGCAGTTTCAGACCATTCAGCCGGGCCCGGGTCTGAGGATGAGCATTGGGCTTAATGTAACCTACCGCAACATCTGTACCATGCTTTTTTTCCATATGGGCAGCATCCAGCATTGCATATGTCTTTCCCACGCCTGCCGCATAGCTGAAAAAAATCTTCAGATGCCCCCTTTCCGGAGAGGACATCTGATCGGATGCTGCTGCCATATCTGCACTCTGATTTTGTTTTTCCACACTATCACTCCTCGTTATTTCATACAGGCATTATAACCTATCTGACAAAATCCTGCACAAAAATATGTTGGACACAATTATTTTTATTATCATAAACATTGTGAACAGTAACTATTTTTCCAGGTATGCAGCCTTCAGCAACCGGATAAATAATTCTGCTTCCTGGGAACGGCTGCCTTTTTTCCACAAAGCATTCACAAGAAATTTCTGTGAGTTAAGAGGCATAACAGGAAGTCCCAGCGGCTCACATGCAAGGATGTTCTCATCCAGCAGAAAAAGAAACGAGCCCAGCTTTTGATCCGGCTCTGTGTTTACATCCGCCCGGATAAATCCAAAATCAATTTTTCCTGTATTCAGCTGCTTCTGGATATCCTTTGCAGAGCCATAAAAAAGGCTCAGCTCGCAGCCGGGAGCCTGTCGGGAAAACCTTTCCAGAAGGTCATTTAAAAGAGAGACCTCTTCTGTGTGCTCAAAGGCAATAGAAAGCATTGAGGGCCTGTCGGAACTGATCACGGTCCGGCTGCTGTCGCCAAAGAAAATATCCAGTTTTTTCAGTAAGAGAAAGCACAGGGCAAAAACAACAGCTACTGCGCAGATCAGAATCAGTTCTTTCATAAAATCATCCCTTCATGTTGCGTATTTACGGAAGCTTTATTCCAATCAAATGTGGAAACACTTCTGAATATCTCTGATGTTCCCAAGAACAAGCATGGTATTATTTTCCGGAACAGGAGTATCTGATTTAATATTCAGATTCATGACTCCCTGATGTTTAAATGCCATGATATTAATGTTGTGCTTGTTTCGGATGTCAAGCTGCCCAACAGTTCTTCCCACCCAGTTTTCCGGAACAGAAATTTCAAAAATAGCATGTTCGTCATCCAGCTCCACATAGTCCAGAATATGGTCTGCACTGTAGCGGATCGCTGCCCATTCAGCCATTTGCTTTTCCGGATAAATAACTTCATCAGCGCCGTTTTTCAGGAGGAATTTGGCGTGAACATCTCTGGCAGCTCTGGAAACAACATATTTTGCACCCAGCTCACTGAGCAGGGAAGTGGCTTCCAGAGAACTCTGAAAATTATCTCCAATGGCCACAATACATACATCGAAATTCCTTACTCCAAGAGATTCCATAAATCCTTCCTTTGTGGCATCACCAATCTGTGCGTTTGTAACATAAGGAAGAATGGCATCTACTCTTTCTTCATTTCTGTCAATAGCCATTACCTGATGATTAAGCTCATCCAGTTTCATTGCAATATGACGTCCGAATCTTCCAAGTCCTATCAGTAAAATTGATTTCATCATAATAATCGTCTCCTTTTATTAACCTACTGTAATTTTTTCCTGCGGATATCTGGAACCGTAGGAATTTCTTTCTGAAAGTGCGGCAAAAATAAGTGTCAGGCCTCCAACTCTGCCAAAGAACATAAGCAGAATCAGAATCAGTCTTGAAACCATTCCAAGAGTTGGGGTCAGTCCAAGGGACAGACCGACCGTGCCGATTGCAGAGCTTGTTTCAAACAGAGCGGAAATCAGCGGAACATCTTCAATGTAGCTGATTATCATACCGCCTCCCAGAAACAGAACCAGATACATCAGCAGAATGGTCGCAGCATTTTTAATCACACTGTCCGGAACGCGTCTGCGGAAAAAATGAGCAGAATCGTTTTTGCGGAATACAGACAGAGCTGACGAAAACAGAACTGCGATTGTAGTTGTTTTCATACCTCCGGCTGTGGAGCCGGGAGAACCGCCGATCAGCATCAGGATGATCATCAGCATCAGCCCGGTTTCCGTAAGCAGCGTCAGATCCGCCGTGTTAAAGCCCGCTGTTCTTGGCGTTACAGACTGGAACAGAGATGTCAGCAGCCTTTCCCCCAGTGGCAGACCGGAAAATTCACAGAAAAAGAAGTAAACAGCCGGAACTGTGATCAGAACAGCAGTAACCGTCAGAATCACTTTACTCTGCATATTATACTTTTTAAAATGTAATTTATTTTTTTGATATCTGCCCAGGTAACAAAGCCCATGCCGCCCGTTACGATCAAGGCCATGATTGTGAAGTTTACAAGAGGATTGGAGGCATAGGAGGTCAGAGAGGAAAACGGCTCCCTGACACCGATCAGATCAAATCCTGCATTGCAGAAAGCAGATACCGCATGGAACAGAGAATACCACAGTCCCTTCAGAATACCGAAATCTTTGCAGAATACAGGCATCAGAAGCGCTGCTCCAATCAGCTCTATAAAGATACTGGTTTTCAGAATAAACTTGGTCAGACGCACAATACCGCCTACCTGGTGGGCGGAGATTGCCTCCTGCATGGTACTTCGCTGCATCAGGCCGATTTTCCGTCCTGAAGCTACAGCAATGGCAACAGCAATTGTCACAACACCCATACCGCCAATCTGGATCAGCGTCAGAATAATCGCCTGTCCAAATTCAGACCAGTAGGTTGCAGTATCATGAATGATAAGTCCTGTTACACAAACTGCCGATGTGGCAGTAAAAAGGCTGTCTGCAAAAGATGCGCCATTTCCGTCCCGGGTGGACAGCGGAAGCATCAGAAGCAGGCTGCCAAGAAGAATTACAGAAAAAAATCCCAGGATGATCACCTGAAAAGAAGTAAAATGTCGATGTTTTCGGTTTCCTGTATGATTCATTGCGGCGATTGCCTCCCTTTATCTCGTCTTTATGTTGCCTTAATCATATCTTAATTCGTATTAAGTATGTATAAATAAGAATTTGCTGATATTAAGATTGTATAAAGACGGAAGGAGTTATCACAGGAATAATGTAACCGGTAGTGTAACCAGGACAGTAAGAAGAGATACGGCTGCCAGAATAAAAACAGGAAGTCCGATAAACATAGCCAGAACAGCCGCATGGGGATGGCGAAAGGCGAAGCGCTCTGCGCGGTTATCAAACCTGTCTTCTAATTTGTGTATGGATTTTAAAATACTGGACATAATCATTTCTCCATTCTTATTTTATAGTAAGAAGTCTGTTTTCAGACTTTCCTCTGTTCTGAAATTATGGTAACACGGAAAAAATTAAGATAGGAAAAATGCATTGCCCTGTAGAATAAAAGTTCTATAAAGAAGGAGGGCCGGGCTGTATGGCCCGGCGAGTATGAAAAAGAAAAATTTAATTTATGTAAAAAAGCATTCGCTTTATTTACTAAATACTATAAATGGAATTTGTGATGAAAATGTGAGGATAAATTGAAAAAAAGGTGATGTAATTCTAAAAAACCTGTAAAATCACAGGTGCCGGAACCGGGATTCCGGAATATATTCCAGAATTCTGAGACATACAGAACAAAATGTCCTCATGGAAGATGATCTGGAATGCATTTTGACCTGGATACTGTGAACGGAGTAAAAAAGGGCATAATTTTTACGGAGCCTGACCTGATGAAAAAAAATATTGTAAAATACAGCCGCCTTCTATATAATAGGAAAAGAAAAAACAGGAAAAGCAAACGAGCGCTTTGCTCATAGACAACTCTCAGGAGGAAAATAATGAAAAGAGAAACAGTTGTTGTACTTGATTTCGGCGGTCAGTATAATCAGTTGATTGCCCGCCGTGTAAGGGAATGCAATGTATATTGTGAAATCTATTCCTACAAGACAGATATTGAAAAAATAAAAGAAATCCAGCCTAAGGGAATTATTTTTACAGGCGGACCAAACAGTGTATATCTGGAAGATTCACCTGCGTATACAGAAGAAATTTACAAACTCGGAATCCCGATCCTGGGAATCTGCTACGGCTCTCAGCTTATGATGCACCAGCTTGGCGGAAAGGTAGAAAAAGCCCCTGTGCGCGAATACGGAAAAATTGAGGTTCATGTAAACACTGACTCTGCCCTGTTCCAGGGAGTTTCTCCAAAAACAATCTGTTGGATGAGTCATAACGACTACATTTCCAAAGAAGCTCCCGGCTTTGAAATTTCTGCCCGGACAAATGACTGCCCTGTAGCTGCAGTGGAAAATAAAGAAAAGAAGCTTTATGCAGTTCAGTTCCATCCGGAGGTGCTTCATACTCAGGAAGGAACCAAAATGCTGTCAAACTTTGTATATCAGGTATGCGGATGTGCCGGAGACTGGAAAATGGATTCTTTTGTAGAAGATTCCATTAAAGCGATCCGTGAAAAGGTCGGAAACGGAAAGGTTCTCTGCGCCCTTTCAGGCGGAGTGGATTCTTCTGTTGCAGCAGTCCTTCTTTCAAAAGCGGTAGGAAACCAGCTTACCTGCGTATTCGTGGATCACGGTCTTCTCCGCAAAAATGAAGGCGATGAGGTGGAAGCTGTCTTTGGCCCGGAAGGTTCCTATGATCTGAATTTTATTCGTGTAAATGCTCAGGAACGTTTTTATGAAAAACTGAAGGGCGTTGAGGAGCCGGAGCGTAAACGTAAAATCATCGGCGAAGAATTTATCCGTGTATTTGAGGAGGAAGCAAAAAAAATCGGCGCCGTGGATTTCCTTGTACAGGGAACCATTTACCCGGATGTTGTTGAAAGCGGCGTAGGGGGCGAGTCCACTGTTATCAAATCACACCACAATGTGGGAGGACTTCCTGACTATGTTGATTTTAAAGAAATCATTGAGCCTCTGAGAAATCTGTTTAAAGATGAAGTGCGTAAAGCGGGACTGGAGCTTGGCATTCCGGAGTATCTTGTATTCCGCCAGCCGTTCCCGGGCCCGGGACTGGGCATCCGTATTATCGGAGAGGTAACTGCTGAAAAAGTAAAAATGGTTCAGGAGGCTGATGCGATCTGGCGTGAAGAGATTGCAAACTCAGGCTGGGATAAAAAGGTAAATCAGTACTTCGCAGCACTGACAAATATGAGATCTGTCGGAGTTATGGGAGACGAAAGAACCTACGATTATGCCATTGCCCTTCGCGCAGTAACCACTACAGATTTTATGACTGCGGAAAGCGCTGAGCTTCCGTGGGAAATTATCGGAAAAGCTACCAGCAGGATCGTTAATGAAGTAAAACATGTAAACCGTGTTCTTTATGACTGCACCGGAAAACCTCCGGCAACAATTGAAATGGAATAAAGAAATGTAATAAATTTATAAAAGCTGAGACAGAAAACTGACTCAGCTTTTATTTATTCAGGTTGCTTTAGAATTCCGGCTCAATAAGACCGTAAGTGTTTCCTTTACGTTTGTAAACAACATTTACCTGATCTGTCTCTGCATTAACAAATACAAAGAAGTTATGTCCCAGAAGTTCCATCTGAACACATGCATCCTCAGGATACATTGGCTTGATATCAAACTTCTTGGTACGGATGATTTTTACTTCTTCATCCTCCTCATAATCTTTTTCCAGATACTCCTGCTGGAAATTGCCAGGTGCCTGCTTCCTGTCTACAATTTTATTTTTGTATTTACGCAGCTGACGCTCAATTACTTCTTCCACCAGGTCAATAGATACATACATATCATTGCTTACCTGCTCGGAGCGTATAATATTTCCCTTCACTGGGATTGTAACCTCGATCTTCTGTCTTTCTTTTTCAACACTTAAAGTTACTACAACTTCGGTGTCAGGAGTGAAATACCTTTCCAGCTTTCCAAGCTTGTCTTCAACGGCTGTTCTAAGCCCTTCAGAAACTGTGATGTTTTTTCCGCTAATAATAAATTTCATACATCCATCCCCTTTGCTGTTTATTTGGGTAATGTCCACGCAGGTAAAAATCTGCGTCTATTACTTATGGGTTCATTATACCACATACTTATGAATTTTAACAACACTTTACGAAATTTTTATATTAATAATTGATAAATTTCGCTATTAACTGATAAAAGCAGATACTCATAGGCTCTGTTTCTTACTGCACCCCGGAAACACACATCTGAAGACTTCTGTTTTCAGAAGGATCTTCCAGAAGTTCTGTTCCTTTCTTGTCTGTTACACAGTAAAGACCTTTTCCGCTTCCTTTTGGCGCATCACTGGAAATTTCCAGACGATAGGTTTTTCCCGGCTCTACAGAGATTTTTTTCTTTCAGGAAAGGATAAAGAGCTGTATTCTCTTTCATTCCATAGGTATCCCCATTTTTTTCATAAATCACCTTTCCTGTATCTTTTTCTTTCAGCACCACATTCAGGCTGTTGATCTCACTGTTGCCCGGCTCTGTGTATATACGGATCTTAATTCCGGAAAGTGTATAACCGTCTGCTGTAAATTCCTGTATCACCGGAACATTTTCTTCCAGCATAACCACATTCTCTGCTTCCATATTCTGCCTGCTGTTGTCAAAGAAATTTATTTTTCCCTGAAGGACACCTGCCGCACATACAGTCATTGGAAGTACAAATGCAGCCACTCCAAACAGAAAGGCTGCCCTTATCTGCCACACCATCCCGCCGGCAATGACATTTCCTTTTCTGCTGTGATATCTGGGATGTCCGAATACTACATAAATCAGCAATACCACCCACATGGCAGTACAGAGAAGCTCCTGGTCATGGAACCCGTAAAGATCCCACATACGTACGGAAAACTCACGGTCTTTTAGAATATATTTGAGAATACCGCTGTTCAGCACTCTCTCATCAACCATACTCTGGCTGCAGAAGATATACATAGCAAGCATAAAAATATTTGTTACCATATAAAGAAGATTTCCGTTACCATTCATCATAAAGTTCAGGACAAGGAATGGCGCCATTAAAAGGATCCACTGGGGATTCCAGGTAGAAAATCCAAAGATTGCAAAGCTTACTGCCACACAGAAAAATACGGACCATGACCGAAGCTCATCCTGCGTCTCTGCTTTTTTCTGATAAGCCCACACCAGCACAAAGGCTGCTGCCGCTGCAAGAAGATTGATCCCGCTGAAAAATCCCAGAGAAAAAGGCTTCTGTACATATTCCAGCGCTCCAAAACCAAATACATTTCTTCTAAACGCTTCAGATCCTATATTTGGAAGAATCTCTGCAAGCAAAGGAGCAAGCATAACAGCAGTATATTTAATCAGATTTCTGATCTTCTTTTCCTTCAGAAGCAGAAGTACCAGGAAATAAAGCACTGCATGATATTTAAAGGTTGCAGCAAATCCGCACATAAGGGCAAACTGCCACATTTTCCCCCGAAGGAAAAATAAAATCCCAGTACCAGAAAGAGCACAGTAAATATGTCATACTGGCTGAAAATAAACTGGCTGAACACACCCATCGGAAATACAAGAAACGCAAACTTACACAAAAGAGACTTTTTTCTCGCCAAATCCCATTTCTTTTCCGATTTTGTAAATAATCTGAGCAGTAACAAAATATAAGATAACCGAAAGAAGCTTATACCACATAATATTAATAAAACTGTTTGTCAGCATTGCTTCCGGTGCGTGTCCTGTAAGATAAAGGGGCAGATTCCAGACCGCATAGGCAATAAACGTACTTGGCAGATAATTTGCCCAGTATCCTCCTGACTGCTCATAGCTTGCCTGATAAAAATCCGCGAAATGTTCATACATCAGAAAGGAACGGTTTCCTGTAAGCTTTACATCAGAATGAGCGCAGGTCACAAAAAGAACTGCCAGTATCAGGAAAGACAAAATCCAGTCCAGTCTGCAGAGATCGTTTCCGCTCCACAGCTTCATACTGTTCCACCGGTCTTTTTTTCTGCCCATCCAGCCTGATGCATATGCTGCTTTTTTCTTATTCATGAATACTCTCCTGTTTTTCCCTGTCACTCTCTTTTCCAAAAACATCTTTAGCCTGGATAAATCCATTACGGTTTCTCTGTACTTCCCCACTGAATTTCTCAGGTTCTTTCACAGAAGCATCTGCGCTGTATCTGATACTGTCCACCTGCATTGTCTCACTGTTTTCAGACTCTTTTTCTGTTAAATCTTTTTTCCGGAACTCTGCCTCTCTGTTTTCCTGGGGTTTCAGATTCTCTGTTCTGTTGACATTTTTTGTCCTCATCCTCAAAATTCAGACGCTCTTCTTCCACTACCAGAGGTCTGTCCAGTACCCTTGTATTAATACTCAGTACATATTCTCCAAGAAATCCGATAAAGAACAGCTGAAGAGCTCCCAGAAAGAACATACCGATGACCATAGGAGCAATGCCTGCTGAAAAACGATCCCAGTACATCAGCTTCAGAATCAGATATACAATACCTGCCGCAAAGCTCAGACCGCCAATAATAAAACCGGCAAAAGTTGCCAGACGCATCACTACTTTAGAATATGAGGTAATACCAATCATGGCATAATCATAAAGGCTGTAAAAATTATTTTTGCTTTTTCCTGCTCTTCTTTTAGGCTGAGTATAGGGAATTGCTTTATAATCAAACCCAAGCTCTGCAATGATTCCACGAAGATAGGGCATGGGATCATGAAGGTCTCGCACCACGTCTACAAATTTTTTGTCATACAGTCCAAAACCGGTAAACTGTTCAATATGGTCGATCTCTGTGATCTTTCTGATCATCTTGTAATACAGACCACGGATCCTGTACATTCCCTTTCGTTCCTGACTGGCATTTTTCACACCGATCACGATTTTATTTCCCTGTTCCCATTCTCTGACAAATTTCGGGATCATCTCTACCGGGTCCTGAAAATCAGCGCACATACGAACCACACAGTCTCCATATGCCTGTTTCATACCGTAAACAGGAGATCTGGCCTGACCGAAGTTTTTTGCATTAAAAATAGCCTTAATGTTTTTATTATTGGCACACAGTCCGCGGATCAGCGCCTGCGTATTGTCTTTGGAATGATTGTCAATAAACAAAATCTCATAGTCATAATCACTGAGGTCGCGCTCCATTACTTCTGTAACTGCTTTTGACAGTGGAACCACGTTTGCCTCTTCATTATATGTAGGAATTACCACTGAAATTTTCTTTTTCATTTTTTATCTCCTGTACTCTGGCTTTTCAGCCAGGCAATGGTTTCTCTGATTCCCTGCTCAAACGTATACTCCGGTACAAAACCTGTATCCTGATAAAGAGAATCAATATCTGCGCAAAGGTTCATTACAGCGCCTTTGGGATATGGTCTGGCTCCGATCCCCGGATTCCTGTAATCTGTAAGCTCTGCCATTTTCTGTATATAATCCCGAAGCAGCGCAGGCTGTCCGCTTCCTACGCAGTACACGGCTCCGTCCCGTCCTTTTTCTCCAATAAGATAAAAGGCGCGGCCTGCGTCTGCGCTGAAAAGATATTCCCATCTCTGCATTCCGGGTGTAAATTCTGTAGGCTCCCCTGCCAGCATTTTTCTGAGGCCGGAGGCGATCATGGTAGTTTCTTTTTCATAAATTCCATAAACACTGAATATTCTGGGCCAGATACACTCTATTCCCAGTTCCTTGCAAAGCATCCTTGCCAGATATCCGGATGCCAGCTTTGCCGCTCCGTAAGGAGTTGTGGGATTTGCCGCGCTTTCTGGTGAAATCCTGTCCAGATCCAGCAGACCGTACTCTGCCTGGGATCCGGCTCCGATAAAACGTTTACAGCCAAGAGCTGCCGCTGCCTTTACTGCTGCTAAAGTATACCCGATGTTCCGACTTTGAAGCTCTGTGCTTGAATTTCTGTTTTCTCCGGTATTCCCCCAGGCAATATGATAAAACGTATCGCATTCCTGCGAAATCATTTCCGGCAACCTGTCCAGATGCTCCAGAGAACAGTCCGCAAATTTGATCAGACTGCTTTCCGGCAAACGGGAACGCTTTTTTGACCCTTCCCGTACAACTGCATAAACCTCTGTTCCATGCTTTATGCATTCTTCTATTAAAGCCACGCCGATCATACTGGTGGCTCCTGTTACAATAATCCGCTGCATAATTTTCCTTCTTATTTAACTTTTGTACTGTCTTTAGAATATATGAAATCAGAAAAACTCTTCTGTTTTTCTATTGTTTCTGCTGTCTGGCAGAATATTTTTGTCTGATTTAAAGAGCATAAAAATACTCTGGCGTATTGTCTCATTCATTTTCAGTGTAATGACGCAAAGTGAATTTTCCGTCTGTACGGCGAAGGAATAAGGCGATGCGGCAGCATCGGCGATTGACGACAGCCCGGCAGCTGGAAATTCAGACAATTATTATGCGAATGTGAATGAGACATTATACTACTTCTGCTACGGAAGAGGAATGTACATATTTTCTTCCAGCTCCTCCCTGGAAAGAAACGGATACATGTCCTCAAGAGGCGCAGACACCATTTTTCCATCCGGAAGCTTTTTCGATGAGGTTTTCGGCTCGGTTTTCTGATACCTGGTTACAAAAACCTCACATACAGCCGCTCCATCCATTTCCAATACTTCCTTAATCGTATCCGCCAGTTTTTCTGAGCTGTGAATACATCTGTACGGAAATCCATAAGCCGGAATAAGCTTCTGAAGATCCGGAAAGCTCAGGTCGCCGCTCTCCTGTCCAACTCCCACCAGAGGCTCTCCAAAATAGCTCTGCTGAGTCTGTCGAATGGAATGATATCCCTGATTGTTGATTACAAAAAGTTTTATCGGAAGATGATTCTGCCTGATTGTCTGCAGTTCCTGAATATTCATCTGAAGGCTTCCTTCTCCGGTTACACAGACTACCGGCTGTTTCCCGGATGCAATACACACCCCTGTTGCCCCCGGAAGGCAGAATCCCATAGACGCTGTATTGGGATTTGTAATAAAGCGCTGACCTTTTTTTACACGAAAAGCCTGACTTCCTGCAACTCTGGAAGTTCCCACACTGACCATAAGATTCTGGTTTTCCTTCATGGCTCTGGACAGTTCTTCATAAAACGCATAAATATTTGTGCAGCCATCCTCCACAATTTCATAATGACCGGACACAACAACCGGATATTTTTGCTTCCATAAAAGACACTGATTTCTCCATGCATTTCCCTGGAATAAGGGGTTTTCCTTGGAAGCTCCACGTTTTTTTGCAGCCTTTATCAGCTTTCGGATCAGCTCTCCGGCATCGCCGCATACAGGCAGACTGACATGCAGGCTTGGTTTTTTCAGTTCATTTTCATCAATATCGTTCAGAATGGTATAGCTTTCTCTTGCCCAGTCCTGATACCGGAATCCTGTCTGTGCAAATCCCTGACGATTGCCAAGAGAAAGAAGCACGTCGCTGTTCTGAAGTGCAAAGTTACCTGGTCTTGTTCCTGTTCCCCCGCTTCTTCCCACAAACAGGGGATGATCCGACTCAATGGCATCCACGCTGCTCATACCTGTTACCACCGGAACTCCCAGAAGCTCAGCAAGCTGATAAAAGTCCTCATGCGCCCCTGCCAGCCGTACACCATTTCCCGGTGAAAGAACCGGCCGTTTGCTTTCCTGCAATTTATCCAGAATCTGCTCTACCGTCTCATCTTTTATTTCCCGGGGCTGCTGTTCAGGATTTTCTTCCGGATCATAGGCTTTCAGATCATCTGTTTCTATGACTGCCCCCTGAACATCAAGAGGAATGTCCAGCCATACCGGTCCCGGCCTTCCATTTACAGCCAGATAAAGAGCCTTTTCCAGATGGTACCGGATGTTCTCCGGATGAACGATCATGTGAGCATACTTTGTCAGGCTTTTTACTACCGGAACAATATTGCATTCCTGCACTCCCATGCTGCGAAGAGGCAGACCTGAGGCAGAAACCGTAGTTGCATAGCGCGCCTGACCTGAAAATACCAGCATCGGAATGGAATCCATCCATGCCCCCAGAACCCCGGTAATTGCATTTGTAGCTCCCGGTCCCGTGGTGACACAGACTGCTGCCATTTTATTTCCAAGACGGGCATAGGCCTCTGCCGCCATGGCACATGCCTGTTCATGATGCTGATAAGTACAGTGCAGCATTTTATGATGTCCAAAAGCATCATTCATATGCATGGCTCCGCCTCCGGTAACAGTAAATACATCCCGGATTCCCCACTGTGCAATATATTCCGCTATATAATCAGATACCTTCTGTTTCATTTTCTTTCTCCATATCAACTGTTGCTTCAGCCTTCTGATATATTATCTGAAGCTTTTTTCTGCATCTTTGACATCCTACAGATACGCCTGGCATTTCTGAACGCATACCATACGCTTTCCGGATGCCTCAATAGGAATTTCATCTACATAAGTAACGTCGATCTGAGCTTCCTCTCCCAGATATTTCCGGTAGGAAGCCACTACCTCATCTTCATTGACTCTTGTCCGGTCAGCATTTAAAAGCAGCTCGTATCTTTTCTTTTCCCACTGAATGCATTTTGCCTGATGTACAATCCCTTCCATATTGATCAGTACATTCATAAAAACATGAATGGACAGAGGTTCTCCCTTGCAGTTATACATCATGGAGCCGCGGCGTCCGTATATTTCTGTGAAATAACCATGTTTTCTGCCCTTTTCATCTGTTACTTCCTGATAAATTCCTGTATCGCCTGTGTCATAACGGATCATAGGAAAAGCTTTATTATAAAAATCAGTTACAACGATTCTTCCCAGTTCTCCCGGTTTCACCGGTTCATCTGAATCAAGGCTCAGCATTTCAATATAAAAATTATAAAGGTCTACCGTATACCGGTCCTCCTCGCCAACCTGGCATGCAAGAAAACCGTTCTCATTATTTCCATAAGAACGGACTGCCGAAAAGCCAAAGATTTCCCGGATCAGGTCATATGTTTTCTGAGGAAGCGCCTCGCCCATGGCGAAAACCATTTCCACATCCCATTTTCTGATAGCAACTTTTTTCCTTTTCAGATAATCTGCAAGAACTGTCAGAGCGCTGGAATATGCAACCAGAACCTGAATCCTGTCTTTTCGTATTTTTTCACAGATATCTGCAAGGGCATCGTCTCCCATGTTGGAGATATCGATCATGATCAGATTATTTTTAAAGGATTTCCATTTGGAGATCACATTTTTACCCGGGATCCATACACGGAACTCTCCCCGCTTCATTCCCATGCGAAACCCGTTCAGCTCCATAAAGGAAATAAAGTTCATATTCACACGGTTCATTTTATCCCCATCGCATAAAACAGTAAACGGCGCGCCTGTTGAACCGCTTGTTTTCAGACGGAACAGACTGTCTTTTCTGTCACGGAATGTATCGCAGAGAACTGCATCCATATTCTCGTTATATTTCATTTTTGTCATAACAGGAAACTCTGTAATATCCTGTGCGTCCTGATAATTTTTATAATAAGGAGAATGCTTTTTGGCATAATCAAGAAGCATTTCCACACGGCGCTGTGCATACTCCTCTGTAATTCCCTCTACAATCTCCCTTTTATTTACTTTTTTTATTTTTTCAAGCTTTCCGCCGTGAAGCTTATCCAGTATATTAAACGCTGTTCGTCTTAAAATTTCTCCCGCCTGCATTCTTTTTCCTTCCTCATTTATGATGTAGAATCAATATCATTGTTTTTTCTGTTTTGGGCCACTGCCTGCTTTCCATAATCCAAGAAGGATTACTGCTGCCACACGTATTACATTGGCAATGAGCACGGCTGCCGCAAAACCCATAATACCGCTCTTTTCTGTAAAAATCAACACAAGGACTGCAATCACAGCCAAATGTATGATCTGAAGGATCAACTGCCACTTTTCCTCTGTGAAAGTAAGAACTACAATAAAAAGATAAGCTGAAAGTACGCCAAGGATCTGACTGAGGTTTACAACTGTGATCATTCCTTTTACTGATTCATAAAGCTCTCCATAAAACAGCTTTACGAAAATAGGAGTTCCAATCTGCGCTCCAAGGAAAAACACAAGGCTTACGCCTGTTCCGATTCCGGTAAACAGAAGAAACTGCTTTTTATCCATTCTCTCCTGTTTTCTTGTAAGATAAGAAATAATGATCGTATTAACAGGCGCCACCAGAAGCACCAGAGTTTTTCCGATCAGAGAAGTTACGTAATATTGTGTTACTGCCAGATGCCCCACCATATGTTCCAGCGCAAGACGGTCAATATTCAAAGTAAAATTTGTAATCAGATAAGAAAATACCAGGAAGCCTCCCCGCTGAAATGCCTGTGTAAACCACCTGCTCCGATCAAAAAATCCTCTGAACACTGTTCCGGTTGCGGCAAGATACACCAGAGCTGCAGCCTCGCCTGCAAGAAATACCAGAAACCAGTTTTTTGTAAGGAAATAAAGTCCAAAGCCGGCTATATATCCGCCTGTCAGCACACAGTAATAGTAAAAATATTTTTTATAATTCAGGTTCAGACGGTATTCCACATCTCCGTAATAACGAAAAATTGTTGTCATAAGAAGGGCTGCCGTCCAGAAAATAACAGGCAGAGATACCATGGAATCCCTTGCCACAAAAAGAGTGATTGCTGTTCCCACTCCTCCAAACAGCAAAAGGAGGACATTATAGTCCCCGTTTTTCACCTGATAATCTCTTCGTACAACAAGACGGCTGGTATTCAGCGCCTGCCCCACAGAAGGACAGAGTATTGCAACCAGCCCCATAAGATACAAAAGCTCTCCCAGCTGGTCGCTTCCCATTTTTCGGTTCAGCAGAGGATATACAACAATCTGCAGAACCCCATTCATCAGAAGCGCTCCGCCTATGGTATACACTGTATTTGATACAATTCTTTTCTGTTTTTCTTTTGATGCCAAAGAGAAGCCTCCCCAGTTATTTTTTTATGTATTTTTCACACCGGTTTTCAAAGGATTTTCTTTTTCCGGAGCTGAGAACCGGGATCTCATCTACATACTCCACTGTAATTTCTGCTTCTTCACCAAAGTAAGGACTGATAAAATCCAGGATTGCTTTCTCATCAATTACCTGTCTGTCGCCATTCAGCCATAAAGTATATTTTGTTACATCCTCCTGGATAAAACGGTACTGGTTGATTCCCTTTGCCATAGAAAGACCGTTCAGAAGTACAAACGGAGACACAATTCTTCCCTTGCAGTCATATATCATATCTCCCCGTCTTCCATACAGTTCTTTCAGGTACAGACGGAATCTGCCGTTCTTTTCCTTTCGTTCTTCCACTGCCAGATCCCCATTGTCATAACGGATCAGGGGAATGGCATAATTATAAAGATCTGTGATCACAATTCGTCCAAGCTCTCCCGGTTCTGCAGGTTCATCACTGTCCAGCTTAAGAACCTCATAATAGTAGCTTTCAGAATCAATATAATAGCTTTCATCTTCTTCACGCTGCAGACCCATAATACCGTTTTCTTCATTTGAGTACCAGGAACGTACTGTACAGTTAAAAATTTTTTCCAGATTTCGTCTTACTTCACTGGGCATGCTCTCTGAAATAGGAAGGATTGCCTTCACACAAAAGTCTCCGGTATTCATATGATGCTCTTCAATATACCGTCCCAGTTCTCCAATTGCAGATGCATATCCGATGATACACTTTACCCGTTTCTTCTTAATAACAGAAACCATTTTGCCCAAAGCTTCTTCATCCAGATTGGAACAGTCCATCATGATCAGATTCTCTGCCGTTCTGGAGATCCAGCTCTTTTTTGCGTGATCTCCTACCCACATGCGGATAAATGCTTCTTTCATTCCGATATAATATCCGCCGGCAGCCCCCAGAAAAATACTTGCAGCTGTGTTATGAAGGATTTTATTGCGATTCTGTATCATGGCAAAAGGAGTCCCCGTAGAGCCGCTTGTGTACATAATACGATTATCTGAAGCATCTTTGTAAACAGAAGACTGGCACTGCTCATAATGATTTCTGTAAGTCTCCTTATTCATAACAGGCATTTTTTCCAGAGGAGTATCCTCTGGAAAATCCTTATAAAATTCAGTTGTGCGAACTGCATGAGAGATCAGCTTCCTGATTTTCTCCTGAGTCTTTTCTATGGAAGTCCCGTTTTTATAGCTGTCACGGATTTCTTCATAATAGCCGCGTACCTTTCCTCCCTGAAGACGGTCCACCAGCCAGAATCCATACCAGCGCAGCTTTTCATCTATTACCATTTACTTTTATCCCTTCTCTGAAGTATCTTTTCCACAGCAGGCTTAAAGATTTCCGGCTTCCCGGATCACCTTTGCCATATAATCGATCTTTTCATCTGTCATGCCCGGATAAAGACCTACCCAGAAAGTATCGCGCATGATTCTGTCTGTATTTTCCAGACTTCCGGCAATGCGGTATCCTCTGCCTTCTGCTCTCATCTGATCAAAGCAGGGGTGCTTTGTAAGATTTCCGGCAAACAGCATTCTTGTCTGAACACCTTTGCTTTCAATATAAGGAACCACTTTATTTCTGTCCACTCCTTCTTTGCATGTCAAAAGGAAGCCGAACCAGCTTGGATCAGAATCGGGACAGGCTTCGGGAAGTACAAATTTTTCTTCCATTCCCTCAAGGGCTTTTCTGAGGCGCGCATAATTATGACGACGCTTTTCCACAAATCCAGGGAACTTTTCAAGCTGAGCGCATCCCACTGCCGCCTGCATATCTGTTGCTTTCAGATTATATCCAAAATGAGAGTAAACATATTTATGGTCGTAGCCAAGAGGCAGCTCTCCGTACTGTCTGTCAAATCGGTGTCCGCACACATTATCACGGCCGGACGGGCATCTGCAGTCACGTCCCCAGTCGCGGAGGGAACGGACAATCTTGTGCAGAAGCGGATTGTTTGTGTACACAGCTCCGCCTTCTCCCATTGTCATATGATGAGGCGGATAAAAGCTTGATGTGCCGATATCACCAATGGTTCCTGTAAGCTTCTTCTCTCCGTCTATCATATACTCAGAACCAAGTGCATCACAGTTGTCCTCGATCAGCCACAGGTCATGTTTTTTGCAGAAATCGCTTAAAGCCTTAAGGTCAAACGGATTACCCAGAGTATGAGCCAGCATTACTGCCTTTGTCCTGGAAGAAAGAGCTTCTTCCAGCCTGGTTACGTCAATATTATACTGAGGTACTGTCACATCTACAAATACAGGAACCGCTCCATACTGGATCATTGGCGCCACGGTTGTCGGAAATCCTGCCGCCACTGTAATCACTTCATCTCCCGGACGCACCTGGCGTTCCTTCAGAAGCGGTGAAGTCAGCGCCATAAAAGCAAGAAGATTGGCTGAAGATCCGGAATTAACCAGAGAACAGAAACGGATTCCCAGGTATTCTGAGAATTTTTTCTCAAACTCATCTGCATATCTGCCTGCTGTCAGCCAGAATTCCAGCGCACTGTCCACAAGATTTACCATTTCTTTTGAATCATAAACTCTGGATGCATAAGGAATTCTGTCTCCCTTTTTAAATGTTTTCTCTTGGTTATGATATTTACGGCAATAATTATCTACGATTCCAAGAATCTGCTCTCTTGCCTGCTGTTCTGTCATATTTTCAAACATATTTTTTCTCCTGTTTTTTATTTTATATCAGCCAGAAACTCCTGGATCTGTCTGTCCATAATTGTGTTTATGTCCTGCCCCGCCTGCCATTCCTTTGTCCACTCCACTGTTTTTTCTACAGCAGTACGAACATCCCAGGCCGGTTTCCAGCCAAAAACACTCTTTATTCGGGAACAGTCAAGTTTCAGGAAATTCGCTTCATGAGGTCCGCCCACAAAATGATTTTCCCAAGTCTGTCCATCCCCCCATGCACGGCAGAAAAGATCTACAAGCTCTCCTGTTGTCACACAGTCCCTGTCATCCGGTCCTACATTATAATATCCCGAATATCTGCTTTCTTCATACTGCATGGCAGCAATCATAAGATACGCATATAAAGGCTCCAGCACATGCTGAAACGGTCTTGTGGAATGAGGATTTCTTACTGGTATGGGCTTTCCCTCCAGAGCTGCCCGGATACAGTCCGGAATAATTCTGTCTGCAGCAAAATCTCCGCCTCCGATTACATTTCCTGCTCTTGCAGTCGAAACAGCAGGCGCTCCATCCATGAAAAATGAATTTTTATAGCTGTGAGTCACAAGCTCCGAGCATGACTTACTGTTGGAATAAGGGTCAAATCCATCCAATGGATCATCTTCCCGATATCCCCATTCCCATTCCCGGTTGTGGTACACCTTATCAGTTGTCACATTAAGAAATGATCTCACAGAATCGGTCTGACGGATACATTCCAGTATATTTACAGTTCCCATTACATTTGTTTCGTAAGTATATACCGGATTTTTATAAGATTCGCGCACAATCGGCTGGGCTGCCAGATGCAGCACTATTTCCGGCCTGTTCTCTCTGAACACTTCCAGAAGTCTGTCCAGATTTCGGATGTCGCCTGTTATACTGTTCATCTGTCTGTCCATGCCTGCCAGCCCAAAGATCGAAGGTTCTGTAGGCGGCTGCAGTGAATATCCGGTAACCTGAGCCCCCATATTCAGAAGCAGGCGGCAAAGCCATGTTCCCTTAAATCCTGTATGTCCTGTTACCAGAACTCTTTTCCCACTGTAAAAGTTGAGATCAAATTTCTTCATATTTTATCTAAACTCCTGTAATCCAATATTAAGAGTATTATACTATTCTTTCATCACAGTGGCAAGAGAGCCCTTTGCTGTTTACTTTATAAAAATATATCTTGCCTGAGCAAAATCCACCTGATCTTCGTCCTGAAGCTGATACTCTTCATCTCCTTTCAGCATTCTTCCGTTTACTGCAGTGCCGTTTCTGGAATTCAGATCTGCCAGATAATACTCATCTTCTCTCTTTCGGATCCTTGCATGCATACGACTGACAGTTGGCATCGGAATGACTGCATCTGAAGCATTTGCCAGCTTTCCTACTACCGTCAGCTCCTGTTCCAGATAAATCGTTGCCAGTTCTCCCGGCTCTCTGCTTATAAGAGCAGCCGGTCCCTTTTTCTGCCCGGCAGAAAGAACTACTGTTTCACCACAGATTTCCTCCTGACTGTCCTCCTCTTTTTTCTTTGTTCCAAAAAGCTCTCCTGTAATACTGGTTTCTGCCTTCCGTTCTTCCCGGATTGTTTCCGGATCTTTTTTTATATTTTCTTCCTTTCTGACCTGGCCTGACACAGGGCTGCTGTCTGTTTCCTGTTTTATTTTATTATGCCATTGTGCGGTCTGTTCCTGTTTCCGCTTCTTCTTTTCTGTAATCCATGCTGTAAATGCCCCTGCTCCCAAAGCCATAATTCCGATCCCAACACTATTTCTATTGGAAGCTTTGGAATGACTCCCCAAAAACCGGCTGCCAGTACAGCCAGCGCAGCTGCACCGCCTGCTCCACAGCATAGAATCCAGTTCCATGGAATTCTTTTTTCCTTTTTCCTGTTTTTAATCTCTTCTTTTTTCTGTTCATCCGGAATCACAGAATCTATAATTTCATTCTCCTGTTTCTCTGACAGCATTTCCTGATATTTATCTTCTTTTTGAGCAGCTGCATTTTTATCCGCTTCATCTTCCTTCTGATAAATTGCCTCTTTTATCACCTCAAGCTGAAATCCCGGTTCAAGAGCTTTTCCTGTAAATACCATACCCCAGCATCACCGCCTGATTATCCTCATGGTCAATGCTTTGGCAGAATATATTCTGTCAATCCCCCGAAGCTGCCCCTGAATTTCTTTTTGATATCCGGGAAGGCAGCAAAAATACACTTTTTTCCTCTCTGCATCCATATAGATGTATTCCGGCTGAAGCACAAGCTGATCCGTATTCATCAGGAATTCGGCCAGCTCTTCCATTACTTTTACAAATCCTTCCAGAATGCTCTGAATATCCTGACTCCGGAATTTTTTATCCTCAAACAGTGTTGCTATGGACTGTTTTGACGTTATGTCATAATAAAACAGCACCTCACCATCCAGATTCTGCAAATGACATTTCAGTATGGACGGAATCACATTTCCTGTAAGCATACGTACCTGATAAGATGAGGTATCTACTGCCTTTTCTTCCTGCAAAATAAGGTAATTATGACTTACATCCCTCTTATATTCTGCGCGCATTACCTTCCTCCTGCATCTGAAAAAATATCTTCTGCCGCTTTGATCTTACGAATCCATCCTACCGGATCAATGACTCTGGATTTTCCTTCTGCTCTCAGTTTCCAGGAAAATCCTCCAAATCCTGATATGGTGTCTGCCGTATAGCTTACCGTTACCTCTTTTCCATCCTTTATCTGAGTTTTCAGATTTTCAGCCCCAAAAAATCCAATATCCCCCAGCTCCTGACTGCGTTTCCCGGCTGCTGCTCCTGTGTTTCCGCCTTCCCGGTTTCCCTCCATACTTCCGGTAAGTGCGGATTCGCAGGCGGCTGCCGTCAGCCATGCCCGATTATGTACAAAAAAACAAAGATAAAGAATTCCCATGACTGCCACAAGTATCAATGACATCACACAGGCCGCTTCAATGGTAAAGCTTCCTTTTTAGCTTTTTCCCACAAATATTTTTTTAATGTCATTATAAAAATTACCTCCTGTATTATCCCAGAAACAAAAATGGAATAAAGGAATTTCTGTTTCGCGGCTTCTGTGAAACAACTGTACAGAAGCAGCGCTGATACCAACTGCAGACAGAAACAGCCCGCTGCCAAGGGTTCTGAGGTATACTGTTGTAACCAGTCATACACCCTAAAGCCAGCATCACCCATCCGTCTCCCATTCCCAAAGCGCCTCCGGTAATCACAGATGCCAAAAGAAAAATCACTCCAATAGCTGCCGGAATCAGAATATCCTGAATTTCTCTTCCTGACATAAAGCTGTAAATCAGGCCCGTACTGGCATAAATTCCTGTTAAGATCAGGGAAATCTCATGTTTTTTCCAGTCTGTCCATGCACTGCAGCCAAGAAACAGCGCTGTAACAATTTCTTCGAACATTATATACTCCCTCCTCTATCCACAACTGCTGCACGCTCCCATATTATGGACATCCGAAAGCTTTACCAGCCTGACAGTACGCTTCAGTCCGCTGCAGGAGGACTGATTGTGATACCTGTTTCCACTTTTTGTAACATAAACCGTTCCTGCAGGCTTCTGATTTCTGCTGCAGCTTTCACAGGCATAATATTTTTCTCCATACATGTTTCTGGCAGATTTTACACCCGCGCCCGACATTTGCTGCACAACAACATTCAGATATCTGCATCCCGGATTTCTGTGATATACTGTTCCTGAAACAGTTACATATACCATTCTTTCTGCCTGATCTCCATTATGGGCAAATCTTCTGCTGTCCGCGCCTGTCCAGGCATGTACCTTTACTGTATTGTGCATCCGTACTTTTGGGAGAGGAATCACTCCTCCCACCGGAGTGTAAGAGTAAACATCCGGCAAAGTGATCTCTTCCGTTCCTTTTCCATCCAGCACATAGGCATACATTCCTGCCTCCTTTGTTTTTTCACATAATGTACGAATGGTGTTCTGTCTGAATCTGATAGATATCCATAAATGAAATCAGTGTAACCATTCCCAGAAAAACACTGGCAGCACAAGAGCTGTCTCTACTGCAAAGCTTGCCTTTTTCAGAAAAGAGGCGCAAAGAGATACCTTTCCAGAAAACACTCTGCTTCTCCTGCCCAATCGGGGTTAGTCAGGCAATCTGAAGCGCAAACAGAGAACTTATCCTTTCATTTCCTTTTTCTGTCTACCCAGTTCTTATGATCCGTT
>ENA-OQAB01000355-OQAB01000355.1-human-gut-metagenome-genome-assembly--contig:-NODE-355-length-26224-cov-4.070085_pt1 | contig 26224 bp, 24 predicted proteins | sample MGYA00242490_ERZ504517 | MGnify/ENA primary metagenome ERZ504517 (study PRJEB26092, sample SAMD00036298) | human gut metagenome | host: Homo sapiens | study: EMG produced TPA metagenomics assembly of...
AGAACATAAAATCCTTCTTTTTTCTCAGTTTACCTCTATGCTGGAGCGGATCAGCCGCCGGCTGGAAAAAGAAGGGATTGAGAGTATCTGTTTAACAGGAGCCGTGCCGAAGGAAGAGCGATTAAAGCTGGTGGAGCGGTTTTCAAAGGAGAATGTTCCTGTTTTTCTCATCAGCCTCAAGGCAGGAGGAACGGGGTTAAACCTTACAGCAGCGGATATTGTGATCCATTATGATCCCTGGTGGAATGTGGCCGCCCAGAACCAGGCCACAGACAGGGCTCACCGCATTGGCCAGGAAAAACAGGTCACAGTTTACCGTCTGATTACCAAAGATACCATTGAGGAAAATATTTTAAACCTTCAGGAGGCAAAGAGAGCGCTGGCAGATCAGATTGTCACAGGGGAAGGGATTTCCCTGTCTGATCTTACCGCAAAAGAGCTTTTGGACTGTATCGGAGAGATATCAGAAGATTCTGTTTAAGAAGAAAATAAAAAATCAAGCAGGAGGATATAGAATATGAAAGTATTGATGTTAAACGGAAGCCCGCACAAAGAGGGATGCACATGGAGAGCGCTGTGTGAGATTGCAAAGGAACTAGAAAAGGAAGGAATTGAGTCTGAAATTCTTCACATTGGCGGACAGCAGGTATGGGGCTGCATGGGCTGCGGAGCCTGCGGCACACTGGGAAAATGTGTCCATGATGAGGATCTGGTAAATACGGCAGTCGCTAAGATGAAGGAATGCGACGGTCTGATCGTTGGCTCTCCGGTTCATTATGCATCTGCCAGCGGAGCCATAACCTCCTTTTTAGACCGTTTCTTCTACTGCGGCGGAAGCGCTGCAGCTCATAAGCCGGGAGCGGCCATCGCCTCCGCCAGAAGAGCAGGAACCACAGCAACTCTGGATCAGTTAAATAAATATTTTACCTTTAATCAGATGCCGGTGGTTTCATCCCAGTATTGGAACATGGTCCATGGAAGAAGTGCAGAGGAAACCGTTCAGGACGAGGAAGGGATGCAGATCATGCGTACCCTTGGCCGGAATATGGCCTGGCTTTTAAAGTGCATTGAGGCCGGAAGAAAGGCTGGAATTACGGTTCCTGAGGCGGAACCGGAGAAAAAGCGCACCAGCTTTATCCGTTAAATATCTGAGACGAAAGATGTCACAGCCGTAGATTGGAATGCAGCAGAGCGAAATAGTTCTGCTGCATTTTTTGGATTAAAGTGAATAAATTAGAAAACAATGCTTAATTGATAAAAAATAAACAAAATAATTAAAAATTTAACGATTGGTTTACATATTGTATACACGCTTTATTTATGCTATACTGATAAGGCTGTGAAAGATCTATAAAAAATGTGAAAGATTCACAAAAAAAGAGAAAATGTACAAGAAAGAAGGGAAAAATCTATGGGTCTGGCGACTTTTAAAGGCGGTATCCATCCGTATGAAGGAAAAGAACTGTCTGAAAGCAAACCGATTCAGGTCCTGCTTCCAAAGGGCGAACTGGTTTATCCTATGTCTCAGCACATAGGTGCTCCTGCAAAACCGCTGGTTGCAAAAGGCGACCGGGTTTTGGCGGGGCAGAAGATCGGAGAGGCAGGCGGATTTATTTCTGCAAATGTAATCTGCTCCGTGTCCGGTACAGTAAAGGCCATCGAGCCGAGACGGACGGCCAACGGCGCTATGGTTCCGTCTGTGATCGTTGAAAATGACGGAGCCTATGAGACGGTAGAGGGGCTGGGAGAGGACAGAAATCCGGGGGCACTGTCAAAAGAAGAGATCCGTTCCATTGTCAAGGAAGCAGGCATCGTGGGACTGGGCGGCGCAGGCTTCCCGACTCATGTAAAGCTTACCCCAAAGGACGAGAACGCCATTGATTACGTTATTGTAAACGGAGCGGAGTGCGAGCCTTATCTGACCAGCGACTACCGTCTGATGGTAGAGGAGCCGGAGAAGTTAGTAGGAGGCTTAAAGGTCATCCTTCAGCTCTTTGACAATGCCAAAGGCGTGATCGCGGTGGAGAACAATAAGCCGGAGGCCATTAAAAAGCTGGAAGAGCTTGTAAAGGATGAGCCAAGGATTACCGTATGTCCTCTGCTTACCAAGTATCCTCAGGGCGGTGAGCGTTCCATTATCTATGCAGTAACCGGAAGAAAGGTAAATTCCTCTATGCTTCCTGCCGATGCAGGCTGCATTGTAGATAATGTAGATACAGTTATTTCTATTTATATGGCGGTATGCAAGAGCACGCCTCTGATGCGCAAGATCATCACCATTACCGGCGATGCGGTCAATACGCCCTGCAACTTCAATGTAAAGCTGGGAACCAATTATCAGGAGCTCATCGAGGCTGCAGGCGGCTTTAAGGAGGAGCCGGAGAAGATTATTTCCGGAGGTCCCATGATGGGACAGGCACTCTTTACCGTGGATATCCCTGTAAGCAAAACTTCCTCTGCGCTGACCTGTTTTACAAAGGATCAGGTATCTGCCCTGGAGCCTACGGCCTGCATCCGCTGCGGCCGCTGCGTAAGCGTATGTCCAAGCCGCATTGTTCCTGTGATGATGATGCAGGCAGCTTTGAGAAATGACTGTGAGCGTTTTGAGAAGGTCAACGGCATGGAGTGTATGGAGTGCGGAAGCTGCACCTATATCTGTCCGGCCAGACGTCCTCTGACTCAGGCCTTTAAGGAAATGAGAAAGACCGTTGCGGCAAACCGCAGGAAGAAAGGGTAGGAGGGTACAAAAGTCATGAATAAATTATTAAATGTATCTTCATCTCCTCATGTGAGATGCAGCGTGGATACACAGAGCCTGATGCTGGACGTGGCCATCGCCATGCTTCCCGCGGCAGCCTTTGGCGTATACAACTTTGGCTTTCATGCGCTGTTTGTGATACTGGCAACTGTAGCTGCCTGTATTGCAAGCGAATATGTATATGAGAAGCTGATGCACCGTCCCATTACCATTATGGACGGCAGCGCCCTGGTAACGGGTATGATCCTGGCGCTGAATATGCCTCCGGAGATTCCGGTTTGGATTCCTGTGATCGGCGGTATTTTTGCGATCGTCGTAGTAAAGCAGCTGTACGGCGGCCTGGGACAGAACTTCATGAACCCGGCTCTGGCAGCAAGATGCTTTCTCCTGATCTCCTTTGCGGGCCATATGAATAATTTCTCATCCGCAAAGCTGGGCTTTGACAGCGTCTCAGGAGCCACTCCTTTAGCCTCCATGCGGGCAGGGGGCAAGCGTGGATCTGGCCGCTATGGTTGTAGGACGGATTCCCGGAACCATCGGTGAGGTTTCTGTGATCGCACTTTTGATCGGCGGCATCTACCTGATCGTAAAGAAAGTCATCAGCTGGAAGATTCCTGTGACATACATAGCTACCCTGGCTGTATTTGTATTTATCTTTGGCGGCCTTGACGCCAATTATGTGCTTGCCCAGGTATGCGGCGGCGGTCTGATCTTCGGAGCGTTCTTTATGGCGACCGATTATGTTACCAGCCCCATTACACCTATGGGACAGATCGTATTCGGAATCATGCTGGGACTTTTAACCGGTATCTTCCGTCTGTGGGGCGCTTCTCCTGAGGGCGTTTCCTACGCTATCATCCTGTGCAACCTTTTCGTGCCCATGATCGAGCGCGTGACCCTTCCAAAAGCATTCGGAAAGGAGGCTAAAAAGGCATGAAAGGAATTATGAAAGATGCATTTCTTCTCTTTGTCATCACACTGGTAGCAGGCGCCTGTCTGGGTGCAGTCCACGAGGTGACCTTAGAGCCTATCGCAAAGGCCCAGCTGGCAGCCAATACAGCTACCTACAAGGAGGTATTTCCTGAGGCGGCTTCCTTTGAACAGACCGATGAGTTAAAGGCAGCAGTAGAGGCCGGAGCAGCCCAGATTGCAGAGCAGGGCTTTGGAAACGTATCCATTGACGCAGCCCAGGAGGCTCTGGCTGAGGACGGAACTCTGCTTGGCTACCTGATTACCGCAAGCTCCAATGACGGTTACAATGGCCTGGTGCAGATCTCGGCAGGCATTACTGCGGAGGGAACGCTGACAGGTATCGGCTTTTTAAGCATCAGCGAGACTCCTGGTCTTGGCATGAAGGCTTCAGAGCCGGAGTTTAAGGGCCAGTTTACAGGAAAGGCAGCCCAGACTCTGGAGGTAACAAAAACAGCGCCTTCGGCTGACAACCAGATTCAGGCCATCAGCGGCGCAACTTATACATCTAATGCAGTAACCGGAGCGGCAAATGCGGCCATCTATTTTGTAGAAAACTGCATCGGAGAGTAGGAGGCGTAAGAGATGAATAAATATACGGAACGAATTTATAACGGCGTATGGAAGGAAAACCCCATCTTAATCCAGATGCTGGGCCTTTGTCCTACGTTAGCAGTAACCACCTCCGCTACCAACGGTGCGGGTATGGGACTTTCCACCACGGCGGTTCTGGTTGCGGCAAATATTGTGATCTCCGCCCTGAGAAATATTATTCCCGCCCGTGTGCGGCTTCCAGGCGAGATCGTAGTGGTAGCTTCTCTGGTTACCATTGTAGATATGCTGATGGAAGGCTTTACCCCTTCCCTTTACAGTGCTCTGGGAATCTATATTCCCCTGATTGTTGTAAACTGTATCATCCTGGGCCGTGCAGAGGCCTTTGCAATGAAGAACAAGCCCCTCATTTCTGCCTTTGACGGTCTTGGAATGGGTCTTGGCTTTACCATCGCGCTGATCCTTATCGGCGGAGCAAGAGAGCTTTTAGGGGCCGGAACGGTTTTCGGCATCCAGGTAATGCCTGCTTCCTATGAGCCTGCTGCTATCTTTATCCTGGCTCCCGGCGCCTTCTTTGTTCTGGCCTGCCTGACAGCACTTCAGAATAAGTTAAAGCTGCCATGTGCTACCAACGGCTCTGTAAAGGATAAGAAGAAACGCAAGGGCTGCAGCGGCGACTGCGCTTCCTGCAAAGAGAAGACGGAAGAATAGGAGGAAAGAGTAGATGAAAGAATTACTTGTAATTGCCGTCAGCTCCGCGTTCGTCAGCAACGTGGTGTTAAGCCAGTTCCTTGGCATCTGTTCCTTCGTCGGTGTTTCCAAGAAGGTAGAGACAGCAGCCGGTATGGGAGGTGCGGTTATCTTCGTTATCACCATCGCATCCATTGCTGCCAGCCTGCTGTATAAGCTGATCCTGCAGCCTCTGGGCCTTGATTACTTAAAAACCATTGTGTTTATTCTGGTAATCGCAGCCCTGGTGCAGATCGTGGAAATGTTCTTAAAGAAATGCATGGTATCCCTGTATAACGCTCTGGGTGTGTTCCTGCCTCTGATTACCACAAACTGCGCCGTACTGGGCGTGGCTTTAACCAATGTGCAGAATGACTACACCATCATTGAGAGTGTGGTAAATGGTGTTGCAACCGCATTTGGATATACCGTAGCCATCGTGCTGTTAGCCGGTATCCGTGAGCGTATTGAGGGAAATGATATCCCATACAACTTCCAGGGATCTCCCATTGTCCTTGTAACAGCAGGACTGATGGCTATCGCATTTTTCGGATTTTCCGGACTGCTGTAGAAGGAGGAGACGAAGATGAATATTATGGCAATTGTTATGGCTGCCGCTGTCATTGCGGTGGTAGGTATTGTAGTTGGTATCGGCCTGGGCCTCTTTGGCGAGAAGTTCAAGGTTGAAGTGGATGAAAAAGAGCTGGCGATCCGGGAGGAGCTTCCAGGCAACAACTGCGGCGGCTGCGGCTTCGCAGGCTGTGATGCTCTGGCAAAGGCCATTGCAAACGGTCAGGCTCCCGCAAATGCCTGTCCCGTAGGCGGCGCTCCCGTAGGAGAGAAGATCGCTTCCATCCTGGGTGTAGACGCAGGGGCTGCAGATAAGAAGGTAGCCTTTGTACGCTGCAAGGGAACCTGCGATAAGGCAAAAACCCTGTACACCTATACAGGAATCGAGGACTGCGCCAAAGCCACCGTTGTTCCCGGAGGCAGCCCCAAGGCCTGCAGCTACGGCTGTATGGGATTTGGCTCCTGTGTAAAGGCCTGTCAGTTTGATGCCATCCACGTGATTGACGGCGTGGCAGTGGTTGACAAGGAAAAATGTGTGGCCTGCGGTAAATGTGTGGCTGCCTGTCCAAAGGGACTGATCCAGCTTGTGCCTTACAGCGCAAAGCATCTGGTACAGTGCAGCAGCCACGACAAGGGCAAGGATGTAAAGGCAGCCTGCCAGGCCGGCTGTATCGGCTGTACCCTGTGTACCAGACAGTGTGAGTCAGATGCCATCCATATGGACAACAATCTGGCTGTGATTGACTATGACAAGTGTACTAATTGCGGCAAATGTGCAGAAAAGTGTCCTGCTAAGGTGATTCTGGAGCAGGAGTAAAAATTACGGATGTATTGAGAAACGTATAGGCAGAAGGCCGGGCGAGAGCTCCGGTCTTTTGTTATAGGGAAAAGAAGGAGTTATTATGATTAAAATTGCATTTTTTGATATAGACGGAACACTGCTCCGGTTCAGGCACAATGATCTGTCAGAACCGGTAAGATCCGCGTTAAAACAGTTACAGAAGCAGGGGATTCTTTTATGTATGGCAACGGGAAGAAGCTACCCGTTTATACCGCGCTTTGAAGGAATTGAATTTGATGTTATTCTGTCATTTAACGGCTCTTATGTCAGAAATCGGGAGGAAGTGATCCGCAAAGAGCCTCTTACAAGAGAGGATGTAAACTGTATTATAGGCAATCTAAATAAGAAGAAACGGGCAATTGCAATCAGCAATGAAGCTGTGGTGGTCACAAATGGAACCGATCCGGATCTGGAACAGTACTTTGCATTCGGAAATGAAGAAATGATAATTTCCGAAAAATTCAATGACATTTCCAGGGAAGACATTTATCAGATTATGTGCAGCTGCACAAAGGATGAATACGAGGAAATTCTTGAAGGAACCAAACATGCACAGATCACTTCCTGGTGGGACAGGGCGGCGGATATTATTCCGTCAAACAGCGGAAAGGGAATTGCCGTAATGGATGTATTGGATTACTATGGGATTTCAAGGGAGAAATCCATAGCGTTCGGAGACGGGAAGAATGACATCGAGATGCTGAGGGCAGTGGGGATTGGTGTAGCGATGGGAAATTCCTGTACAGAGGTAAAGGACAGCGCAGATGAAAGCTGCCTGTCGGTTGAGGAGGACGGAATTTACCATTACTTTTTAGAGCGAAATATGATTGAGGCAATTTAAAAATAAGTAAACCAGCGGGATATCGATAGAGACGTCCTGCTGGTTTCCTTTTTAGGAAATGGCTTTGTCATAGAGATTCCGGTATACGCTGCAGGATTCATAGAGCGTATCGTGGGTCCCCTCTCCGCAGACAGTGCCCCGGTCCAGAACGATAATATGTCCGGCTGTCCGGGCCAGATTCATATCATGGGTGACGATGACACAAGTCACTGGGGATCCCGGACCAGCGCCCTTGCAAGAGCCAGTCTTTGCCGTTCTCCGGCGGAGAACCGAAAAGCAAATCGGCCAGTTACAAGGGATACCAGAATCAGCCACGGCACAACCACACCAATGCAGCTGGAAATGCCGTAGCTGATCCCGGAGGTATCCTGTGTGATGTGGCTGATCAGGGAGGAGGGCCTGCAGGCCTGGTACACGGACATGGGAAAGTACAAAAATGATTCCACAGGGTTTTCGGAGAACCTGATCGGTGTGAAAGCCGATCCATGAGCCAAAGAGGGTGGAAAGAAAACTGAGCAGCATGGAAAAGAGCGTAATCCCGGCATAATCTGCAATCAGTCCTTTGTCAAAGATTTCCCCCTGCATAATGGCGCCGGTTATCTGGGGGAGGCAGACGGTAAGCATGGAAATCACAAGTCCGAATAGAACGTCTGCCAGATACCAGATCCACGGAATACCGGAAACAGACAGAAGATGAAAAAATGGCCTCCAGGCCTGCAGTTTCTTTTGTATCATCATAAACTCCTTTCTGGAACCGGTGTGTTAAAGGACCGGCTATTTAAGAGAATGATTTCATCAACGTCCTTTACAGCGGACGTTCTGTGGGCGATGACGAATGTGGTCCGTCCTTTTCTGATACGGGCAAGGGCCTGTTCCACCCTGTATTCTGATTCCGGATCAAGGTTCGCAGTCACCTCATCCAAAAGAAGGATTTTGGGGTTTTGGAGAAACAGCCGCGCAAGAGAGATACGCTGGCGCTGCCCTCCGGAGAGCCCGCTGCCGCTTCTCCGATCCGGGTCATAAGGCCGTGGGGCATGGCACGTATAAAAATCACTGCACTGGGAATCCTCTATGGCCTGTAAAAGCTCTTGTTCAGTTACAGGCCGGTGAATCCCATAAGGATATTTTCGCGGATCGTTCCGGAAAAAAGATAGGGCTCTGGGGCCGTAGCCGATCATACGCCGCCACTGTACCAGAGGGAGTTTAAAAATATCTGTCTTACCCATGCGGATACTTCCCTGATCCGGAGAATAGAAGCGTTCCAAAAGCTGAAAAACAGTAGTTTTACCGGCCCCGCTTGGACCGACGAGGGCCGTTGTTTTCCCCTCCGGGGCTGTAAAGGTAAGATTTTTCAGTACAGGCTGATTTTCGTAGGAAAAGGATACATTTTCAAACAGGATATCTCCTTTCATCCCGTCTGAACCGGTGCAGGGATCATCAGGTTCCGTCTGTTCTGCCATAAGCTCTGTGATCCGGCGGACTGCTCCCTGACTGGATTTAACGGTTCCCCAGATGCTCATGATTCTGGAAAATGAGTTTAAAAGGTTCTGGGAGTAGAGATAAAATGCAACCCAGATATCAAGGGTGATTTCATTATGGGAGATCATCCACAGTCCCAGCCCGATCATGGCAGTTGTATGGAGCAGTGAAGCAAGGTTTTTTAACTGGAGCAGAAGATTAGTGATAAGAGAATTGGAAATATTTACCTGAAACAACTGATGAATCCAGTGGTTTCCCCGTTTCTTTTCCCATTCTTCTGCACAAAATTCTTTTACCAGAGGCAGATTGGACAGGATTTCGGACAGATGACCGGTAAGCCCGGCGTTTTTTCCCTGAATCCTTTCATTCCATGCAAACTGGATTTTTCCCTGCCATACGCTGAGAGCATACAGAAGGGGGATCATAACGGCTTCCAGTGATAGGAAAAGAGGAGTACAAAGGAACCGAAAAACGTGTAGAGGGAGGACAGCACATTTCCGGGAAAAGAAACAGCCAGGTCACTGAACTTTGCGGTGTCCTGGGTTACGCGGCTGATCAGATCCTTTGAGGGCTGTGCGTCAAAAAAAGGAACAGGAAGGCGGAGGATTTGTCTCCAGATAAGCTCGCGCAGGCGCAGAGAAACCTTTGCACTTGCAGCTGCTAAAATAAACTGGCTGACAGAGGTAATACATGCCTGTCCTGAAACAACGGCAATTACTGTACAAATAAGCGCCGGATTCAGGGCTGCCGTTCATGATCTGCCGGGTATAGGAGGGAAAAAGCAGATACAGCTGGCTTGCTGCCATAGACAGAAGCGTATAGACCAGGATATAAAACCAGGGAAGTCTGGCCTGAAGCAGCAGATGGAAAAATGGTTTCCAGATAAGTCGTTTCATAGATCGGGTCTCCTTTCGTCTGACGGATCATAACATAAAAAGCCAAATCCGTGTGGGATTTGGCTTAAATGGCGTGTGCGGTGTCGTAAAAACAGGATTATAGATTGAGTTCAGGACATTTTCTGAGGGTTCAGGACAGAGGATCCTGCCATGACAGGGTAAGGCTCTGGATAAAGATATCCCCCTGAAGGCAGGAATTCAGGGTGGCATTGTGATAAGGGCTTAAAAGTTCACGGACAGTGGAAAGCCCTTTTCCGCGTCCCTCTCCTTTGGTGCTGATTCCGGCATGGATGCCCTGCTGGATTGTACGCGGGGTAACGGAATTTCGGATTGTATAGGAGCAGCCGCAGGTATTTCCTGTAATGCGGACTTCGATGATGCCATCGGGAACCAGAAGAACCTCTTCAATTGCATTATCAATCAGGATTCCCAGAATACGGGTTAGATCGATCAGATCCATACCGGTCTGCCAGGTTTCAGGGAGAACCTGAATGTGCAGGGAAATGAAACATTTTTGCTGCAAAGCCTGAGAAGTTTTTAAAACGAAGAAGGCCTGCAGAGGTTCGGAGGGCAGCTGGCAGATGGATGACAGCAGTTCGCTTTGGCGGATGGTATCCTGGGAGCAGGGAAAGATTTTTCCCCAGAAAAAATCTTTCATCTCCTGGTTTTCGCTTTCATTTACAAAATTTCCCATAGTGAAGAAAATATTTTTTATGTCATGGCGGATATTTTGCATGGCACAGAGTGTTCCGTTCAGGTTCTGATAGTAGGAGGAAAGACTTTCCTTTTCCATCTGATTAAAGGAAGCATAATCTTTATAAAAGGCGATCCGGAACAAAAGGCGGACGAATAAAAACTGCAGAAACAAGATGCACAGAGCCGGAAATAAAAGAAAAACCAGCGGGTTCTGGGAGGACAGGATGGAAAAAGGTAAAAAGATCATCGTACAGAACACAAGGATTAAGGCGGAAAAGAGAAAATAGTAGGGTTCGATAGCGGGATATTTCTTTCCAAGCTGTATTAACTGTTCGATCAGTTTAAAAAAACGCGGACGGAAAAAAAGGATCGCTCCAAGAAGCAGGAGAGAATACAGCCCGGTAGTGCCGATGAGACCCAGCGCATAGCTTCCGACTGCTTTTTGAAGATAAGGGACGGCAAAATAGTTTACCAGAAAGAATCCGTAGGCAGAAACGGACAGGATTACAAAGGAGAGATAGCAGGAAAACTGGTTTCCGCGCAGGCTGTGGAGGCTTAATTTTACGGCAGTGTAATATACGCAGAAAATCAGCCAGAACAGCCAGAGGTGTCCCAGCAGTACGGAGGCAGAGTTAAACAGTCTTTGAGAGAAAAAGAAGGCTGAAAAAAGAAAGGGGATTTCAATGAAAGACGTGGGGTTTTCATCATTTTTTTGGGGGAGCGGCAAGCGTCAAACAGCGGGTAAATTCATGAATCATCTTTGGACGCTCCAGGGATTTTTCGATAAAGCCATAAGAAGGAAAAGGCCTTGTTCTGAATAACCCTGATTTTTTAAATTTGATAAAGAAATAATGCACTTGCATATTCTATGAGATTGGGGTAAAATAGACCAAAATTAAGACAGGGAGGAAATGAGTTATGGAAATTAGCGGACATACGCAAATGCTGTGCCTGATAGGAAGCCCTGTCGGGCATTCGGGATCGCCGGCTATGTATAATTATAGTTTTCAAAAATTGGGGCTGGATTATGTGTATTTGGCTTTTGATATAAAAGAAGAGGATACATCAAAGGCTATTAATGCGCTTCGGTTATTAAACGTAAAGGGCTTTAATATTACTATGCCGGGAAAGACGGCAGCGCTTTCCTGCTGCGATGAGCTTTCAAAAGCAGCACAGCTTATCGGAGCGGTAAATACGGTAGTAAATGAAAATGGCAAACTAATTGGCCATAACACGGACGGTTTGGGCTGGGTCAGAAACTGCCGGGAGCATGGCTTTGAAATAAGGGGAAAGAAAATGACGATTGCCGGTTCCGGTGGAGCGGCTACTGCCATTGAGATTACATCTGCTTTAGAAGGGATGAGTGAGATTTCTATATTTGCACGAAAGGACACTTTTTTTGCAAATGCAGAGGCTACGGTAGAAAAGATCCGCAGGCATGTTTCAGGATGCCGGGTGAATCTGTATGATTTGGAAGACAGGGATTTATTTTATCATGAAATAGAAGACAGTCATATTTTCACCAATGCCACCCGGGTGGGAATGAAGCCTATGGATCAGGAGAGCCTGATTGAAAATCCTGAAGTTTTTCGCAGTGATCTGACTGTGTCAGATGTAGTTTATAATCCGAGAGAAACCAGACTCCTGTCAGATGCTGCGGTGGCAGGGTGTAAAGTGATTCCGGGAATTGGGATGCTTTTATGGCAGGGGGCAGAGGCATTTAAACTTTATACAGGTAAGGAAATGCCGGTTAAGGAAATAATGGAAAAATATTTTGCGGTATAATGAACCGCCCATAAAATAATAAAAGACAGTTGTGCAGAAGAGAAACTGCAGCAGCTGTTTTTTTGTAGAAATTCACCAAAGTAAAGCTACTGATAACAGAAAGAAGGAACAGGGAACATGAAGCGTAATGTAGGGTATCTGTATTTGTTGATTACCTTTTTTGCTGGGGAAGTATTTATGTTGTGAGCGCAAGTATGCTTTGGAGGTTATGGGGCCGGTAACAGTTTCTTTTTGCCGGTATGGAATAGCTCTGATCTGTCTGTATGGTATTTTAAAGTTAAAAGGATGTCATAAAAAAGTTCAGAAAGAGCACTGGCCGTATTTGATGATTCTGGGAGGCTTGGGATATTTTGCAGCAATTATACTGCAGCTTGCCGGAACCGCCAGATTGTCAGGATCGCTTTCTTCCCTGATGAATTCTTTGAATCCCGTTGCGATTTCTGTTATGGCGGCGATATTTTTAAAGGAAAGGATCACATGGAAAAATGCGATCGGCATTGTTATATCTCTTGCAGGCGTATATGTTATTTTAGGAACGGGAGAGCTGCAGGCTGACCTCATGGGAATCCTGTTTTCCGCAGGCTCTGTAATTCTCTGGTCAGCTGCTTCTGTATCCATTCGCAGAATCTCCGAATATTATGATCCGGTTCAGACCGCTCTTTACGGTATGGCCATTGCCCTGATTCTAAACGTACCGGCAGCAGTATTTGAGAATATGTTCATTTTCAGAAGCCATCCTACAGAAAAAGCATTGCTGGCCTGCCTGTTTGTTGCGGTAGTTGGAACTGCGGTAGCCACACACCCTTTTGGAATAAGAGCCTTCAGCAGCTGAGTGCAAGTACCTGTTCTATGTTTTACCCTTTACAGCCGTGGTATCAGCAGTACTTGGGGTAGTGCTTCTTCATGAGATTATTACATGGCAGTTTGTAGCAGGCGCTGACTGATCTGTTCTGGAATTGTGATTAATTTCCTGCCTTTTATGCCAAATAAAGAGAAAATAGCGCGTTAAAGCGATAAAATCATTGCGCTTTTTTAGGTTCTGCTGATATAATTGCATTCAAAAATAATTCGTGTGACGAAGAAGACAGAGGAGAGTGCAATGGACAGAATTGAAGAAATATGTGATAAAATTGGACAGTGTGATGACAATATCATTGAGCAGCTGGTTGCCAGAATGAGATGTATTCAGGATATTATTGAATATAAGAAGGAAAAGGGAATCCCGATCCTGCAGCCGGAGCAGGAAAAAAAGCAGGAGGATAACCTGAAGCGTAAGCTGGGAGATAATCCCTTTGAGGAGGAGATACTGGATATCTTCAAATACATTGTGAAGAACAGCCGAAGGATTCAGGCTAAAGCTCTGTTTAATTATAATATTTTCCTTATTGGCTTTATGGGCGCAGGGAAAAGCACTGTGGCTAGAGAATTAAAAAAACAGCTGGAAATGAATTACGTTGAAATGGATCAGCTGATCGTGGAGCAGAGAGGAATGGCCATCACAGATATTTTTGAGGAATATGGTGAAACATATTTTCGTAATCTGGAAAGCAATGTGCTGATTGAACTCCAAAAGCGTAAACAGACGATCGTTTCCTGTGGAGGAGGTATTGTAGTCCGGGAAGATAATAAGGATCATATGAAGAAAAATGGGCGGGTTGTGTTTTTAACTGCAACGCCCAATACTGTTTATGAGCGGGTGAAAAACAGTACAGAACGTCCGATCCTGAATAATAATATGAATGTAGAGTTTATTTCACAGCTTTTAGAAAAACGCAGAGCTTTGTATGAAGAGGCAGCGGATATCACAGTAGCAACAGATGGAAAATCTGTTTCCGAAATATGTGATGAAATAGTTTCAGAGCTGATTGCCTATGACCTGAGATTAAATAAAAAAGAATCATGATAAAAGAGAGTTTCTGTTTCGCAATAGAATTATCGGACAGAAACTTTTTTATTACAAAACTATTAAAAGTGGGGGTTAATCCCATATTTCGACAGAAAATGTAAAAGGGTAAATCGTGAAGTACAGAAGGAAAAAAACGGAAAAAAGCCGCAAAACAGGTGGCATAAAGGGTTGAAATTGTATTGTTAATAAAATAACAAAATTAAATATTAACAATAATGTAATAAAAACGTAAAAATAAAATCTATATTTCGTTCAAAAAACAGGATGATACCAAGAAAAAGTATACAATAAGCACAATATAATCGGAAATTATTTCCTGATGCAAAAAAAATGTAACAAAGTTGTAAAACCTCTGTTGACGGGTAGAACCAAATCCCATATAATACCCGTACATCCCAGCAAAACAGGTCAAAAGTGGGGAATAAACCTTATTTTGGATCTGATGAAAAGCAACTTGTTGACACATGGGATCAGACAGATCCCAGGAAAGAAAAGAGGAGTATGTATGCTTACATTGCATTCATTCCTTCAGTCGGTCGTTCTCTTTGTAAAGGCGCTTGCAGTTAAGGTCAAAAAAGAACAGTACCGCACTTCTTCTGTTGTGATGGCAGGGGCTGTAGTCATTGCCATTGTAACCTTCGGTGCAAACGGATTTGGCGGAAGCGGTAGAAATGCCATGGCTGCGCCCAGGATCCAGGAAAGCGCAGAGGAGCCGGAAGAACCGGAAGAGGAAGTGGTATCTGGAGGAAGCAGCTTTGTTACGGAAGCAAAAATACAATTTGGACTTTTAAATACAGACAGTGAAGGCCAGCATCTGGCAGGCGCGCTGCTGGAACAGGATGTCCGGGAGAAACAGAGAAGAGAGGCAGCAGCCCAGACAGAGATTGAGGCGCTGCAGAAGCAGATTTTAAAAGAGAAGGAAGAAGAGGAAGCCAGAAGAAAGGCTGAGGAGGAGCGGCGGGCCGCCAGACGGATCCGGATTTCAGACGAGGATTACCAGATCCTGCTGCGTATTGTACAGGCCGAAGCAGGCATCTGTGATGATAAGGGGAAGATTCTGGTGGCAGATGTGATCATTAACCGTGTCCTTTCCAAGCGGTTCCCCAATACGGTAAAAGGGGTTGTATACCAGAGAAACCAGTTCCAGCCCGTATCAAATGGCAGGATCAACACCGTAAAGGTGACGCCGGATACCATCCGCTGCGTAGACCGCGCCCTGGATGGAGAGGATTACTCAAACGGGGCTATTTACTTTATGAACCGCAGGGCTTCGGGAAAACAGGCTTCCTGGTTTGATTCCAGTCTTACCTATCTCTTTGCACATGACGGTCATGAATTTTTCAGATAACCGCCCATAGAAAAGACTCAAAAAGGGTTTGAGTTTCCGCATCCTTTGGCGTATACTGTGAAGTGACGGGAAACTGTCCAATACAGAAGGCAAAGGAGACTGGAATCATGATTTTTGATGAAAAGAAAATTTGAATTTTACCGCAATCTGGGAATTGAGGGAAGATACGCAAAGGCCGTTGATTTTCTTATGAACACGGATCTGGCAGCATTAGAGGCTGGAAAGCATGAGATCGACGGAACCAATTGTATATGCCAATGTGACCTCCTACACTACGATTCCGTGGGAAGAGGCAAAGTATGAGTCTCACGAGCATTACACCGATATCCAGTATGTGATCGAGGGGAGTGAGGTTATGACCTATGCTCCGACACATGAGAATGAGTAAAGATCCTTACAATCCGGATAAAGATGTAACGGTTTTATGAGAACACGGTTCCCGGCCTTCAGGCAGTTGTAAAGGCAGGTCAGTACATGATCTTCCATCCATGGGATGCACACAAGCCAAAGGCAGCAGACGGTGAACCTGCCCCTATTAAGAAGGTAATTGTAAAAATTAAAGAAGACTAGTGTACTGTCTCATTTACTAGAATAAGGTACCGGCCGTTTGGACATTGTCCAGGGGGCCGGTATTTGTCATATCTGTACCATTTTCTGTAAAAATTAGAATTTTGTTAAAATGGAATTGTTGACTTTTTAACAATAAAGTGAGATAATAGACTTGAATTTGGTTTTATAAACCAGACATTCACATTTACATCATTTCACATCATATCACAGGAAAGAAAAGAGGTTAATGTAGTATGGCAGAGATCAATTTAAGCAAGTATGGCATTACCGGAACAACTGAGATCGTACACAATCCTTCTTATGAGCTGTTATTTGAGGAAGAGACCAGACCCGAGCTGGAAGGTTACGAGAAAGGACAGGTCAGTGAATTAGGCGCAGTTAACGTTATGACTGGTATCTACACCGGCCGTTCTCCAAAAGACAAATTCATCGTGGTAGATGAGAACTCCAAAGATACTGTATGGTGGACTTCTGATGAGTACAAGAATGACAATCATCCTGCATCTGAGGAAGCATGGAAGGCCTGCAAGGAGATTGCGTTAAAGGAGCTGTCCAATAAGAAGCTTTACGTTGTAGATGCATTCTGCGGCGCAAACAAGGATACCCGCATGGCAATCCGCTTCATCGTAGAAGTAGCTTGGCAGGCACACTTTGTTACTAATATGTTTATTCAGCCAACTGCTGAGGAATTAGAGAACTTTGAGCCTGATTTCGTTGTTTACAATGCTTCCAAGGCAAAGGTAGAGAACTATAAGGAGCTGGGCTTAAATTCTGAGACAGCTGCTATGTTCAACATTACCAGCCGTGAGCAGGTTATCATCAACACCTGGTACGGCGGTGAGATGAAGAAGGGTATGTTCTCCATGATGAACTACTACCTGCCTCTGAAAGGCATCGCTTCCATGCACTGCTCCGCAAATACAGATATGAACGGCGAGAACACCGCTATCTTCTTCGGCCTGTCCGGTACCGGAAAGACCACTCTGTCTACCGATCCTAAGCGTCTTTTGATCGGTGATGACGAGCATGGCTGGGATGACAACGGCGTGTTTAACTTTGAGGGTGGCTGCTATGCTAAGGTTATCAACCTGGACAAAGAGTCTGAGCCGGACATTTATAATGCCATTCGCCGTGATGCTCTGCTTGAAAACGTTACTCTGGATGCAGAGGGCAAGATCGATTTCGCAGATGACAGCGTAACCGAGAATACCCGTGTATCTTATCCGATCAACCATATTGAGAATATTGTACGTCCCGTTTCCTCTGCTCCGGCAGCGAAGAATGTAATTTTCCTGTCCGCAGATGCATTCGGCGTACTGCCTCCAGTATCTGTTCTTACTCCTGAGCAGACACAGTATTACTTCCTGTCCGGCTTTACAGCAAAACTTGCAGGTACAGAGCGCGGCATCACCGAGCCGACTCCTACCTTCTCTGCATGCTTTGGCCAGGCATTCTTAGAGCTGCATCCTACCAAGTATGCAGAAGAGCTGGTTAAGAGAATGGAAAAGAGCGGCGCAAAGGCTTATCTTGTAAATACCGGATGGAATGGTACCGGAAAGCGTATCTCTATTAAGGATACCCGCGGCATCATTGACGCTATCCTAAACGGTGATATCAAGAATGCTCCTACCAAGACCATCCCATACTTCAACTTTGAAGTACCTACTGAGCTTCCCGGCGTAGATCCCAAAATCCTGGATCCAAGAGATACCTATGCAGATGCAGCAGAGTGGGATGCAAAGGCACAGGACCTGGCTGGCAGATTCATTAAGAACTTCGCAAAATACGAAGGCAATGAGGCTGGCAAGGCTCTGGTTGCAGCTGGCCCTCAGAAGTAAAACAAAACAGATCGTACGAAAGTCTGAAAAGGCGCGGCATTTTGCTGCGTCTTTTTTTAAATCCTCTTTTCTTTGTTCAATCTCCAAGCCAGGTTCAAAAACATTGTTCTTAAAAAAAAGACAATGTTAAAAATAAAGTTCGTCTATATTTAAAATATAGATATTTTAGAAGATAATATTAAGATAAAATACAAATAAAACTGATTATAAAGTTAATTTTTTGCAAAATGATTGGAATTATATCAACATCTTTGTATACAATATGCGAAAGACTGAAAAAATATCAACTTATATTGTGCCAAACGGACAAATGTCTTTTAACAAGATACAAACCATGTGATATAATACGAACAATTCGCGAAAGGAAAAACAGGGCGGGTTAAAAACGGGGTATATAAAAAGATACCCGACTTAAAAAGGAGGAGAAGGAATGAAAAAACGTTTTCTCAGTTTGACACTGGCAGCTGCAATGGTAATGTCTTTAGCAGGATGCCGCAGCGCAGAACCGGCAGCGACAACAGCTGCACCGGCATCAGAGGCAACGACGGCTGCACCGGCTGATGGGGAAAAGAAAGAGGGAACCTCAGAAGCAGAAACAGCATCGGCAGAAGATTTTAAGATTGGTATTATTACCGGTACGGCCTCCCAGGGTGATGAGGAGATCACTCAGGCAAATAAGATGAAAGAAAAATACGGTGACATGGTTGTTACCTCTACCTATCCTGATAACTTCACCACAGAGACAGAAACCCTGATCTCTAATGCAGTGGCTATGGCTTCTGATCCGGCTGTTAAGGCAATCGTATGGTGCCAGGCAGTTCCCGGTACTGCAGCAGCCATTGACAAGGTTCGTGAGACCCGTCCGGATATGATCTTCATCGCAGGTACTCCCGGCGAGGATCCGGGCGTTATCAATCCAAAGGCCGATATCGTCCTTCAGGTCGACGAGCCAGGCTGCGGTGTTGTGATTCCGCCTCAGGCAAAGGCTCAGGGAGCAAAGACGCTGATCCACTACTCTTTCCCGCGTCATATGAGCTATGCTTTGATTGTTGCACGTCATGAGAACATGAAGAAATACTGTGCAGAAAACGGAATCGAGCTGGTTGACGTAACCGCTCCCGATCCTACTGGCGATTCCGGTATTACAGGCGCACAGCAGTTTATTCTGGAGGATGTTCCCCGCCAGATTGAAAAGTATGGCAAGGACAACCGTATTCTTCACCACAAACTGCGGTATGCAGGAGCCTTTGATCCGTTCCGTATTTGAAAACGGCGCGATCTACTCCTTACAGTGCTGCCCGTCTCCGTTCCACGCATTCCCGGCAGCTTTAAACATTGATATGTCCGGTCACGAAGCAGACGTTACATATATGATGGAACAGCTTCAGGCAAAGGTAGACGAGTATGGAATGAACGGCCGCGTTTCCACATGGGGCGTTCCCTGCAATATGCTGTTTGTAAATGCAGGCGTTGAGTATGCAAAAAAGGTACTGGAAGGCGAGACCAACGGTGAGGTTCTTGATGAGGAAGTTCTGAAGGCTACCATTCAGGAATGTGCAAAAGAGTATACACCGGATGCAAATATGACCATTGAGCATTATGTAGATGACAGCGGAAACGAAAAGGATAACCACTTCCTGGTAATGTCAGATTTCGTTACATTTAAATAGACTTGACCGCAATGGGGCTGATATAAGAAGCAGGGGGTTCGCCGGCTGGCGTCTTTGGGGCAGAAGCTGGCGGACTCCTTTTTTCATTTTTCCCTGATGGAGGGCGGTAGAAAAAGAAGTCAAAAAGAAAGAGGTTGGTATTTTGGAAAATGCAAAAGAAACCTATGTCCTGAAAATGGATCATATTGTGAAAGAATATTTCGGGAACCGTGTCCTGAAGGGAGTTGACCTTGCGGTACGTCCCGGTGAGATTCATGCGCTGATGGGAGAAAACGGCGCAGGAAAATCCACCCTGATGAATATCCTGTTTGGTATGCCGGTCATTCACAACACAGGCGGTTTTGAAGGAACCGTTGAGATTGACGGAAAGGAAGTGCAGATCAACAGCCCGGTAAAGGCCATGGAGCTGGGAATCGGTATGGTACATCAGGAGTTTATGCTGATTCCGGGATTTTCCGTTACGGAAAATATTAAGGTGGGCCGGGAAATCAGTCATGCAAACCTGGCCAGCCGTGTATTTGGAGAATCGATGGAAACCCTGGATTTTGATTCTATGGATCGGGATGCAAGAAAGGCCCTTAAAACCATTGGGCTTGAGATTGAAGAGTATGTAAAAGTAGCAGGACTTCCCGTAGGATATATGCAGTTTATTGAGATCGCCAGAGAGCTTGATAAAACGGGACTTAAGATACTGGTATTTGACGAACCAACTGCAGTGCTGACCGAATCAGAGGCTAAACGCTTGCTGGAGGCCATGAAAGTGATCGCCGCCAGCGGAATTGCCATTATTTTTATCACCCACCGATTGGATGAGGTCATGGCAGTGGCGGATAGTATGACGGTTCTCAGGGATGGAGAATTTGTAGCCAGACGTGAGATCAGGGATACAAATGTGGTTGAGATCGCAGAACTGATGATCGGACGCAAAGTGGAGAAGCTGTTAGATGATGATATACCGGATGAACGGGTGATCCGGGACGATGAAATTGCTGTCAGCTTAAGAAATTACAGAGTAGATATGCCGGGCGAGCAGGTCAATGGGATTGATATGGATATCCGAAAAGGAGAAATCTTTGGGATTGGAGGCCTGGCAGGCCAGGGTAAACTTGGCATCCCTAACGGCATCATGGGGCTTTATAAGGCCAGCGGTGAAGTGAGGATTAATGGCGAGGCCTTAAATCTGGATAAACTGGGAGATGCCCTGGATCATAAGGTAGCCTTTGTATCAGAGGACCGCCGCGGTGTGGGCCTTCTCTTGAACGAAAGCATTGAGCAGAATATCGTCTTTTCTGCCATGCAGACCAACGGCAGATTTTTAAAAAAGATCGGTTGGTTTCATTTATATGATGCTGCCGCTGCCAAAGTTCATGCCACTCATATGGTAGAAACGCTTGATATCCGCTGTACTGGTATCGGGCAGGCGGCAGGCCGTCTTTCCGGCGGCAATCAGCAGAAAGTATGTCTGGCACAAGCACTGACTCTGGAACCGGATATCCTGTTTGTATCGGAGCCTACCAGAGGAATTGACATTGGCGCCAAGAAGCTGGTGCTTGAGTATCTGGCAAAACTGAACCGCGAGACGGGCATGACGGTGATCATCGTTTCTTCTGAGCTGGTAGAACTGCGGTCGATTTCAGACCGGATTGCGATCATTTCCGATGGAAAGCTGTCGGGTATTTTAAAACCGGACGATTCGGATGCCGACTTCGGTCTGGCTATGTCCGGAACACGGAAAGGAGGAATGGAAAATGACTGATTCTGTTAAGAAGATGATCCGTAAATTCGGCCTTCCGCGTATTATTATCGTTCTCTTTTTTCTGTTTCTGGTGGTATGTGCAGGGGCATTCCAGATGAATCTGCCCCAGTTTTTCAGTGATGTGCTCCGCCGCTGGGGAATGTACGGTGTTTTAGCTCTTGCAATGGTGCCGGCGATCCAGTGCGGGATCGGACCGAACTTTGGTATCACCATGGGTATTGTAGGAGGGCTTTTGGGAGGTCTGGTTGTGATCCAGCTGGATATTGCACAAAATCCCGCTCTGGTAGCAATCCATCCTCTCTTTGCAGCCTGGGTGGCTATTCTGGCTGCCATTGTGATCGGCGTGATTCTGGCAGTGGGCATCGGATACCTCTACGGCCAGCTCTTAAACCGGGTAAAGGGCTCTGAAATGACCGTTACTACCTATGTAGGATTTTCCGTGATCGCTTTCATGAATATGGTCTGGATGCTTCTTCCCTTCGACAATGGTGAGCTGATCTGGCCCAATGCCGGAAAGGGACTGAGAAATACAATTTCCCTTGCTTCCTCCTACAGCGGTGTTATGAATGACACCCTTGCTTTTTCCATTGGAGACTTTTTTGTTCCTACCGGACTTCTTCTGTTTTTCTTCCTCATGTGCTTTCTGGTGTGGCTCTTTATGCGTTCTAAGACTGGAATTGCCATGAGTGCGGCAGGTACGAATCCCATGTTTGCCAAGGCCGCAGGCATCAATGTAAACCGGATGCGTCTGGTGGGTACCATTCTTTCGACCGTCCTGGCTGCAGTAGGTATCCTGGTATATGCACAGGCCTTCGGCTTCATCCAGCTGTACAATGGTCCTATGATGATGGGCTTTACCTCTGTAGCAGCCGTACTGATCGGAGGCGCTACTCCAAGGCGGGCCTCCATTGCCCACGTGCTGATCGGTACGTTCCTGTTTCAGGGCATCATGGCTCTGGGCCTTCCGGTTGTAAACCAGTTCATTCCGGAGAGCAACTTATCAGAGGTAATGCGTCTGATCATCTCTAATGGTATTATTCTGTATGCACTGGCACAGGCAAAGGGAGGTGACAGCCGTGAATAAAAAAATATCTGATTTCTTATTTAAAAAATAAGGTAGTGATCCTGTTCCTTCTTCTTTGTGTAGGAGCTACGGCTGCATCGAAACAGCCTCTGACCTTTGTGATCCCGGAGCTGTTTACCAGAATCGCCAGAAATGCGTTTATCGTGCTGGCACTGATCATTCCGGTTATTACGGGTCTGGGTCTGAATTTTGGTATTGTAGTAGGCGCCATGGCGGCACAGATTGCCTTATTCCTTACCACTTACTGGGGTTTTACGGGAGTTGGCGGCTTTTTCATTACCGTTGCCCTGGCTACCCCTATTGCGCTGGTGTTCGGCTTCCTGGTAGGAAAACTCTTCAACCTGGTAAAGGGAAATGAGATGATCGCGGGCCTGATCCTGGGATATTTTGCAGATGGTATTTACCAGCTGATCTTCCTGTTCGTATTCGGCGGCGTGATTGCTATGAATAATCCTACGCTGATGATTGCCACAGGAGTAGGCGTAAAGAATACCATTGACCTAAAGGATACGGTAAAATATGCTCTGGATACCATTCCCATGCTGACGGTTCTGGAAATTGGCTTCTATCTGGTAATTGCAGGACTTCTCTTTACCACCATTCACAAGCGGATCAAAAAACAGGCAGTGAACTGGAAGGATACAGCGCTTAAGGCGGCGGCAGCAGTTTTTGTCTATGCCCTGACTTTTATCGGACCGGTGGAGCAGTTCTTATCTTCTGACCGTCTGCTGCTTTTGTTGGCGGTAGAGCTGGGCTGTCTGAGCGTTGTGCTGTGGCAGCTGTTTCAGATCGTGAGACATAAAATGACGAAACATACGGGAGCCGGAAGTTTTGGCAAAAGAGACACCTTTGATATACGCAGAGCCCTTGTCTTTATCGTTCTGGCTGGTGCAGTATATGGACTTACCTATATTCCCGCACTGTTTAACGTGCTGATTGCCGTACAGCTTCCTGTGATGACCTATATCTGTATTGGAGCTCTCTGCGTATTCAACAATCTGCTGATGCGGACCCGTCTGGGACAGAATATGAGGGCAGTAGGCCAGAACCGTGCGGTAGCAAACTCTGCAGGTATTGATGTGGATAAGACCCGTATTATCGCCATGCTGTTTTCTACCGTGCTTGCCAGCTGGGGACAGCTTATTTATCTGCAGAATATCGGCACCATGTCTACCTATGGTGCGCATACCCAGGTGGGGCAGTTTGCTATTGCAGCGCTTCTGGTAGGCGGCGCTTCCGTGCAGAAGGCGACAAATAAAAATGCTCTTTTAGGCATCGTTCTGTTCCATACCCTGTTTATCGTATCTCCGTTAGCAGGAAAGAAACTGTTCGGAGATCCTGTGATCGGTGAGTATTTCCGCGTATTCGTTTCCTATGGCGTAATCGCCATGGCACTGGCTATGCATGCATGGAAAAAGCCCGGCACAGACAAGTCAAAAGATGGGCCAAGTGAGTTTGAAAGCCAGATGAAGCCGGCTTCGTTAGGAAAAGTTTAGAAATGAAAAACACCTTTTAATAGACGTCAAAGAGTAAGGCGTAGTGGCCTGAACAACAGGAAAGAGGGTGCTGCTCAATCATTCGATTGTGGATGATTTTGCAGCACCCTCTTTTCTGGTTTAAGTGAATACATTTCAGCTGTCGCTGCATCTGGTTCACTCCGTCTGGATACGGCATTTTGTTGTATTAAGGGTATATACAAACTGGGATTTTTAAGAACAAACCAGTCTTGCGCTAATAACTAATTTTACATTCCTTAGATTTTAACATTCCGTTTTCTTTAAGTTTTTTATCAAGCCAGTAAATTGGAATTGGCAATATTTTTTCAATAAGCACATTGTTATTTGTAATATCTACTTCCTTTGTTATTCTATTATAGACAAAATTACATCTAACATTAGCATCTGGGCACAAATCCCTTCTCACTCATATCTGGTAACACAGCACGACCGGCATTTGTCATTCGTCCGAATCGTTCCATTCTGCGGCAGCGTTCTTTGTTCAATTCAGACCATAAACTTCCCTTTCTTCGAGGCGCTAATCTTTGTGCTGCAACTCCGTTATCCATTTTCTTTGTTGTGCTGTCAATCCAACCAAAGCACATTGCTTCTTCAACTGCGTCTATATACCAAAATGTTTCATCATCAACAGGACGCCCACGCTTTGCAACTACCCAACATTCAGGCTCTTTATTATGGTTTTCCAAAAGCCATTGCCGTAACTCATCACGATTTTTTATATTCAATAAATTTCTAAATTCCATTCGCGTTATTCAGATAGCCCTTTTGCTTCTGCCGCACCTCCATATGCCATAGATTTCCCAGCAGGGATTCTTCAGGGAAGCAGTTCTTTTTGCCTTAAAATGCCGTTATAGCCGCCTTCTGTATACGTTCCTGCGGGCACAAAACCCTGGGAGGTGTAGTAACGGGCAAGAGAAGGGTTGTCCGCTGCCGAGTCCAGACGGAGATATTTCTTTCCCTTCTTTAAGGCGTATTCCTCCGCGAACCGGAGAAAGGTACTTCCGGCGCCGGGAGCTTCCACACGGGTTACAAAATTGTGGAGATAAAGGGCGGGTTCGCTGTCATTCCAGCGGTCATCCTGCTCTTTTAATACAGCAGCGCTGATGAGTTCTTTAGTGTCCTTTGATACAAGGACAAACACCTCGCCGTTTAAGCGTTTTTCTTCATAATAAGACAGAGGATAGATCGTATCATACTTTGCAGCATTCCACTGCTGTATCCCTTTTTCGTCTATCCACTCCATCCGCTTAAGGATCATTGAAAACATCTGGGGAACCCCTGATTTTGTGATTTCTCTGAATTGATATCTGCTTTGCATGGGGAGACCTCCTGAATCTGATGCTGTTTGAATGAATTGTACCACAAACTGTCAAGAATCGTAAGAAAATTGTTATTGTATTTCAGACTGGTTCATGGTATTGTTAAATCAGGATAACTGTATTAAGAGAATTAGTACAGTTAAAACAGAGAAAGGAGAGATTCCAATGATCGTACTGGATTACAGGGATCGGAGGCCTCTGTATGAACAGGTCACAGAACGGTTGGAGGAGCTGATGTTTCAGGAAATCCTGACGGAAAATACAAAGCTTCCCTCAGTCCGCAGCCTTGCGACGGAGCTTTCCATCAATCCCAATACCATCCAGAGAGCGTATGCAGAACTGGAGCAAAGAGGCTATATTTATTCTGTTAAGGGAAAGGGCAGCTTCGTGGCGGAAGGGAGCCGGTTAAGGAGCGGGAGAAAAAAAGCCTGGGAAGCGAGCTTTGACCGTGCGGTGAAGGATGGTATACAGATCGGTATTTCTCCGGGAGAAATGACAGAGCGACTGGAACGGATGCTTAATCTTGAGAAAAATAAGGAAGAAGGGGGAGACGACCATGATTCAGGCAGTGAAGCTGACGAAACGGTTTGAGGATATTACGGCAGTTGATCATATAGACGCTGCCATCAGGGAAGGAAGCGTGTTTGGACTGATCGGTACCAATGGTGCGGGAAAATCAACTTTTTTACGTCTTGCAAGCGGCATTTTAAAGCCGGATGAGGGACACATTACCATTGACGGCCAGGAGGTATTTGAAAATCCGGCAGCTAAAAGAATGGTTTTTTATATATCCGATGAGGCATATTTTTTCAGCAATGCATCGCCCCTTGACATGATGGCTTATTATTCCCGTGTGTACGAGCGTTTTGACAAGGAGAGGTTTCGCCGCCTGTTAAAAAGTTTTGGACTGGATGAAAAGCGCAGGATCCACACTTTTTCCAAGGGAATGAAAAAACAGGTGTCCGTGATCTGCGGGATTTGTGCTAATACAAAGTATCTGTTCTGCGACGAGACCTTTGACGGACTGGATCCGGTCATGCGCCAGGCAGTAAAGAGCCTGTTTGCCGCCGATATGGAAGACCGGAATCTGACGCCTATCA
>ENA-OQAB01000356-OQAB01000356.1-human-gut-metagenome-genome-assembly--contig:-NODE-356-length-26189-cov-3.889993_pt1 | contig 26189 bp, 28 predicted proteins | sample MGYA00242490_ERZ504517 | MGnify/ENA primary metagenome ERZ504517 (study PRJEB26092, sample SAMD00036298) | human gut metagenome | host: Homo sapiens | study: EMG produced TPA metagenomics assembly of...
CGGGAGATTGTTGTAGATTATATAAAAAACACAACAAAAGCAGATGGAATCATATCTACAAAATCAACCTTGATAAAAAGAGCAAAAGAATTAGATTTTTTTGCAGTTATGCGCTTTTTATGTTAGATTCCATGGTTTATGAAAATGTGAGAAAACAGATAGAAAATGTAAAACCGGATATGATAGAAATTATTCCGGGAGCGATGCCTAAGGTGATTTCCAGGCTTTGGTGAATTTATTGAGGGTAAAGTTCCAGTGATCGCAGGGGGAATGATCATGGATAAGGAAGATACCATGAAAGCGCTGGATGCCGGGGCAACAGCAATTTCTACTACAAGACAGAATGTCTGGTTCATGTAAAATAAGAAGGACGAAGGTGCGGAAGTATGGCAAAATATGTGATGGCATTAGATGCAGGAACAACCAGTAACAGATGTATTTTATTTAATGAAAAAGGGCAGATGTGCAGTGTGGCACAGCGTGAATTTAAGCAGATTTTTCCAAAACCGGGCTGGGTGGAGCATGACGCTAATGAAATTTGGGCCAGTCAGTTGGGAGTGGCTGTGGAAGCTATGAACATGATTGATGCATCAGCAGCGGATATTGCTGCCATCGGAATTACAAATCAGAGAGAGACAACGATCCTTTGGGATAAAAATACAGGAGAACCGGTTTACAATGCCATTGTATGGCAATGCCGCCGGACATCAGAATACTGTGATTCCTTAAAAGAACAGGGGCTGACAGAAAATTCCGGAGGAAAACAGGCCTGGTCATTGATGCGTATTTTTCAGCAACAAAGATCAAATGGATCCTTGATAATGTGCCGGGAGCACGTGAAAGAGCAGAAAAGGGCGAGCTTTTATTTGGTACTGTGGAAACATGGCTGATCTGGAAACTGACAAAAGGAAAAGCTCATGTTACGGATTATTCCAACGCAGCCAGGACAATGCTTTTTAATATCAATACGCTGGAATGGGATGATGAAATATTACAGATATTGGATATTCCAAAGGCAATCCTTCCGGAAGCAATGCCCAGCAGCTGTGTATATGGAATGGCAGATCCGGCATTTCTGGGAGGAGAGATTCCTATTTCCGGAGCGGCAGGAGATCAGCAGGCAGCTCTTTTTGGACAGACATGTTTTCAGGCAGGCGATGCAAAAAGCACTTATGGGACAGGCTGTTTTCTCTTGATGAATACAGGGGAAAAACTGGTATTTTCGGAAAATGGTCTGATCACAACTATTGCATGGGGCCTGGATGGAAAAGTGACCTATGCTTTGGAAGGTTCTGTTTTTGTGGCAGGCGCAGCAATACAATGGCTTCGTGATGAGATGCGGATCATTGACTCTGCAGAGGATTCTGAGTATATGGCAAAAAAAGTAAAGGATACCAACGGTTGCTATGTAGTTCCGGCTTTTACAGGTCTGGGAGCTCCTTACTGGGATCAGTATGCGAGAGGAACCATTGTGGGAATTACCAGGGGTGTAAACAAATGCCATATTATCCGGGCTACTTTGGAATCCCTGGCATACCAGGTGAATGATGTCCTGGTTGCCATGAAAGCAGATTCCGGAATTGCGCTTTCTTCTTTAAAGGTAGACGGGGGAGCCAGTGCGAATAATTTTCTGATGCAGACGCAGGCAGATATTATTAATGTACCTGTAAACCGGCCTCAGTGCGTGGAGACAACAGCTATGGGAGCGGCATATCTGGCCGGACTTGCAGTCGGATACTGGAAAGATCTGGAGGATATAAAAAATAATTGGATGGTCGATCGGACTTTTGTTCCGGTTCTGGAAGAAAAGACACGGACAGAACGGATACAGGGTTGGAAAAAGGCTGTTAAGTATGCTTATGGATGGGCAAAACAGACAGAAATATAAGATAAAAATTACCTAATTAACACCACTTATTTTGGAAAAAATATGTGCAAACTGCACTATTTATATTGACAGAAATAAAAAGATATATTATACTTTATACATAATATATGTGTTGCCTAAGAGAACGGAGAGAAGGGTATACAAGCATTGTTTTGTATGCCCTTTTATTTTGTTTACAGGCATTATGCATCCATTATAAGGAGGGACATGAGGATGAACAAAAAAGGTAAAAAGAGTGCTGGTTTCTGGTTGTGTATTTCCTTGATCATTTGTCTGATCAGCTGTATTGGCGCCAGTATGATTCAGACAAATTTTGGGAAAGTCACCGTCAAAGATCTGCGATTTGAAACAGAAAGCGGACATCAGATGAGTGCATTGCTTCTGAAACCGGACACAGCAACAGCAGAAAATCCTGCACCGGCTATCATTTGCAGCCACGGATGGTATAATAACCGTGAAATGCAGGATCTGAATTATGTTGAGTATGCACGACGCGGATATGTGGTACTTTCAATTGATATGTATGGGCACGGCAATTCAGATAACCTGCCTGCAGGAGACTGGTGGAAACCAGAAAACAATGCAAATGGAATGTATGATGCTGTTAAAATGATGGCTACACTGCCGTATGTTGATAAGGAGAAAATCGGAGTTACAGGACACTCTAACGGGGCACTTGCCAGCCGTACAGCAGTTTTACTGGATAATGAAGCAGAGAAACCTTTGATCGAAGCTGCTCTTCTGGTTTCAAATGATGCCGTTTATAAAGGCGAGGACGGCGCATATTTTAATATGTTTGGAGACAGGGATGCAGGTATTGTTGCATGTCAGTATGATGAATTCTTCCATAGAACCTATAATGAGGACGGCTCTCATACTGCACCGAGAGATTTCCTTAAACAGCCAAATGCACAGTCATTCCTGCATTTTGGCGAGGATCCGGAAGGGCTGGAGTCACGTAAAGCAGAAACAATTTATAAGGAAGATATAGAGGGAAAAGAAGCTGCTCGTGTAATCTATAATCCCAATATTACCCATCCATGGGCACATTTTTCTAAGCGAGTGGTAGATTCAAGTGTGCAGTTTTTTGAGGATGCTTTAGGAGCTCCGAATCCAATCAACGGAAGTGATCAGATATGGCAGATAAAGGTGGTTTTTAATGCTTTAGGACTTGTAGGATTTATTATGTTCGTGGTAAGTTTTGCAAAAGTTTTATTGAAAACATCCTGTTTTTCTTCGCTGAGAGCAGAGGAAGAAGTACTTCCGTTACCGGCGCTTTCCGGAAGAGAAAAGACCTGGTTTTGGGTCAGCAGTATTTTAGGAGCAGTTTTTAGTTTTGTTGTTTATATGTTTGGATATAGTGTGATTGCAAAACTGGTTGGTGGAATTGCTCCTCAGTCAGGACCTGCATTTATTGGAATTTGGGCGGCTTTATGCGGAGTATTTTCACTATTCCTTCTTTGGGTTGGAAGAAAGTTTACAAAGGCTCCTTCCAGAACAGAAGAAAATGGTGTTAAGATCAGTGCGAAAAAGCTTGGGCTGACCATTCTTCTTGCTCTTATAGTAGCAGTTTCAGCATATGGTCTGGTATTTTTAGCAGATTATTTGTTTAAGACAGATTTCCGCATTTGGGTAGTAGCACTGAAGGCTTTTAATGCAAATATGATTCCGTATATTTTATTATACCTGCCTTTGTTCTTGTTATATTACATACCAAATTCAATTTGTATCAATAGTTATAACTATTTTGAATTAGGAAAAAAACCATGGATAAATACCTGCGTGAATGCAATGTTTAATATTCTGCCAAGTGTTGTTATGGTAATCATCATGTATGGATGCTTCTTTATCAGCGGTTATTTACCTAATGAATTTGTTCCGTTCTTCGGAGGCTCAATTATTGGAATCTGGCTTTACCCGGTAATTGTAATTCTGGCTGTGGCAGCAGTGGTTTCCAGAAAACTGTATCGTGCAACGAAGAATCCGTATCTGGCAGGCATCATTATGGCAGTATTAGTTGCAATTATGAGCTGTACCAATACGCTGACCCAGATGTAAGGCAGAAAGTCATTGTCTGAGTTAAATTTGGAATTGTTATAAGTCGAATAAAATCTATAAAAAGCACGTGTTTCTGTAGAAAATAATTCTATGGGACACGTGCTTTTGCAAGTGATCCAGTCCGCCTTGGAAAAAAACTTTTGTCAGGACAGCTGATCGACTATGTCGCCCTGCTGCATGATGTGGAAATCCGACAGATCCAGGTGCCGGAAAGTCTGAATGGGAAAACAGTGGAAGAAATAGAGCTTCGTCAAAAATTTCGCCTGAATATTATTGCTATTGAAAATATAAGCGGAACAAATACAGAAGTAATTCCTGAGAATGTTCTGAAAAAGGATGATATTATTGTGGTTATTGGGAAGATTAAAAATATTAACAGTTTTGAAGAGTCTTTATAAAAACTGTTAACTTAATCGCTTATAGTCAAAAGATTAAAAGCAGAGCAGAAATCTTTTACGAAAAAATACAGGAGATATAATGTCATTATAATCATCTTAGGTGGGGGGACAAAAGTTTGAAAAAGAGAGGAATGTATATATTACTGTCCGGGATGATGATTTTTTCGTCTGCTTTATATGGCGGCATACGGGAAGTAAAGGCAGCTGGTGATGGAGAAATTCAGATTTCTGCAGAGATACTAAAAGTTGAAGTAAACGGTCAGGAAAAAGAAATGAACAGAGATCTGTACGAACTGGATGCTCTTCAAAGAAAAGAATTAGCCAGTACCGATATGATCACTGTAAAAACACCCAAAGAGGATGCGGCAGGAGACCTGATGAACGAATTTGGCGTGACCGGGGAACAGATGTAGCTTCTGAATGAACTGTGGCCAGGGTTCAGTAGTATGAAAGACAGCGAACCGGCAGCCTATGATCTGGAAAATGCAGTTTATCATAGTTTTTATTTAAAATAGCTTTCAGGTGAAAAGATTGACGCAATTGATTCTTTCCCAAAATTCGAATCTGATGGAGCAGATCCTGGTACTCAGATTGGAAAGTTTCTGACGAAGCATGTGACAATCCAAGGATAAAAATACTGGAAATTTTTGCAGAAGCTAAAGAAGAGTTAAGGGAGAATAAATGGCATCTGTCAAATTAATGGCAGATGCATTTATGGATTCAGAAGGATGATAGCTACAACTGTCTCATGATCTAATTTATGACAACGTCAAGTACGAAATTACGTGTGCTTTCTACTGCCCTGTTTGCTTTTCTATATCTCTGGAAGTGGGCATAAAACTATCTGCCCCGGGATACCTCGTGGTAAAGTAGAATCCGTCAATAACACCCATATTAGTTTCTGCTTCATCTGGTATTTTGATTCCCATATCATCCATAATATATTTCATAAGTTTGTTCAGACTATGTGATTTTAAAATCCATTCCTTTTCGCGCATCTCATGATTTGTGTCCGGGATCGCATATTCTGAAATAATGTGTTTCAGATATCTTTCACATATATTTTGACCAAGCGCTGCTAAAGCACTTCCTCTTACATTAGAATCGTAAGCCTGTCTAAAAAAGAGATAGTCATTTTCTGCAAAGTCAAAATATGATTCTAATGAATTTCCCATACATTAATTCCCTCCATTTTTATATTTTTATAATATAACATATTGTTACTTTTCCAGGAGTCCCCTATTACGACCTTTAAGTCCACATCTGGCAGTTCCAGTGCAGAAGGAGATACAGAACCTTTGAGTAAAATCACAACATCCCTGTATCTTTTTGTATTAAAGTCAGGTGAAAGTTCAAGCAGCAAATCAACATCACTGTTAAAATCCTGTTCTTTTCTGGCACAGCTGCCATATAAATACAGACCACTGACATAAGGGGCAATACCTGACTCTTTAATTTTACGGATAGCGTGATTTAATGAGGCTTCACTCCTTCTGATACATGTAGCATTCGCCTTTTTACTCTTTCCAACCCGCATATCTGAGTCCCCCCATTGTATCTTTGAAATTAAATGATATTTTGTTGCCTTCATTGTACTAGTTTATTGCCTGTTTTTCAAGATAGCATTGCTGAAAGAGAAAAAATGAATATAATAGGTACTGGATATTTATCAGTACAGATGCAATAACGCCCGAAATTCCGGGAATCTTTACCGGAGGTGTTTGGCGCAGAGAGGTGTACCGCCTCAGAAAGATTGGAGAGCTTGAGGAGCTTTGCAGTCTGCAGGAGGAAGAAATCCGGGAATGCGAGGAGAGAATGGGGGAATTGGAGACCAGACGGAAATGTCTGGAAACGGAATGGAGAAGCTTTCCCAGGGAGCAGAATTTAAAGACAGCGGCAAGAGAACTGGAACGCTGGGAAGAAGCGGAAGATATTATCAAATTTATAATCCGCTGTTAAATTTGATGGCTTGAAATTTTTATGGATATATATGGATTTGCTTTGGAATATGGTATAGTACTATAAATGCAGGTAAATGAAATGGAGATATAATACAGGTTATGACAAAAATTTTAATCATAGAAGATGAAATAAGACTGGCGGATGTTTTATATGACTGGTTTTACAATAAAAATTTTCAGGTGACTGTCTGCCATGATGGAATATCCGGATATGAGACAGCATTAAGAAATTCTTATGATGCAATTATTTCAGACGTAATGCTGCCAGGTATAGATGGTTTTTCCATAGTAAAAAAAATTGAGGGGTATGAAAGTTTGGACACCGATTATTATGCTTACGGCCAGAGTAGAGCTGCAGGACAAATTGCAGGGATTTGATGCAGGTGCAGAAGACTATCTTACAAAACCTTTTGAAATGGAGGAACTGGATGCACGAGTAAAAGTTCTGTTAAGAAAAAAATGAGAAGGGAACGGAAGCAATAGCAGAGGAAACCAGGAAGAAACCTGATTTTGTACTGGAAAAAACAGTCGTATATTGAAAAATTCTGTTGGGAATAAAAAGGTGAAATTATCAGGAAAAGAATATGCACTGTTGTCTTATTTTGTGGAAAATTACGATCAGGTATTGTCTAAAGAGCAGATTACGATTCGAATCTGGGGCTATGACACAGATGTAGAATACAATAATGAAGAGGTATATATTTCTTTTTTGCGCAAGAAGCTGAAATTTATTGGAACGGATACAGTGATTGAGACAGTCAGAGGTGTCAAGTATCGTCTCAGAGGGAAAAACAATGAAACAGTTTAAGAAGATCATGGGACTACTTCTGTTGATTTATATGATTGCGGCAATATTCATTCTGGCACTCCTGAATTTTTCTTATGTGCAGAATAATAAGAATAGTATTTCCAGGATTTTGAACATGAAATTTCAGATTGCATCTGGTCAGAGTGAACATAAACAAGAGGCAGTTCCAAAAAACAGAAAAAAAATCAGCAGCGCTCAAAGTGAAAAAGTAACAGTAACGGAGCAAAAAGAAGACAGTTATGTCAAAAAGAGCTATCTGGTAGCCAAAGCAGAGGATGGAACATTATATGTTAAAAATATGCTGCCAGATACAGAAGTTTCTGAAGAGAAAATTGTGGAAACAGCAGAAAAATTCCTGAAAACTGAAAAAATATCTGGAAGTTATGGAAATTATCAGTTTGAAATTTCTGTTCATGAAGGGGAACTGCTCATTGCCTTTGCAGATATCACATCTCTAAAGATGGAAGAACAGAAATATTTTATTTTCTCATTGTTGGCAGCTTTTGTTGTAGGAATATTATGGATTTATCCAGCATGGAAAATTACAGGAAAAATGATTGCACCCTTAGAGGAAGCCAACCGTTTGCAGAAAGAGTTTGTACTGTTTGCAGGACATGAACTGAAAACACCGGTTACAGTTATGAAGGCAAGTCTGGATATGCTTGAAAGAGAAGGAATTCACAGCAAATATCTGAATTATGCGGCAGAAGAAAATGAAAAAATGCGCAAACTGGTAATAGAGCTTCTGGACTATTCCAAAATGGAGTATCAGGAAGAAAAAAGTTTCCAGGAGAGCGTAAATTTCAGCCAGTGCATAGAGGGGATTTCACTGGAGTTTGAGGCAATGGCTTTTGAAAAAGAGGTTATACTGATAACTGATATACAACAGAACCTGGTTATTGCCGGCAACAAAGAAATGCTGGAGAGAATGGCAGAAACCCTTCTGGAAAATGCAATCCGGCATACAGAGGCCGGAAAAGAAGTAAAGATTGTTTTAAAGAAAGACGAGAAAAAAGTACGACTGTCTATGGAAAACCAGGGTGAAGCCATTCCAGAGGAAGAACAAAGAAGACTTTTTGAAAAATTCTATCATGATTCAAACCCGGAAGAGGGGCATTATGGATTGGGCCTGGCTATTGCACAGTCAATTGCTGCAAAACATCATACAGAGATAACAGTGATAAGCGAGAATGGATGGAACTGTTTTATAATAGACTTTCCGTTTCTTCACAGAAAATAAAAGATTTGTGAAAACCTTGTGAATTTCCTTGAAAATTTATTTTTTCAAGGAATTTTCAAGGTTTTTCTCATATAATCGTGCCCGTAAAAAATTCTGATTAAGAAAGGGGCGCAGTCAATGAAAAGAAAGCAGATAACTGCAATGATAACAGCAATGACAATGGTGCTGGGAATCACAGCATGTGGAGCAGGAAACGTAAGCGCAGAGCAGGAGAATAAAGAACAGACAGAAATTGAAAGTACCTTAAATATTTCAAACAACGATGAAATTACATGGAGTTATGACAGCCAGTCAGATTCCTGGACAATGTCCGTAACATGCGCAGTTGCAAATCCGGAGTTGCCGGATTATCAGGGCGTTTCTGTAAATGTTCCTGGTGCATATGTAAAAGGAATTGATACAAATGGGGACGGAAAGGAGGATATAACAGGGAAAACTTATTCGGAAGAAGTGAATGGACGGCTTGTGATTGATGATAGTGCCAAAATTGCGAATACAAACGGACAAACCCATACTGCATCTACAGCACCGGTTATTATAAATACAGGAGCAGCAGGATACAGTGCACAGGAAAATCAAAAGGCATCTTCCAGCAATGCGGCATATGGATATATCAATGTAGCATGTGGAAACCGTGGCAAGCAGAGTACGGCAACGGACGAGAATGGGGAGGAATACTATACCGGTGATGCACCGCTCTGCCTGGCAGATCAGAAAAATGCAATCCGTTTTGTAAAGTATAATATTATTCTTGGAAATCTTCCAGGAAATACAGAATACTTCGTGTCTACAGGAGGTTCCGGCGGTGGAGCACATGCTGCGATGGTAGCAGCAACTTCTGACAATTCGGATTATTTCCCGTATGAAGTAGAAGCAGGGGCAGTTGGCATTTATCAGAATGAAGACGGAACCTATTCTGAGACAATAGGCTCAGAAGATATCGAAATTTCAGATGGAGTATGGGGATGTGTTGCATACAGTCCGATCACTTCTTTGCAGGAAGCTGACATGGCAATGGCATTTGAATACTATCTTGATACAGATTATGAATTTAATACGGATTTTCAGAAAAAGCTGGCAAAATACCTGTCTCAGGAATATATGGAGTATATCAATGATTAGAATCTGAGTGTCAGCGAGTCGGCAGTGGACATTGATATCAATGGAGATGGGGATAAGGACGATGTAGTGGATCTGACGATAGAATATGATGGGGGAAAAATATGCAGATACCAACGGATACGGTGGGACTTATCTTACGCTTTATCTGAAGAATTTGAAAAAAATTCTGGAATAGTATCTGGAAAATCTGGATTATGCAGATGATTGGACGTGGTTTGACAGTGATGGAAATCCGGTGCTGTTTTTGCATCTTCTACTATTTTTCTGCAGGTACGGTAGGACGAACAATGTTTCTGAATAAGTTCCTGGTGGGATATTTCAGAGCTTAATTCAGAAATTCGCTGTTCCGTAGCAATAAAGAATTATCAATATCTGCAATATGCTGCCTAAAGTCTTCGTAATTCAGCAAATTGTTTTCGGATAGATAATTGAAGGTTCGTGCTGCTTCTTTCAGATTATTGAGTTGTGCCCACCGTTCAAATCCGGCACGGTTTCCGGTACTTACATAAGATGAGATATTGACAAAAAGTCGTACTTCTCTGGAGACGTTACGTGGAGATTTTGTTTTATGCCGATTTTTCTCAAGGCGGAGTAATACATTTTCTTCCGTATAATAGCTACCCAGAGATTTCATATTTGTAAAGTTTTTTTGCTCCGGTGCCCGGAAAGCCAGGTTCTTTCCCTGACGGATCTCATATCCGGCAAGCTTCATTTTTTGAAGAAACTCATCATAGTTGATGGATGACCAGATCGCTTTATCTACAGCGACTTTTAGTTTTGCTTTCCAGCTGTTTCCACGATGGTATTCCATATTTTCTTTATAAGATTTCCCTTTTTCGCCGGTTGGCATACTGGTGGCCAGACCGTTTTCCTGGCAAATACGGTTGCTGATCCTGCAGATTTTATGATAACTGCGTTTGTTGGAGACATATTTATGATGGTCAACAAAGCTGGTAGCATTAAAAATGATATGGTTATGAATATGATTCTGGTCAACATGGGTACTGATGACATATTCATATTTCCCTTTTAGTACTTCGTCAGCAAATTCTTTGCCGAGCTTATGTGCGGTTTCAGCGTCAACCTCTCCAGGCTTAAAAGATTGAATTAAATGAAATGCCAGATTGTTGCCTTTATCCATCACGTTCTTTTTACCTTCATCTCTGGTGAAAGCAAATTCCAGATCATGCAGATTCTGGGGAACAGGCAAAACTGGAAATCAGTAATTTTTCTTCGGTTTTGTCCGGATTCATAATATAGTCCAGAGCTTTCTTGTCGGTTACTTTAATGGGGAAGATTTTAATATATGCCATATCTCGCTTACCATCCTTTTCAATTCTTCCATTTCTTCCGGGTACAAATCACCGGTGGTATTTACCTTTTTTGCAATCTGGTTGATGTTTACACCGATTTTGTGCATCTCTTCGTACATCTGCTTGATCGGGGTTGTGTCGGTGTTGATGATATAGCCGTCGATAGCCATTTTTCTAAGATAGGCGCCCATGTTTCTGGTCTTTGACAGAATCATCTTTTGGCGGATCAGCTTCTTTTCCTCTGGAGTAACACAAAACAATATTTGGATGTTTCTTTTTCTGTTTGACATGTCTATTTTCTCCTTCTGTACGTAATTCGGTTTTGGGGTGCTTCGGGGTTTTCAATTTAGGGCAGGGTTCCCTAAATTGCCATTTTTGCGGAAGTGTATATACACTTCCTGTCCTTGCTGCTGTTCTACCCTCTAATAGATAAATTCAGGTGAAATAGAAAATTGCAAAAGAATTTGAGAAACTGAACAGGTAGTGCAGCTCATGAAAATGTGGTATGATTATTGTCAAGATACGAGAACATCCAGAGGTGAAAAAAAGAGTGGATAGAGAAGAAATTTTTGAATATGTGAAAAAGCAGTATGGAACAATACCTGAATATTTGTGGAGCAGTTCTCCGGATAGTGCAGTGCTTCGCCATCATAATGGAAAATGGTATGCGGTGATCATGAATGTTGAGAGATCCAAACTTGGATTGGATGGAGATGATACCGTGGAAATTATAGATGTTAAATGTGATCCGGAAATGACAGGAATGATTATCCAGACCTATGGTTTTCTGCCGGGCTATCACATGAATAAGCAGCATTGGATTACGATTTTGTTGGATGGAATAGTAGGAGAATCGAAAATATTGGATTTTCTGGATATGAGTTATGATTTGATTGATAGAATGCAGAAATGATAAAAAGAAAATTTCTCAAAACTATTCTTATTGATATATAAAGAAACTTTGTGAATAATGCAAAAACAGCATGAGCTATTTCAATAATGGCGATAGGGATTATATGTAACAGTGCCTGCCATTTCGTATTTACATTTCATAAAAAGAAAGAGTATTCTGATTTTCAAGAGCAGAATAATGGGAAGGAGTATGAGTGATTCTATGATGAATATACATTTCCTTACGATCTTACGGGAAGATGAATTTCGTGAGTTGAAGAAAGTTTTTCCGCATGATAACGAATTATTACGCAGTATCAGATCAATCCGATACTGTAAAGCAGAAGTGTTTCGGGATTGTATTCTGGGAACCTTGCGAGTACCGGAAAAAAATGAAATACGTACACCACATGTTGTTTGTGGATTTTACCTGACAGATAAAGAACTTTTTTTAATTGAGGACAGTGGGAAATTGAAACACTGGATAGAGAAAAAGGAAGAAGAGTTTCAGGAGCTGAAATCGCCGGATCAGTTTCTTCTTAAGATGATGGAACTGATGATTGAAAATGATCTTCTATATTTATTACATTTGGAAAAAGAAATTGAAAAGATGGAAGATCAGCTCATAAAAAGTGTTCCAGATAATTTCTTTACGGTTCTTACAAAGTATCGACAGAAACTATCTGAGCTGGATGCATATTATGAACAGCTGGCTATGATTGGTGATCTATTACAGTCTCAAGATGGACTGACTATTATCCATAATACAGAATCGTGGAATCGTTATGCACTCAGGACAGAACGACTGCATAACCATGTGCATTTGCTTAGAGAAAATATACTGCAGTTACGTGAACTGTATCAATCTCAGCAGGATGCACAACAGAATAAAATTATGTGTATATTGACAGTTGTGACAACCTTATTCCTGCCACTTACACTTTTGACCGGCTGGTATGGGATGAATTTTGTAAATATGCCTGAGCTGCAGTGGAAATACGGATATGTTGCAGTGATTGCAATTGCAGTAATTACAATTATTCATGGAACTCATTTATTTTAAAAAGAAAAAATTGTTGTAGGATAAGATTATCCGTAGAGAGTTAAAAGATTTTTTTCAGAATTAGGTATTCATTAAAATAGGCTGCACACAATTTTGTATGCAGCCGAATCTATATGAAGAGGTGCCTTTTTCCTCTTTGGCAATGTTAGTTTTTGTTATATTTTTATAACCAGAAACGGTTGGAAAAGCATCCACGCATAACGGATACAATTCCCTGAAGGATCAGGAAAAATCCGATTACCCAGGCCATAGCTGCAATACTTGCAAATGGATGTGTGAAAGACAGAAAACCAATCACAGTCAGCAGGATTCCAAGTACCGTAAACCAGCCCAGCCTCTTACTCCCAGTTTTTGAAGGTCAAAGGAATTAACCAGTTTGGTGATACCTGAAAAAATCAGCCACATTCCTAAAATAAAGGAGATTGTCATTGCTGTAAACCATCCATTTCCCAAAATGAATAAAGACATCAGTACGGTCAGAATGCCGTCAGCAAGAAACCAGCCAGATCCTGCCATATAATCATGACCGGCTGCAAATATCACTATATCTATAATGCCGGAAAACATCATGGCAACTCCAAAGATAATGGGAAGACCATAAAGAATTTCTCCGGGATTCCTCAAACATCCAATCCCGGTTATAATCAGAAAGATTCCGGCTAAAATCCATAATACTTTTGATGTCGTTTTACTCATATCAAAAACCTCTTTCCCAATTGTGTTTAGCTTTTAAAACAGGCAGGGGTTTTATTCCCTGCCCGTTTGAGATTAACCTTCAATGGCAATATAATGGGAGTTGTTTTCTACTGTCTTCTGCTCTTTTGGAACAGTAAAGGAAAGAATACCATTTTCAAATTTCGGATGGATGTCTTCTCTCTGAACATTATTTCCTACATAAAAGCTCCTGCTTACATTTCCGGCATAACGCTCTCGGCGGATATATTTTCCTTCCTTATCCTTTTCATCTTTATCAAGACCTTTTGCGGCACTTACCGTTACATAACCGTTTTCAAGCTGGATCTGAATCTCATCTTTCTTAAATCCCGGAAGATCAATGGCCACTTCGTAAGTGTTGTCTTTTTTCCTTTACATCGGTCTTCATGATATGGGGAGCATGTTTCCCATACAATTTTTTATCGATGTCCGGAAAAGCAAAATCATCCATAAAATCATCAAATAAACTTTCTCCAAAAATATTAGGCATTAACATAAGTCATATCTCCTTTCATGACATAAACTAAAGTTTGCACTATCGGAGAAACCCGAAGTGTTGATTTATGAATATCAGGAAGAGAAATCATTTCCTCTTCCTTTGTTCTATGCGTAATATAACATATGAATTAGCACTCGTCAATAGAGAGTGCTAATAATTATGTGAAGATTTTGTGAATTATAAGAAATTATATGACTACTGATATTAGATCCAGCGGCATTGATTCCAAATGTTAATCATTATTTGAGCAGAAACAGAATGCCATGTTTCATGGGATTGGAAAAACAGACTGCGAGTGCTATACTTAACGGGATTAATATGATAATAAAGAGGCGATCATGATGATGAAAAAGAAAGAAATCCTGCAGAGCCTGTTGAAATTGGTGGTTATCGTATTTGCAGCCACCGTACTTGGGAAGATTTTTACAGGGCTTGGATTTCCAGAAACGAATATTGTTGTGATGTATCTTCTGGCTGTTCTTCTGGTTGCGAGATTTACATCAGGATATCAGTATGGGATTTTATCTGCAGTAGTTTCACTCCTATGTTACAATTATTTTTTTACGGAACCCTATCATACGCTTGCAGTAAATGATCCCGGGTATCTGATTACTTTTTCCATTATGCTGACAACTTCCATTCTTACAAGTGCCCTGACAACAAAAGAAAAGCTTTTAACGGAAGAAGCAAATGAAAGAGGGAAAGAAAGCCAGATCTTATATATGCTTTCCAGTAAGTTGTCTGATGCGGCGGATATGGAAGCTGTTCTCAGAATTGCAGCAGAAAGTATCAGTCATCTGCTTCAGGTAAATGTCGGATGCATTTATGTTGGAAGGCAGTCTGAACCGATCTTCATCCAGCAGTCCGGAAAAGAGCAGATTCACAGAAGCGTGCCGGATGCAGATGAGATTCGGAAGAGATATACAAATCTTCGAACCGAATATCTGGAAGAAGAGGACACTTATGGGTACCCGGTCAACGGACGGGAGCATTTGCTGGCAGTTGTTAAAATTGATAAAACCGTAAATGAAGAACATCTGCAGGAAAAGAAAAAGTTACTGCATTCTATTATGGAGAATGTTTCCATGGCAATGGATCGGATTGAAGTAACGATAGAAAGAGTTCGTGACAGAGAAAGCATGGAACGAGAGAGAACGTGCGAATCTTTTGCGTGCAATCTCTCATGATCTCAGGACACCACTGTCGGGTATCATGGGGACATCGGAAATGCTGATGGATATGACTGACAAAGAAGACAGACGTCAGGAACTGCTTCAAGGTATTTATCAGGACGCAGACTGGCTGAAATCATTAGTGGAAAATATATTAAGCCTGACCAGGCTGCAGGATGGTAAAATTGTGATACAAAAAGAAATGGAAGCAATCGAAGAGGTGATTGGCTGTGCAGTTGCTCATGTGGAACGGAGCTTTCCGGAGCGGGAGATACAGGTAGAGATACCGGAAGAGTTCCGGCTAGTGCCGATGGATGCAAAGCTGATTGAGCAGGTAATTACCAATCTGTTGGACAATGCAGTGAAACACACAAGACCGCAGGAAGCCATTACTGTTTCTGCCAGTTACACAGAAGATGAACTACTGGTTTCTGTCCGGGACGAAGGAGAGGGAATTGCTGAAGCAGACGTTTCCAATCTATTTAAAATATTTTACACTTCCAAGACTCGTTCAGTTGATGTGAAAAGAGGAATCGGGCTGGGGCTTACGATCTGTGAGACGGTGGTAAATGCCCATGGCGGAACGATCATCGGGCGGAACCGGACGGATAGAAAGGGAGCAGAGTTTATCTTTACATTACCTCTCACGGAAGGAGGAAGAAAAATTGTTTAAAGAAAAAATATTGACCCGGAAGAAGATATGTCATGGAAAAAGTATCTGGTAAGTGTACTGGCATTTTCCGGATTTGGACTTCTGGTACTGTTTCTTTTACAGGTGTTCCAGAAATTCCTCCCATTTAATCCCCAGCATATAGAGGGAATGAGTTGGGATCTGTCATTGAATACTGCCATCAGTTTTGTGACAAATACAAACTGGCAGGCATACAGTGGAGAATCACAGCTCAGCTATCTGTCTCAGGCTCTGGGGCTGACGGTTCAGAATTTTGTGACACCGGCTACTGGTATTGCAGTTTTATATGCTCTGATCCGTGGTTTTACCAGAGTAAAAGGAAAAGGCGTGGGAAATTTCTGGACAGACCTGACAAGATCCACCCTGTATGTTTTAATGCCGCTTTCTCTGGCAGGTGCACTTATGATTGCTTCTCAGGGTGTTCCACAGACATGGAAAGCTGCAGAAACTGTAGAATTGATGGAGCCGGTTGCTTTTGATGCTGATGGCAACTATCTGGAGGATGCCAGAATAAACGGAGATACCGTAACGGTAGATGGAGAGGTTGTAGAGGATGCGGAAGTTGTTACAGAGGAAATCGTTCCTCTCGGTTTTGCGGCAAGTCAGATTGCTATTAAACAGCTGGGTACCAATGGCGGTGGATATTATGGTGTAAACTCTGCACATCCGCTGGAAAATCCGAATTGGTTCAGCAATTTACTTGAGATGCTGTTTTTGCTTCTGATACCTGCGTCATTATGCTTTTCATTTGGCCGTGACGTAAAAGACAAAAAGCAGGGAATTGCAGTTTTTATGGCGATGTTTCTGATGTTAATTGCGGCAATGTCTGTAGTAGCAGTGAATGAGCAGTCCGCATCTACGGTCCTTACAGAAAATGAATATGTAGATACTTCCACTGACGGACAGGCTGGTGGAAATATGGAAGGAAAAGAAGCAAGATTCGGTATCGGTTCCTCTGTCACATGGGCAACATGGACGACGGCAGCATCCAATGGTTCCGTAAACTCTATGCATGACAGCTATACGCCTCTTGGCGGTATGATCACAATGCTTCTGATGCAGCTTGGTGAAGTAGTATTCGGAGGCGTAGGGTGTGGACTTTACGGTATGCTTGGATTTGCAATATTAACTGTATTTATTGCAGGATTGATGGTCGGAAGAACACCGGAATACCTGGGAAAGAAGATTGAGCCTTATGAAATGAAATGGGCAGTCCTGGTATGCCTTGCCACACCAATCGCCATATTGGTATTCAGTGGAATAGCAGCAGCGGTTCCATCCGTTGCAGAAAGCCTGAATAACTCCGGGGCACATGGTTTTTCTGAAATGCTGTATGCATATTCATCAGCCGGAGGAAACAATGGTTCTGCATTTGCCGGTTTTGGCGCAGATACTCCATTTTTGAATCTTACTCTTGGTGGTGCAATGCTCCTGGCAAGATTCCTCCCAATTACAGGAATCCTTGCAATCGCAGGAAGCATGGTACAGAAAAAGAAACTGGCAGTTACAGCAGGAACCTTATCTACCAGTAATGGAATGTTTGTATTCCTGCTGATCGTGATCGTGCTGCTGATTGGTGCTTTGAGTTTCTTCCCGGCACTGGCATTGGGACCGATTGCAGAGTTTGTTGGATAAAAATCAGGAATAATCGAATGATTTGATCATATGGAGGAATCAAAAATGGCAGAAAACAAAAAACTGCCCTCTCTGATAAAAAAATGATGATGAGGGCAATCAAAGATTCATTTATTAAGTTAAAACCGAAAACGCAGGCAGGCAATCCGGTCATGCTTCTGGTTTACCTGTCGGCAATCATGACTACCGGACTCTGGCTTATTTCTCTGATTTTCGGAATTGGAGATGCACCGACCGGCTATACCTGTGCGGTTGCAGTGATCCTGTGGTTTACGGTATTGTTTGCAAATTTTGCAGAAGCGATTGCAGAAGGAAGAGGTAAGGCACAGGCAGATTCTTTGAGAAAAGCAAAGAAAGACGTAGATGCCCATAAGATCCCGTCACCGGATCAGAAAGAAAGGATTACAGTTATTCCGTCCACAAGCCTTAAAAAGGAGATTTGGTTCTGGTAAAGGCAGGGGAACAGATTCCAGGTGATGGAGAAGTTGTGGATGGTGCTGCATCTGTGGATGAAAGTGCAATTACCGGTGAGTCTGCACCGGTAATTCGTGAGAGTGGCGGAGACAGGAGTGCCGTAACAGGCGGAACCACTGTGCTGTCTGACTGGATTGTTGTGAGAATTACCAGTGAAGCAGGGGAAACCTTTATGGACAAGATGATTGCCATGGTAGAAGGAGCAAATCGTAAGAAGACACCGAATGAGATTGCATTGCAGATTTTTCTTGTTGCATTGTCCATCGTATTTATTATGGTAACCATGTCCCTTTATACATACTCTATGTTCTCTGCAGAGCAGGCAGGAATACCGAATCCTACATCCATTACGACCCTTGTTGCATTGCTGGTCTGCCTGGCACCGACAACCATTGGTGCGCTGCTTTCTGCAATCGGCATTGCAGGTATGAGCCGTCTGAACCAGGCTAATGTGCTGGCAATGAGTGGAAGAGCCATTGAAGCGGCAGGTGATGTAGATATTCTGATGCGGGATAAGACAGGAACGATTACTCTGGGAAACCGTCGTGCAGATGCCTTTATTCCGGTAGATGGAGCTTCGGAAAAGGAACTGGCGGATGCAGCACAACTGTCTTCCCTGGCAGATGAAACGCCGGAAGGAAGAAGTGTTGTAGTTTTGGCAAAAGAAAAGTTTGGAATCCGGGAAAGAAGTCTTTCTGATAAAAATATGGAATTTGTCCCATTTACCGCAGTGACCCGGATGAGCGGTGTGAATTTTGCAGGGACAGAAATCCGAAAAGGAGCTGCAGATGCAATTAAAGATTACGTGGTAAAAGGCGGAGGAATTTATTCTCCGGAGTGTGATCATATTGTGAAAGAGATTTCATCCAAAGGAGGAACACCTCTGGTGGTGGCCAAGAACCATATCGTTTTAGGCGTCATTTACCTGAAAGATATTATAAAAGACGGTGTGCAGGAAAAGTTTGCGGATCTTCGTAAGATAGAGAAAGAAAAAAAGCTATGGTCGCAGACAACCATTTCAGACATGTTAAAAAATGAGGTCTATCTGGGAAAAACTGTGTGGAGTAAAAAAAGAGTTGCAGTAACTGGAAGTACCAAACTTGCCAAAAATGACAGAGAGGATTGGATTATTGTAGAAGGAACACATGAACCAATCGTGTCAGAGGAATTATTTGCAAAGGCGAATGAGATGGCATTTTCAAAAGAAAAACGTCCATACAAACCAAAGAAAAAAAGTCATGCAATTTTGATGTGTCCATCATGTGGTAGACGGTTGGACTTAACGGGATCTGGTAAATCGTATCGCTGTCCACAAGCACACATGACCGGACTTCCAGAGTGTTCCAACAGCAAGATGGACAAAGTGGAATTGGAGGAAACGGCTTTAGCCTGTGCCAGAAACATGGTTCGGTTTATATCAGATAATCTGGAAAAGAAGAAAAAAGTGTGGCTGGAAACATCTATTCAGGAAGAAAAGCTCTCTACTCTGGCGAGCGAAAAGAAGCGTCTGTCATCCAGAAAGATGAAATTATATTCTGATTACAGAATGGGAAGTCTTACGAAAGACCAGTATATCTCAGAGCTGGAGATAACAACAAAACGCATTGCTGAAATTGATCAGTGTATTCCGGAGATTGAAAATGAAATTGAAGAAGCCCGGAAAAAGATTGAGGAAGCAGGAGCGAAACAGGCAGAGCTGAATGATATTGCAGCATTACAGTCTTTTGATAAAAACGTGCTGTACAAGATTATTGATAAAGTGTATGTCTATGGCGGCGGAAGAATAGAGATCATCTGGAAAATGGATGATATTTTCTTTGTGGGAGATAAGAGTAAAGTCATAGATGTGAATGAGAAAAAAGATGAGTAATTATTTGCAGGAGCATCGCCAGGGAAAACTGGCGGTGCTTTTTGCAAGAAAAACATATTTTTTTTAGTCTTATATTGACAAAAGCAGAGACTATCGGCTTAACCTGGTCGGATGTGGATATGAAGAATCGGGAGATCCATGTAGGTGGACAGCTTGTGTATTATGAAGGTGATGAAGGATATTGTTTCCATGATTCAGAAACCAAAACGGATGCAGGAATCAGAGACATTCCTATGACACAGATGGTATATGATGCGTTCCGTAAGCAGAGAGAACTGAATCTGATGCTTGGTTTGCAGAGTAATGTTGAGATCGGTGGACGTAGTGGATTCATCTTCAATACAAAACATGGGCGTCCGATCATGCCGGCGGGAGTGAACAGCTTTCTGAAAAACATTGTCAATGCCTATAATAAGAAAGAAAGCAAACTGGCAGAAGAAGAGAAGCGAGAGCCGGAGCTGATGCCGCCTATTTCATCGCATACCCTTCGTCATACGGGATGTACCAGACTGGGTGAGAACAATGTCAATCCCAAAGTTATGCAGTATGTGATGGGGTGCTGGATGTCCGGTGGAGATCCGTTTAGCACCGACCGTAGCGGAGCGAAGAACATTCGGATGCACAGATCACAATGAATGTCTACAATCATATTGCAGAAAAGTCTCATGTGGAGAACGAGATGTCTAAAATGAACCTGCCAGAATCAGTACCTGCTGTGGTATAAACCATAAGTCGTTGTCGTAAAATGTGGTAAGAAAATCAGACGAATATATTTTTCCAAGAATTTGTCGTAAAAATGTGGTCAAATCAAGAAAATCGAGTGCGAAAGCAAGTGAAAAATCCCTGTGAAGCCCGTAAAATCAAGGCTTCACAAATTCTTCACAAAATAATTAGCACTCACCTCTTTACATTGCTAACAAAATAGTGATATGTTATACAAGAACTAGAACAAGACAACAATGTTACGGTCCAAAGGACCAGAAGTAACCAGTGATATTTTTGTTTACAGATAGAGGAGGAGAGCCTATGAATATCAGTAAATTTACACAGAAATCCATACAGGCTGTTCAGGATCTGGAAAAGGTTGCCTATGAATACGGCAATCAGGAAGTGGAGCAGGAGCATCTTCTGTATGCTCTTCTCAGTCAGGAGGACAGCCTGATTCTCAAGCTTATTGATAAGATGGAGATCAATAAGGAATATTTTGTTAATACAGTAAAAAAAGCCCTGGATGCCAGGGTAAAGGTAAGCGGCGGAGATCTCAGGTTCGGACAGTACCTGAATAAATCTCTTGTCAGCGCAGAAGACGAAGCAAGAGCTATGGGAGACGAGTACGTTTCTGTAGAGCATCTGTTTCTGTCTCTTCTGAAGCAGCCGAGCCCCAGCATGAAGAAGATTTTTGATGAATTTGGAATCACCAGAGAACGCTTCCTTCAGGCGCTTTCCACAGTAAGGGGAAATCAGAGGGTAGTCAGCGACAACCCGGAAGCAACCTATGATACTCTTAATAAATATGGAGAGGACCTGGTGGAAAAAGCCCGCAACCAGAAGCTGGACCCGGTAATTGGCCGTGATGCGGAGATTCGCAACATTGTCAGGATTCTTTCCCGTAAGACAAAGAACAATCCGGTTCTGATCGGTGAGCCGGGCGTCGGTAAAACAGCAGCCATTGAAGGACTGGCTCAGAGAATCGTTGCCGGAGACGTTCCTGAAGGACTGAAAAACAAAAAGAATTTTTGCTCTGGACATGGGCGCCCTTGTAGCAGGAGCCAAGTACAGAGGCGAGTTTGAGGAACGTCTGAAGGCAGTTCTGGAGGAAGTGAAAAAAAGCGAGGGAAACATTATTCTCTTTATTGATGAGCTTCATCTGATCGTCGGAGCAGGAAAAACAGACGGCGCCATGGATGCGGGAAATATGTTGAAGCCAATGCTTGCAAGAGGGGAACTTCACTGTATCGGAGCAACCACCCTGGACGAGTATCGTCAGTATATTGAAAAGGATGCTGCTCTGGAACGTCGTTTCCAGCCGGTTATGGTTGATGAGCCTACTGTGGAGGATACCATTTCCATTCTTCGTGGACTGAAGGAGCGTTATGAGGTATTTCACGGAGTAAAGATCACAGACAGTGCTCTTGTGGCGGCAGCAACACTTTCGCACAGATATATTACAGACCGTTTTCTTCCGGACAAGGCCATTGACCTTGTGGATGAGGCCTGCGCGCTGATCAAGACGGAGCTGGATTCCATGCCTACCGAGCTTGACGAGCAGAGACGTAAGATCATGCAGATGGAGATTGAAGAGTCTGCCCTTAAAAAAGAAACAGATAATTTAAGTAAGGAGCGTCTTGCAGACCTTCAGAAGGAGCTTGCTGATCTTCGGGATGAATTTAATACTCAGAAAGCTCAGTGGGACAATGAAAAGCATTCTGTAGAAAAGCTTCAGAAGCTTCGTGAGCAGATCGAGGATGTGAATAAGCAGATACAGAAGGCAAAGCAGAGCTATGACCTGGAAAAGGCTGCAGAGCTTCAGTATGGAGAGCTTCCAAGACTTCAGCAGCAGCTTGAGATCGAGGAACGCAATACAAAGGAAAGTGACAACCGACTGGTGCATGAGGCTGTGACAGATGATGAGATCGCAAAGATCATTTCCAGATGGACAGGAATCCCTGTTACCCGTCTGACTGAGGGCGAGAGGACAAAACTTCTGAGTCTTGAAGATGAGCTTCATAAACGGGTGATTGGCCAGGATGAGGGTGTGCGCCTTGTGACAGATGCCATTCTGCGGTCAAAGGCCGGAATCAAGGATCCAACCAAGCCTATTGGTTCTTTTCTGTTCCTGGGACCTACCGGCGTAGGTAAAACGGAGCTGGCAAAAACACTGGCAGCAACGCTTTTTGATGATGAACAGAATATGGTCCGCATTGACATGAGTGAATATATGGAGAAATATTCTGTATCCCGTCTGATCGGAGCGCCTCCGGGATATGTGGGCTATGAGGAAGGCGGTCAGCTGACAGAGGCTGTCAGAAGAAAGCCGTACAGCGTTGTGCTGTTTGATGAGATTGAAAAGGCTCATCCGGACGTGTTTAATGTACTTCTTCAGGTGTTGGATGACGGACGTATCACGGATTCTCAGGGAAGGACTGTGGATTTCAAGAACACCATTCTGATCATGACATCCAATATAGGTTCACCCTATCTTCTGGACGGCATTGATGAAAAGGGAGATATAAAACAGGAAGCTCAGGATATGGTCATGAATGATTTGAGAGGTCATTTCCGACCGGAGTTCCTGAATCGTCTGGATGAAATAATTTTGTTCAAACCCTTGACAAAAAATAATATTGGTAACATAGTAGACCTGATGGTGGCAGAGCTTGACAGGCGTCTGTCTGACCAGGAGCTTTCCCTGACTCTGACAGAGGCGGCAAAAGCGCAGGTTGTGGAAAACGGCTATGATCCTGTGTATGGAGCCCGTCCTCTGAAGCGTTATCTGCAGAATTATGTGGAAACACTTGCTGCGAAAAAGATTCTTTCCGGTGATGTTCATGCAGGAGATACGCTGGAATTGGATGTAAGGGACGGCCAGTTTATTATCAATGTAAAGGACGGAAACAGATGATACCCAAGGACCCGGTAATTTTACTGAGTTATGTGAACACGCAGCTTCGGGATTATTATGATTCCCTGGAAGCGCTCTGTACCTGCAGAGGTCTGAAAAAAACAGGAACTGGTAGAAAAACTCAGAACCATTGATTATGAGTATGACGAAAATACAAACCAGTTTATATGATGGAGAGCCGGAGAAGATTTCCTGATAAAGGAGATTTTTCTCCGGCTTTTCTTTTTGAAAAATATTCACATTGTTCAGAGAATTAAAAAATAAATTCTACGTTATAAGATGAAATTACTGTTTTACATTTCTCTTAAAAATACTGAAAAACATTTGCTGCGCTAATGATTATTTTGTGAAAAAAGTGTGTTTAAACGGTGAAATAAGTATAAAGTGCACAAAAACAGCTTGCCTTTTTTGTGCAAATGAGTATTATATATAATTAGCCGACTAATTATATATAATGAATACGAGGTGATATTGTGGAAGATACGCAGACGCAGGCAAAAAAACAGGCTTTCAGCATTTGTTTATGCAGCTGAACAGAGCCTATGCTGCAAAATGCTTCAGCCAGATGACTGCTCTTGGCATACATCCGGGTCAGATTCCCAATTTTGCTTCTTCTGGCAAAGCGTGTGGAAATGAGCCAGAGGGAGATTGCGGAGGAACTGTGTGTAAAGCCCCCGACAGTGAATGTCATGGTACAGCGTATGGAAAAGGCAGGTCTGATCGGCCGGAGACATGATGAAAAAGGATCAGAGGATTACAAGGATTTTTCTTACGGATCAGGGCTATGAAATGAAGAAGAAGGTGGCAGAACAGATAGAGCTGAATGAACGTTATGCTTTTATGGGATTCGTGATGCTGAGAAAATGTCTGTTCCGACGTTTTATGGAACAGATCATTACAAACATTTCGTGTATTCCGGAGGAAAAAAACAGAGAATCTACAGGAAAAGGAGAGGCTGACAAAGTGAATTAAATTAATGAAATATCTGAAAAAAAATCAGCCGGATATGTGGCGTTGATCATGCCCTTTTGTTTTTGCAGGCATATTGTGATCTGTCCCTTCCGGACTACACATCAAAAATTTGTCAACATAGGCATCCAGCAAAAGGGAATTGAGGATGGCGTTCCGGAAAAAAGTAAGAAAGACCTCCATGGACGGTCTGGAGCTTTTTATGAGCCAGGAGGATATTTCCCAGCTGGAAACTGCCTATACGGAAGACGGAGAGCTTTATGTTCTGAAAGATATTGACAAGGATACAAGAGCTTCCCTCAACGAAATACTTGGAAAACCCATGCTGATGCTGGGCGGACTGACTATGGAAAATGAAGCATCCGGGGAAATGCTGGCACAGATGGGAATACCGGAAGGAGCAGATCCGGTGGAGGCTGTTGCACAGATGCCGGAGGATGCGAGAGCGCAGATGACAGAGAGCATGGGCGAAAAATTCCGGGACATGCCGGATTCCATGATAACCCAGGCGGCTGTTTCCTATGTACAGGCCGAGTATGAGGCTCTTGGCGAGGATATTGATGAACTTCAGATGAAATACATCGGAGAAGCGGGACTGAAAATGATCCTGATGGCGCTTCTTATTATGGCTGCTTCGATTTCTGTAGTTTTCCTTTCGGCAAAGGTGGCTGCAAGTCTGGGCCATGATATCAGAGGAGATATTTACAGGAAGGTAATCGGATTTTCCAGCAATGAGTACAACAAATTTTCCACGGCATCTCTGATCACCAGAAGCACCAATGATGTGCAGCAGGTACAGATGACTATGGCAATGATGTTCCGTATTGTTCTGTATGCTCCGATCATTGGAATCGGAGGAGTGCTTCGTGTGCTGGAAACAGATTCTTCCATGACATGGATCCTTGGTGTGGGCGTTGTGCTGATTCTTGTTATCATCGGACTTCTGTTTTCCATTGCAATGCCCAGATTTACAAAGCTTCAGACACTGATCGACAGGCTGAATCTTGTTACAAGAGAAATACTGACCGGTATTCCTGTGATCCGTGCCTTCAGCAGAGAGAAACATGAAGAAGACAGATTTGAAGATGCAAATAAGGTACTGACAAAAACAAACCTGTTTGTAAACCGCTGTATGACTTTTATGATGCCTTCCATGATGCTGATCATGAACGGGATTTCAGTTCTGATCGTATACAATGGTTCCTATGCAGTGGATGCGGGAAACATGCAGGTTGGCGATATGATGGCGTTTATTCAGTATGCTATGCAGATCATTATGGCCTTCCTGATGATCACTGCCATGTCCATTATGCTTCCGAGAGCAAATGTTGCAGCAATGCGAATTGTGGAAATCCTGGAAACAGAAAACAGTCTGAAGGAGCCGGAAGCGCCGGTTCATCCGTCAGAGGAAATAAAAGGAACAGTAGAGTTTGACCATGTGTCCTTTGCCTATCCGGATGCCGGAGAAAATGTTCTTACTGACATCAGCTTTAAAGCGGAAAAAGGCCAGACACTGGCAGTGATCGGAAGTACCGGAAGCGGAAAGAGCTCTCTCATCAATCTGATCCCCAGATTTTATGATGTGATACAGGGGTGCGTAAAGGTTGACGGAGTGGATGTAAGAAGCATGTCCCAGAAAGAGCTTCGTGACCGCCTTGGATATGTTCCGCAGAAGGGAGTCCTTTTTTCCGGAACCATTGATTCCAACATTCGTTATGGAAAAACAGATATTTCAGAGGAACAGGTAAAGAAGGCTGCCATGGTTGCCCAGGCGCAGGATTTTATTGAAGAGAAGCCTCAC
>ENA-OQAB01000357-OQAB01000357.1-human-gut-metagenome-genome-assembly--contig:-NODE-357-length-26079-cov-3.770731_pt1 | contig 26079 bp, 28 predicted proteins | sample MGYA00242490_ERZ504517 | MGnify/ENA primary metagenome ERZ504517 (study PRJEB26092, sample SAMD00036298) | human gut metagenome | host: Homo sapiens | study: EMG produced TPA metagenomics assembly of...
ATACTGATATCATTGCGTATCAAATCGACAATGGTGGCGTGTTCCGCCGCTTCTTTGGCATCGTCCAGCAATATTGATTCGGCATGGGGCAGAGCGGCATCAATCGTTCCTTTCATCGGAAAGGACTTTATCCTGCCTTCTTCCATGCGGACAAAGATTTCGGGCGAGAAACAGACGAAACGGTCTTTCAGCCAAAGCTTATACAAAGCGTGAGCATGCAGAAATACATCCTTTAGCGTCAGGTTAGTGCGAAGCGGAACTTTGCACGTCAGATTGGTCAGATAACTGTTTCCGCCCAGCAGATTACGTTTCACGATATCGAAAGAACGGCGGTAATCGGCTGGAGACGGGGGAGTAAAGTCCCAATCTATTGTTCCGGTATACCGGGCATCTGCATCGGGGGCATTACCGGTTTCTCCGAACCGGTAGAGGCAGACGGACGTATCTATCTCATCGAGGGCTTCAACGTACGACTGCTCTTGCGTATAGTCGATGATGAACAGAAAAGGTGTGTTTTTACGCCCGAATGCGTTCATGCGGGCGATGGCTGTTTCTTTGTCCAAGGCTCTCATCGTCTTAAATCACCGTTGCAATAATTTGGATGGATAATATGAGGAACACCATCGCAATAGGATACACCGTAGCATAGGCCACACTCGGAATATTGCTGTCCGTCATGGAGTCGGCGGCTGCCAGGCCGGGAGTACTCGTCATGCCTCCGGTAAGGGTTCCCAATAAATCGAGGATGCTGATTTTAAAAAACAGCCTGCCTGCGATTACGGCTATCAGCATGGGCACTAACGTAATGGCTGCGCCCACGCCGAACAGTAGCCAGCCGCTTTCCTGAAAGGTAGCTACTAAATTCTTTCCGGCCGATGTCCCTACTTCGGCGAGGAATAGAAGCAGCCCCAATTGTCGCAGCAGTTGGTTGGCTGGACCCGACATAGACCAAATGATGGGGCCTGTCTTGCCTACGGCGCTAAGGAACAAGGCCACTATCAGTATACCGCCTGTCAGTCCCGGTGAGAACGACAAACCTCCTGGGAAGGATATATTCAGTTTGCCAAATAGCACTCCGAGCACGATACCCATTGCGATTGGAAAGAAGTCCCGTATCGGACAGCTTCTTGGGCATTATTGCCCCAACAGACGCGCCAAAACCCTTCAGCCCTTCTTTCTCGCCGACTACCGTCAGCTTATCGCCGAACTTAAGTGCGAGGTCGGGTGAGGGGGAGAGGTCGATGCCGCTTCGGCGGACACGCGTTACAGTGCAGCCGAAGTTCTTCATCAGGTTCAAGTCTCCCAGCTGTTTGTTTATCATATCCTTTTTGGTGAGCAGCAGAGACTCTATTTCCTGGGTGTGGCTCAGCGGGAGCTCGCCTTCTTCGCGTTCGCCTACCAGAGTGGCAAGCTGATTCAGGGCTTCGTCACTGCCGACGGCTTGTATGTAGTCGTTTTCGTGGAGTACGGTATGTGCGGTCGGGATAGAGATTTGCTCGTCATGCTTGTGGCGGGAGATTACCGCGCCGGTCATGGCACGGGCATTGATTTGCATCAGGGTGCGTCCGAAAACGATAGGGTTCGTAATGCGGTAAATGCAGGTAATCAGTTCGGGGAATTGTCCGCGGCGTTCTTTTTCCAAGCGGCGGGCTTCCCGGTCGAGGTCGATATGCATGATGCGGGGCAGCAGCTTCACGAACAGGATAACGCCGATTACTCCGAACGGATAGGCGATACCGTAGGCTATGGATGCCAGCGGTGAATGCGTGCTGTCGATGGCAACGGCAAGTCCCGGAGTACTGGTCAGTGCGCCGGCTATCAGCCCTACCACGCTTGGCGTGTCGATGTCGAACGCATATTTCAGCCCTGTCGCCGTCAAAGCGGCGGAACAAATAATCAGCAGGGTGATGATAATGAGTGTCTTCCCTTTGCTCCGGAAGGAATCGAAGAAGCCCGGACCGGCCTGTATGCCGATGGTGAATATGAATAGTACAAGCCCGAAGTTTCCCAGCTCTTTAGGGATAATCACCCCGAAATGTCCGAAGAGCAGGGCGATGAAGATTACTGCGGAAACGTCGAGCGACAATCCTTTGATTTTGATTCTTCCCAGCATGAAGCCTAAGGCTACGATGAGGAAAAGCGCGAAGTAAGAGGAATTAAGCAGGTCAGTGAACATAGGCTCGGTGAATTAGTCTTTTCGTGGGAACAAAGGTAAAGGAAAAAAGTTAGATAGAGAAAGTATTATTTATCTTTGCAGCCGCTAAAGATTTAAAGAAATCCGTCTTATGGAAATAGATTTGACTACCCCCGCTTTGCTGTTTTCGGCAATATCCTTGATTATGTTGGCGTATACCAACCGTTTTTTTGTCGTATGCCGGTCTTGTGCGCGCTTTGAAGGAACAGCACCAGAAGAGCCATTCGTCTGTAACCGCCGCGCAGATTGCCAACCTGCGTAAACGTCTGTATCTGACACGTGCCATGCAGGTAACGGGCATAGCGAGTTTGCTGCTGTGCGTAGTCAGTATGTTCTTTATTTATATCCGGCTTTATCTGGCCTCGGTTTATATTTTCGGCCTTGCTTTGGTACTGCTGATTATCTCGCTGACTATTTCAGTATACGAAATTTATATCTCGGTGAAAGCGCTGGAGATACATCTGAACGATATGGATGATTAGAGAGAGCGTTTTTTCCTTCTTACGGAACAGTTTATTTCATCCCGCGAGACGGTTGTTTTTGTCTCGTGGGATGATTTTTTTTATCTCGTGAGATGAATATTTTTGTCCCGCAGGACGAATCTTTTTGTCTCATAAGACGGATTCCAGCTCTTTCAGCAGCTCTTCTACGGCTACTTTGAGCTGGGTGTCTTCGCCTTTCACAATGGTTTCGGGCGAGTTGGCGACTTTGATATCCGGTTCCAATTGGGAGTTCTCCAAATAACTGCCGTCGGGCAGACGGTAGCCTACAACGGGAATGCCGAAAACGAGGGAAGGGTCTTGCAGGCGTTCCCACGATACGCTGGTCATAGTTCCCGGAACGGGCATGCCTACAAGCTTGCCGATATTCCGGTGGCGGTATACCCACGGCGTACCGTGCGCATTGGAATAGTTGGCTTCGCACGTCAGCATGACAGACGGCTTGTTCCAGCGGCGGCTGGGCATATCGCAAGCTTCACGACCGCGGATTACCTGCGTAAAGTACTTCTTGCCGCTGAACAGAATCTCGATATCTTCGTGCAGACGGCCGCCGCCATTGAAGCGGGTGTCGATGACGATACCTTCGCAATTGTTGTATTTACCCAAAATATCCGAGTAAACGGAACGGAAGCTGTCATCGCCCATCGACTCGATATGCACATAGCCCAAACGGCCGCCAGACCATTCGGCTACATCTGCCGCGCGTTGTTTTACCCAACGGGTGTAGAGCAGAGTGTTTAGCGCACTGCCGCTTATCGGGATTACCACTTCTTCCCAACGCTCTTTGGTCTGCGGGTTGTAGAGCGAGACGAGGGTTTTCTTTTTGGCCTTATTGTTTACTAATGTATAGTAATCCGTCTCGGGGGTAATCTCCATACCGTCAATCTTTTCGATAATGCTGCCTGGTTTCACCTTGGTAGTGGCGTTATCAAACGGGCCTTTTTCTATTACTTCGGCTATACGCATGCCTTTGTCCCGGTATTTCCAGTCAAAAAGCAGTCCCAGGCTGGCTGTCGGTTCGCTCTGTCCGGAAGGGAAGTAGCGACCGCCGGTGTGCGATACGTTCAGTTCGCCCAACCATTCGCTCAAGAGTTCGGCAAAGTCGTAGTTGTTGTTGATGTGTGGCAGGAACTTACGGTAGGCGGCGCTCATGGCATCCCAGTCTACGCCGTGCATATTGGTGTTGTAGAAACGTTTCTGCTGTTGTTTGTACACATGCCCGAACATATATTCGCGTTCTGCCGCCAAATCCATTTTAACCTGCGCCTGATAAGTGATGGGTTTCAACGTATTGGACGCCATATCCATTTTCTGCATGGTTTTGCCACCCAGCAGGAAGAGGTTCTTACCGTCTTTGTCCATTTCCATGGAAGCCCAGCCGGCATCCATTTTGTGAAGGAGCCGGGTATCTTTCTTGCGAAGATCCATTTTCCAAAGGTCGTAACCGTCTTCAAAGGCTGCGAAGTAATAAAGGCTTTCACCGTCTTTGGAGATGATGACGCTGCCCATATCCGAAGAATTCGGGGTGAGACGTACAATGCGGTCTTCAATGTTTTTTCAGTTCAACGACAATGTCTTTCACTTGAGACTTGTCACTGCCGGTCTTTTCTTGTTCTGTTTCTTTCTTGCTGCGCTTTTTATCTTTGGCGGTATCCTTGTCTTGCGTTTTCTTCTGTTCGGCTTCCAATTCTTTGCGCAACTCGTAATCTTCTTTGCTCAGGCAGTATTTGTCGTAAGCGTCCTGATTGAGGAAAATAAGCATGGCATCGTCCTGCGAGCCCCATGAGGCGTGGGCGCGCATACCGTAACGTTCTGTCTTGAACAGAATCGCGTTACCGTCGAGGGCAAAACGGGGCGAACCGCTCATGTAACCGCTATTGGTCAGATTGACGATGGAACTATTGCCTTGCGCGCTGACAAGACCTATGTCGGAATACGGATCGTGTCTGTTGCCGATAAATTCGAGGGTAAACCATTTGCCGTCCGGTGACCAGGCATAACTGAATTCGCCATCTGTACTGTACCAGGTGGAACCGTCGGTAATCCGGCGTACTTTCTTCGTGTCGAGGTTGAGTACCATCAGGCGGATGCGGTCTTCTATGAATGCCAATTCCTTACCGTCCGGTGAGAATTGCGGGCAAGTGCGCTCGACAGTGGCGGAAGGCAGTAGCGCTTCCTCTTTTATAAGAGTGGCATTGGGGAAGTTGGGCTCTTCCTTGCGGGCAATTTTGGCGAGATAGAGCTGCCAGTTGCCGTTACGTTCGCTGGCGTAGGCCAGCGTACGATTGTCGGGGGCAAAGGACAGACTGCTTTCGTTGGCAGGGGTGTGGGTGATTTGCTTGGTGGTAGCGTAGTCTGCCGAAGTTACAAAGACTTCGCCACGAGCTATGAAGGCTATTTGCTTGCCATCCGGTGAGACGGTGGCCGAGGTTGCTCCACTGGTATAATTCAAGCGGGCTATCTGCGGACGGTCGTCACGGGTGATTTCTATTCGGACTTTTTGTGGTTCCGAGTTGTTCTGTTGTGTGTATATTTCGCCGTCGTAACCGTAGCACAATGTTCCGTTGGTGCTTATGGAAAGGAAACGTACGGGGTGGGTTTTAAAGGAAGTTACTGCTTTCACTGCCTCCGGTCGGTTCAGCGGGAAGGCGTATACGTTGAATGAACCGCCATCGCGTTCGCTTAGGAAATACAACTCCTGTCCGTCCGGAGAAAGGACGGGGTTACGGTCTTCACCGGCACGTTGGGTGAGGTTGGCATGTTTGCCTGTGCGGGCATCGTACATCCATATATCACGTGTGACGGATGAAGTGTGATGCTTCCGCCATTGGTCTTCAAACCCTTTTTGGTCTTGATAGAAAAACAGTTCGCCCGATTTGTCGAAACAGACTGCTTCGGCAGGTGTACCCAATACCTGTTCGGTACGTCCACCGGTTACGGATACTTTATAAAGCTCAGTCATGGCAGAACGGGGAAAGAGGGCGCTTTCGGCTGGGTCTTGAATGGCGGCCGAGAAGAGGATGTATTTACCATCGGGGGTAAATGCGGATGGGATTTCTCCGGTCGAGTGGGTGGTCAGGCGTTGGGCTGTTCCACCGTTGGCTGGCATTACGAATACGTCGAAGTTACCGTATCTGTCACTGGCAAATGCTATTTGCTTGCCGTCCGGTGACCAGACAGGGGTCGATTCGTAGGACTCCTGCGTAGTGAGTTGTATGGCTGTACCGCCTTTTGCAGGAACTTTGTAGATGTCTCCTTTGTAACAGAAAGCGATTTCTGTCCCGTCGGGTGAAATTTGTATGTCACGCATCCAAAGAGGAGTTGTTGCATAGGTGGCGAGAGTAGTGAAACTCAGCGCGAAGTAAGCGAGTATCTTTTTCATAATGAATGTATTTCTATTGGATTAGGGATTTATAGTAAGAGTATTGTCTTGATGAAGTGGGCTTTGGTTATTATTTCATTCCCCTTGCCTTGTACACAATCTCTTTGGCATTGTTGATGTTCTGTAGCTTTTCTTCGGCGGCACGCTTGATGTCTTCTCCCAGCGTAGCTACCCGGTCGGGATGGTGCTTTAATACCAATTTGCGGTATGCGGCACGCACTTCTTCATCGGTTGCCGTGGGGAGTATTTCCAATACTTTGTATGCCGCGTCCAATGAATTGCCACCCAAATTGAGCATGGATTCCACTTCGTTTTCGGATAGTCCCATATAAGTCGCCACTTCTTTCAACGCTTCTATTTCTTCACGACAAACGTTGTTGTCGCTTCGGGCTATGTTGGCGAGGAAGCCCAACAACTGCAAGCGTTCTTCGTATGTCAGGTTGGCGGCAATTTGCATACCGCAGTCACGGATGGTATTCTTGAATGCAAGAGGGTTTTGCATATCCATACGCTTACGCTGCTCAAAGAGGTTGAGTAGTATCCGTTCTCCTTCGCTGACTGCGGCCACGCCGAAATTCGTTCGTAAGAAATTGCGGACGTATTCCATTTCACTGTGCATGATACGCCCGTCCGCCCGTATAATGTACGAGGCCATTACCAGCATTGAAAAGAGAAAACTGTTCCGCTGTCCGGCAAACACGTCTTCCGTTGTCTGTCCGTTACCGTAGGTTGCCGTATAACTTGTTGTATTACCGCCGAGGTCCATCAACGAACCAAGTGCATATCCTGCCAATGCGCCGAGCGGTCCGCCTGCCATAAAGCCGATGATACCGCCAATCCATTTTCCTGCTCCCATAATTTTGTTCTTTGATTTTGCAAAAGTAACTATTCTTGCCTAAATACAAAGAAGGGCGATACCAAGAAATACGGAATAATGCGGATAGAGATTATAGATTGGCTATATGGAGCCCGGTTTATCTTTTTTCGTTTACATTGATTTAGATTTCGGAGTATTATAAAAAAGGATTTAACTTATTGGTTTATTGCCGTAATCAAAGATGTTATATTTTGTTCTTTTACAAATTGTTCGAAGTCGTTCTTTGAACGTCCGTCCAGCTTTAATTCATTATTCCAAACAGGCAGCCTTTTGCGGCAGATAATATGTGTTAGTATCAGACAGAACTCAACAATTAAGGGATTGTGCTCTTTCCCCGTATCGTACCAGCATATTTCTAATTTATGGATAGAGTCTCTTTTCATCAATCGAGGCCATAATATACTTCTAAAGACAAGTTCGCCCGATAAATCATCCTTCTGCCGCCCGTAAAGTCTCCTTCGCAGTCCGCCCTTGCGGGGGATGGGACGGTTGTCTTCAAAATGGCCGGAACTGCCTATGTAAACGATTTCTTTAGTCGCCTTTTATCTTGGGATAGCCATATACGATATATACGCCGCAACACTTGTCTATATTTTCATATTGGATTTCCATGCACTTTGCTTTCAGATTATCTTCAATGCCGAAAGAGAAGGAACCGTTGCTGTATTTCTTTATAAATTCGAACATAGGCTAATGTTAAGGATTGTATTGAAACTATTAAGGGTGAATTTGAAAGCAAAGATAGGAATTTATGGATTGGTATTGCTTATATTTCTTTTTGAAGCCGAAAAATTTAATAAAAATGTAATCGCTATAAAGAAAAAGGAGCTAAGCCGTTGACTTAACTCCTTGATAATTACCAGTCGGGGTGACTGGATTCGAACCAGCGACCACACGCCCCCCAGACGCGTACTCTAACCGGGCTGAGCTACACCCCGCACTTTTGTTTTGCGTGTGCAAAGGTACGTATTTACGGGGATTGTGCAAATTTTCTCCCCTCTTTTTTTGCTTTAGTGGTGATATTTCTTCTTTCTGTTGTTGTAATATGTTGATTATTAAATGTTTATTCTGTTGATTAGAGCTAATTTTATTTGTATCTGTTTGTACAAAGTTATCTCTAATATTTTAGGAATGTTTTAGGGAAAAGATGTGCGCAAAAAGAGGTATATATATTTTCCTAACGGGTGTTAAATCGTTGATTTTTTTATATATCACTCGTTCTTTTTTTGGAAAATAATCGTATATTTTTGTAGCACGATAAAATTGTCAAACCTAAAAATAAATATTATATGGCAACTTTTAAAGTGCTCCTTCACGCTTCTAATAGAAGAAAAGACGGGACTTATCCCGTCTCTTTGAGGATAATAAAGAATATGAAATCTAAGTATATCTCACTTGGACTTTATGCAAGAAAGGAAGAGTGGGATAGTGAATGTGAACGTTTCAAATGTGATAAACGTGTCTGTCCTAACTATAAGGAATATAATGCACGAATATTGCAACTATTGGCTCGTGCACAAACTGTTGAGCGTGATTTTGAATATGATAAAATAGACTGGACTTTAAATCAGTTTGAAAGCGCTTTCCTCTATAAAAGTAAACAAGGGAAATTTCTTGATTTTGTATGTCTGCGTATTAATGAAATGAAAGAGACGGGACATATTGGGAATGCCAAGGTATGGGAACGAGTGGTCTATAACCTGCGCTTATTTGATAAGAAACTGCCTGCACGTTATTTTCAAGAGATAGACTTGAAGTATGTGAACGGCTACAATCAGTTTATGGAAAAAAGAGGTTGGTGTGGTAATACTCGCAAGCATGAATTGAAGACGTTACGGGCTATGTTGAACAAGGCTATTTCTCTGAAAGAATGTTCACCTGCAACTTATCCTTTTGGAAAAGGTGGTTTCTGTATTTCCGCTTTGGAAGAAGAAACCCGTAAAAGATATTTGCCACAGCAGTATTTGTCAGCTTTGATGAATTGTAAGTTTGAAAACAAGCCTCGTGAAGTGGCGAGACGCTTGTTTCTGTTCTCCTATTTTTGTTACGGGATGAGCTTCATTGATATGGCAAACCTAAAAAAAGAAAATATCAAGGTGGAGGGAGGAAAAGAACATATTATATATAAGAGGCACAAAACAGAACATAGTAAGAATGCCAAATTTATTAGAATACCCATGACTGATGAATTAAGAAATCTCCTATTATGGTTTAAAGAGAATACTATCCTTATTGGTGACTGTCTTCTTCCTTTGGTTTCGAAAGATTATAAAGGTGAACAGTTATATGATCACTTACGTAGAAGATTGGCACGCTATAATGACCGTTTGAAAGAAATAGGTGAAGAACTTGGGTTTACAGAAAAGTTGACGAGTTATGTAAGTAGGCATTCCATGGCTATGACTTTACAAGCTGACGGTGTTTCCCGTGAAATGATAAGTCAAGTAATGGGACATAAGGATTTGGAAACGACTAATACTTATTTGGACAGCTTTGGTGATGCTGAAATAGAGAGAGTTACAATAGGTGCTTTGTATAAAAACAGTGTTAATTTATAATATAATGAAACTTATAAATTATGAGAAAAATAGATTTTAAACAAAAACTTATCAATCCTAATTATAGAGTTGATAATAATATGATTCGTAGGTATATACGTGAAATATTTGTTTCGAAAGAAATGACAGAACAAGAAATTGCTGATGTTGAACAAGTGATAGAAGCACGCTATGAAAGGCATGGAATACTAACAATGGAAGATAATATTCAATGTTTAAAGAACTGGTAACGGATTTGAGCTGATAGAGGGGGACAAACAGTCTCTTGCTTATATTCGTGAAGAGATTAACAAATATAGACAGAACTTTGCTGACGATTTGACCTTTTGGTCTGAGGTAGAGAAAGATTGGAATAATCTGCCTTGTCTGTTAGGAGATTTGAACGAAATAGAGAACTATAATTTGAATATTTATCTTGGTGAATTAAGGTTGTGGTCAGAGAAATGCCCTGATACTCCTAAGAAGAAAAAGGAGTTGGGGACAATGGATAACAAAGAAGAAGTTTTGAAAAATATATGTGATTTGTTAAAAGGGCACATGCACGTAAGTGAGACACCACCTTCTGATATAATCGGTATAGATGAAGTCTGCGAAATGACAGGTTTGTCGAAGTATACTGTTTATAAGAAGACATCTAACAAGGAAATACCTTTTTATAAGTCAACTTTGAGTAAACGTAGTGTCTTGCGTTTTCTCCGTCCTGAGATTAGAACTTGGATGTTGAGACATCGGATAGGGACGGTTGATGAATTCTTGGAGCAACAAGATGGTGTGTATAATAAGTAATATAATATTAGTAATTTAAGAATATAGTATTATGTACGATACCTTAAAATTAATATTAAAAGAAGAAGAACTAAATAATGAAATTAGTTTTATGGAAGAAGTCTCTTGTAGACTGATTGATGTGAAGTACTATAATAATAAGGTGGTAGGTCATATTAGAAATATGAGGGTGGAAGTTCGTGATACCACTTTAGTTGTTGAGGGTAGTCTTACTAAATGGCTTTTAGGTAATAATTATGAAAAAAGTTTATCCTTATGGGATATTAGGGTTGCGATAAAGAGTTTAAGTTCTGCTCTTGGTGTTCCATTGGAAATGGCTAAAGTAGTAAGGCTTGATATAGCTTTTAATTTTAGTGTGGAATATGTGCCTTGGTTATATATGAAGAAGCTGCTTTATTCTGATGGTTATCATCGTTCAAATATAGAAAAAGAGACCCTCTATTTGGATAGGTATGATGTTCAACAAGTGTTTTATGACAAGATGAGTGAATTAAAAAGTTGTGGTGTAGAAGAATTGGAAGAATTGGCACATTTGAATGTGTTAAGATATGAGTTCAGATTTAAGAGGGTGACGAAAGTGCTGGGTGAAGTAAGGGGTAGCTATTTGTATAATCCTGATTTTTGTTTGTTGTTATTGAATAAATGGTATAGGTGTTATATGGATATTGATAAGCAGGTGGAGGAAGTTGGTATAAAGTTTACTGGTATAAAGAGTATGAAAGAATCTTGTGTTGCCTTATGTATGTCTGAAATAAATATGTTCGAGAAAGTTGAAGAGGCTTTTGTAAAAAAAGAGATAAACAGCGCTATTAAGTTTGCTGTCTTACAAGAGTTACGAAGAATAGAGGCTGCTTATTGTGATTATGATAAAATGTCTTTAGTAGATGAGCTGACGGGTAAGATAGAGAGTGCCTATGTTATGTTGAAAAGGCGATATAGTGTTGCTCCTACTCGTATGGAGATTTATAATAAAATTATTGATAGTGAATATATCGTGTAAATATCGTTTTTATTCGTTTTTTGATATGGTAGACGTGTAATTAATCAAGAAAGCTCTAAAAAATGAAATATAACACGAAAAAAGACCTATTTGAACTAAGTATTATATCTGTATTAGAATAGGGTTGTTAGAATAGGGTTGTTTTGTCTTGATTGCTGCATGTTTTCACCTATTAGGATGAGTGGTGTTTGATTAAGAGATGTATGCCTATATTGTAGATAGGATATAAAAATAAGAAAAGCAGTCTCCGAAGAAACTGCTTTAGAAAGAGACCAAGTTGTCTTCATTCCCAACAACTCTTCTGTGAATTCTCGTAAGAACCATCTTGAGAGGGATCAACCTTCTGTTGACTATTCTCAATGTTCTCTTTCACTGCCTAAAGATACGACTAATATAGATATTTGTCAATAGAATAAATAAAAAAGTAGTTCATCTAAACTGCAGTCTAATTCCGCAGACGTTAGAGGAACTACTTTAAAAAAGAGTCTCGGTTGTAATACTCCTAACAACTCCGTCTTTCAGCATGGCCTGAGCTCGGTAGAGAATAACTCTCATTTTAGTCTCATCGACTCTTTTTATAAAGAAGAGAGTGGGCGAAGCTGCTCTTCACTTAATGAAAAGGAAGTAATAGACAGTCTCTCCTTGTCTATCCAAAGGAAGAAGGATACATCATTACTTGTTTACTCTTCACCTTCCCTTTCTGTGCCTAAAGATAGTCTTGAATGGATCTCCTCAGCACGGCCCGATTCCTTGCAGGAAATATCCAATAAAGACTATCTTTATTTTTTAACTCTGAAAGTTCTTTTGTGAAAGAGGTGAATAGCAGTAGTCCCTTGCAACATTCTTTAGAGAAGGGCGTGACGTTATCAACTTTCTCTCCCGACACTCTTTCACTGCCTAAAGATATAAATTATATGAATGTTGTGCAATAAAATAGTGACGAAATTACTGATTTTCTCGTAGAAATTCCGTGAAATTTTCCCTATTAGTATGGAAAAACGAGGTTTATATTAGTACTAAATTAGTGGGATAATAATTTCTATATTGCTGATTTCCTGTATAGTAAGTCCTTTTTCTTGTTTTATAAAAAATTATGTAATAAATATTTTGATAGTCAAAAATAATTAAATATATTTGTTTTGTGATTAAGTAAATAGCACTATAATAGGTAGTTATATATGGTGTATGATTATAGTAACAGACAAATATTATGATTATGGAGACTAAAAATAAGGGTTTTGATACTGGTATAGCAAGTGAGTATTTAGTACTTTCTATGTTGTATCGTCTTGGTATTGATGCTTATATGACATTGGGAAATAAGAAAAGTGTAGATATTTGGATAAAGAATGATGATGGATCAGACATCTCTATAGATGTAAAATCAGTTCGTGCCTTTGATTCTGTTCCCGTTGGTAATGTGGTGGCTAAGGATAATCATTATGTTGTCTTTGTGATATATAATAATAAGTTCGAAGATGTTCTTACTCTACCTGAATTTTATATTGTTCCAAGTAAATATGTGGTAGAGAATAGAATAAAATATGACTTAAAAAGTGGTGGAGAGCGTTTTAATATCTTTAAAAAGGATATAAAGGACTATATTAATCGTTGGGATTTATTGAAGAAAGGGTGATAGTTATCAATTATAAATAGGGTGGTTGATCTAATAATTAACAACTAAATTATAAAAGTAGACTGATACGGAATTTTCTATAAATATGATTTTAATTTTAATGATAAATTGATTATGTACAATTCGAATGAGTATTTAGGACTATTGTCTGCCTTGAGCACATTTCTAATTTTTGGATTTGTTGTTGCTTATGTTATTTTGTTATCAAGTGTATATACTTATGCTAATAGATTAGGGCGAGATGGTGGAGTATGGCTATTTTTCTCTCTTCTTTTTTATTAGGTGCTTTTGCGTTGTGGCTTAAGGGTGAGACTGATGAACATCGTAAAGAAAGACTTATCCAAGAAAAGGAGTGGTTGATGTCTGTAGGTAATGATGAAAAGGAAACCATTAATGATTAAAATATATGAAAACTGTTTTTATTTATTATTTGTAGGATTTTTATGTGTTTCTTGTACAAATAGAAGAGTGGATAATACTCCTAAGCAAACTACTACTATTGAGGCACAAGTCAAACCTGTGAAAAAGGTCTATGATCCACCCTATGATAATTCTCTCTTGGCGAATAAGGAAACTGTTTATTATAAAAACTTACGTTATGTGGAAAAAAATATAGTAGGATATTCTGATTCATTGGCTTTTAAAAGTTTTTCAATTAAGGAATACGAGGGAGTTATAATAAAATTCTATACAAGCTCGGCTTCTCCTTTAAAAAGAGATAGATTAGAGGGTTTATGTTATGTCAGAAATACGAAAGAGAACGAGATAAAAAGTCAATTCTCTGGATATGATAAAATGACAGAATTACGTCCGAAAATGATTAATACTATAAGTTTCTTTCGTAATTTTCTTGATGATGAGATTGATCAAATGAATAATGTTGTGGATGTCTACTTAAGAGTAGGAGATACGCCAGTCTTGGTATGTACGATACCTTGTATTAATGGAAGAACTTTAAAAGTTAAAAGATAGTTTATCTAAATTTACTGTTGTTACTGATGGTATATTCGCAAGTAGGTGGGTAACGGTTTATTTGATAGATAAAATACATGTGTATAATATGAAGAAAAAAGAAAAATGTTCAGCTACCTCTCGTTGGAATGATGCGAGTACTGCATGTATTATTTATAGAGCAACAGAAGAAGAGAGGAAAGAATTAACAGAAAAGATGGTTGAGACCATGATTGGAAATGTTAATAAATTTCATTCTGATGAAGAAAAGAGTATAAAAGGCTTGAAAGATTGTCAGAAAGATTATTTGGGTGAGTAAAAGGAACTTCAACGGACAACTTCTCTTGAAGTGGAAAAGTAAATAATTATAAAAGGTTGAATGCCGTTTGACTATTTTGTTGAATGGCATTCTTTTTATATATGTTTTGCCACTATAAGGAAGATAATATTGTGTGTTCTGAATATATGGGGATTGACATTAAAGAACTGTGTTGTAAATAATGGTCTGTTTTGTTGTCCGTGGTTAAAAGTATGTCGGACCTTTATAGTGAAATTAAATGCTATAAAGTTATGGATGTTTTAGATGTTGATTTGTATCAGTTTGAGTTAAATTGTAGAGATTGTTTTAGGAGAGTTGTACTGAAAAAAGAAAAAGGAGTTGAACTGATTGTTCTAACTCCTTGTATATCTGAAAGTAATATTAAGTTCTTGAAAATTAGCTCTTTGGTTCCCCCAGACGCGTACTCTAACCGGGCTGAGCTACACCCCGAATTGCGGATGCAAAAGTACGGCTTTATTTTGAAATAGCAAATAATTCCTTAACTTTTTGCTCCTTTATTTTGTAACTTCTTTATATTCTTTATGCTAATAAGGAGCTTATACACCCATACATTCCCGATAAAAGTCGAATACCTCGAATATTGTTTCTTTGTCTGCCGTTTGATTCAAACAAATATCCCCGACTTCTTTAAGCAGTGTGAAGTTAATGATGCCGGCGGTATTTTTCTTGTCATGCTGCATCAGTTCATACAAGCGGTCATATTGTTTGCAGTTAAAAGCAAAGGCTCCGTAATTCTCCTTGATAAACTGAATGGTTTGACGCATCTTTTCTTTAGGGAAGCCCGTTTGTATATGCGAAAGATAAAGTTCACATACTATTCCCCACGCTACGGCATAACCATGGAGTACCGGACAGTTCTCTGCCAAGGCAAGGCTCTCGAAAGCATGCCCTACGGTATGGCCGAGGTTAAGCGCCTTACGTATACCATGTTCTTGGGGGTCTTGTTCTACAATATCTTCTTTCACTTGAACAGAACGGCCTACCATTGCTTTGAGAGCAGTATAGTTTATGCTTTCCGTATCGAAAGATAATAATTCTGTTAAATGTTCGGGAGTGCTGATTAGACCATGTTTCAGCATTTCGGCGTAACCGGAGAAGAAATTATGGGAATCGAGACTGCGTAAGAATTCGGTTTCCAACAATACGCTGGCGGCAGGTGCAAAAACTCCGATTTCGTTTTTCAATCCGTTGAAATTAATACCTGTTTTTCCGCCTACCGATGCATCTACCATAGCAAGCAAGGTCGTGGGGATATTGATATAAGCTATTCCTCGTTTAAAGGTGGAAGCGGCAAAACCGCCGAGGTCGGTTACCATACCGCCGCCCAAATTTATTAATAGTGAGTGGCGGGTAGCTCCTTGCTCGCTTAAAGCCTGCCACACCGAAGCCAGCGTTTCCAGATTCTTATGCATATCTTCTGCTCCGATAATGATTTCGGCAGCATCTTGCAGTGCGGGAATACTTTGCAGTTGCGGCAAACAAAGACGGTGGGTATGTTCGTCGGTAAGGATGAAGAGCTTATCGTGAGGACACTTCTCAATGGCATGCGTCAGACTGCTTTCGAGTTTTTCGCAAAGGATTACTTCTTGTTTACTCATGAGAAAATTGCTGATTTATGATTTATTGCGGGACAAAGATAATTCTTTCGACAATAAATGCTACCTTTGTCTCACGAAAATAAATCTGAAACCATAATTCTGAAATCCAAATGAAAGCTTTACTTCCCGTATATTGTCGTCCGCTTGGATATTGTATAATTGCGCTCGCTTTGTTTCTACCGTTCTTAATGGTGATGATGGGCAGGGTAACGGATGCTAATTTGTTGTTTTATAAGGAATGTTCCAAACTTTTGATGATGTTGGGGGCATTGATGATAATATTCGCTTTGACAAAAAATGAATGTAAAGAGGTGGAGGCAATACGTAACAAAGCTACGCGGAACGCTATGTTCTTGACGGTGTTTTTCATCTTTGGTAACATGCTCTATCGTGTGGCACAAGGTGATTTAATGTCTGTAGACTCCTCTTCTTTCTTGATATTCCTGATTATAAATGTTCTTTGTCTTGAATTTGGTATAAAGAAAGCGACTGTTGACCGGTTATTTAAGCGGAATAATCGATAATTAAATAAAATCAATCTGTTAGGCATTAAACCTTTTGTCCGTAAGTTTGTCAAATGAAGCAGTTACAAATAAACATTGTTGATCATTTAGAAGACAGGGCATGAAAAGAATTATCACCGGAGCAATGTTGTTGCTGGCAACGGCATTATCCGCTTTTTCACAAACAAAAAACATTACCGTTTCCGGTCGTGTGGTTGAGGATACGAACGAACCTGCGGTACAAGCTACTATTCAGTTACTTTCATTGCCGGACAGCGCCTATGCTGCCGGTGTCGCTACTACAGGAAATGGCTATTTTACCTTGCCGAAGGTGAATGCCGGGAAGTATGTATTGAAAGTTTCCTATATCGGTTTTAAGAATAAATTTATCCCTTTGCATCTGTATGCCAATGTACTGAATAAGAATGTCGGTACGGTAACGCTCGAAACGGATGCCATTATGCTCGCTGAAGCCGTGATAACCGCCGAAGCGCCGCAAGTACAAGTGGTGGAAGATACATTAATGTATAATTCTACCGCTTACCGTACTCCGGAAGGCGCGATGCTGGAAGAATTGGTGAAGAAACTTCCCGGCGCCGAAATTGATGACGACGGTAATGTGAAGATTAATGGTAAGGAGTTGAAGAAAATTATGGTAGATGGCAAAGAATTCTTTGGCGGTGATGTAAAAACCGGATTGAAGAATTTGCCCGTCGATATGATTGATAAACTGAAAACCTACGATAAGAAATCAGACCTGGCACGTATCACCGGTATAGACGACGGTGAAGAGGAAACGGTGCTTGACCTCACTGTGAAGAAAGGCATGAACAGGGGCTGGTTTGGTAATGCGGATGTTGCTTATGGTACGGAAGACCGCTATATGGCTCGTATGATGGTGAATCATTTTGTGGATAAAACGCAGTTTTCCTTGATCGGTTCGGCGAATAATGTCAATGACCAAGGCTTCTCGGGCGGTGGCGGTGGTCCGCGTTGGCGCAGAAATAACGGTTTGGTGGCTACTAAAACGTTGGGTGCGAATTTCGCTACGGAAACATCCAAACTGGAAGTTGGCGGCAGCGCCCGATATAATTATAGAGGCGCGGATATTATCAGTACTAACTCTTCCGAACGTTTCCTGCAGAACGGAAACTCGTATTCAAACTCCAATTCCGTCAATAGGAACAAGAATATAGACTTTAATGCTGATTTCCGTTTGGAGTGGAAGCCGGATTCAATGACCAATATTATTTTCCGTCCGAACTTCTCTTATGGTAAAACGAATAATGCTTCCGGATCGGAGTCGGGAACATTCAATATCGATCCGTATAGTTTGGTTGCCAACCCGAACGATTTCCTCAATTTCGACCAGATGACAGATGATCCTTTGGAAGATATTCGTGTCAATGCTACGAACGACGCTTCTTTAAGTAAAAGTAAGAGTATCTCTACAGCGGCTACTTTGCAGCTGAATAGGAAACTTAATGACAGAGGACGTAATGTTACTTTTCGCGGACGTTTTGGTTACGGGGATAACGATAACGACCAATATACGCAGTCAGAAACTCGTTACTATCAGATATTGAATGCATTGGGTGGTGACTCCATCCTGTATCGTAACCAATACATTACGACTCCCACCCGCAATTATAATTATAGCGCCCAAATTACATACAGCGAGCCGATTGCACGGGCTACTTTTTTACAGTTCAGTTATCAGTTCCAGTATAAGTATAGTGAGAGCGATAAGACTACGTTTGATATGTTGAGCTTTCCCGAATGGGATATCAACGGACTATTACCTGCAGGATATGAAACGCATCCGGTGGATAGTTTGGGCAAATATGCAGAGTATAGGTACTATAATCATGATGCGTCTGTATCGTTGCGTTTCATCCGTGAAAAGTATCAGTTGAGCGCGGGAATGTCTTTCCAGCCGCAACATTCGGTACTGTCCTACAAACGTGGTGATTATATGATTGATACGACACGTAACGTATTTAACTTTGCTCCGAATATTGATTTTCGCTACCGTTTCTCCAAAGTGAGCCAGTTACGTTTCATGTATCGTGGGCGTAGCAGTCAGCCGAGTATGGAGAACTTATTGCCGATTGCCGATAATTCAAATCCACTGAATATCAAAGTGGGTAATCCCGGCCTGAAACCTGCGTTTACGCATAATATGCGTTTGTTTTATAATACATATAACGCAGAACTGCAGCGTGGTATGATGACGCATGTCAGCTTCTCGACGACTCAGAATAGTATCAGCAACAGTACGATATATAATGAGCAAACCGGTGGGCGAACTACCACTCCGAAGAATATCAACGGTAATTGGAACGCTTTCGGCATGTTTGGATTCAATACGGCATTGAAGAATAAGAAGTTTACGATAAATTCTTTCTCGAATATCAATTATGCCAATAATGTAGCTTTCCTATACAATAAGGATACAAAGGTGGACGATAAGAATACCACTACCGGATTAACGCTGAGTGAACGGTTGAACGGAGCTTATCGTAACGATTGGTTTGAATTTGGACTGAACGGTTCTATTTCTTATACGGCCGAGCGCAGCAAATTGCGTCCGGAGAATAATCAGGAACCTTATACCTTCTCTTACGGTGCTTTGACTAATATAACGATGCCCTGGAAGATGACGCTTTCTACCAATATTACCAATCAGAGTCGTCGCGGCTATACGGATAGCAGCATGAACCGTAACGAATTGATTTGGAATGCCCAACTTTCGCAGTCTTTCCTGAAAGGTGCGGCTACTGTAAGTTTTGAGATGTACGATATACTGAAACAGCAGAGTAATATCAGTCGTTCGTTGACGGCAGATGCACGTTCGGTATCTTCTTATAACGGTATCAACAGCTATTGTATGCTGCACTTTATTTATCGCTTGAATATCTTTGGCAGTAAGGCTGCTCGCGAAAGCATGCAGGGGCGCAGAGGGTTTGGCGGCCCTGGCGGCCATCCGGGAGGACATCGGGGCGGATTTGGCGGTGGGCGTCGTCCGTTTTAATGTTAATCAATGTAATAGGTCGTAAAATCCCTTTGTTTTTATACATTTGTTTTACTCTTTATGACAAATGTATGTTTGATTGGAACCTCATAGCCAGCCTGATTGCCACAGTAGCATTTGATATAATCTATTTTGGTGCAATTATCGGAACAATTACGGTCATCATCCTCGACAACCGAAATCCGGTAAAGACGATGGCGTGGATATTGATATTAATGTTTCTGCCATTAGCGGGGCTTGTGCTTTACTTCTTCTTCGGTCGTAGTCAACGGCGTGTACGTGTCATCGGGAAGAAGAGCTACAACCGTTTGCTGAAGAAGCCGATGGCGGAATATCTTGCCCAGAACTCGTGTGCACTTCCGATGAATTACAGCCGTCTCATCGCCCTGTTCCGTAATACTAACCAAGCATTTCCTTTTGACGGAAACCGTGTGGAAGTCTATACGAGGGGGCTTTCCATGCTCCAATCCTTGTTGCGCGAGTTGCAGAAGGCTACGAAACATATCCACATGGAGTTCTATATTTTTGAGGATGATGCCATCGGGCGTATGGTGCGAGATGTATTGGTAGATAAGGCAAGACAGGGGGTAGAGGTACGTGTTATTTATGATGATGTGGGATGCTGGCATGTTCCCCACCGTTTTTATGATCAGATGCGTGAGGCGGGCGTGGAAGTGCGTAGCTTTTTGAAGGTTCGTTTTCCATTGTTTACCAGTAAGGTGAACTATCGTAATCACCGTAAGATTGTGGTCATTGACGGACGTATCGGATTTGTCGGCGGAATGAATTTGGCAGAGCGTTATATGCGCGGATTCTCTTGGGGTATCTGGCGTGATACTCATATTTTGCTGGATGGTAAAGCTGTGCACGGCTTGCAGACGGCATTTTTGCTCGACTGGTATTTTGTAGATCGTACTTTGATAACGTCCGCCCGCTATTTTCCGAAAGTCGATAATTGCGGAACCTCGTTGGCACAGATTGTAACAAGTGAACCGATAGGCCCTTGGAAAGAGATTATGCAGGGACTTGTCATGGCGATAACCGGTGCACGAAAATATTTCTACATACAAACTCCTTATTTCCTGCCGACGGAGGCCGTTGCCGTAGCAATGCAGACAGCGGCTTTAGCAGGAGTTGATGTGCGTTTGATGCTCCCTTACCGTGCAGATAACAGGCTGACGCATTTAGGCTCTTGTTCTTATTTGGCAGAAGCATTACGGGCGGGAGTGAAAGTTTATTTCTACAAAAAAGGATTTCTGCACTCCAAATTGATGGTTTCGGATGATGAATTATCTACTGTAGGCTCTACAAATGTGGACTTCCGCAGTTTTGAACATAACTTTGAAGTGAATGCATTTATATACGATACTGAAACGGCTCTCCAGATGCGTGAGATATTTCTGCAGGATCAACGGGAGTGTGTACAAGTATTCTCCAAGAACTGGGAAAAACGACCGTGGTATCGTAAGGCGGCAGAGAGTGTGGTGCGTTTGCTGGCACCACTTTTATAGTTGAAAGTTGAGAGTTTGCCACACAGTGAAACTTTCACCTTTCAGCTATCAACTTTCAATTTAAAAAAGGAGAAGTTTACGCTACCGTATACTCTTCTTTCTACAAAATGAGGATGGCTTTCAAAATTATTGCTTTTTCCATGTTCCAGAACAAACAGACCGTCTTCTTTTAAAAGGTTATTTTCAAAAATCAGGTCAGGTAGAGTTTCAAGTCCTTTTAGCTCGTAAGGCGGGTCGGCAAAGATGAAGTCGAACTGCTCTCGGCCGCCTCGTATGTATTTGAATACATCACCGCGGACGGGTAGACATTTGTCGGTTTTCAGTTCTTGCATCACTTTACAGATAAAGGCGTAATGGTCACGGTCTCTTTCTATACTGATAACCTGGTCGCAACCTCTGGACACAAGTTCTATGCTGATACTACCTGTACCGGCAAACAGGTCAAGGGCACGTACACCTTCCTCGAAATCGAGATAGTTGGATAGTACGTTGAACAGGTTTTCTTTGGCAAAATCCGTAGTCGGGCGTGCTTTGAATGTATGAGGCACATCAAAGCGTCTTCTTTTATATATTCCGCTGATTACTCGCATAGGTTAATGGCTTGCAGGTCAAGATTAGTGGCAGGGTTCATGATGAATATCTGTCGGATGAATTTTCTCAGTTCGGGCAGCAGTTGCTCTTTGTCGGACAGTTCGCCGGTAAGGTGAAGTTCGTCGCGTTCCTGTTCCATGCCGAGTTGTTTCCATATATAGAGGATGTAGTAGATACGGTCGTTGGCTTCCTTGCACGCAAAAGCGTTGGCGAATGTCAACCGGCCACGTTCGTAGGTGTATATGTCTACTGCTTCTTTACGTAGATGTACATACATTTTCCGGCAGTTACCCAGTCGGCTTTTAGTCGCAAAGTATTCTATAAACGGACTTGCTTGAGAATAGAAACGGATGTTCGGATATTGTTCCCGTAAAAGTGAACAAGTACTTTTATCCATACCGAATAGTACGACTATATTGTTTTTGTGCAGAATATTATATTGCACCAGTTCGTTTTCCTGCTTGGGGTGATTATGATAGAATACGGTTTCTACCTGTTCATCCTCAAAAAACTCTAAAGGAATGAATGTGAAGCGCTTGTTTGCCATGAGCACATTGACACGGCGGAAAGCGAAGTTCAGCCATTCCACTTCCCGGAAAGTTTGTTTCAGGTTGGCGGTTAGAGATAAAGAATCATCTACCTCACGCTCATAGAAAGAAACTTCACCGTCGCCGAGAGGGTTGAATATAGAAAAAGAAAATCCATCCGTACTGAGACGGATGGATAAGGTATATTGTTCCGATTTATTAAAATCAGTTGTTTCTATCATACGTATTGTCGGTGGATTATTCCCAGTTACCGGCATTGTTGTTAGCTGTTTCCAAGCTACCGATCATCAAACCTGAATATTTACCCAACTTAGTTTGAAGGTCTTTCAAGTTAGCGATTTCCTGCTTGTCCAAACCATTCAGATATACATCGTACGGAGTCTTAACCTCGAGCAGACAGAAAGGAGCACCTGATTTGGCTGTATCGTTGCGGATAGCCATTTCAAACTGCGCACCGTTTCCGAAAGGGAACATATCTCATAGAATCTGCGTTGAAACCTTTCGGGAAGATATATCCAATACGGCTACCCACATGGTATCACGTTTGAAGTTTTCCAATCCCCATTTCTTTACTTCTGAATAGTTACCGGTCTTCTTGGCTTTATTGATGATGTTGATAGCTTTCTTTTCAGTCAAACCGTCTTCCAACTGTTTGTCATCCAAATTCTCCTTGTTTGAAGATGAACGGAAGTTTCTGATTCTTTACGAAGTCAATCAGCGTATCGAAGCTGGCGGTATATTGTTGGTCGTGCAAACCACGATATTCCAACTGTGCTTTACGGATGTCGATCAGACGTGCGATAACTGCTGCGTCTCTGTGCTTTTTGGCTTCTTCAAAGTTTATAGGACCCATGATACTGGCATAGCAGATATAAACTAAGACCAGAGCACATAAGCCTAAAACGATATTAAATACTGTTTTCATGATAAATATGTTTTTTAGTTGTTATATTCGCACCGCAAAAATAAAAGAAATTAATTTAAAAACGATAGTTCCCTTTACTTTTTTCTGTTACAAAAATGATAAATAACTATTTAGAAAGGCAAATTAAGGAAAATTTTCCTTATCAACCAACTTCGGAGCAGGAAATTGCAATAAAATCTTTGTCGGAGTTCCTTTTGTCGCCACGCAGCGAGGCGGTTTTTCTGCTTCGTGGTTATGCCGGAACGGGTAAAACGTCGTTGGTAGGCGCTTTGGTCAAGACGTTGGATAAGTTGCAGCAAAAGGTGATATTGCTGGCTCCGACGGGGCGGGCGGCGAAAGTATTTTCTGCTTATGCGGGACATCCGGCGTTTACAATTCATAAAAAAATATATAGACAGCAATCATTCTCTAACGAGATAAGTAATTTTTCTGTGAACGATAATTTGACAATTCACACGTTATATATTGTGGATGAGGCGTCGATGATTTCCAATGAAGGCCTGTCGGGAACTTCATTCGGAACGGGACGTTTGCTGGATGATTTGGTACAGTTTGTTTATTCCGGTACGGGGTGCCGTCTTTTACTGATGGGCGATACGGCGCAGCTTCCGCCGGTAGGAGAGGAACAAAGTCCTGCACTTTTTGCCGATGCTTTGAAAGGATATGGGCTGGAAGTACAGGAAGTGGATTTAACTCAAGTCGTCCGTCAGGAACAGCAATCGGGTATATTGTGGAATGCAACCCGTTTACGGCAACTGATAGCCGAAGATACTTGTGAAGCGTTACCGAAAATAAAGATAACGGGCTTTGCGGACATAAAGGCATTACCCGGTAATGAGTTGATAGATAGGCTTGAAACATGCTATGACCATGACGGATTGGATGAAACCATTGTGATATGCCGTTCCAATAAACGGGCGAATATTTATAATAACGGTATTCGTGCCCAGATTCTTTGGAGGGAGGATGAACTGAATACGGGAGACTTGCTGATGGTTGCGAAAAATAATTATTTTTGGACGGAACAGCTTACAAACGGATATGTTGCGCAATGGCGAGAAGAAAGAAGCTGTTGCGCAAATTCCCGATTTCATAGCCAATGGTGAAACCGCCATAGTACGCCGGGTACGCCGCACCCGTGAGTTGTATGGTTTTCGCTTTGCCGATGTGACTTTGGCATTCCTGATTATAATGATTTTGAGTTAGAGGTGAATCTCTTGCTGGATACTTTACATAGCGATGCCCCCGCGTTGCCTAAAGCAGATAACGACAGGCTTTTCTATACTGTTCTGGAGGACTATGCTGATATAACGACGAAACGTGAACGGATGAAAAAGATGAAAGCCGATCCTTACTATAACGCTTTGCAGGTGAAGTACGCTTATGCCGTGACTTGCCATAAAGCGCAGGGCGGGCAGTGGAAGAACGTTTTTCTCGATCAGGGATATATGACGGACGAGTATCTGACACCCGATTATTTCCGTTGGCTGTATACAGCCTTTACCCGTGCTACGGGGACGTTATATTTAGTAAATTATCCGCAGGAACAGATTGGATAAATAAAAGAAACCCCGTCTTGGCAAAGGAAGCCGAGACGGGGTTTCTACTTTATGATGATTGGAATAATCGTTTAGATATTTGCCAGTTCTATCACTTTCTCAACTGCTGCATTCAGCCCGTCGGGGTTCTTACCGCCGGCAGTTGCAAAGTGAGGTTGACCGCCACCGCCGCCTTGTATCAGTTTGGCTGCTTCTTTCACCAGATTACCGGCTTTCAGGCCACCGGCCACCAAATTGTCGCTCAGCATTACTGTCAACATCGGTTTCCCTTCAAATACTGTTCCTGCAACGAAGAAGAGGTTTTCTGTAATTTCCCCGCGCAGTTGGAAAGCGATATTCTTGACTGCATCGGCAGGTATCATGGCTGCACAGAATTTGATTACTTTCACACCGTTTATTTCCTGAATGTTCTGTAAAAGTTTCTCTTTCAGTTGCGCTTCTTTCTCTTTCATAAAGTCTTCCACCTGTTTCTTCAAACCTGCATTTTCCTCGATGTATTTGCGGATTGCGCCGGACAAGTCGGGAGCGTTGTTGAAGAGCGCTTTCAAATCGCGCATGGTATCCTGGAACGTATCGAGCATTTCTTCTACACGGGCTCCGGTATAGGCTTCGATACGGCGGACACCGGCTGCAACGGAACTTTCGGATACGATCTTTATCATTCCGATGTTTCCGGTAGCGGCTACGTGCGTACCGCCACAGAATTCGATGGAAGAACCGAATTGGATAACGCGTACATGGTCACCGTACTTCTCACCGAATAAAGCGATAGCTCCCAGTTCCTTGGCTTCTTCAATAGGAATGTTGCGATATTCTTTCAAAGGAATATTGGCGCGTATCTTGTCATTTACAATATGCTCTACCCGGCGGATTTCTTCGTCCGTTACTTTCTGGAAGTGAGAGAAGTCGAAACGTAAGGATTCCGGACTGACCAAAGAACCTTTCTGTTCAACGTGCTCGCCCAGCACTTCGCGCAACGCTGCATCCAGCAAGTGAGTGGCAGAGTGGTTGGCGGCGCAAGCGGCGCGTTTGTCCGTGTCTACACATGCCATGAGCGGAGCTTCCAAATGTTCGGGAAGCTTCTTGGTAATATGGATAGGAAGATTGTTTTCCTTCTTTGTGTCAATGACTTCGATTGTTTCGAATTCGTTCACCAATACACCGGTGTCACCTACCTGACCGCCGCTTTCGGCATAGAACGGGGTTTTGTCCAGTACAATCTGGTACAATGTCTGGTTTTTCTGCTTTATCTGTCGGTAACGCAGAATGGATGTTTCGTATTCCGTATAGTCGTAGCCTACGAATTCGGTTGTACCTTCCTGCAATGTAATCCAGTCTCCGGTTTCCACGGCTGCTGCATTACGTGCGCGTTGCTTTTGCTGCTGCATCTCGGCGTCAAATTCTTTGATGTCGGCTGTCATACCGTTTTCGCGGAGAATAAGCTCCGTAAGGTCGAGCGGGAAACCGAATGTATCATAAACGCGTAAAGGCGTCTTTACCGCTGATTTCAGTCTTACCGGCTGCTTTGGCATCCGCCATGGTCTTATTCCAGCAGACGTATGCCGGTTTCCAAAGTACGAGGAAAG
>ENA-OQAB01000360-OQAB01000360.1-human-gut-metagenome-genome-assembly--contig:-NODE-360-length-25889-cov-4.348653_pt1 | contig 25889 bp, 23 predicted proteins | sample MGYA00242490_ERZ504517 | MGnify/ENA primary metagenome ERZ504517 (study PRJEB26092, sample SAMD00036298) | human gut metagenome | host: Homo sapiens | study: EMG produced TPA metagenomics assembly of...
AATTTTTTTTATGAAAACGGCAGTGTAACGGAGCTTTTGAGCAAAGCCGTATTTAGTTTTTCGTTTTTCGTAGCGTCGACGCCAAGGGCACGCATGATACCGAAGAATACTTCCGTGTTGTCCATAACACCTTTGAAGTATTCAGAACCCGGGCCTTCTGCATTCAACGGTACATCATCGGCTGCATGAGTTTCATCACCAATGGTAGCGGGGATGTTGGCCGGAACGAGTTCCATGGGATCGCCTGCGTGGTGACGAGCCGGATTGCCTTTAGCAACGACGGTCGAAACCTGATGGTATTCGGTCTTATCGCCGGCAACCTGAGCTTCCTGTTTGGTAACGGTCTGCGAAATCGTCGGATAAGTCGGTTTCTGCTGGAAGTGGTAGTTTTCATAATATTCCGGATGGTTAGCATACTGAACAGCCAAGGTTACATCGGGATCCGGATTATCGGGGAAGCCGTCGTGGTCGGCATCCTTGAAGGTCGGGAAGATGGAATCGGCATAGGTGCGGACAGCTTCAATGCCCTTCTTGCCGTCGTGTTCATGGTAGGTACCGGTAATGGAAGCACCGTGAGCATGGTCAGCAACGACGATGATCAAGGTATTATCGCCGTGTTCCTTATTCCATTTCTGAGCATATTCGATAGCCTTATCGAATTCGATCGTATCGTACGTAGCACGCTGCCAATCCATGGCATGGAGCTGTTTATCGATGGATGCGCCTTCGATCATAGCGAAGAAGCCCTTCGGATTCTTGCTGAGGATATCCAAGGATTTTTTCGTCATGTTGATGAGGTTCGGCTGATCCGTATATTTACCTAATACTTCAGGATTCTTGAGCATTTCACGATCGATATAAACATTCATCGTGCTCGGGTGGAAGAGGCCCAAGAGCGGTTTATTGCTGTCGGCAGCCATCATTTCTTTCGAGTTCGTAACGAAGGTATAGCCTTTATTTTTAAATTCCTGGATGACGTTTTCATTGTCATGGCGTTTAGAGCCTTTTTCCGACTGGGGAATGTAACGGCTGGAGCCGCCGCCCATGATGACGTCCGGACGATGGTAATCTTCCAAGTACTGAGAAGCTAATAAATCCTGGTTAGCACGACGGCGCGTATGACCAATCATAGCGGCCGGCGTAGCATCTGTAGATTCAGCCTGAGTGATGACACCGATGGACATGCCGCGCGTACGCTTCAGGATTTCGGCAACGTTTTCAACGCGGGGATCATCCATAGGATCCTTTGTCGAGTCTTCATAAATACCCATGGCGTTGACGACCGATTTATGACCCGTAGCATAAGCTGATGCCGAGTTGGCACTGTCTGTCGTCAAGGAATCGTAGCCGCTCGTCGTGATCAGTGCGTTATGGGGCATTTTTTCCATAGCCAAGAGATCGTTGTATTTCCCGTTGGTCAGGCCTTTGGAAATGATACGAGCCATTTCTCTAGCCTGCAGGGACATGCCGTCACCAACGAAGAGGATGACGTTTTTAGCCTGTTTCTGAGCTTTTTCCTGAACAACCGTATAGCGTGCATCGGCCGAATTCGTGCCGTCAGCATCGGTAGCCGAAACACGGACCGTATATTTACCGGTCTTCGGGAAATTTACCTGATTGACACGATAAGAAACAACACCGTTGCCCAAATCTTTTCCTTCTACTTTCTGTCCGAAAAATTGATTGGCATTCTGACCATTAATCGTAATATCGACGTTCTTCAAATCTTTAGCATTAGAAACTTCAACATCAAAGTCAAATTTAGCACCTGCCAAGAATTTAGCCGTATCTACCGGTAAAATCCGGACATCGGCTGCCTGTACGCCCGGGACGACGCCCAACAGGGAACCACAAGCTACCATAGAAAGAATTGCTCTTTTTAACCATTGTCGTTTCATATCATGACCTCCTAAAAGACTACATTGATAAGAACAGTATAGGGGCCTTTTACATAGAAATTGTCAAATCCATGTATAATATTTGTATAAGTTAACTTTCTCTCGTAAAAAGGATGTGAACTATAATGATATACAGTTGCTTCGATGTCGGCGGAACGGCAATCAAATTCGGCCTCATCGATGAAGAGGGCCGCTTCCACAAAAGAGGTCTCATCCCCTCCGGAGACGGCCCTTCCATCGTCACCGCGGTCCGAAACCTTGTCCGACAGCAGCAGAAAGAAGTATCTCTTGCCGGCATCGCCCTGTCGACGGCAGGCATTGTTAACACGGAATCCGGCACGGTAGAGCACGCCCTCTCCATCCCCGGCTATACGGGAACGCAGTGGAAAACGATGTTAGAGGAAGAATTTAAACTCCCGGTCAGCGTCGAAAACGATACCAACTGCGCCGCCCTCGGCGAATATTGGCTCGGAGCCGGAAAGGACGTCTCATCTTTCTTTTCCGTAACCGTCGGCACCAGCATCGGCGGAGCCATCATCGAAGAAGGTCGGGTACTCCACGGCGCCACTCATGCTGCCGGAGAAATCGCCTATATGTGCCTCCCGGCAGGCCGGTTCCACGACGTCGCCTCGGCGTCCTTTCTCTGCAGTGAAATCGCCAACCAAAAAGGCATTCCTCCCAAAGAAATGGACGGCTACCGTGCCTTCCAACTGATTGAAAGCGACGATGCTCAGGCCCTTCGCTGTTTTCATATCTTCTGTCAGAATCTAGCCGACGGCCTCACCAATATCATCAGTCTCTTCAATCCCGAACGAATCATCCTCGGCGGCGGCATCATGAGCCGGGAATCCATCATCCGCCACCCCCTTGAACAGGCCCTGTCAGACCGTCTGCCGAAACGGATGCTTCCCCCAAAAGGCCTCGCCTTTGCAAGACTCCAAAACGACGCCGGCTTGTTAGGCGCTCTATATGTCTTGAAAAACTCAAAATTCAGCGCATCGGATAGATTCTTTCCGACAAAAAAGAAGGTCAAGGGAACAAAGCACCTTGGCCTTCTTTTCATTCCATATAATAGATTTTATTGTATCGGTTCGTTATAAACCAATCACCGCGACGACCGTCGACTTTACATGGAAATCGTTGCTGTCCAAGACGACGATATCGGCCTGTTTGCCTTCTTCGAGAGACCCGATCCGATCGTCACACCCGAGGGCTTTCGCCGGGTTGATGGTAGCCATAGCTACGACATCGGGAAGGGATGCCCCCGAATTGATAAGGAAATGGAGGACAACTTCGTTCATAGGCGCTACACTGGCTGCCAGCGTCCCGTCAGCCAATCGGGCTTCACCATTCTTTACAAAGACCTTCTGGCCGCCAAGACTCGATTCACCGTCGCCTTGGAGACAGGCCCGCATCGAATCGGTGACCAAGATGATTCCGTTCCGTCCTTTCATCTGATAGGCCAACTTCTGTGCCGCCGGGTGAACATGGAGGTCATCGCAAATCAGTTCGCAGCAGGCATTTTTATGGAGAAGAGCCGCTCCGACAAGGCCCGGTTCCCGATGGCGGAAGGGAGTCATGGCATTATACAGATGGGTGACATGGCAGTTTCCGACGGTTTCCATACAGTCCATGGCCTGTTCATAGGAAGCGCCCGAATGACCGAAAGATACGACGATACCCTTATCCTTACAGGCCTTTAAGAACTGCTTATTCTTTAACTGTTCCGGAGCCAGGGTAATGATTTTAATGATGTCGCTATACGGTTCTAACCAAGAAAAATTCCGGAGACTGTATATGTCCTCGGACTGGGACCCCTTATAGAGAGGACTGATGAAGGGCCCTTCCAAATGAGCCCCGAGGACTTGAGCCCCGCCGGTATAGTTTTCTTTCGCAGCTTTAATCCGTTTCAAAGCAGTTTCCATGACATCTTGTTCCATGGTCATCGTCGTCGCTGCAAAGGACGTAACCCCCGTCGCCGGCAGGGCCTGCTGAATCGTCGGCAAAGCCTGATCGTCGTCATCCATGACGTCGGCACCGGCACAGCCGTGAATATGTTCATTAATAAAGCCTGGAACGACAAAACCGCCGTTGGCATCGATGAATTCCGAGCACATGCCGGCTCTGAACTGCTTACGCGGGACGATCCGCCATATATCCTTTTCATACAGAATAACATGTCCGTTGACAATTTCATTCGGCAGGACAATCAGTCCGTCGAAAATTGCTTTCATAATAAATTCCTCCTAAAATCGTATTCACTATTTCCAGTATACCACAAACCTAAAATCTGTGGAAATTGTGGATATGTAAAGTGGATAACTTGTGAATAGGTCCGTAAATGGCGTTTTTATGCTTTGTCCTCCTGTGGATATCTTTCCACAATCTATCCACATATTGTGTGTAAATCTCCGAATCGACTTATCCACATTTCTACAGGAATTATACACATCCCTTTGTTCATTTGTTCTCCCACGTACTATCGCTCAACCATGCCGTTATCGCAGTGTTTCCTCTGGGGATATATATTTATCCACGCGACTTATCCACATTTTTTAACATCACTTGATATAAGTATCCACTGAAAAAATCAGCGCAACTATGCGGATTCCAAAAAAATATCCACATTTCTGTCACTGTTGTACACAGAAAATGTGGATACATTGTGAATGCTTTTAAAGCTGTCTTATTCGACGGGACGGCTCCAATCGATGTGGACACCTGTCGCCCGCCACATATAACACATGGCCAATTTCAACGTTTCCAAGCTCGACGTCGGAACGGCACTGATGGTTTTATACTGCGAAAGGTCCGTATACTGATGCAGAACCCGCTCGGTCGTCAAATACTCCCGGGCCCGTTCATTGACAGCTTCATCATTCAAATGAACGCCCAGTTCCTTCGTTTCCGTATTATACTCGATATACCCGTTGTTATTGTCACCGGTATGGGCGACGACTTTAAAAATTGCCATGGCTAAAACTCCTTTTTTACGTATCCTTCTCATGGGACATTTCCCACAAAAAACCTTTCATAATGGCCGTACGGCCGAATCGCTGCTGCAGTTTATCGATGGCCTCGATGACTTTCTCCTTCGTTTCTTCGTCTTCGGAAAATAAATCGCCCTGGACTTGATACGGCTGAAGCTGGCTGACGGTGAGACCCAGCAGTCGGATTGGCTCATGTCCTTTATCCTTATTATACAATCTTTTTGCCGAAAAATATAATTGTTCTTCCGACGCCGTCCCCATATCGCTAAGGGTCAGCGACCGAGTAACGGTCTTAAAGGAAGCATAGCGAATCTTGATCGTAATCGTCCGTCCCATGAGCCGGCTCTGACGCAGCCGCCAGGCCACTTCATTGGCTAAGAGGCGGAACTGTTCATCGACTTCAGAAGGCAGTGTCAAATCACGGCTGTACGTATGCTCATTTCCAACCGACTGAGGCCGCCGCCGCACCTCCAAAGGTCGCTTATCCTGACCGAGAGATAATCGGTAAATGCGCTCGGCCTGATTGCCTAAGAGGGGCTTCAAGGCCTCCGGGCTGGACGCCGAAATATCGCCGATCGTATGGTATCCGCCCTTCTTTAAAGCTTCTTCCGTCACCTTGCCGACGCCCCATAATCGACTGATCGGCAGCGGCGCCAATACCGCTTGTTCCGTCCCATACGGAATCCAAACCAGTCCGTCAGGCTTTCGTAAATCCGAGGCCAGTTTCGCTAAAAATTTATTGGGCGCAATCCCTGCCGAGGCGACGAGGCCCGTCGTCCGAAAAATCTCGTCTTTGACGGCTTTTCCGATATCGACGATATTGGGATAGTGGCGTTCCATGCCGGATACGTCCAAAAAAGCTTCATCCAGAGCCAAGGGCTCAATATAGGGGGAATAGTGAGATAAAATCAAGCGAATCTGATGCGACACCCGTCGATAGGCCGCCATCCGTACCGGTAAAAAGACGCCGTTCGGGCAGCGTCTCCGTGCCGTCTTCATGCTCATGGCCGAATGGATGCCATAGCGCCGTGCTTCATAGGATGCAGTTGCTACGACGCCGCGGTCCATAAGGCCGCCGACAACGACGGGCAGTCCCTTCAAGGCCGGATTGTCTCTTTGTTCAATAGACGCGTAAAACGCATCCATATCGACGTGCATAATCCATCGCGTTGCCATAAGCTCCCTCCTTTATACTCTTTATTATGATACACCGGCGCCGTCTTGTAAATACGGAGCTCCCTATTCCAGGTAAAACGAATTCCCCCAAGACTCCGCCAAAATAAAAACTAATGAAAAAATGGCGTCATTACGCTAATTAACGAGACTGCACATCATTGGATTTTCAATCCGTAATATGGTAAACTATAAGAATACTAAAGAGAGGTGAAATAGTATATTATGGATTTATTCCAATTGACATACTTCATCGAAGTCGCTCACAAAAAGAGCTTTACCAAAGCTTCAAAATCCCTGCACATCAGCCAGCCGTCTATCAGCAAAGGCATCAAGGCGTTGGAAGAACATTGGGGTGTGCAATTATTTGACCGCAAGGGTAAAAATGTAGAGCTGACAGAAACGGGTTCCTATTTGCTTCCTAAAATCGAAGAACTCATCAAGGGCTTTACCCAGTTGAATGAAGAAATGGAATCGCCGCAGCTCCTCAATTCCGGCAAGTTGTCCGTCGGGGTCCCGCCCATGATCGGCTCCTCCGTCATCGCGCCGTTTATCGCTCATTTCATCAATACCTATCCCAAAATCGAATTGGAAATGAAGGAAGTCGGCTCCCAAGACGTCGTCTCAGCCATCGACGACGGGCTCATTCAGGTCGGTTTCGTCGCCTTGCCGATTACGACGGAAATCCCTTATGAATTCTTCATTTTCCATGAAGAGCCTCTCGACGTCGTCCTCTGGCCGGATCATCCCCTGGCCTCCCGTCCGTCCCTGACCTTATCCGATATCAAAGACGAAACCTTCGTCTTCTATCCCAATGGATTCTCGCTGAATCCCTATCTGCGCTCGGCATTTCAGGAAATCATGGCCCATCCGAAGATCGTCTGCCGTTCCAGCAACTGGGACTTCCTGGCTCAAATGGTATCGGGCAAACTCGGCATTTCCCTCATGCCGCACACCATTTGTCAGCGCATTTCGCCGGACCTTGCCGTATCCGTTCCCTTGGTCAAACCACACCTGTACTGGACGCTGGCCCTCATTTGGAAGAGTAAGGGATACCTCTCCCATCCGTCCCGGACCTGGGTCCAGTCCTTTAAAGAGTATTTCAAAGACGCCAGCACGATGATTCAAAATGAAGCTGCCGACCAGCCTTTCCTGTCGGACACGCCCAGTGAAGACTGAGCGGTCTGCCGTAAATATCAATAAAGAAAGCATTGCCTGCGGGCAATGCTTTCTTTATGCCCAAAAGACTTACATCAAGTGGTGTTTTAAGGCATAATCCACAAGTTCTGACTTCGTCTTACAATTGAGCTTTTGCATAAGCCTCGTTTTATACGTCGACACGGTCTTTACCGAAAGGTGCAGCGTATCCCCGATAGACGACAGCGAATGGCCGTGTACTAAGGCGACGAGGACTTCCTGCTCCCGTTCCGACAAGGTCGGCATATCTTTTTTCTCTGCTAAGACTCCGTTAAGGAGACTCCGGGCTTCTCGTTCACTCAGATAACGCTCGCCGGAAGCGACGGCACGAAGGCCTTTAAAGAGCTCTGCATCAAGGGTATCTTTGCACAAATACCCGTCAGCACCGAGCTGCATCAATTCAGTCACGTACTCCTGCTCGCTGTACATGGTAAGGACCAAGACCTTCACTTCATAATGGCGGCGGCGGATTTCCCGTAAACAGTCGATGCCGTTCATGACCGGCATCGATAGATCAAGGAGGACGACATCGACGTCTGTCTCTTCCAGTATATCGAGGACTTCTTGTCCGTTCGAGGCCTCGGCAACGACCTTGCAGTCGTCCTGCGAAGCTAACAATAATTTGAGGCCCGTCCGCAAAATGCGGTGGTCATCAGCCAATAGTATGTTCATCTTCTATCTCCTCACTCAGATTTAACGGCAGCATTATGGTCAGAGTCGTTCCCTTCCCCGGTCGGCCGTCGATATAAAAAGTGCCATTCAACACGTCAGTCCGTTCCTGCATGCTGACCAGCCCTAAGTGATTATCAAGCCGTGCCTGCTCAGCCCGGGCGGCACTGAAACCGACGCCGTCATCGGCAATACGTAAAGACAAGGACGACGGCAGAATGTTCAGTTCAATCGTCACTGTATGAGCTTGGGCATGGCGAGCGATGTTAGTCAGCCCTTCCTGCACCATGCGGTAACAAAATAAAGCAACGGGCCGCGACACTTTAGCAATATCACCGTCATGACAGAAAGACACGGTAAGATTCGGCTGGGTCTGTCGATACGTACCGAGATATTTTTCAATGGCTACGATGAGGCCTAAATCGTCGAGGAGCGGCGGATGGAGGTTGACCGCTAAATGGCGCAGGCTTTCCAGCGTCTCTCTCGTCAATTCACGGACACCGGTCACCAATTCCCGCACGTCGGGACTTTCAGTCCGGTCCTGAATGAGCCGCAGGTAGGCTAAGATCGATACCATAGACTGACTCGTTTCATCGTGGAGCTCTCGTGAAATACGGCGCCGTTCATCTTCACGAGCCGAAAACAGCTGATCGATGAGCCAAACCCGGTTCTTTTCCTTTTCTCGAAGGGCCGTCAAAAGTTTCGAGTTTTCCCGATCCTTGACCGACAGACGGTTGCTCATGACATTGAAGGCCTTGGCCAACTGGCCGACATCGTCTTTCGTTTCGACGGAAACGCGAACGTTGTAATTCCCGCGGCCGATTTGACGAATGGCTTTCGCCAAAGCTTGAACGGGGCGCAGAAAAGCCCTGGCATATCGCGTAGCCAAAGCCGAAGCCACCAGACAGATTGCCAGGATAATCAGCATCGTCTCGGCAAAGCGCTTCCACATGAGCTGCATCATGGGCCGCTCGGACAGACCGACTCGAAAATATCCGACTAAACCGCCGTCGATGGGAACGAGAATTTCTCGGATATAGCCCTCGGTGCTGTCAAAAGTCACGGCCTGCCCGACTCCTTCCGTAGTCATATCCCGCCGTTCCGGAAGGCCTTTCGGCAGTCCGTCCGTAAAAGTACTGGCCAGAATACGTCCATCCGGATAGGTCACCAGAATGTAGCGGACCTGGTCATTCGTCTTTTGAGCATGAAGCAGCTGCTCGGTCATATCAAAACGGTCGTCGACGAGGATGTCATTGCTGACGACCTGTCCGATGGACACGGCCAGTTCCTTCCCGGATGCATCGAGTTCATGGCTCATGTACTCACTCGTCGAATAGAGGAACAGCGACGCCGTCAGCAGTCCGCAGATAAAAATCGTGCCGACGATGAGGGCATTAAATTTTACGTATAACGTGTAGTTTCTCATCTTACGTTCCTGCCAATCGTTTTTGTGCCTGATACTGCTGTTTGAACGCTTCATAGGCCTCAGAATCCGGCGGAATAAACCGGTCGATGACGATGTTCTTCATGGCCTTGGCTAAATCCGCATCTTCATGCATCGTATAAAAGATATGACGGAGCTCTTCTTTTTCCGCCGGATCTAAATCACTGCGGACGACAATCGGTCCGGTCGGCGCTTCCGGCAAGGCTTCAATGATGCGGACTTCCTTGGCAAGAGCCGGATTAGTATCCGCCATGAGCTCATAAATTTGGCTGTCTATCCCGGCTGCATCGGCCAAGTGATTGGCGACAGACCACAATGATTTGTCATGACCGTGGGTATAGAAAAAGCGGTTGAAAAAGATTTCCGGCGTCGTTCCATCTCGGGCCAGCAAAAATTTAATGGCCAAACAGCCTGAATAACTCAAAGGGTCCGTAAAAGCAAAAACCTTGCCCCGAAGTTGACTGAAACCATGGATATCGCTGTCAGCAGCCGTGATGATATACGTTTGGTAATGAGACGTGCCATTGGTCTCGGTCATCGCCAACAGTTCGATTGGAACCTGCCCCTGATAGGCAGCATAAGCGCCTGTCGAAGAAAAGGCAATATCGGCGTCGCCGTTGGCCAAGAGGGCATTCAGTTCCTCATAGGTCCGGCGCTGGATGAGAACCGCCGGCCGCTGCTGCTTTTGAGCAATATAAGTAACGATCTGCTGATACACCTGCCGCGTTTCCCTCGGCGACATGACCGACGCAAAGGCGATGCGAAGCGGTTTTACACCGGACTGCTCTACGGCCGGGCGAGCGCCCTCAGGCTGCGTAAAGTCGATATAGCCCTGAGGATGGGCGCAGGCCGCACTGAAAAGACAGGCTAAGGTCAGCAGTATCATAGAAATAACCCGTTTCATAATGCCTCCCCTGCATACAATTTATATCATTTATTATACCCTGAATCGGCCCGGCTGAGTAGGGTTTTACAATCTGCCGCAAGGCTATGCCAAAAAAAGGCGCTGTCCCCTGGGACAACGCCTTCATCATTAGTCTTCTTTCGGTTTTGCATTCCAAACGAGGAGAGCCAGCAGCGTCGAGACGACGGCTGCACCGACCCAAAATTCCGTAGCCAGTCCGAAGTCATAGACTTTGACGCCATTGACGACGGTGATGGTCATGAGTTTCCCCGTAATGAATTCCTGCAGGGCCGCCCCGGCATAGCTGAGGAGACCGATCATCCCCATAGCCGCACCGGTAACGCGTTTGGGCACGATATCGACAGCCATGAGACCGCCCATGTAGCAAACCAAAGCCCCCATGGTGAAGCCGTAGAAGGTCATGCACAGCATATCCATGGTAAACGACTGCGGCGCCCAGAGGAATCCTGCAATGGACAGGGAATAGAAGATCCCATATAACAGGGCCGGCATATTGCGCTTGTGATTGAAGAACTTGTCTGAAATAACACCGCACAAGAGCGCCCCGAAGATACCGGCCACCTGCATGTAAGCCATAACGCCGGCAGCCCCCATCATATCATAGCCCTTCTGCGACGTCAGATAGACGACGCCCCAGCTTTCAATGGCATAGCGGGCAATATAGACACAGAGTGAGGAGAGACCGAGAATCCAAACGGCAGGATTCTTGACGACGGCATTCCACTGCATGGTGCCGACCGATTTTTCTTTTTCCGCATCGATCTGTTCCTGCGTCTTTTCTCCGTAATAGACGGCGCCGTTCGGCAGTCCCTGCGTTTCCGGACGGTCGCTCATACCGAAGTAAATGAAGGCCGTCCCAATAAGGGAGATGATGCCGGCCGCAATGAAGCCCATAGACCAGTTGTACATGGAAACGATGGCAGCAATGGCAAAGTAAGCGAAAGATGAGCCTAGGTTGTGACTCGTAAACCAGATGCCATACAAGGTTCCGCGCTGTTTATTGCTGAACCACTGATTCAGGGAGACAATGGACGGACCGGCACCATAAGACTGGAACCAGCCATTGAGACCCCACAAGACGGCTAAGGGAACGAAGGAATTGACCAAGCCCATGCCGACCATAGTGAGTGAAGAAATGAACAAGCCAAAGGAAAAGAATCGCTTGTTATTCATGCGGTCTGCCAGGAAACTGTTGGTAAATTTCCCAAGACCGTAGGTTACGAAGAATACCGAGCCGATGATCCCGATTTCCGTCGGCGTAACGATTCCCGATGCCAGAAGCGGCTTCTTAATAACCGAATAACTCTGGCGGATGATGTAATAAAAAGCATATCCGATTGTGATGGAAGCAAATACGCGCCAACGCATGGCGTTAAACTTTTTCTTGATGGCCTCGCCATCCGTCATTGGCACGGCGTCCGGTGCCGTTCTGAAAAAGTTCCAGATTAAATTGAGCATAAAAAAAGCTCCTTCCGTTGCATGAATCCGAATAATGATAAATCCGTATGGTACGGCTTTATTATAATAAACAAATTCTAACAACGGTAGCAGAAAAATTCTGATTTTTCTGTAGGAGTTTTTCTTACACTACATAATGCGCTTAGCGCCTACGTATCGGGCAGACCAGTAACTGCTGTCCATATCAGATACGCTGACTCCGTCACTGGCAGCATTGATAAACTGATGGTTGCCGATATAGATTCCGACGTGAGAAATTCCGGCCTCATAGGTCGAGAAGAAGACCAAGTCACCGGGTTCTAAATTGGCCATGGATACCGATTCACCGACGTCATACTGCTCGTCCGCGGCCCGGGGCAGGTCGATACCGGCTGCCGAATAGACGTAGCGCGTAAAGCCGGAGCAGTCGAAGCCCGACGGCGTCGAGCCGCCAAAGACGTAAGGAACGCCAATATACTGATTGGCAATGTCGAGAATATGGGTTGCTTCCGAACTTTCAATGCGAGGCACGCCATTGTAACCGCCGTTACCGAAGCGGCGTATGGGACCTGTCGGAAGCTGCTGCCCCGTCAGGGCATAAAAGGTCGACGGACCGACGATACCGTCCGTTTCAAGTCCATGGTCGCCTTGATAAGAACGGACAGCCCGTTCTGTGCCGGCGCCAAAAATACCGTCTACATCGACATTGTATCCGGCATTTACCAGAGCCTGTTGAATAAGGAGGATTTCATTGTCTGCCGTCGCCTTGGTAACAAAGGCTGAAGCAACAGCATCATTTTCCGGCATAGATGAACCGGTGAGCGCTGCATACGTCGCAGCTCCGACGATTCCATCGGAATCCAGGCCCTGGTCCTCCTGGAACTTCCGGACAGCAGCCTGCGTCGAGACCCCGTAATCACCGTCGGCAGCGACGGCATAGCCTCTACTGGACAATGCCTGCTGGATGGTGACGATCTGGTCGCCTCGGTCACCGGGATGGAAGGTGGCGCCGACGACCGATACGGAAGTCAGGACGCAGAATCCCAGTGCGGCTGCTATTTTCTTTGTCGTATTCATCGAATACCCCTTTCTCCGCTTTGTAAAATATACGTTTATTATACCAGTTTTTTCTCTTTTTTAGTAGATTTCAGGTTAATCTTTATCGTGAATACGAAAAAAAGACTTCACAACCGAGTTGTGAAGTCTCTTAAGAATCGAAGGTGAATTAGAACTTACCGGCCTTGGCAGCGCCTTCAACAGCAACAGCAACAGCGACGGAAGCACCGACCATGGGGTTGTTGCCCATGCCCAGGAAGCCCATCATTTCAACGTGAGCCGGAACCGACGAAGAACCGGCAAACTGAGCGTCACTGTGCATACGGCCCATGGTATCGGTCATGCCGTACGAAGCAGGGCCGGCACCCATGTTGTCCGGATGGAGGGTACGGCCTGTACCACCGCCGGAAGCAACGGAGAAGTATTTTTTACCCATTTCGATACATTCTTTTTTGTAAGTACCGGCAACGGGATGTTGGAAACGGGTCGGGTTGGTCGAGTTGCCCGTAATGGAAACGTCAACGCCTTCGTGGTGCATAATGGAAACGCCTTCGCGGACGTCGTCAGCACCGAAGCAGCGGACATTAGCCCGTTCACTCTTGGAATACGGTACTTCACGAACGATGTTCAATTCGCCGGTCTTGTAGTCGAACTGGGTCTGAACATAGGTGAAGCCGTTGATGCGGGAAATGATCTGCGCCGCATCTTTGCCAAGACCGTTCAAGATAACGCGAAGGGGTACCTTGCGGGCTTTATTGGCGTTGCGGACGATACCGATAGCGCCTTCAGCAGCGGCAAAGGATTCATGGCCGGCGAGGAAGCAGAAACACTTCGTTTCATCCTGAAGGAGCATAGCAGCCAAGTTGCCGTGGCCGCGGCCGACTTTACGGTCTTCCGCAACCGAGCCGGGGATACAGAAGGACTGGAGGCCGATGCCGATAGCTTTGGCCGCTTCTACAGCCGTCCGCGCATTGGTTTTAATGGCAATGGCAGCACCGACGGTATAAGCCCAGCCGGCGTTTTCAAAGGCAATAGGCTGTACGTCTTTGACGATTTTATAAGGATCCAAACCGGCAGCTGCACAGATATCGCGGCATTCTTCAACACTGCCGATACCGTATTCTTTCAGTACGCCGAGGATTTTATCGATTCTTCTGTCGTAGCTTTCAAATAATTCCATTGTTTTGCCCTCCTATTGCTGTCTCGGATCGATGTACGAAGCTGCTTCTTCAAAGCGGCCATAATGACCTTTGGCATCTTCCATAGCTTTAGCCGGTTCAATGCCTTTTTTAATGGCTTCCATCATTTTTCCGAGGTGGATGAATTCATAGCCGATGACCTGATTTTCTTCATCAAGAGCCATGCGGGTGACATAGCCTTCAGTCATTTCGAGGTAACGAGTGCCTTTCGCTTTCGTACCGAACATGGTGCCGGTCTGGCTGCGAAGGCCTTTGCCGAGGTCATCGAGGCTGGCGCCAATCGGAAGACCGCCTTCAGAAAATGCCGTCTGCGTGCGGCCGTATACGATCTGGAGGAAAAGCTGGCGCATAGCTACGTTAATAGCGTCACATACTAAGTCCGTATTAAGGGCTTCGAGAAGGGTCTTGCCCGGGAGGATTTCCGAAGCCATGGCTGCAGAATGAGTCATGCCGGAACAGCCGATCGTTTCGACGAGGGCTTCTTCGATAATGCCGTCTTTGACATTGAGGGTCAGCTTACAGGCACCCTGCTGAGGGGCACACCAGCCTACACCGTGTGTCAAACCGCTGACATCTTTAATTTCCTTTACTTGTACCCATTCGCCTTCTTCCGGAATCGGTGCTGGTCCATGATATGCTCCCTTTGTGACAGGACACATATTCTTAACTTCTGTTGAATACAACATGTTCTCTTCACCCTTTCAAAATCTATGAAATAAACGGCAGCAAGTATACGACTCAATCTTTCAACTGGTCATATATCTGTGTAAACAAAGCGCGGTACATGCTGCCCTTGCGCCACAAGAATGAAAATGCGTGCATAACGGAAAAATCCGTAATGGCGATGCGTCTGAGCCTTCCCTCAGCCAGTTCCTTTTGAACTGATTTTTCATATAAGAATGCAATACCGCAGTCGCGGCAGGCCAGCCCTTTTACAGCGGACAGGCTGCCCACTTCATAGCGGGACGGAAAATGCTCCAGGGTGTACCCTTTTTCCGCCAACTTCCGTTCTAAGATCCGCCGGACACCGGCATGGCGTTCGCCGATGATGAGACGATGGTGCATAAGATCCGACAAGGTCATTTCGACGGGCGTATCGTACCCGTCCGAACAGACGGCAACGATGGGTTCCGTAGAAAATAAAAGCGAATCGTAATGCCCTTGATCAAACGAACTTTCAACAATGGCAAAATCAATGGTCCCCTTATCTAAGGACTGGAGCAGTTTATCGGCATCGGCAATTTCCATATGAAGATTCATGTCTCCATTCTGCTTGAGAATGAGTGACAATTTATCGAGAATTCCCGTGCCGGCTGTTGGCGTCGCGCCAAAAGACAAGGAGCGGTTATGCTGCTGCAAGTCATGCAGATGCTCTTTTAAAAGCGTATCATCATGACTAATAGCCGTCGCAGCATTCCAGAGAATGTGCCCGGCTTGTGTCAACTGCAGATGTTTCCCCTTGTAACTCAAAAAGTTTGGCCCCGTATTCGCGTTCTAAATATCGAATATGCTGAGAAACGGCAGGCTGCGTAATATGGAGTTCAGCGGCAGCCCGGGTATAATTCATGTGACGGCAAACGCACAAAAATGTATGGATACGAAAATCTAACATGGCACCCTTTCCTTTCTTTGCGTTTTCCATAAGATAATTTTATGATATTTCAGTCGTTTTATCAAGAACAAAGTGGGCAATTTCCGTATACTGATGGGACGACATCGTTCCCAATGGAACGTATTCTCAACAAGGGCCTGCCAAATCACCGTTTCCCTCTACTCTTGTTTTTTTATATCCAAACGTTCCTTAGCCGCACCCCTATTAATAGATGTAATATATACTAACTATAATCGATAACAACAAAATATATCTTATTAATAATGATTATTGTATAATAGAAATAAAAAACCTGTTATTTCAAGGAAAGGTACCCGATATGACAACAGAACAATATATGAATATGATTCGTAACAATCCTTATGTCATTGGGCGAATCGAAAATCCAACAGAAGAAATGCAGCTTCTGGCCGTACAGCTGAACGGTCAGGCCCTCCAATATATTACCAATCCGTCGCCGACCGTACAGGAAGCAGCCATTGCCAACACGGCCCGGGCGATTCAGTTTATCGACAATCCGTCCGAAGCCATCAAACTTCAAGCCGTACGCGCCGGCTGGAACAATTTAAGCTACCTCGACGATCCCTCACAGGAACTTATCGACGCCGCCTTAGACCAGTCCGGCTGGGCCATTAAATACATCAAAGATGCCGGCCACGATTTGCAGCTCCGCGCTGTCAATAAGAACTACGACGCCGTCAAATACATCAAAGATCCGGCACCCGACGTCCAGCTGGCCGCCGTCCGCGGCAATTACGAAGCCCTTCGCTACATCGAAAATCCGACGGACGAAGCAAAGGACTTGGCCATCGTCGAAGATGCCCAGGCACTGCGGCTCATCCGCGGCTTAGAAAAAGAAGGTTTCCTTCATTATCTGGGCCTCAACGTCCTGGTCAGCAAATATCGCCCTGCCGATATCAACCTCACGCCGGATGACTGGCGCGATACCCTCAAGGCTATCCTCGCCCAAGAAGACGTATCCGAAGAATACGTCCGCAACTTCATTACCTGCAGCGCCGTCGACTTATCGCCTGTCGACAAGATACTCCTCGTCGATGATTATGGCAGTCAAAAAGCCCGCCGCATTGCTGTAGACGAAAAATTGACCTTAAAATAGGAGTAACGATCATGAACTTTACAGATACCTATAAAAGCGTAGAACTCGTTCTCACTGCCGGTGAAGTTCCCCTTCTCGTCGGTGAAACGGGTATCGGCAAGACCTCCCTTGCCCGCGAACTGGCCCATCGTCACGACTGGAGCCTCGTCGGAATCGACGGAAACTTATTAAAAGAAGGGGAAATCGGCGGCCTTCCGACCGTTGAAAACGGAACCACGGTCTACGCCGTCCATCATAAACTTCGTACCATCGACGAAGAAATCGCCAAGGGAAAAACGGTCCTCTTATTCATCGATGAAATCAACCGCTGCGACCACGCCGTCCAGCAGGAATTAATGAACCTCATCCTGAACCGCGAAATCAACGGTTATGCCTTGTCGCCGTCGGTCCACATCATCGCCGCCATGAACCCGTCTGATGCCTACGACTATGAAGTCGTCGAAATGGACGCGGCTCAAGAGAACCGCTTCGTTTGGCTGTACATGGAACCCGATTACCTGCAGTGGCTCGATTGGGCCTCGTCGGCCGGCATCGAAGAAAAGGTCATGGAATTCATTTCCACCTATCCGGAATACCTCGATAAGACCAACGAAGACGATATCAACGCCACCCCTCGCAGCTATGAACGAATTTCAAAACTTTATACCATCTATAAAAATGATTCCGGCAGCATTCCCAAGTCGGTTTTCCACAATGTCATCCGCGGCAACGTCGGAAAACTCATTGCCGAAGAATTCATCCAATTCATCAATTCCGACGCCTCGCCCCTTATCACCTATAATGACGTCTTCAGCGGCGAAACCCTGGCGCCGGAAATAAGCGGCCGCGTAGCCGGCGAAAGCCATACCCGCCTCTATCTTACGGCAAAAAACGTCCTGAAACAATTAGATTACCACCTTTCCCAAGACAGCGACAATCAGGCCTTATTATCGCGCTTCGTCGCCTTCCTTTCCCTCTATCCCGTCGATCTTCGATTAGGTGTCATGAAAGACATGAAAGCCGCCAACCCCAAAGTCTATGCCTGCGCTTTGGATAATGCTGACTTCATCGACAGTTACTTTGCGGCCTTTCGCTCCCTGCGGTAAAACGGATGAAACAGTCCATTTCCGTTGAAGCCACTCTCCTCTACCAGCAGGCATCGATAATCGCCGACAATATTCTCCAAGATTCGGTTCGGCCCGATCCGGAAGCGGAGATACCGGCTGATTTTCAAAATGAATTTTTCGCCTTCCTGGGCCGCATCAACGGCCATCTCATGGAAGACAAGGATAATTTCTTCGGATACTTTCTCTTCCAGATGACAAAGAGTATCCGCTTCGATTTGGCTTCCCCGACAGGTGTCAACTTTAAAGGCACCCGCTATCAAATCTACTTCAATCCCCTCCTGTTCCTGACTTTGTCGCCGGAACAGATGGAAAGCACCATCAAGCATGAAATCCTTCACATCGTCTCCCTGCACCTCATCCGAGCCAAGGAACTGCGAGAAAACTACAGCAAGCAAGCCATTACCCTGGCCATGGACGTCGTCGTCAATACCTACCTCGACCACCTGCCGCCTTTTTCGACGACCTTGGAATGGGTCAATACCAATTTCTCCCTCCTCCTAAAGCCCTTCGAAAGTCTGGAATATTACGTCGATAAGATTCAGACCGCCCTGGACATACGGACAGAGAACAAAAATCTGCCGGAACCGGAAAGTGATGCTGACGAAACCGTCGCCGTCTCCTATAACCCCATTACGACCCACGAACTTTGGGATGAAAGCGATCCCGTCGACGATGAAACCCTGAAAAAGTTCACGGAAAAATACGTCGATGCCTCATCAAAGGGCGACCTCTCCAACTATTTAGAGAGCATGATAAAGGCTTTAAAAGACAACAAAGACAGCCTTCCCTGGCACTGGTACCTGAAAAAACTGATCGGTTCGGTTACCAGCAGTTGGAAACGGACGCCCATGCGACGCAACCGCCGCCAGCCGGACCGCCTCGATCTGCCGGGCAAACTGCGTTCTCATACGGCAAAAATTCTCGTCGGCCTCGACATCAGCGGCAGCATCACCGACGCCGAATTCCGCCAGGCCATCGGCGAAGTCCTGCAGCTCGTCCGCTGCTACGACCATGAAATCATCGTCGCCGAATGCGACGACCAGATTCGCCGGACCTATCGCATCCGCGACCTCGAAGACGTGAAAGGCCGCCTGGACATCCGTGGCGGCACCGCCTATTCACCGGTCTTCGACTATGCCAACACCCAAAACATCGACCTCTTGGTCTACTTCACAGACGGCAAAGGCGAAGAAAAACTTCAAACAGCGCCGCGAGGCTATAAAGTCCTATGGGTCCTCTCAGGCCACGGTGAAACCCTCTCCTTAAAGAAACCCCTATGGCCTTGTAAAACGCTTGGCCAAGCTCCCCGACTACGACCCCAGCCTCGACTTCGACGACGTCCGAGGCGGCGGTTTCTCCATGGCCAACCAAGAACACACGAGTAAGCTCTAATATCCACATTACAAAGAAAGACCGCACGCGTGGGTTGCGTGCGGTCTTTTATATGCAAAGGTTAGAACAATTTTTCATAGAGGAAGCGAATATCGTCGAGAGACAATTCTTTGCAGTTGTTGACCAAGAGTCGGGTCTGCTGGCTTCCGGCCTTGACCAGAAAATCGAGGTCTTCTTTTTAACACCGAATTCTTCCAATTTAGTCGGAATCTGAACTTTTTCTACGACATCTTTGATTTCGGAAATGATATAGTCCGCTTTAGCATCTGCCGTTTCAGCGTATTTTTCCGGATAGACAGCGTCACAAAGGGCTGCCAAGCGATCCGTGCAGGCATCCTTATTGAATTCCATAACATGGGCAAAGAGGATGGCATTGGAAACACCGTGCGCAATATGATATTTACCTCCTAAGGGATAAGACAAGGCGTGAACAGCCGTCGTCCCCGAGCCGGTAATGGCAACGCCGCCATAAAAGGCACCAATAAGCATTTCCGTTTTAGCGTCCATATCAGCCCCATCTACAAAGGCTTCCCGGATGTTATGGAAAATTTTCTTCGCCCCTTCAACGGCATAGGTATCGCTCAAAATCGTCGCTTTCTTAGATGTGAAGCATTCTACAACATGGGCTAAGGCGTCGACACCGGTAGCTGCCAAAACCTTCGGCGGCAGATGACGAATCATTTCAGCATCTAAAATGACATAGTCGGGAATCATGCAGTTATTGACAATCCCCTGTTTCGACTGTTCTTCCGGAATGGCGACAATCGAATTACAAGTTGCCTCAGAACCGGTACCGCACGTCGTCGGAATCATCAGCGATTTGATGTATTTCTTGGCAATCGTCGGGTCCTTAAGCAAATCGCGGACACCGTATTCGGCACCGATAACGATGCTGGCCAACTTCGCCGCATCCATGACGCTGCCGCCGCCGACACCGATGACCAAATCGATATTGGCTTGGCTTACTTCGGCAATGACGCGTTCAACATCCTGATAAGACGGTTCTGTCGCCAAATCATCAATGACCGTCAACTTCAAAGAAGAGCAAATTTCTTCGACTCGTTTCGTAAGACCTGCGCCGCGAACGCCTTTATCCGTAAAGAGAAGGACGGACTGCGCCGTTTCTCGCTGTAATACTTCACTGATTTTTTCAACACTGCCGGGACCTGCATAAACGACGCCCGGAATCGTTAATTGACATTGTTTCATGTTTATTACCTCCCACTTCTATCTTTAATTAAAACGGAAAATACAAATTCTTAAAGCGAATATTCCCATTGATAACGGTAACCTGCGGCATAATCATTTTTTTACCGTCAAACTCTTCTTCCATTCTATTTTTCAGATGAAATGGACGATTCTCTACACTAAATATCGTTACATTGCCCTTCGCCCCCGATTTTAATGTACCAATTCCCCAAGGTAATTTATGAATTTTAGCTGGGTTAAAAGTGCATGCAGTGATAACATCTATTAATGGCAGTCCCAAATTTAACCACTTCGATAAAACAACGGGGAGTCCCCATAACATATTATTAAACAAACCATTTTTGGTAATGTCTGTCGAAATAATATCAGGATAAAAACCTTGTTCTATTGCCGGATAAATGACCCTATAACAATGGTTAATTCTTGCATCGGCTGAATCAAAATATACACCGCGCTTTCTTGCACTAAAAACTGCTTTATTAACTTTTCCATCTTCATCAAGAATACTATTTTGTTTCCCCTGATAAATATGGCAAACAATATCTCCCGGTCTCAATTTATTTACAATATTTTCTATCGGGCTTGCTGCGTTAGTAACATGCACGGTAATTGAACATTGTAATTTTTCAGCTAATTCAATTGTCTTATCCAAAACACTTGTACCAAATGGTTCTACAACTTCTGCACCATATCTTAATTTCAACCCTCTGGCATGAATGGGGTCTCCTTTAAAAATACGTCGAATACCGTCTTCATCAAAATATCTAGGATCAACATTTTCAGGATAGCTTTCAGTAATTTGCCCCGATGTAGAAACGTTCACAGAGTAGAAAAGATTCAAATAACAATCATCCACAACGTTTCGTTTGAAAATAGGCCAATTGCCGACACCTGAGCTTCCTCCATCAATAGCACTGGTAATCCCCATTGGAATCAAGTTTAAATCGGCATCAAAGCCCGGCTCTGTTCCGTCTTTAAACACATGTACATGTGAATCAACCCATCCAGGGCTAACATAATAACCTTCCGCATCAATTTCGTCCTTGATAGTATAGACCTCGCCCGGATTATAATCTACAATCTGTCCATCACGTATTGCAATGGTTCTCTTGGAAATCTTTTTATCATCCGGATCAATAACATTACCATTTTTAATTAAAACATCTATTTTTTCACTCATAAATCATACCCCTTTCTATTAATAAAACATCCTCCCCAGCCCCTTCAAAACAGAAGTTGCTGGAGAGGCATTTTATCGAAGAGTTTCTTAGACTTCACAAAAGCGGATTATGCTTCAACACCAATTTTCTTTTTAAAGTTGATTAACAAAGAGAACAAACCAATACCAATACCAAAGCATGCAAACAACACGAGTGCCAAGAAATAAGAGCCGGTGGAACCAACAATTGCCCCAATAATTAAAGGAATAATGGCTCCGCCAATATTACCTACACAGTTCATGCAACCACCAACAGTACCAATATTTTCACGCTGTGCTAATGCAGCCGGAACTGTCCAGTACAAGCACCCAGACCATTTTTGGAAGAATAATGCAACAGTAATGCAGCCAATAGCCATGTAAAGCGAGTCAGACTGACTGAGCAACAACATAGCACCGCCTGTCATAACCCCGATTAATAATAAGTTGCAATGCATAATCTTATTATAGTGTTCTTTCCCAAATTTTCTTTTCAAAGTATCCGTAATCGTACCACCTAATAAGCCACCAAGTACACTAACACCATAGATGATAAATAAAGCTCCGCCCAATCCTTTAATATCTAAATGGTGTACGGTTGCTAAATACATTGGCCCCCAAGTCATCAAGCCATAGGCAATGGCATTACCGCAAGTGAACCCAAAGCACATTCCCCAAAAATCTTTGTGCATAAAATATGTCGTTAAACGCACTTTAACCTTTGTAGCAACACTGTCGGCCTGATTAGCTTTCCATTCTTCTTCCAGTGCATTTTTAATATAATCACGTTCAGCTTGATTAACCCGCTTATTTGTATCCGGTGTCGACATTAACCGTCGACCGCAAATAATAACAATAACAGCAGTTAACGCCCCAATGGCAATCAAAGCCGCTCTCCATCCGTCTAACCAAAGGACAAACAATGCAACTAACGGCGCCCCAAAAGCATTCCCCAAAGAAGAGCCAACATCAACCAACGCACTTCCTCTAGAACGTTCCGTAACAGGAAGCCATATAGATTGCAGCTTAGCGCCTGCCGGATAAATAGGGGCTTCAGAAATACCTAACAATACTCGAATGAACATAAAGAGTTTACTACTACTTAAAATCCCTGTAATGGCTTGAAATATCCCCCAGCATAAACCGCCAATCAGCAAAATCTTGCCTGGCTTAAATCTGTCACAAAGCCATCCACAAGGAATTTGCATCAGTGCATATCCCCAAAAAAATGCACTTAAAATAGCGCCAACAACTTCTGGTGAAAAGTTCAATTCTTCTTGAATCTGAGGCATGCATACGGAAATAACGGCACGGTCAATGTAGTTAATCGTACAAATAATAGCTAACATAAAAAATATATTCCAGCGTGCGTTAGTTTTTTTCATCATTTCTTCCATTTATAAGTCACACCTTCCTTATCATTAAATATAGAATTAACTATTGTCTTTGAATTGGTGTGGCCAGATCAACGTGCTATACTATTGGTATAGCATGAATTTTTGCATAACCCGAGGACTCCCATTCTCAAACAAATGCAATATTTTCATGCTTTTTGCTATATATGCAGCAGTATAGATCAGCCTTTTACTTGTTCCATCGCTTATGGTCATACGCTTTTGGATTACATACTTTATCCCACTTTTGACCGTTTATAACAGCTACCGTTCCTTCTGCAGCCAACGTCGCAACGCCGGAAGCCGCTTCTCTCGTCTGTCCTGCCATATGAGGGGTAACAACGATATTATCATGATGGAAAATAGGATCCTCCGGGTCGATCGGTTCGTGTACGACAACATCCGTTCCGGCACTATGAATTCGGTTTTCATCTAACGCTTTATTCAGCGCAACTTCGTCAACGATACCACCACGGGCACAGTTTATCAAAATGCCATCTTTTTTCATCATCTGCAATTCCGCTTCACCAATCATATTTCGTGTTTGCGGCGTCAGCGGTGTATGGATAGAAACGACATCGGATTCTTTTAAGATATCATGCATATCTTCACGATACCCATACCCCTGCGCTTCGACAGCTTCACGTTTAATGAACGGATCATAAACTAATACATTCATACCAATTCCCGACGCCATACTGGCAAAAATACTTCCGATATGGCCGTAACCCAACAAACCAAGAGTTTTACCGCCTAACTCATAGGCTTTATAGGAGCTGCGAATGCCAAAATTACCGTTACGCATTTCTTTGTCACTGCGAATCATATCTTTGGCACAAGCAAACATCATTGCCATCGCATGTTCTGCAACAGAACGACTATTGGCCCCTGGGGCAATGACGACGGGAATTCCGAGTTCCGTTGCTGCTTCGACATCGACATCATCGACACCGACACCAGGACGTCCAATAACTTTCAATTTCGGGCACTGCTCCATCGTTTCCCGATCAATAGATCCGATTCGAATGATGACACCATCAGCATCTTTCAATTCCGGAAGCATGTCTTTCGGGTCGCCGCTATTTGTAATAACGACCTCTACGCCGGCCTTTTCAAGGACAGCCATACCATCGTCGTGCAGACGATGTGAAATTACAACTTTAGCCATGAATTACATCTCCTTACGTCAATTATTCATACAGTTTAAAAACATCTTCCAAGGCTTTTTTAATAACCGGATCCGTGCAGTTCGACGGTTGACGAGCCGGACCTACGTGATAACCGCGCATGTTCACAGCAAGTTTTACGACAGAGTTCGGATTACCCATCTGCATGACGTTTCGGAAAGCGCGAATTTTCTTCTGCGATTCGTTAGCTTTTTCGATGTTGCCTTCTTTCCAGTAGTTATAGATGCTGACCATCAGTTCAGGGAAGACATTGGAGCAGCCGGAAATGGCGCCCGTGCCGCCTGCCATGAGTGCCCAAAGAATCAGGGAATCACTGCCGGCCAGTACATTGAGACGAGGATCGGTATTTTCAATATATTTCAGCATATTATCGAAGTTGCCGCTCGAATCTTTAATACCGATGATATTTTCATATTTTGCTAAGGTTTTAACCGTCTTCCAGTCAATGGCATTCCCCGTTCTTGCCGGAATGTTATACAACAGAATCGGCAGGTCAACGGCTTCTGCGACAGCACTGAAATGTTCGATCAAGTCCGCCTGAGAAGCTTTTACAAAGTACGGCGTAATGATGACAGGCAATCGATACCGCCCATCTGTTGAACTGCCTTCGACATTTCGAATCGTTTCTTTTGTCGTAACGCAGCCTGTACCGGCGTAAACGGGGACCCGACCTTGTACGGCTTCAACCGCAGCTTCAATGATTTCCAATTTTTCTTTAAAAGAAAACTGCATAACCTGATCATAATCAAAATCCACAATTTGGTAACCCGTTTCTATCCTTCCAAAAGTCATCCCTTCCGTAAACCTGGAGTAGGCCCAGCTGTCCTGTTGACAGCCAAACATGGCTGTCGCGGTATTGATCTGCTTTAAGTAACCGATAAACAGTTCCCCTGTCATACCCTCCTCTCTCCTATGATAAATCTCCCCTGTTTTTTCATCTTCTATATATTGACTGAACGCACGGTAAGCCTGCTCCATTTTTTCCCGGTGTGTTCTTTGCCGATTGACGGGACGTTGGTGATAGTAAACAAACGAGCCGGCCGCTACCGCGCAATCAACCTGGTACCATTCTCCTGTAGATTCCTTCTGCGCCTCCATTCCCTTTGAAAAAAACGGTAGAATCAAATGGGTGAAAATATTCCCCATCCTTTTCTTTCATCCCTTGTTCAGCGGTCGTTCCCGCATTAAAGCCAATCTGCGCACGCGCGCCTGGACAAAACATCCAGTTTACAGTTTTATTAAAACCAGCTTTCCATAAAATCTCTTTTTGATAACCTCCTAAAGGCTGCTGCTTCTCGGGATCATAATAGATCCATGGCGGCAGCGTGATCTGGTCATTTTCTCCATACAGCCTCTGTGAAATTTCCTTATCCTCCATAGAAACCACTTCGCCTTCGTAAGAAGGCAGAAGATTGATAATCTGTCCCGCAGAAAAGTATCCCAAGGCGATCACACCTATGGTAATCCCTATCAAAAAGGCAACTTGAACCGCCCTTCTTTTTTGTTCAAAATCTCCCTCCTCAAACGTCACTGTTACCAAGGTCCCTTTCCCTACCGTGCTTTGAATGGATAACACCGCCCCGTGCAATTGGGCGATCTCCACACATAAAGGCAGGCCCAGTCCTGCCCCTCCCGCTTTTCTGGAACGGGATTTGTCCAGCATATAAAATGGCTTTGACAATCTGG
>ENA-OQAB01000361-OQAB01000361.1-human-gut-metagenome-genome-assembly--contig:-NODE-361-length-25713-cov-4.615688_pt1 | contig 25713 bp, 28 predicted proteins | sample MGYA00242490_ERZ504517 | MGnify/ENA primary metagenome ERZ504517 (study PRJEB26092, sample SAMD00036298) | human gut metagenome | host: Homo sapiens | study: EMG produced TPA metagenomics assembly of...
GCGTCTTCGGCGAATTCATCCCGCAAGCTGGGAATGGAGGAGGGGGAGAACGTTATCTATATGGCTGTGACGAAGGATTACAGCGGATTTATGCTTTTCCTTTTTTGAAAACGGTAAGGTTGCCAAGGTGGAGCTTTCCGCCTATGAAACAAAGACGAACCGCAAAAAGCTTGTGAAGGCCTATTCCAATAAATCCCTGCTGGCAGCCGCCCGGTTCGCTGCGGAGGATTGCGAGCTTGTGCTTCAATCGAGCGCTGGGAGACTATTATTGTTGCATACAGGCGCTATTGCCCCCAAATCGACCAAGGATACCATCGGTGTGGCCGTGATGACGCTCAAGCGCGGCCAGAAGCTCCTGCATGTGCGGGATTACCGCGAAGGGGAGTTTGCAAAGCCCCACCGCTACCGCACGAAAAATTTGCCCGCCGCGGGCGCGCTTCTGAGCGCCGAGGATGAGGGCGAGCAGCTTGCATTAAAATAGGCGCCAAACATAGAAAGAAGGCATTCCTATGGTCATTGATGTACATGCACATATCTTTCCAGAAAAAATTGCGCGCAAGGCAACGGATAATATCGGCCGTTTTTACGGCTGTTCCATGGCGGCGGACGGCACGGTGGAAAACCTTCTGCGCTGGGGCGACCAATATGGGGTGGATCGTTTTGTGGTGCACTCTGTGGCGACCACGGCGAAGCAGGTGGATTCCATCAACGCTTTTCTCGCGGAGCAGGTGCAGTCTAATCCGAGCCGCCTGATCGGCTTTGCCGCTCTGCACCCAGAGAGTAACCGGATTCCTCAGCAGGTGGAAGAGGCGCTTCAGATGGGGCTTACCGGCGTGAAGCTTCATCCGGATTTTCAGGAATTCCACATCGACGACGAAAAAGCTTTCCCGATCTATGAGGCGATTGAGGGGCGCATGCCCCTGCTCGTACACACGGGCGACAGCCGCACGGAGTATTCCAAGCCCTGGCGGCTTGCAAAAATCCTAGACCGGTTCCCAAAGCTCAATGTGATCGCGGCACATTTCGGCGGATATTCTGAGTGGGAAAACGGCGCGTTGAGTCTTGCGCTGAAGAATGTGTATGTGGATACCTCCAGCAGCCAGTTCGCGCTCACACCGCATCAGGTGCGGGAGCTGATCGATATTTTCGGCGCAGATCATGTGCTGTTTGGGACGGATTACCCAATGTGGAATCCGGGCGAGGAGCTAAAGAAGCTCGCGCTTGTGCCGATGACGCAGGAGGAGCGAGAAATGATCCTGCATGGGAATATGGAACGGCTGCTGGCAAGCTATTAGGTGAAAACCATAGAGCGTAATCATAAAAGTAAAAGCCCGCAGGCCTCTATCTGAAAAGGCCTACGGGCTTGTTATTTTTTAAAGCAGTTAATCCACCATCATCTGCTGAATTTTTTCCTTCACCGCTTGGCATACCGCCTCCGGTAAAAGATCCTCTTTGAAGGATTTATCCCTTGCTGAAAATTCAACGATTCCCTTTTTGCAGGTCTTGGGGCTCACCACAAGCCGCAGCGGCACACCCAAAAGATCCGCATCTGAGAACATGACCCCTGCGCTCACCGAGCGGTCGTCGAAGATCACTTCTATGCCTGCCTTGGTCAGCTCGTCATAGAGCTTTTCCGCTGTTTCTTTTACCTGCGCGTCAACAGCTTTCAGCGCACAAAGCTGCACCTGCCAGGGTGCGATCGCCATCGGCCAGATCGGGCCGTAATCGTCGTGCCGCACTTCGCACACAGCGGCTGCAAGCCTCCCTACGCCGATACCATAGCAGCCCATGATCGGGTATTGCAGCTTACCCTCCCGGTCGAGATACTGCATCTCCATGGAACGGGTGTATTTATCGCCAAGCTGGAAGATATTTCCCACCTCAATACCGCGGCTGATGCGCAGATGCGGCTTGCCGCAGGCCGGGCAGACACCGCCCTCTACGGCTTTTGCCACGTCGAAGAATTCCGGCTTCTGTTTGAGGTCGCGCTCCAATGAAACGCCGGTGAGATGGTAGCCATCCTCATTTGCACCGCATACCGTGCACCGGATACCCTCCATGGAGCGGTCAAAGACCGCCTGTATCTTATCGTTCAGGCCCACCGCACCGATGGAGCCAGGTACGAGTCCGCTTTCCTGCGTGATCTGCGCGGCCGGGTGAATCTCCGTTTTTAGGAGATTGCGTAGCTTGGTTTCATTCACTTCCAAATCGCCCCGAATAAACACGACCACATAGCCATCGTCCTCATTTTTTTGGTACACCACAGCCTTGCAGGTCTGCTCCGGCTCCAAGTGAAGGAAAGCGCACAGGTCTTCAATGGTTTTCACACCGGGGGTGGAGACCTTTTTCAGTTGAGCCTGCTCTGTTACCGGATTCTTGACAATGCACTGTGCGGCTTCCATATTGGAGCGGTAGCCGCAGCTGTCGCACAGGACGATGGAATCCTCGCCGATCTCGGTCAGCAGCATAAATTCGTGGGCGATGCTTCCGCCCATCATACCGGAATCGGATTTGACCGCCACCACCTCCGGTACGCCCGCGCGGGCAAAAATGCGGTGGTAGGCTTCATAGCATTTTTCGTAGTACTCCTCCAAATCTTCCTGTGAGGTGTGAAAGGAGTAGGCGTCCTTCATTGTAAATTCCCGCACCCGAATCAGCCCGCCGCGGCAGCGCGGTTCATCGCGGAATTTCGTTTGGATCTGATAGATCATAAAGGGATAATCCGCATGGGATTTTGCTGCGCCACGCGCGAGCTGCACAGCCGCCTCCTCATGTGTCATGCCAAGCACAACATCGCTCCCGCTGCGATCCTGGAAACGGGCCATTTCGCTGCCGATGCTCTCATAACGGCCGGATTCCCGCCATAGGGAAGCTGGCATGACAACGGGGAACAGCACCTCCTGCCCACCGATCGCATCCATCTCCTCTCGGATAATCTGCTCGATCTTGCGGGTGATCCGGCGCGCGGGCGGATAAAGCGAATAGATGCCGTTGCACAGCTGGCGCATATAGCCGCCGCGCATCATCAAGGCGTGGCTTGCAATCTGGCAGTCGGAGGGCGTTTCCTTAAAACGCTCCCCCAGAAGGTGGCTCATTTTCATCGTTTTGGCTCCTTTATCTTCTTTTAAGGCTCAATTGTTTTTCAGTACCTCGGGGTATCATCAGGCCAACAAAGCATCCCTCTGCGAAAAAAGGCATTGACGCTTCGCGGCAAGAGGTGTTTTTCGCAGATCGTCATTTATCAATGATTCCTATAACTTTGCAATCCGTATAAAATTATTATAGCATGAATTTCAATGTCCCTTCAAGGATCAAAGCCGCTTGGCAACGAAAAAAATGGGTTTTTGTTGAAGGATACCTGCAAGTTTGATACAATACAAGGCAGGGGAGAGGCATGGTGCGAAACACCTCAATCCTTTTTATCTGAATATGGAGAGGATGACTCATATTATGGAAGAACAGAAAAATCTAATTTGGAAAGATCGTAAACGACGTGCTGGGTATGCCGCTCACCTTCACCAAATATTCGTTATCAGAGGATCGCATTTTTTTGCAGACTGGATTTTTAAACCTGGAAGAAGAGGAGATTTTGCTCTATCGCGTGCGGGATTTGAGCGTCAAGCGCTCCTTGGGGCAGCGGATTTTTGGCGTAGGCAGCGTGCTGGTGCATTCTTCGGATAAAAGCATGCCGCATCTGGTAATTAAAAACGTGAAACGCCCAGGGGAGGTAAAGGAGAGGATCCATCAGCAGGTGGAAAAAATGAAGGTAGAGCGCAGAATGCGCTTGGGCGAGCTGATGCATGATGACGATTGCGATGACATGGACTTAGGCCAGGAGGAGTTTTAAAAAGCACGTAGAAAAAGCGCCGCCCGAAGTAGCCGGGCGGCCTTCTATAGATGACTTTTAGGATTTCAGGCCTGATTCCGCACAGGCTGGAGCGGTAGTTGGCGCCTGCTCCTCATCCTTTTTAGGCGGCTCTATATAAACGGTTTTTCTATGTACATCCAGCCGGTCGTAATACTGCTTGAACCGGACGGTATGGCGCAAAAGCCGCTCACAATGCGGGCAAAAGAATTTGGCGCGGAAGGCACGGCAGGTAAAAACCCATTCGCTTTTCTGCTGAGCTTCTCGCCCGCATTGATCGCAAAAGCAGCGCAGCTGCTCAGGATCTACCTTTGGGCTGTGGATATCGCTGATGACATATGCTTTGAAACGGAGCCGCTCATAAAACTCGTCGCCGCATGGCAAGGTGAACTGCTCAACCAGCGCGGGTGAAAAAACGCGGCGCAGGCATTCCGCCGATAAAATGCTGTCATCCAGCGCTCGGTGGAGCGAAAGCCCATCTTCCCCGATGCCCAACATTGCCGCTGCGGCGCTTAGGCCCGTCTGCTGCGCGGTGGAGAGCTGAAGCGCGGCTTGAACAATTTTTTGCAGATCGGCATAGTAAGTCAAAAAGGGAAGCGTTTCCAAGCCGTTTAACAACTTAAAGTTTTCAATTAAAACACGAATATCCGTATCGCCCCATGTCAATACCGTAACCGGGCCGTTTCCTACCCATTTTCGGAACTGCGCCATCGTTTGGGTAAAGGGCTCGCCGCTCTGTAAATCCTCATTGGTCAAATGTGTCAGCTCCCGGACGTGCCCGCGCAGCCGCTTGCCAATTTGGGATTTAATCAGATGGGAAAACGCGTCGATTTCACAAGCTGCTCGTCCAAACGGACGGCGCCGATTTCGATGACTTCGTTCATGAATCCGCCGCGTTTGATACTGTATACGTTATTCCATTCGAGATCCATAACGATGTATTGCATCATCCAAGTGACCTTTCTTGTTTGATCTATCATTTATACGCAACCGAGCAAAGGGTTATTCTGGCCGCTGCCGGTTTTTTACGGTGATCTGAAGGCCTTCCATCACATGGAGCGCCTCTTCATGAAGCGCATGGTCAGCGCCCGCCGTGCAGGCCGCATCCACGATAATCTCCGCTTCCGGCAGGGCAGCCTTCGCCAGCACGGCATTGGAAATCACGCAAATGTAGGAGACAAGGCCTACAAACTCAATCTGATCAAAATTTGCATAACGTAGGTGCTCTGCGAGCGCAAGGGAACCAAAGCCCGGCTTTTCAATCGTGGGGTCCTCCGCCCGGCGTAAGGCGGCCACACGCCCATAAAGCTGCCATCCGGCAGAGTGCTTCGCGCAATGGGGAATGGGGAGCTTCCTTCCCTCCTGCGTTTTTAAATAGTTGTCGTCGTGCGTATCCAGTGTAAAAATTACGGTTTGATTTTTGGCATGATACGCCTCAATTTTGGCGCAGATGGCATCCTCAAGCGCTGCCGCCTGTGAAAACCCAAGGCTGCCGTCAACAAAATCCTTTTGATAATCTACTACTACCAAAGCCTGCCGCATTTTCATTTCCCCCTGCCGTATCGGCGCAATAATGGCCGCCTGCGTTTGATCCTTATGTAAACACACGTGGATTTCTCTAGCTTGCGGGCGAACAGAGTTTGCCTCTACGCCGTCATAAAATAGCCGGTAGCCGCCCGCTCTCGTAGGCGCTGCGTAGCTCTTTGTTTCGTGTGAATACATCTGGTTTTGCTTTGTTACTCGCTGCGCTTCGTGATAAAAAATAACGTTTTCATAATAGCATAAGCGGGCAGGGCGGTCAAGCGTGACAGGATGCAGCGCCGCGATTTACAATCATTTCCGTATACAGAGGAGGCATTGCTTTGAAAACGAAAAAGGAAGGAGGAAACAGTATGATGTGGGTGCTCTTTGCACTTTTATCCGCGTTTTTTGCAGCGGTTACATCTATTTTAGCGAAAATAGGAATCGAAGGGATTAATTCTAATTTAGCTACTGCCATCCGGACGGTCGTCGTGCTGATTATGGCGTGGGGGATTGTGTTTGTAACCGGTACCCAGAGCCAAATTTCCGATATCAGCAGGAAAAGCTGGATTTTTCTCATTCTATCCGGTTTGGCAACCGGGCTTTCCTGGCTGTTTTATTATAAGGCTCTTCAAATGGGAGAGGCCTCTAAGGTAGTGCCGATCGATAAATTCAGTGTAGTCATCAGCATGGTGCTGGCTTTTCTCATTCTAGGGGAGAAGATCACGCCGCAGACGGTCATCGGTGGCATTTTGATAACGGCGGGCACTTTTGTGATGATCCTATAGCGTGCGGTAAACGAGGCTGCTGTAAAATGCTTATCTGTTCAGACAACCCTTTTCGGGACATTGTGGTTTTGGGCTTGGATGCGCCTGAAACCACTTTTTTTATGAATCGCGGCGGATAACAAAGTAAGGGCGCCAACAGCCACCGTAAGCTCGTTTCCGATGCAAAGACCGCCCCCCGCCGACAGAGCGGTTTCAATGTCCGTTCTGTTCCAGTTCACAACAATTTGAAAAGTTACAGATTTCTTACGAATGCATTACGTTTTAAAACAGAGGTTGACGATACACTTTTTTTATGCTATTCTCATAACTGTAATATGTGTGATATCACAGTTAGCGCTTTTACAATTGCAAAGGAGGGTTTTGATTGATTGATATTGTAAACGTAACCAAACGGTTCGGCAAATTTACCGCTTTAAGCGGGATGAACCTTTCCGTGGGGTGCTCTTCCATCTATGGCCTTGTGGGTTACAATGGCGCGGGAAAAACGACGCTATTGAAAACCGTTTCCGGCGTATATAAGCCAGAAGAGGGTGAGGTGCGCATCGGCGGCGAAAACATTTTTGACAATGCAAAATGAAGCAGCGCTTGTTTTATGTGCCGGATGATCTCTATTTTCAGCCCTATGCGAGCATGGAAAAGATGGCGCGCTTCTATAAAGGCTACTACCCCAAATTCAGTGATAAAACGTTTCAAAACTTGACCAAGGTATTCGGCTTGGATTCCAGCAAACGCATCAATGGTTTTTCCAAGGGGATGCAGAGGCAGGCAGAATTTGTGCTGGGTATGTCGGCCCATCCGGATGTTTTGCTGCTGGATGAATCCTTTGATGGGCTCGATCCCGCCAAGCGGAGCCTGAGCAAACAATTGTTGGTGGAATATATGGCGGAAAAAGAAGTGTCCATCATTGTTTCTTCCCATAATCTGCATGAAATAGAAGGCCTTTGTGACCATGTAGGATTAATCAATGGTCAAAAGCTCGCCTTGGATTGCTCGATTCAAGAGATCAGCCAAAACCGCTGCAAATTCCGCTTGGCCTTTAACCGGGAGATGACGCAGCAGGATTTTGCCGGTTTGGAAATCAAGCGGTTTAAAAAGGATGGCAGCATGATCCTTTTAACCACAGCAGGGGAGCGGGCGCCAATTGAAGAAAAGCTTCGGCAGATGAAGCCTCTTGTGCTTGAAAGCATGCCGCTTTCACTGGAAGAAATATTTCTGGATGAAATGGAGGGAACCGACTATGACTTCACCGAAATCTTCAATTAATCCACGCCTGTATACGTTCCGAACGGCGCTGACGTCCAATTTTCTAATGCCGTTGCTGAATATGGCCGCGCTGGCGTTTTGCATCCCTGTTATGAACTTGATCAGGATCCTGTCGATCAACAATGCCGCCGCCTCTCCCCGCCAGGGGGAAACAGTAGTCTCTTTGAAAGAAACCTATCGGTATCTGCTGATGGGAGATGCCGAATTTGCTCCCTTGGCTATTTTGGCTGTGGTTGGCTGTTCGGTTTTGCTGGGTGTGATGATGTTTCGCTTTATTGCCAGCAAAAAAACAGTCAATGTATTTTATAGCCTCGGCATCACGCGGAAATCCCTTTTTGTATCCAAATATCTGGCAGGCGTCCTGATGCTGGTTGTGTCTGTCGCTTTACCATTGCTGTTCAATCTCATTCTCAACTTTTCCTATCTGGGCTCTTCCTGGCAGCTTTGGAGCGCAACGGCCTATTATTTCTGGAGCTTTTCGATCTTGGCCTGTTTTTCTTTTACGGTGACGGCAGCGGTGTTCAGTTGCGTGGGCACTGTGGCAGAGGGCTGCTTTTTCCCATTTGTGATTCTCGGCTCGCCGATGATTATCCTTTATTGCCTGCAATATTTGATGGAAACGCTTTTTGGGAATCCCTATGGGGAATACTTTATGGGCTATGGCACCACAGACCTTCCTACTACTTTTAAGGCGTTCAATCCCATTTTGTTTCTCTATGATGGCGTCAACAACCTATCCGCATTAGATGCGAGCGGGAAGCTGATACCAAGCTCATACGGAGAGGGTGCACCTTGGGTGAAGCCGAATTTCCTACCGCTGGTTTTCTGGACCATCGCGGTTGTCGCTGTTATGTTTCTGGGTATGTATCTGTTTCGGAAGCGTAAGGCGGAAATCTGCGGCTTCCTCGGCGCAAATTCTGTTTTAAACTTTTTCATTACATTCCTGCTCGGCTTCCTCGGCTTTGGGCTTGTCATTCATGTTACGCAGGCAAAGCTCCCCATGGCGCTTGCCATCGTAGTCGGCTTACTGGTGTTTACAGTGATCTACTGCATTGTGGATTTTGCCTTGATCCGAAATGGGAAAGAATTTTTACGCGGGTTGAAAAAGCTGCCGATTCATCTCGGCATCACGCTGATCATCGGCATCGTGTTTGCGACGGGCCTGTTTGGCTTCAGCACGCGCATCCCGGAACTTTCAGAGATTCGAAGCGCTTCTATCACAGTGCCCGCCGAATCGATTATTGGCACAGGCTGCATAGGTTCGTCTTACGGCTCGGAGTATAATTGGGGCTCTTTGGGCAACATGCTGGAGGGGATTGAGGCGGAGGAGGATCTTCGCTTGGTCCGTCAGGTGCATGAGCGGATTATTCAAACCGGCGATCAGAAAATCACCGCCAATCAGGAGGGGATTGCTCGTGAGGATCAATTTGTTGAGAGCACCATTCAGGTGGTATATCAGCTCAAAAACGGAAAGCAGCTCATGCGGCACTATTACCATGTGCCGGTTCAGGCGATCAATCAATTGCTTCATATAGAGGATACGGAAGCTGGCCGCGAGCAGATTCAAAAATTATTGACAGCTCCCTTAACGTCGCGGTATGATAATTGGGTACAGGAATCTATTCAGAAAACGGGCGCTATCGTCCTGTGGAGCCCCGATCTGGAGAAGGAGACGGAGCTTAGCCTGTCTGAGCCGCAGCGGAGGATGCTTCTGCAATGCGTTGCCGATGATTTGACCGCTCAGAAGGCAGACCAGCGTTATTTCCCCACGCAGCAGCTGCTTGGCCTCATTCATATTCAGGATAGTGAACGAAACATGGGCTATGGCGGAAGCGGCGGGATGCGAATGCCCTCCGTTAGCACAATGGAGGGGTATACGGTGTATCTGACCAAGGAGATGCAAAAAACCATTCAGTTCCTGCAATCCAACGGCTTTTATAATGCGATCGGCCGGCCCGCCGAAGTGGAAAGCGTGAAAATTGTGCGCGCGCGCGAAGAAGAGAATCACGCTCCGGAGCATCTGCGTTATGACTCCTTTTTCTTTATTGGTTCTTGGCAGTCATCCAAATACATGGCGGAGGAAGTGCAAAAGTATGAATCACAGGGCGGCGTCTATGAGTCGGCCTTCAAAAACGCTGTAGAGATTGCCGATGCCAAGCAGGCGCAGGAAATTGCCGACCGTTCTCATATCGCCTATTTCTACGGGGTGGATGGGTACTTTGTTCAGGTGAAGCTGGCGGGCGACAAGGGTTACACCTGCATGTTCCTGCCCGAATCCGCTGCGCCGCAGTATGTAAAAGACGCCGTCAAATAAAGCTTTTTCATATGCTTCCAAGAGGGAAAGCGGTTTAGAACCCTTGGCTGCGTAAGCCCTGCCCATAGCCGTTGCTGTGGGCGGGGCATTGCCTTTCAGTTTTACGATTAGGATATGGAGGAGGGAACCGCCTTGATCGACATCGACCTACGAAGCCGCACGCCGATCTATGAGCAGATTAAGGAGCAGATCATGCGCCTGATCCAGCTCGGTGTGTTTCGCCCAAATGAACAGCTGCCGTCTATCCGTGCGCTGTCACGCGAGCTGAACCTGAATATTAATACGGTAAAGCATGCGTTTATGGATTTGGAGGCGGACGGCGTGATTTATTCCATGCCGGGCAAAGGCAGCTATGTAAACGAAAATGCGTTTGCCAATACGCGAATCAAGGAAAAGGCGCTGGAGGAAATACGCACTGCGGTTTCTTCTGGGCAGTCCAAAGGCGTTTTGCAGGCGGAAATCATTGAGTTGGTAAAAGAGATTTACGCAAAGGGGGAGATCCAATGATTGATGTGATCGACGTGACGAAAAGGTTTGGTCGTTTTACCGCCTTGAGCGGCCTTTCGCTAAGCGTCCATAAAGCGTCAATCTATGGGCTTGTAGGGTTTAACGGAGCAGGCAAAACCACTCTTTTAAAAACGATTGCGGGCATCTACCGGCCGGAGGAAGGCGTTGTGCGGGTGAATGCCGAGAATATTTTTGACAATGCCAAAATGAAGCAGCGTCTTTTTTATATGCCGGACGAGCTCTATTTTCAGGCTTACGCTACGCTGAAGAAAATGGCTCGTTTTTATGAGAGCTACTATCCTTGCTTTAGTTGGAACACCTTTCGGGAACTATGCGATCTTTTTCGCCTGAATCCAAATGAAAAAATCAATGGCTTTTCAAAGGGGATGCGCCGGCAGGCGGAGCTGGTGCTCTGCCTTTCCACACGTCCGGAATTTTTGTTGCTGGATGAATCTTTCGATGGGCTGGATCCAGCAAAGCGGATTCTCGCCAAAAAGCTGCTGCTTGAATATGTGGCGGAGCGCGGCGCCTCTGTGATTATTTCTTCCCATAATCTTCACGAGCTAGAGGATCTCTGCGATCATGTCGGCCTTCTGGATGGTCAAAAGCTTTTGCTTGACTGCTCGGTAGATGATATCAGCGCCAGCCGCTGCAAATTCCGGGTAGCGTTTAACCGTGAAATGGATCGCGGTGATTTTTCAGATTTTTCTCTCAAGCGATTCACAAAAGATGGCCGCTTGATTACCTTTACTGTGCAGGGAGATATCCGCGAGCAGGAGGAGCGGCTTCGTGCAATGAACCCCATCTTATTGGAAAGCTTTCCACTCTCATTGGAAGAGATTTTCATGGATGAGATGGAGGGAGAAGAGCAGGATTACGCTGATATATTCAAATAAAAGCTGTATGAAACCAGAAGGGAGAGCAGTTATGGAGAGGAAGAGACGCGTTTTATCGCCAAGTGCCGGTTTGATTCGGCGGTCTTTGATATCCGGCCTGCCTGCGGTGCTGCCATATTTGTTATCGATGCTGATCCTGTTCACAGGGATAACATTTCAGTTCGTGCTTACGTATGATAGTAAGTTTGCGCCATATTTACAGCAAAATTCTTCGCCCACTTTGCGGTCGATATACCGCTATGTTCTTTTTGAATCGGATGGTCTGCTGCCCCTGCAAATTTGTGTGCTTTTGGCGCCGGTTGTCCTGGGAATTTGTCTCTTCCGTTTTATGGCGAGCAAGCGTACTGTCAATGTATATTACAGCTTGGGGTTCTCCAGACAGTCGCTGTTTTGGTGCCGTTATATGGCAGGCGAGCTTTTTGCTGCTGCTTTCCTCTTTGATCCCGGTCGCTGCAAATGTTTTTTTGAATCTGGCCTATTTTGGATCAAGCAGGGGGCTGTGGATTGCTGCCGGTTCCGTATTGGCGGCTTTGGTGATCCTATCTTCCCTGAGCTTTTGCCGTGACGGCGCTGGTGTTCAGCTGCGTAGGCACCATTGGTGAGGGCGCCCTATATTCTGTACTTCTGCTTTTATCGCCTACCATTCTGCTCGCTGGGGCAGAGGGGCTGATGAACTGCGTTTGGGGTAATCCGTATGGCGCTACTTTTGAAACGATGGAATATAATAGCGTTCTATTTACAATGATATCCAGTTATCAGCAGGTTCAGCCTCTTTTCCTGTTGAAAGCAAGCGTCGGTCAGGCTTTTGAGCAGTGCATAGACGCGCAATGGGGAGCGCCTCACGTTTTTCCGCTTTTACTTTGGGCTTTGGTTGCCATTGGCGCCGCTGCCCTTGGTTCCTTTCTGTTCCGGCGCAGGAAGGCTGAAATCTGTGGCTTCTTGGGCAAAAGCAAGGTGCTTAACGTATGCGTGGTTGGTTTGATCGGCTTCTTCTGCTACGGGGCCGTTTTGAAGGTGGCTTCCCCCTTGCCGGCCTATGTCACAGTGCTGCTAGGCGTATTGGCCTATGCGGCCGTTTATTGCTTTTTTTACTTAGCACTGACGCGTGATGCAAAGCGCTTTTGCAAAAGGCTGCGTTTTCTACCGCTCCACTTGGGGGCGGTAGTATTACTGGGTGTTTTTGCTGTGACGGGGTTTGGCGGATTCAGCAGCTATGTTCCGGAGGTTTCCCAAGTGCAGAGCGCAGCGGTTGTGATGCCCAATCAGAGCATTCAAATAACGGGCTATAACGGATCAGGCGGAAATGATGAGTACCGCTCTTTGCTGCAAGGCGATCTCATACCAGGTTTTACCTCCCCGAACGATCTCGCCCTGATTACAAAGCTGCATCAGAATCTGGCTACATCAGGCAAACAGCCTCTGCGGGAAACGGGGCCGCATAAGGAGCAGGTCGTTCATACGGTGATCCAATTTGTTTATACCCTCAAAGATGGCCGTCAGGTAAGGCGTCATTATGACAGAATCGCATTTTCCCAGTTGATGCAGTTCTTGCAGTTGGAGGATAGCGACCGTTACCATGCGATGGTTCGGGAGGTGCTGACCGGCGCGCCGGACCCGGAGGCGTTCGACCGGCTCAATAGCTGGAAAAGTGAACTGCAAGCTTCCGATTTGATACGAATTAGCGGTAAATGGATGGCAAAGGAGCAGGCGCTGCATTTGAATAAAAAGCAGCGTATGGAATTGCTGCAATGCATCAGCGATGATTTTTGTGCACAGACCGCGCAGGAGAGATATCATCCCTCTTCACCGGAGCTGGGTACGGTTGCGTTTGCGCGGTCAGATTCAAGAACCGATTTCCCCAAACAGCCGGTTAGGCAGGTTTCGGGTTCCTATGGTTCCTTCCGTATTGCCATCACCAAAGATATGACAAATACGCTTCATTTTCTGCGGCAGCAGGGCGTGGCAGACCTGTTGGAGGAAATTCCGGAGATTCGCAAGCTATCGGTGATCCAGGCCAATGGTATGATTCCGCAAAATTTAGGGTCGAGTGGAACGTTTCCGTATGTTTCTATCCGATACGCTGCCCAGGAATTTCATGGCCGGTGGGTGAAAAACCTTTTGTCCGGCTATGAATCCTTCTACAGTAACGGCCCGGCGATTTCGGCATTCCGGCATTCCCGCGTCATACTGGATCAGAAGGAAATCGAAGAGATCATGGCACATGCCTATCTGCATTATTTTTTGGATACGGAAGGTTATTATATACTCATAGAATTTGAAGATCAAATGGGAAATGCGGTTTTGTTTCTTCCAGAAAAAGAGGCGCCGCAGTGGCTTTCCCAACGCGTCAATCAATCCTCCTGTGTGCAACCATAGTTTGCATGCAAGAGCAAAAAGGCATATAATTAGGAAACAAAGGAATGCGGAATGTAATGAAAGGAGCCGGTTGAATCATGAGCCTGAAAAAGGGAAATAGCGCTGCTGCTGCCGGAGCAGTTGCAACGCTCGCCATTCTGTCGATCGCAGTGTTGGTGATGGTGCGAAAATACGGCAGATAATTTGAATCAGACATGCACAATAAAAATTTGGATGCATAAACTGTTCTGGCATGCAATCGCAGCCAGGGCAGTTTTTCTTTTTGCCTATGGGAGGCCGTGTGTGCTGCTCCAATACAAAACAGCCTTATCTTTGCGTATAGGGAGAAATTGATGATCTGCTGAATCGGCAAGTGTTTGAAACTTTTTGTTTTGTGATGTACTTCGCTCAGCATGAAAAGTATCTAAAAATTTCAAAAATAAGCTCGCAAGGATATGGGTTTTTAAAATGCATATTATATTTACAATCACTATATGAAATGGTATTATAAACTGCGTTACAAATAAAGGCATCGCAGAAAGGAACTGCATTCGCCAGATTTTAATCTTTGTGGAGATACATATGGATTCACCATGCGATTGTCCTAGCCTAAGGGCGAACACAGTTCACTCCTACGTTGTTGCTTCGCTACGCTTATCTTAAAAAATAAAACTTTTTGAAAGCACCCCCAAAAAACAATTTGATATTACGAATGAATATTCACGTAGGCCGAAGCAGAAATCGCCGGTCAGCTTGAAAAGGCATAAAGGAGTGTTTGATGATGCAAGATACAATGGTGCTGGAATTCCCGATGGATCACAACCTGGTGGCTTCCCATGAAAAAAAGGCAGATCGTGAAAACGACCGGATAATGCATTTTGGTATGCAGAGAAAGATTGTTTCCCATATGACTTCCGAATCCTGGAAAACTATTCCGCACGTAACCTATATGTATGAACCGGACGTGACGGATTTTATGCAGGAATACCGCGCACTCAGCCACGATGCAAGCCGGAGGCATAAGATTACAGTGAATACAATCATGCTGAAAGCCATTGCAGAGGGCCTGAAGGCCGCTCCGGCCCTTAATGCCCATATTGATTACCGCGAAAGGACTGTTCGTGGTAGCGTAACGGTTTTGGATCATATCGATATTTCCGTTCCGTGGTGCCTGCCAAATGGCGAGATGATGACAGTCAATTTGCGGGATGTCGGTTCGAAATCGCTCGATGAGCTTGCGGCCTATATTGAGGAGATTGGCCGCAAAATGAAAAAAACGGATTTCAATGAGGCAATGTATGAGGTAGCTTTCGCCGAAACGATGGGCCATCTCAAGCGGCTGCACCTCGTGCGCGTGCTGCGCCGCCTGTTCGGCTCCAAGGTGGGGAAGCACCGGGTGAAAACGCTTTCCGGGAAGGCAAAAAAAGCCTACCGCAAAATACCGGCGAGCGACCGCCTGACAAAAGCGGATTTGGAGCAGGGGAGCGTTACGGTATCCAATATCGGAAGCATTTACAGGGAGCAGCACGGTGCAACCGCATTGTTGGAGATTGTCCCACCGCAGATTTTTGCGGTGGCAGTCGGAGCTTTGCAGGAAAAACCTGGCGTTTATACCGATCAAAACGGTGTGAAGCAGATTGGAATTCGTCAGGTGATGCCCTTGTGCTTGGCGTTTGACCATCGTGCCGTTGATTTTGAAGCGTTGGTGCCCTTTATGCGATCTATGGATCGCTTGTTTGCCCATCCATCGATCATTCACCAGTGGTAAGAAAGAGGCTGTTGCAAAATGCTTTACATGTTGCAACAGCCTCTTTTTAATATGTTGACATACTGTTGTCATTTTTGCAGGGTATGATAAAAACAACAGAAGTTGTATAGAAAGGGGCAGAAACATATGATCGAGCTTCCAGAAAGCCATGTTATTGCAGGCCAAATGAGAGAAGCACTCTCTGGAAAACGGATTCTTAAGGTGGAGGCGGATCATTCACCCCATAAGTTTACATTTTATCAGGGCGACCCTGCTACTTACCCGCTGCTGTTGGAGGGGCTAGAGGTCAGCGGGGCGCGCCCTGTCGGCGGCATGGTGGAACTCTTGCTGGGAGATATGCGGATGACATTTGGCGACGGCGTCAATTTCCGGCTGCTTCCGGCCATGGCGAAACTGCCCATGAAGTATCAATTACGGATCGAATTTTCAGACCACACCTCGCTGGTCTGCTCGGTGCAGATGTATGGCGCGATGCTTGCGTTTCGGAAGGGAGAGCAGGAGAATCCCTACTACCAAATTGCCCGGCAAAAGCCGACCCCCTACGCGGAGGCGTTTAACTGCGCTTATTTTGGCAGCCTGCTTTCAGAGCTGAAACCATCCGCGAGCGTGAAAGCCTTTTTGGCAACGGAGCAGCGTATTCCAGGCCTTGGAAACGGCGTGTTGCAGGATATCCTATTTCAGGCGCGAATTCATCCGAAATCGAAAGTATTCCTGTTGTGTGATGCGGAGCTGGACAGGCTTTACCACAGCGTGAAAGAAACGCTTTGCGCCATGCGGGCAGGCGGCGGGAGGGATACGGAACGGGATCTATACGGTCATAGCGGGCAGTATCGGGTCATTCTTTCCAAAAACACGCTTGCTATGCCCTGCTCGGCCTGCGGCGGGCCGCTGAAACGGCAAGCGTATCTGGGCGGGAATATTTATTTTTGTCCCGTCTGCCAGCCCTGTGCACAATAAGGTCAAATTTTCCTTACGAAACGTTCATATTGATTTCGCATATTCTTATTTTCTGCGTCACACACTTGCAATATTTGCATTCTATACTAAAGCCAAGATAAACGAAAGGGGATGATAGAATGTAAAAGCTCCAGCTGGTCAACTGCTTTTTTCCCACACATATCAAACAGATAGGTAAGCTTTTTTGTTTCTCTTTTTCATGCATTTCCTCTCTTTTCACACACTGTCCCCGCTGCCGGAACAGAACCCTCCGGCAGGGGAGGACAGACAACCTACAATCCCCTCGCAAGAGGGTTCCTATATAGATTGCTTCTTCATTTTTTCTCCTTTCTTCCCCCTCATTTTCAGAAAAATCGCCGGTTGACCGCCGGCGATTTTTCTGTGTCTATCCATAAAAAGGAGCGTCGTTCTCCATCGGTTGCATTTTGTATCTCATTGTCGTATAATAAAAATTATTCAGTCAAAAGGGGGATATTGATATGAAAAGCTGGTTTTTGCGATTGATAGCAGTTTTTATGGCTTTCGTTCTTTGTGTGGCTATCTCTGCCTGCGGGAAAGACGATGCAGGGGAGGAAAAACTCTTTGGCGCCTGGCCAAACCGCATCGGGAGAAGTAGATAGCTTTTCCACTGGCAATTCCACACCCTTAGAGCCTGTTTTGCCGCCGGATGAGGAATCCGATGTGCAGCCTGTTGGCGGAGGCGGGGACACGCCTGATACCTTGCCAAATGTGTCTGCTACGCAGGGGAAACCAGGCAGCACTGCATCCAACAAGGCAACACAGCAAAACAATAAGACGACAGTCGCGAAGGAACCAGAATCCCGTACGGTGAAGGTCACCATCCCAGAGGGGTATAATATTATCCAAATTGCAAAAAAGCTGGAGGCGAACGGCGTATGCAGCGCAACGGATTTTATCAATACGGCGCAGACCTATGACTTTTCTTATTATCCGCTGGTAGGGAGCATGCCCAAAAAGCAATACCGCGCCTTTAAGCTGGAAGGATATCTGTTCCCGGATACTTATGAGTTTTATAAGAATATGAAGCCGCAGGATGCGGTGGGGAAATTCCTGCGTGGCAGTAAATCGGTATTGGCAAATTATCCATCTAGCGCAAAGAATTTGAAAAATATGGATGAAATTTTAACGCTCGCTTCTATCATTGAAAAAGAAGCGAAAACGAATACGGATAAAAAGCGCGTTTCCGCTGTGCTTCATAACCGCCTTGCACAGGGCATGAAGCTTCAGGTAGATGCAACGCCCGTATATCTCCGTTCTTATATCCGCGATAATGTGGGAAAATATAAAAATCTGAACAGCAGCTATACTGCCTATTGCAATGCATACAATACCTATAACAGCGCATGTAAGGGGCTTCCCGCCGGGCCTATCTGTAATCCTGGCCGCTCCTCTATTAATGCGGCTATTAACCCTTCCACAGAGGCGGAGTATAAAGATATGCTCTATTTTTGCTCGAAAGGTAGCACGATCTATTACGCCAAGACGCAGGCCGAACATGATGCCAACCTCGAAAAGTATGGAATTGTAATTCCAGGCGTTTGATACAGGCTGCCCAAAGCTCGCCGCAGCGAAGCAAGCTGTGGCGGGCTTTTAGGTTATTATTTGACACGAGGGCTTACATTTTTGAACCAAAATCCTCCCTTCAAACATAGAATAAGCCTGAAAAGGCCTATCAAACAGAAAGGGGTGGTTCCTATCCATATGATGGTACAGGGTCAAAGCATGTCCGAAATCCTGCGCACATGCCCATATGCGCGGGCCGCGGTCCACGGCGGTACATATGCACCGTGCCTTCGTGGTTTCGTCAGCTTTTATCCTTGGGCGCGCGGAACACTGGTGAAAGCGGAGGTGGTGAATCTGCCGGCGGAGGATACCGGCCCGTTTTTTGGCCTCCATATCCATGAGCAGGGCTGCTGTGAGAAGGACTTCACCTGTGCAGGCGGCCATTTTAACCCGACGAACCAGCCGCATCCATTCCATGCGGGAGATCTGCCTGTTCTTTTATCCAACCACGGTTATGCTTATATGACGGTCTATACAGATCGATTTCGCCCGTGCGATGTGATTGGCCGTTCGGTAATCATCCATCAAATGCCGGATGATTACCGCTCCCAACCTGCGGGAGACAGCGGCGAGCGCATCGGCTGCGGAATCATTTTAAAATGCTGAATGACCGGCAATGATAACGCCCGCTGCAAATGATTCGTTTCATTTGCGGCGGGCGTTGTTTCCTGCTTGCTTGGGCTTTTACGGTCAAGCGCCATATTGCTGATAATAGGCGTCGATTGCGGCCTTTAGACGATCGTCAATATAGATCTTCCCTTGATATGGCCGGTTATAAAGATGCTCAATCACATCGGCCATGGTTACAATCGCACGCGCTTGAAATCCATATTTCTCTTTAATCTCCGCGAGTGCGCTCACCTTGCCGCCCAAGCCTTTTTCCATGCGGTTAAGGGAAACCATCAGGCCTTTGACCTCTACCTTTGCCTGCTCCATCAGGATTGGGAATGTTTCTTCAATCGATTTGCCGGAGGTGGTAACGTCCTCAATGATGACAACTCGGTCGCCATCCTTGAGCTTGCTGCCCAAGAGAATGCCTACATCGCCGTGATCCTTCACTTCCTTGCGGTTGGAGCAGTAACGGATCTCCTTGCCGTAAAGCGCGCTGTAGGCGATGGTCGTGGCCACGCTCAGGGGAATGCCCTTGTAGGCCGGGCCGAACAGCACATCGAAATCGTCCCCAAAATTTTCGTGAATTGCTTTCGCGTAGTATTCGCCTAGCCTGCGCAGCTGAGCACCCGTCACATAGGCGCCCGCGTTCATGAAGAAAGGGGATTTGCGGCCGCTTTTTAGCGTGAATTCGCCGAATTTTAGCACGCCGCTGTCTACCATGAATTCAATAAATTCCTGTTTGTAAGGTTCCATGAGAAGGCCTCCTTTGATGATTTATGATAACGCTTGAAACGCGCTCCATCCAATCAGGTCAATTTGCGGGTGACGGTTTGATAGCCCATAATTTTACAACCCTTCATGCGGTCTATCACAAGCTTTACATGCTCGCGCGGCACGCTGACCAGCGTGCAGTTATCTAGGATTTCTATCCTGCCGAAGCTCTTGCCCGGCAGGCCGCTTTCGCCTGCAACAGCGCCGAGAATATGGCTGGCGCTGACGTGGTGCTTCCGCCCGAGGTTGATGCTGATCTTCTCCATATTTGCATCATCCCGGCGGGGGGAGGAGGAACGGCGTGCCGCGTTGGGGCGCATATTGCCGCCGCGCTCTCGGCGGCGCGGGTCTCGCTCCATTCGGTTGCGCCTGCTCTCGGCAGCAAACAGCTCGTCATCCGCACGGCTCGGCCTGCGGCCCCGCTGCTCTTTTTTCAGGAGCATTTTAATCAGAGCGGCTGAAATATCAAGGGATGCATAATCCTCCAGCAAAGCGTCGGTATAAGGCGTGTATTCCTCCAGGCCGCCTTCCTCCAACACAACGCGTACACGATCGAGGAATTTACGCTCGTTTGTTTCATTCACCTCGCTGCTGGAGGGAACAGCCTTGAGCGTGATTTTCGATTTGGTAAAGCGCTCAATATCGCGCAGCTCATAAATCTGCCTGCGGCCTGTCACAAAGGTAAAGGCACGGCCCTCTTTGCCGATGCGGCCCGTCCGGCCGATCCGGTGGACGTAATACTCCACATCCTGCGGAATATCATAGTTAAATACCGCCGCGATATCCTCCACGTCAATACCGCGCGCCGCCACATCCGTTGCCACCAGGATGTCGATGGAGCCTCTGCGGAAGCCGTTCATAATTTGTGTGCGCTCGCCCTGCTTCATATCGCCGTGTAGGCCGCGCGCTTGATATCCGCGCGCATGAAGCTCTTCCACAAGCTCGTCCACCTGCTTTTTCGTGTTGCAAAATACGATAGAGCGGCTGGGGTTGTAAACATCCAGCAGGCGGCTGAGCACCTCTGTTTTTTTGCCGACGGGCACTTCATAGTAGGTTTGCTCGATGTTGGGCACCGTCAGCTGTTCCCGCGTGATTCTAATGAGCTCCGGGTCGGTTTGATATTGCTTTGTGATCCGCATGATCTCAGGCGACATCGTGGCGGAAAAGAGGATGGTCTGCCGCTCCTGCGGCACATCCTTCAGGATCGTTTCAATATCCTCCCGGAAGCCCATGCTGAGCATTTCGTCCGCCTCGTCGAGGATGATCATGTGCAGGGTGTCAAGCTTTAGCGTGCCGCGCCGCATATGGTCCATCACGCGCCCCGGCGTGCCCACCACGATCTGCGCGCCGCCGCGCAGGGCGGTGAACTGCCTCTCGATCGGTTGGCCGCCGTAGATCGGCACCACCTTTAAAAATGGCTTGTATTTTGCAAATTTTCGGATTTCGTCGCACGCCTGCACAGCGAGCTCGCGCGTTGGGCAAAGGATCAGCACTTGGGTTTTACGCCCGCCGGCCGGGTTGATTTTTTCAATAGCCGGGATGCTGAACGCAGCTGTTTTTCCTGTGCCCGTTTGCGAATGACCAATGACATCCCTGCCGGAAAGAATCATTGGAATACTTGCCGCCTGGATACTAGTGGGCTCTTCGAAGCCCATCTCCTCCACGGCCCGTTGCATTTCATTGGATAGCTCCATGTCAGAGAATTGGATTTTTTGCATTGTTTTTTCCTCGTTTTCTGAAAAATAACCGAGCCCGATTTTACATCCAACGCGTTTCAAGCGATACCCCGCGTGGATGGCCGGGCCCGGTGTGATTTATAGCAACCACAGCGGATTCATTGCGAAAATGACTACACTATAGTTTCTGTCAAATAGATCCTGACGATGCAGGGGATTCTTCTTTAACGGCAGGCGGCGTTTCTTCCAAAGGCTTAGGCGGTATGTTCTGCTCTGCCATAGATTTTTGGCAAAGCCGTTTTGATGCTTCAACCAACCCTAGGAACAGCATAAAATATTGCAGTTCTTTCGGCGTTTGGAGCGAAAACTCAAATACGGAAAATACGAGAAATCCCGCCAGGGAGGCAAGGTAGGCAACGCCCATCCTCCGCCATTTCCGACCGCTTCGCAGTAGGTAAAACAAATCGTAAACCAGCAGGCTCAGCACGGCGACAAAAAACAAAATGCTGATAAGGCCGCCCTCAACGAGCAATTCGAAATACAGGCTGTGGGCATGCGGCTGATTGATTCCAAAGCGATTTTGCAGCAAATTGGTCACATTTTCTGTGCCTGCGCCTACGCCGAACAGGGGGTTTTCCGTGAAAACCTTTAAACATCCGCCCCAAATAGCCAACCTAGTAACGGTAGAAACATCAAGCTGCAAAATGGCAAACAAACGCTGATATACGCTTTGCGGCAGAATGAGGAGGATGCCGGCGAATAAGGCGGCAATGCCCACTGCCTGCTTTTTCCCCAAAAACATCAGCACAACCAGCATGACGATCACGGCTAAATATGCGCCGCGCGAATAGGTGGCAGCAATCCCGCCAAAAATTAGAAGAACGCAAACGCCTGCCGTGATTCGCTGCCATTTCTCCTTGAGCTCAAATAGGCTGTAGATTGAAACCGGTAAAATAATAATCAGATAGGCTGCCAGGATCAACGGATTATCAAATGTGGCGCTCGCCCGTGTGGAAACGAAATCGGTTACGATAGAAAAGGGCAAGAATTTAAAGATAAAGTGATCGACGTCTTTCCAGAATGGAATCGGAAACGGAATCTTAAGCTTGATGCACAGCATCTGAAGCAGAGCGACAACGCTCACCGCCGCCGCGCCTATCGTTAGGAAAAACATCGCTTGGCGTAGCCGCTCCCGCCGGTCAATCAGGTTGGAGAGAAAGATATCTCCAAGGAACATCCCCATCCATAACAGTGGAACGAGGATTGAAAAAATTTTGGTGTCTGACCAAAGAAAAGAAATCATCATATAGCACATATAGACGAGAAACACCTTGCCCACTGTGCCGATGCGGGCTTTTTGCTTTGTTTGGCTGAAATATCGCTTAAACACCAAAAAGGTGGACAGAGTGAAAACCGGGGCGATATATTCAGGCAAAAAAGCCGCGCAAAGAAGGGTAATCAGAGCCATTCGCCAGGGAATCCGATCGCTTGGCAGGCAGGAGGCCCTGCTGGTTTGCTTGTTCACACCCATTCTCCTTATAAACAGCCAAACCTTTTAATTGGGCCTGGCCACACGCTTTATCATTATTGTACGGTCATTGCAATGATTAAAATCAGCTTATTTTACAATACATTGAAATAAAAAACAATACATGCGCCTGAATTGTGACGAAATTGTTATACAGGGCTGCTTTTTTCCGGATGGAACTGTGGATTTTTCGAAGAATTAGCCCCTGTCAAAGGCATATGAAACGCTTTTTCAGATAGATTATGACGTAATTGTAAACTTTAAAATTAAGCCTTGATTTTTCCAGTGGAAGTGGCTAAAATATGTCTTAGCACTCAAGAAGTTTGAGTGCTAACCAAATGAGTAAATTTTATTTATAGGAGGAGTCTATATGACAATCAAACCGCTTTCAGACCGCGTCGTTGTGAAACTCGTCGAGGTAGAAGAGACTACGAAGAGCGGCCTCATCCTCGCAGCGTCCGCTCAGGAGAAACCGCAGATCGCGGAGGTTATTGCGGTCGGCCCCGGTGGGCTTGTGGATGGCAAGGAAGTTGAAATGTACGTAAAGCCGGGCGATAAGGTTATCACCAGCAAGTATTCCGGCACAGAGGTCAAGCTTGATAAAGAGGAATACACCATCGTCCGTCAGAGCGATATCCTTGCAATTGTCGAATAAGAATTCCGTATTTACTCATCAATATTGTTGGAGGTAATCGATTATGTCTAAACAGATCATCTACGGCGAAGAGGCTCGCAAGGCCCTGCAGGCCGGTATTGATAAGCTGAGCGATACCGTAAAAATCACCCTTGGCCCGAAAGGCCGCAACGTCGTCCTGGATAAGAAATACGGCGCGCCACTCATCACCAACGACGGCGTGACGATTGCAAAGGAAATCGAGCTGGAAGATCCCTTTGAGAATATGGGCGCACAGCTTGTCAAGGAAGTCGCCACCAAGACAAACGACGTTGCGGGCGACGGCACCACCACTGCTACGCTGCTCGCACAGGCGTTTGTTCGCGAGGGCATGAAGAATGTTGCAGCCGGCGCCAATCCGATGGTGGTCAAGAAGGGCATCCAGAAGGCGGTTAACGCTGCTGTGGACGCAGTAAAGGCCAATTCCAAGCAGGTTGCAAATTCCGATGATATCGCTCGTGTGGCTACGGTTTCTTCCGGCGACGAGACGATCGGCAAGCTGATCGCTGAAGCGATGGAGAAAGTTTCTGCGGATGGCGTGATTACCGTTGAAGAGTCCAAGACCGCTGAGACAGACTGCGACGTGGTGGAAGGCATGCAGTTCGACCGCGGCTATGTTTCCCCTTATATGTGCACAGATACCGATAAGATGGAAGCAGTTATCGATGACGCTTACCTGCTGATTACGGATAAGAAGATTTCCAACATCCAGGAGATTCTGCCGCTGCTGGAGCAGGTGCTGCAATCCGGCAAGAAGCTGGTGATTATCGCTGAAGATATCGAAGGCGAAGCGCTTGCAACCCTTCTGGTCAATAAGATGCGCGGCACCTTCACTTGTGTTGCCGTCAAGGCGCCCGGCTTTGGCGACAGGCGCAAGGAAATGCTGCAAGATATTGCGATCTTGACGGGCGGCGAAGTCATCACTGCTGATCTCGGCCTCGAGCTTAAGGATACGCAGATGACGCAGCTCGGCCGTGCGCGTCAGGTCAAGGTTTCCAAGGAGAACACCATCATCGTGGATGGCGCGGGCGATGCAGATGCGATTAAGAGCCGCATCCACCAGATCAAGGTTCAGATCGAAGAGACCACGTCCGATTTTGACCGTGAGAAGCTACAAGAGCGCCTTGCAAAGCTCTCCGGTGGCGTTGCGGTCATCCATGTTGGCGCCGCTACTGAAACCGAGATGAAGGAGAAGAAGCTCCGCATCGAGGATGCGCTTGCTGCGACCAAGGCTGCTGTGGAAGAAGGCGTTGTAGCCGGCGGCGGTGTTGCGCTGATCAACGCGATCCCCACAGTTGAGAAGCTTCTTGCGACGGATGACGCCGATGAGAAAACCGGCGTGAAGATTGTGCTGAAAACGCTGGAAGAGCCGGTGCGCCAGATTGCTGCAAACGCCGGCCTGGAGGGCTCTGTGATCGTCGATCAGATTAAGAAATCCGATAAGACGGGCTATGGCTTCAACTTTGCGACCGAGCAGTATGTCGATATGTTCGAAGCCGGTATCCTTGATCCGACGAAGGTAACCCGTTCTGCGATCCAGAACGCTTCTTCCGTTGCGGCGATGGTTCTCACCACGGAATCCCTTGTCACCGATAAGCCTGATCCGGCTGCGGACGCTGCTGCAAATGCGGCAATGGCGGCACAGGGCGGCGGAATGTATTAATCCGTAACCTTTACGTGTGATAAGCAATTGTTCCGGGCGCCATTTCTTCTGCATAAAGCAGAAGAAATGGCGCTGTTGTTCTTTTTCCGTTTTTGCTATAGGATAGGAGGAAATAAGGGAGGCAGAATAAACCATGGAAATGGATTTTCCAACCTTGGCGGGCCCACGGATTTCTCTACGCAGGGTAGAGGCGGACAGCCCTGCGGATGTGGAGGCGATGCACCGCTGTTATCAGTGCCCTGAGGTACACAGGTATACGCAGGGGAGAGCCTTTCGGCTGGAGGAATGGCCGGAAATCATCCGGGGCTGGGAAATGGAGCGGCAAAAAGGCGGGTTTATCCGATGGGGGATTGCCCTAACAGGTGACGGCGCGTTGATCGGAGGCATCTATCTTTATCGAAATGACGGCAAGGTTTTTCTCGGATATCTGCTGCATCCTGCTTACTGGGGCAACGGCTATGCCTTTGAGGCGGTCAACCTTGTCAAGCGCTATGCTTTTACGGAATGGAATATAAAGGCATTGCACGCCTCTGTAGATAGGCGCAATTTTGCCTCGATCCGATTGTTGAAAAGATCTGATTTTTGTTGCCTGGAGAGTCAACCTGATGAAGAAATCTATGTATGCAACCATTTTTATGAACAGGCTTAAAAACAGGATCTGTACTCTTGCATAAAAAAATCTCTATGTTATAATAAAAATTGTCGTGAAAACCAATGCAGAGAGGAGAGATTTTGATGCAGAATCAGAATCACCAAGCGGACGCGCCTTTTGGATGCGCAGGGAAACGTTGCGGAGCCGGGTTATTGTGTGCATAATCTGTATGACTATGTGCGCAGCGATATTAAGGCAAATCCACTGAGGATTAAGGAGTGGGATTTTTATCAGATCACGGACGAGCGCTATACGATGCAGATGACCATCGGCACCTTTCCTATGGGAGGCATGAGCGGCGTGACGCTCTTTGACCGGCA
>ENA-OQAB01000363-OQAB01000363.1-human-gut-metagenome-genome-assembly--contig:-NODE-363-length-25672-cov-4.182971_pt1 | contig 25672 bp, 25 predicted proteins | sample MGYA00242490_ERZ504517 | MGnify/ENA primary metagenome ERZ504517 (study PRJEB26092, sample SAMD00036298) | human gut metagenome | host: Homo sapiens | study: EMG produced TPA metagenomics assembly of...
GCTTCTCTTTATAGACGAGATTCACACTATTATCGGAGCCGGAGGAGCAGAAGGGGCCATCGACGCCTCCAACATTTTAAAGCCGTCCCTGGCCAGAGGAGAGCTTCAGCTGATAGGAGCCACTACGGTGGAGGAGTACAGGAAGTACATTGAGAAGGACGCTGCCCTGGAACGACGCTTCCAGCCTGTGATGGTGGAGGAGCCGTCGGAGAAGGAGTCTGTAGAGATTTTAAAAGGCCTGCGGAGCTGCTACGAGGAACACCACAAAGTAGAGATTACCGATGAGGCCCTGGAGGCGGCGGTCAAGCTGTCCGCCCGGTATATCAACGATCGCTTCCTTCCGGATAAAGCGATTGATCTGATTGACGAGGCGTCCTCCAAGATCCGTCTGACCGTTTACACGGAGCCAGAGGAGATTAAGCTTCTGGAGGAGGAGATTAAGACTCTGGAGGAGGAAAAAGAGGAGGCTATCCGGGAGGAAGCCTACGAAAAAAGCCGGAGATATCAAAAAACAGCAGGAAAAACGACAGAAAAAGATAGAGGAAATCCGCGCCGTAATGGCAGGAGGAGAAGCAGAAGAGGAAACTGTCTGTGGGGGAAAACGAGGTGGCGGACGTAGTTTCCCAGTGGACGAAGATTCCGGTGAAAAAGCTGTCAGAGGGAGAGTCTGAGAGGCTGCTGAAGCTGGAGGGAGTGCTCCACGAGAGAGTGGTGGGGCAGAACGAGGCAGTCTGCGCAGTAGCCAAGGCCATCCGGAGAGGCAGGGTAGGACTCAAGGATCCAAAGCGGCCTATCGGCTCCTTCCTGTTTTTAGGACCTACCGGAGTGGGCAAAACAGAGCTTTCCAAGGCTCTCTGCGGGGCCATGTTCGGCACGGAGAACGCCATGATCCGCGTGGATATGTCGGAATACATGGAAAAGCACAGCGTTTCCAGAATGATTGGTTCCCCGCCAGGATATGTGGGATACGATGAGGGAGGCCAGCTGAGCGAAAAAGTGAGAAGAAATCCTTACTCTGTCATTTTATTTGACGAGATTGAGAAGGCCCATCCAGACGTATTCAATATTCTTCTGCAGATCCTGGACGATGGCCATATTACCGACGCCCAGGGCAGGAAGATCGACTTTAAAAATACGATTCTCATTATGACTTCCAACGCGGGAGCGGAAAACATCATCTCCCCGAAGCGGCTGGGATTCGCCTCCGAAAATGATGAGAAGGCAAACTACAATTTCATGAAAGACAGGGTGATGGAGGAGGTAAAGCGTCTGTTCCGTCCGGAGTTTTTAAACAGAATTGACGATATCATTGTCTTCCATCCGCTGAACATGGAAAATATCAGGGAGATTGCAGGCATCATGACAGCTTCCATCGCGGGAAGAACGAAGGAGCAGATGAACATTGCCCTTACTGTGGACAGCAGTGCCAGAGATTATCTGGCTGAGAAAGGCTACGACGAGAAATACGGCGCAAGACCTCTCAGAAGAACCATCCAGACCATGATTGAAGACCGGCTGGCAGAGGAAATCCTTGCGGGAACCTTTAAGAGCGGAGATACGGTAGCCGTGAAAAAGGGAAAAGAAGGGCTGATTTTTTCTAAAAAAGTGAAGAGAGCCTCAGCCAGGAAGGCGGCTGGAAAGACTGAAAAAAGCTCTGGTTTTTTAACTGGAACTGTGATAGAATAATGACTACACATAAGAAATACCAGGAGGGCAAACATATGCCAGTAGTAAATGAATTAATCCGTATTGAGGATGACGGCACAATCAGTTTTGGCAATTATAAGCTGACAGAAAAGTCGAAGCTTGATAATTTCGAGTACAAAGGTGATCTCTACAAGGTAAAAACTCATGACGAGATTACGAAGCTCGAAAGAAACGGACTGTTCGTATATGAGTCAGTTCCGGGAACGGCTGTCAGCCACTTCGCTGTGGACGACACAACTGTGAAGTTCAGTGTGGAGGGAGCCAAGGATGCCCAGGTAACGCTTCAGCTGGAGGACGACTGCGAGTATGAGGTATTTGTGGACGGAGCGGCAGTTGGCGGTATGAAGACGAATTTAAGCGGCAAGCTGGTAGTCAGCGTGGAGCTGAACCAGGGCGAGGCAGCTCAGATTAAGGTTACAAAGCGTTAATGCCTGTAAAGCGGCAGTGAATAAAGAAGCAATAAGAAGAAATGCTGGCAGAGGTCCCTTCCGGGGCCTCTGCCTGTTTTCAAAGATTTTCAAAAAGAGTGCAGGCAGAAGGAGAACAAGGTGGCAAAAGCGAAAACAACTATATTTTTCTGCAGCGAATGCGGATACGAATCAGCGAAGTGGACGGGGCAGTGCCCGGCCTGCCGCGCCTGGAATACTATGGTGGAAGGGCTGGCAGAACCGGTTTCCAAGGCTAAGGCTCCCAGAGGCGGTCTCACCTGCGCAGAGCCAGCCGGAGGTCTGGCCGGCAGAAACAGGGCTTTTCAGGAGGTCACGCCGAAAAGCCTGTCAGAGATTGAGCTGGAAAACGAGGATCGGGCGGACACAGGGTTTGGGGAACTGAATCGTGTGCTGGGAGGCGGAGCAGTAAAAGGTTCCCTCGTCCTGGTGGGAGGAGACCCCGGAATCGGGAAATCCACGATTCTTCTGCAGGTCTGCAGAAATCTGGCAGAGAGGGGGCAGAAGGTTCTCTACATTTCCGGAGAGGAGTCCTTAAAGCAGATTAAACTGCGGGCCAGCCGGATTGGCCAGATGAAGGAGAGCCTTTGCTTCCTGTGCGAGACAAACCTGGAGGTGATCCAGGCGGTAGTGAAGCGGACGTCTCCCGATACAGTGGTCATCGACTCCATCCAGACCATGTTTATGGAGGATGTTTCCTCTGCTCCGGGAAGCGTAAGCCAGGTGAGAGAGTGTACGAACGCGCTTCTTCAGATTGCCAAGGGGCTTGGAATCACAATCTTTATTGTAGGTCATGTGACAAAAGAGGGAGTTGTGGCAGGCCCCAGAGTCCTGGAGCATATGGTAGATACGGTGCTGTATTTCGAGGGAGACCGCCACGCCTCCTACCGGATTCTCCGGGGAGTGAAGAACCGTTTCGGCTCTACCAACGAGATCGGCGTCTTTGAAATGCGGGAGGAGGGACTGGCAGAGGTCAAAAATCCCTCTGAATTTATGCTGGAAGGGCGCCCTGCCGGCGCTTCGGGCGCTGTGGCGGCCTGCTCCATTGAAGGCACCAGGCCCATGATGGTAGAGGTACAGGCCCTTGTGACCAGGACAAATTTTGGAATGCCCAGAAGAACGGCGGCCGGAGCTGATTACAACAGGGTGAATCTGCTGATGGCTGTGCTGGAAAAAAGGATGTCATTATGATCTGGGACAGATGGACGCCTATGTAAACATAGCGGGCGGCATGAAAATGAACGAGCCTGCCATGGATCTGGCTATCGTCATGGCCCTGATCTCCAGCTATAAGGACAGGCCCCTGGATGAGAAGACAGCTGTGTTCGGAGAGGTGGGACTGTCGGGTGAGGTCCGCTCCGTATCTATGGCAGAGCAGCGGGTGAACGAGGCGGTAAAGCTGGGCTTTGAGGCCTGCATTCTGCCTCAGATCTGTCTGAATAAGATGAAAAAGAGAACGGATATCCGTTTAATCGGCGTCAGCAGCGTCAAGGAGGCAGTGGCAGCCCTGTAATGGGACTGCCTGCTTCCAGTGAAGAGGGCCAGACCGGGCCGGCCTTCTGGGAAAAATGTATGAATTACATATACAATACAAAAAAAGTAAAAAAAGTGAAAAAAACGTTTGACAAGAAAATAGGTCTGTGCTATTATATAGAAGTCGACAGCGAGAGCCGCTGAAAACGACACAAACTGATAAAGGGGAATAGTTCAATGGCAGAGCAACGGTCTCCAAAACCGTTAATGGGGGTTCGAATCCCTCTTCCCCTGCTTCTTAATAAGATTTAGATGATGGCTGTGTTCCTTGAGAAGAAGAGGATTGCAGCTGTTTTTGTTTTCGTGAATCTTCCTGAAAGGGGCAGCAGAGGCAGGCGAAGCTGCTGAGTGTCTCAAAGAAGATACCAAAAAAGATACCAAAGCAGATATCAAAGCAGATGTCAAAAACTGCCGGATGCTCTGGAAGCCGTATTTCATAAAACGCTATGAAAAAACACCAAAGATTAATAAAATTAAAGCATAGATTTATGGACAATATCTAAAAATCAACAGACGTTCCTGAGTTCTGGAGGAAAAAGAAGAAATGTATCTAAAAAAATACATGAAATAAAAATCCATATATTGAAAAATAGACAAGAACAAAGCATTTTTCCTTTTTTGAGCAAAATTTGACAAGATTCATGGCTGTGTGGTATAAATGGGTGAAATGGAGTAATACTATAAATTGCACCAATCAAAAGGAGTTAATAATTATGAAGCAGAAGCGGATTATATTACCAACCGTTGAGGAGGCTAAGAAATTTGTGGCGGCAGCATCAAGATGTGACTTCGATATTGATGTATTTTATAATCGCATTGTCATTGATGCAAAATCTCTTTTAGGAGTGTTAAGCCTAGATTTAACGAGAGTTCTCACCGTTGAATACAATGGGGAGAATGAAGAGTTTGAAGCTTTTCTGGCTGAGAAGGCTGCTGCCGAGACAGCCGCTTAATGGTATGTACTTATTTAAAGGAAGGAAACTGCGAAGAGGCGGTTTCCTTTTTTTAGTTCATGGGAACGTCCTGTGAAAGGATATCCTATGAAAGGAAAGGAATTTCGCAGAGGCCGCGTGGGGGAGGAAAAAGATGGGGATGATACATGAGGCAGATGACAGCCGCCGCAGGGTGAAAATATCTGTGCGAAATCTGGTGGAATTTGTGCTGCGCTCCGGCGATATCGACAATCGGAGAACTGCAGGAGCTGAAAAGGAGGCCATGCAGGAGGGAACGAGAATTCACCGAAAGATTCAGAGGCAGCAGGGGCCTTCCTACCGGGCTGAGGTTTTTCTGAGACACCAGGTGGAGGAAGAGGGATTTCTTCTTATAATAGAAGGGAGAGCCGACGGCATTATAGAGGAACCCTCCGGCGTGACCATTGACGAGATTAAGGGCGTGTACCTGGATGTAAACGAAATGAAGGAGCCAAATCCTGTCCATTTGGCCCAGGCCATGTGCTATGCCTGGTTTTACGTATCGGAACACAACCTGCCTGAGGCGGCGGTTCAGATGACCTACTGCAGTCTGGAGACAGAAGAGATCCGAAGGTTCAAAACAGTAAAAACAGCCCAGGAACTGGAAGGCTGGTTTCAGGGACTTCTCCACGAATACATGAAATGGGCCAGATATCTGTACCATAACGCAGTCCGGCGGGACGAATCTCTGAGGGAGCTGCAGTTTCCCTTTGCCTACAGAAATGGCCAGAGAGATTTGGCGGTATCTGTGTACCGGACAGTCAGCAGGGGAAGGAAGCTGTTCATTCAGGCGCCCACAGGAATAGGGAAGACTCTTTCTGCCATGTTTCCAAGCCTGAAGGCGATAGGAGAGGGATATGGGGACAAGCTGTTTTATCTGACGGCTAAGACGATCACCCGCTCAGTGGCGGAGGAGACGCTGGAAATTTTGAGGAACAGAGGCCTGTATTTTCGTTCTGTCACTATCACGGCCAAGGAAAAGCTCTGCTTTCTGGAAAAGCCGGAGTGCAATCCGGACGCCTGTCCCCATGCAAAAGGGCATTTCGACCGGGTCAACGACGCAGTCTATACGGCTGTCCATCAGAAGTTCGGCATTACCAGGGAAACGATTTTATCTTATGCAGAACAGTTTCAGGTCTGTCCCTTTGAGCTGTGCCTTGATATCAGCAGCTTTGTGGACGGAATTATCTGCGATTACAATTATGTGTTTGATCCGGACGTACGGCTGAAACGGTATTTTTCAGAGAGCCAGAGAGGAGATTATATTTTTTTGATCGATGAAGCCCACAACCTGGCAGGGCGGGCCAGGGAAATGTACAGCGCTTCTATTATAAAGGAAGATTTTCTGGAGATAAAAAAGCTGATAAAGGAGACCTCACCCCGGCTGACACGTTATCTGAACCGGGTCAACCGGCTGCTTCTGGAGATGAAGCGGGAATGTGAGGGGATCGAAATACTCTCTGATGTGGGGCCTCTTGTGATGGCGCTGTCCAGTGCTTTTTCTGAATTAGAGAAATTCTTAGATCAATATCGCGAATTCAAAGACAGAGAGGCGGCGCTGGAGCTTTATTTTTCTGTCAGGAGTTTTTTGAGTATTTATGAAAGGACAGACGAGCACTACCGGATCTATTCCAGACTTTTGGAAAATGGAAATTTCTGTGTGAAGCTTCTCTGTGTGAACCCAATCCAGAATCTGGCAGAGTGCCTGAGCCAGGGGAGAGCGGCTGTCTTTTTTTCTGCCACCATGCTTCCTATCCGTTACTACAGAGAGCTTCTAAGCAATGAACCGGAGGATTACGCCGTTTATGTGAATTCGCCGTTTCCGGAGAAAAACAGGGCGATTCTTGTCTCCTCTGATCTCAGCAGCCGGTATACCAGAAGAAACAGACGGGAGTTTGAAAAGGCGGCGGATTATATTGAGGAGATTGCCTCGGCAAAGATGGGAAATTATATGGTGTTCTTCCCCTCTTACCAGTATATGGAAGCGGTAAGGGAGATTCTTCAGGAAAGAAATTCCAAGCTGTTTCTGCTCGTTCAGGAAAGCCGCATGACGGAAGCGGACAGAGAAGCGTTTCTGGCAGAGTTTTCCGTTAAACGAGAGGAAAGCCTGGCGGCTCTCTGCGTTATGGGAGGCATTTTTTCGGAGGGAATTGATTTGACAGGGGATCAGCTGATAGGCGTTCTGATTATCGGGACAGGGCTTCCTCAGGTGAATCCGGAGCAGGAAATTTTAAAACAGTATTTTGCGGAAAATGGGGAAGACGGTTTTGACTATGCCTACCGCTATCCAGGCATGAATAAGGTGCTGCAGGCGGCGGGGCGGGTGATCCGCACCATGGAAGACCGGGGAATCATCGCCCTGTTAGACGACCGTTTTCTGCAGCCGGAATATCAGGCGCTGTTCCCCAGGGAATGGAGAGAATATTTTATCGTTACAAGGCAGAATGTCGGGCAGGCCGTGGAGGCCTTCTGGGCTTCGTCAGAATCCGGCAAAGAAGAAAAGAGGCAGTGATTACAGCTGCCCCTTTTTTCGTTCTCCTTTGCCCCTAAAAGCTCCATAAACTGTCTGGCAGCCTGGGAGACGGGAATATTTTCATTGTGAACCACCACCAGCTGGCGTTCCGGCAGTTCTTCCTCCAGATTTAAGATAAACAGATCTTTCTCGGAGGAAGGAATGCAGAAGTCCGGGACAAAGGCAATGCCCAGACCGATTTTAGCCAGATCGATCAGAAGGTCATTGCTGCTCAGCTCGATTTCCGGAACCAGATCCAGCTGATGCTTCTGAAACATACTGTGGAGAAATTCGCTGGTCGTGCTCTTTTTATCTAACATCAGAATCGGATAGGTCTGAAGCTCCTCCAGACTCATCTTTCTGCCCTTTAATGGGAAAAACGCTTCATTTGCTGCGAACACGTCGTGGAAAGGACGCAGCATTTTGATATTCTGGGTGTTGGAGAGCGCGGAATTCGGATAATTGGTGATGATAAAATCGACCTGGCCGTTTTCCAGCAGCCTGGCGCATTCAATCGAGGTGCGGTTTGTCACCTTAATATGAATATTGGGGTAGAGGCTGTGAAAATGGCTTAAAAACGGCACGAGGAAATAGCGGCAGATGGTGTCGCTGGCGCCGATTCTCAGCTGGCCTCCGTTCAGCGTGTTGGCCTCCAGCAGCTGATTTTCTCCCTTTTTAATCAGGTTCATGGCAGGCTCGATGTGCTTTAAGAGAATTTCACCCTCCGGCGTCAGCTGCACCCGCTTTGTGCTTCTGATAAACAGAGTCTGGTTCAGCTTTTTTTCCAGCACCTTGATAGACTGGCTGACTGCTGACTGGGAGATGAAAAGCTGCTTCGAGGCCTCGGAAAAGCTCAGCGTGGAGGCCACATGGTAAAACACCTTGTATAATTCATAGTTTATATCCATCATTAGAACTCCTTATAAAAGATACTGCTTATTTTAGCACAGACGGAGGTATTTTGCAAATTTCTTTTCTTCCTATTATATCCGGGGCATGGTATAATAGGAACACTTGACGAGGTTTTTCACGAGTCTAGTGGGCATGGTATACTTTATTATAAAAACAGGAGGACATGACGATGGAACGCAGAACAAATGAGAATGAAGAGACGAGAGAATTTGACCATACAGATTTTTACCAGATGTACCAGGACGAGATGGACTGTATCGTGCCCTGCACGGCCCAGGAGATGGAGGATCTGTCGGAGGAGCTTTTAAATGGAAGCGAGACGGCAAGAAAGCGCCTGGTGGAGGGGATGCCTTTTTTCTGGCTGCCGAGATTGCAGAGGAGTACCAGAATAAAGGACTTTCAGCCGGGGATCTGGTTCAGGAGGCCAACATGGCTCTTCTGATTCTGGCCTCTGAGTACGAGGGAGGCAGTTTCCGGGCTCAGGCGGAGGAGCGGATCCGCGAGGCGTTGGAGGAGGCTCTGGAGCTTCAGGACACAGAATGCCGGATTGAGGAGGAAATGTTAGCCAGAGTCAACGTGTTAAAGGATATTTCTGCCAGCATGGCGGAGGAGCTGGGACGGGAGGCCACGGTGGAAGAACTGGCGGCCCGCATGAAGATGACGGAAGAGGAAATCAAGGATATCATGAAGCTGACGCTGGACGCTATGAGTGTCAGCGGCGAATAGGAGGAAGGGTATGAAGCTGTATCTGATCCGCCACGGACAGACTCTGTGGAACCAGGAGGGGAAGATTCAGGGAAAGACAGATATTCCTTTAAATGACGAAGGGAGAAAGCAGGCCGGACTGCTGGCTGAGGCTATGGAGAACCGGCCGGTGGGAGCCGTGTATTCCAGCCCTTTAAAAAGAGCCTTTGAGACTGCCTCCTGCGTCGCAGAACAAAAGGGACTGTCTGTCGTTTCCCTGGATGGACTCAGAGAGGTGGATTTTGGTCTCTGGGAGGGCATGACCTGGAAGGAGATAGAGAAAAACTATCATGAGGATTTTGTCCTCTGGGATAAGAATCCTGCAGAGCACACGCCTACAGGGGGAGAGAAAAGAGAGGACTGCGCCGCCAGATGCGCGAAAGCCATGGAGCAGATTTTAGCCAAGACTCCGGCAGGCCAGGATGCGGCGGTTGTAGCCCACGGAGGGATTCTTGTCTTTGCCGCGCTGTGGCTGACGCGAAAGAGCCAGGAAAAAAATGAGATTATTGTTAAAAATGCAAGCATTACAACCATTGAATACGACAGAGAGTCAGGGACGGGAACGATTCTGTGCCTGAATGATGTAAGCCATCTGGGCCGCCACTGCTCCGGGGAAGGAATCATATAAGGGGTATTAATTAGTATATTTGATAATATCTATTAAATATATTAATTTTACTTATTTATATTTTTTGTTTATGATAGGTTCAGGAAAGAAACTATGAACCATAAGGAACATATGTGATAGAAATGCGATCTGTAAGGAGGAACGTCATGAGCGTAAGGCGTATTTTTGTTGAGAAGAGAGAGGCATTTGCTGTGAAGGCAAAGGAGCTCAGAGAGGAGATTGTAAATTATCTGGGCATTCAGACCATTACAGGCGTCAGAGTTCTGATCCGCTATGATATTGAGAACGTTTCTGACGCTGTCTACCAGGAAGCTCTGGCTACGATTTTTTCCGAGCCTCCGATGGACGACGTGTATGAGGAGAGCTTCGAGACAGCGGAGGGAGATCTGGTATTTACAGTAGAGTACCTTCCGGGACAGTTTGATCAGAGAGCCGATTCTGCCGAGCAGTGCGTGAAGCTTCTCAGCGAGGAGGAGGAGCCGGTGATCCGTTCCGCCACTACTTACGTGGTTTCAGGAAGTCTTACAGAGGAGGAGAAGGCGGCTGTCAAATCCCTTTGCATTAACCCGGTAGATTCCAGAGAGAACAACAATCCCAAGCCGGAGACTCTGGTAACAGTATTTGAGCAGCCGGAGGACGTAAAAGTCTTTGAGAGCTTCATGGACATGCCTGAGGCTGAGCTGAAAGAACTGTACAGCTCCTTAAATCTGGCTATGACTTTTAAGGATTTCCTTCATATTCAGAATTATTTTAAGAATGAGGAAAAGAGAGATCCTTCGGTGACGGAGATTCGGGTGCTGGATACTTACTGGTCCGATCACTGCCGTCATACCACCTTCCAGACAGAGCTTAAAGACGTGGAATTTACAAAAGGCGACTACAATGAGCCGATTGAGAATACCTACAGACAGTACCTGGCTGACAGAGAGGAAGTTTACGCCGGCAGAAGCGATAAATACGTATGTCTGATGGATCTGGCTTTAATGGCCATGAAGAAGCTGAGAAAAGAAGGAAAACTTCAGGATATGGAGGTTTCTGAGGAGATCAACGCCTGCAGCATCGTAGTTCCCGTTGTCATCGACGGACAGGAAGAGGAGTGGCTGGTAAACTTTAAGAACGAGACTCACAACCACCCGACAGAGATTGAGCCTTTCGGAGGCGCAGCTACCTGTCTGGGAGGAGCCATCCGCGATCCGCTTTCCGGACGTACTTACGTATATCAGGCCATGCGCGTGACTGGAGCGGCAGATCCGACCCGCCCCATGTCAGAGACTATGCACGGAAAGCTGCCTCAGAGACAGATTGTAACAGACGCAGCCCACGGCTACAGCTCCTACGGAAACCAGATTGGACTGGCCACAGGATATGTAAAGGAGCTTTACCATCCAAACTATGCGGCTAAGAGAATGGAGATCGGAGCCGTTATGGCAGCCGCTCCCAGAAAGAACGTAATCCGCGAGACCTCTGATCCAGGCGACGTAATCATCCTCATGGGAGGAAGAACGGGACGCGACGGTATCGGCGGAGCTACCGGTTCCTCCAAGGTTCACACAGAGGAGTCTATCGAGGTGTGCGGCGCTGAGGTTCAGAAGGGAAATCCGCCTACAGAGAGAAAGCTTCAGAGATTATTCCGCCGTCCGGAGGTGAGCCGTCTCATCAAGAAGTGCAACGATTTCGGCGCAGGCGGCGTTTCCGTTGCTATCGGCGAGCTGGCAGCAGGCCTTGAGATTGATCTGGACAAGGTTCCGAAGAAATATGCAGGCCTTGACGGCACAGAGATTGCCATTTCTGAGTCCCAGGAGAGAATGGCGGTAGTAGTTGACAAAAAAGGATGTGGATCAGATGATGGATTATGTGGCAGAGGAAAATCTGGAGGCAGTTCCAGTTGCCGTTGTCACAGAATCTCCAAGACTTGTTATGCACTGGAGAGGCAGGACCATCGTAGATATAAGCCGTGCTTTCTTAGATACAAACGGCGCTCACCAGGAGGCAGCCGTAACAGTGGAGATTCCTGCAAAAGAGGGCAATCTCTTCGAGAGAAAAGAGATTGGCGATGTGAAGGAGCAGTGGCTGAAGCTGTTATCCAGCTTAAATGTGTGCTCCCAGAAGGGACTTGTGGAGATGTTTGACGCCTCCATCGGAGCGGGAAGCACCTACATGCCTTACGGCGGCCGCTATCAGCTGACAGAGACTCAGGCCATGATTGCCAAGCTCCCTGTATTAAAGGGCAAATGTGACGCTGTTACCATGATGAGCTACGGCTTTGATCCGTACCTGTCCAGCTGGAGCCCATACCATGGAGCTGTCTACGCAGTACTTGATTCCGTAGCCAAGATTGTGGCTAATGGAGGTGATTTCAGAAAGATCCGCTTTACCTTCCAGGAGTACTTTAAGAGGATGACAGAGGACAGAACAAGATGGGGCGCTCCGTTCTGTGCACTCTTAGGAGCTTACAGCGCTCAGATGGGCTTTGGACTTCCTTCCATTGGAGGAAAGGACAGTATGTCTGGAACCTTCAACGATGAGACTCATGGAGAAATCAACGTACCGCCGACACTGGTATCCTTCGCTGTGGACGTTTCTGACAAGCAGCATGTGGTAACGCCTGAGTTCAAGAAAGCGGGCAGCAAGATTGTCGTATTAAAGATTGCAAGAGACGCTTACGATCTGCCGGTTTACAGCCAGGTGATGGACAGCTACAAGAAGCTCTATAAAGATATGGAGGCTGGAAACGTCATTTCCGCATATGCAGTAGAGGCTGGCGGAATTGCCGAGGCAGTGAGCAAGATGGCCTTCGGAAACAAGCTGGGCGTGAAGATTGAGCACAGCGTAGATCCGAGAGACTTCTTCGTTCCGGCATGGGGCGATATGGTCTGCGAGGTACCGGACGGAAAGCTGGGAAGCCTTGGAATTACCTATACAGTAATCGGTGAGGTGACAGATAAGGCAGCCTTTGAGTACGGCAGCGTATCCATCTCCATGGATGAGGCTTTAAACGCCTGGACAAAGACGCTGGAGGACGTATTCCCGACCGAGTCCAAGGTAGATCAGAAGCCGGTGAGAACAGAGCTTTACAATACAGACAAGGTTTATGTATGTAAGCACAAAGTAGCCCAGCCGACAGTATTCATCCCTGTATTCCCGGGAACCAACTGCGAGTACGACAGCACTAAGGCCTTTGAGCGGGCAGGCGCCAACGTTATCACAAAGATTTTCAGAAACAGAGATGCGGCAGACATCAGAGATTCGGTAGAGGTTTACAGAAAGGCCATTGCCCAGTCCCAGATCGTCATGTTCCCAGGCGGCTTCTCCGGCGGAGACGAGCCGGACGGTTCTGCCAAATTCTTTGCCACAACTTTCAGAAACGCAGTTCTGAAGGAGGAGCTGGAGAAGCTGGTTAACGAGAGAGATGGACTGATTCTCGGCGTGTGCAACGGATTCCAGGCCCTGATCAAGCTGGGACTGCTGCCGGAGGGAAGAATCACTGAGCTTAAAAAGGATTCCCCGACGCTGGCTATGAACACCATCGGACGCCATATTTCCAAGATGGTCAATCTGAAGGTAGTTTCCAACAAGTCCCCGTGGCTTCGCGAGGCAGAGCTGGGCGGAATCTATGTGAACCCGATTTCCCACGGCGAGGGACGCTTCGTGGCAAGCGAAGAGTGGCTGGATAAGCTCTATGCAAACGGCCAGGTAGCTACACAGTACGCAGACGCAGAGGGCAATCCGACCATGGACGAGATGTGGAATCCAAACGGTTCCGCTATGGCTATCGAGGGAATTACCAGCGAGGACGGCCGTATCTACGGAAAGATGGGCCATTCCGAGAGAATCGGAGACGGCGTATTTATGAATATCTACGGAGACAAAGACATTAAAATCTTTGAATCTGGAGTAAAATACTTCAAGTAAAACAGGTCCTGTGCAGGTGAAAAATAAGAACGTAAAAAAGTGCAGTTAAAAATCGACTGCGCCCGCGACTGTAGCAGTAGCTGCAAATGCGACGTTCATTTCAGGGAATCCGGCTGCACCTGCAGCCGTGACTGCACTGCGAATAAAAAAGATCAACTTAGACAATCAGTCTGGGCTGATCTTTTTCTGTATCTCATTATCGGTATATTGGTTGCGTCTGCGGCTAATTTGCCAAAGCAGTTTCAGGAATATTCTGAAGAAATCTCTAAAGTGTTCAATGGAAATGTATCATTCACTGCGACAGTTGCCTTTAAAGCGGATTTTGTCCGCTTTTTTGTTTTTCATTAAAAAGCAACCCACTTCTGTCATACTAAGTATAGCAAGCGAAAAAAGAGAACAAGCTTATGAGATATTATATCTCAGACTGCCATTTATCCGTGGAAAACCATTTACAGTGGTTCCAAACTCCATTAAAAATGGAGTCGCAGAGTAGTCAGGAAATGAATAGTGTACTATAGTGCAACGTAGTACGCGCAACCTGCTATTAGGCAGAGTATTTATGGCCACCATGTATCCACACACCTAAAGATATGTGGTTTTACGGCTGGCTATTTATAAAAAAAACATAAAATCGTAAAAAACAAGTTGATAATTTCCCAAATTCTGAGTATAATAAAAATACCAAGAAAGAAATTTCTTCCTAGAGATAGGACACGAAGCATAAGGAGTTTGCTTCCGTTGCACTGGCAACGTAAAAACTTTGCATTTACTCTTAAGCATAGAGGATAATCAAGCCGAGCGGGTGAGAAGCCTGTGATTTGGTGGCAAAGCACCATAACGAAACCAGTTTTTTAGTTTTGATTTATTGAGAAACCTTTGATGAAAAGGTTTCTCTTTTACGTTAAGGAGAATTATGAAGTGTAAAATACAGAATACAAGAATGCTGACTCCTGCAGAATTATTAACAGTATTGTGCAAAAGTGCAGCATTGTATTCAGAGTATGCAGATACTACTTTATTATTCATTTTTAAAAAGAAAAAGGCGGATGCATATGACTATTATGAAGTAAGATATGGGAAAAATAATTTTATGCATTTAGCAGGAATAAAAAGTGAAACATTAAGTGCAGTTGAGTTTTACGAGGCTTGTGAGAAAGGAATAATAAAAAGGGAAGATTGTAATCCACGAAGAGATTCAAATACAATGTATGCAAAAGTGGCAGTTATGGAACAAATGTTGGATTTACGAAATAGTAAGTGCTATAAGATAGGCACTAAGGATCTGGTGACGAGGGACAATGATTTTGAAATGGCTACGGGTAACGCAAGTGGAGTAGTTGGATATGATTCAAGATAAAGAAAAAAATGAACGCAAATTGTGGATGACAGTAAGGCTTCAATTCCAACGACATTGTTGAATAATCCTATTACATATTATTGTACAAGACCGCAGAAAATAATGTTTATTTTGCAGAAGTATGATGGAGAAAGTACATATAACAAATTATTTTATGAAATAAAGAAAGAATTGTTTCAAACTGAAAAAGAGTATTTTTCAGATGAACTGAAAAATTTAATTTCTATATAATATACCAGCTATAAATATATTCGCCATATGCTGACGATTTTATAAAAATAATCATCATTGCATGGCGAATTTTATATTAAAAAATTAGATGGCAATGATTTCAGCATCAGTCGGGAACTGGTAAAAGAGCTTATTTTATAAAGGGGCTGTTGCAAAAGTAGATAGATAATCTACTGGAGCAGCAGCTCCATTTTTATATCCTAAAAATAGAAAACGGACTCCGAAGAGTCCGCAGTCCATGGTATAATTAAGTATGACCAAATACATAAAATACTATAAAAATTATACCGAATTTGGCGAACCTTATCAACTGGTTTTGCCATTAGATTTGGAAGGTCTGGTTCCTGATGATGATTCTGTCCAACTGCTAAGCCACGAATTGGAGGATTTAGATTACAGCCTGCTGTATCAGGCTTACTCTGCCAAAGGCAGAAATCCGGCGGTTGACCCAAAGACCATGTTCAAGATTCTGACCTACGCTTATTCTCAAAACATTTATTCCTCAAGAAAGATAGAAAGCGCCTGCAAACGAGACATCAACTTTATGTGGCTGCTGGCCGGGCAGAAAGCCCCTGATCATAGTAGATTGCTCGTTTTCGCACCGGATTTCTGGCAGATGCCTGTGAAACTTAGAAACCTGTGCAAACAAATATACATTTGTCTGTAAGAAATCGGTTGGGAAATGGGAAGAAAAAATGCTCCATAAGATTCAGGAGTCCGTGAAGCTTCTAAACAGGGAATACCTGCAAAGCTTTTCGGTTTCTCCAGAATCAAGGACACAGGATTTGCAGGATATCGTTCTGTTTTTAGAAGAACGCTGCCGGACAGAGCACACGTTTTTTGTTCATGGGCGTGGAAAACGGAAAAGCAGAAATCAACGGTATTTTGAGCTTTTCCACAGATTCCTTGAGCGGCAGACCATTTATGACTGGCATACGGCAAGCTTTCAGGGAAGAAACAATTATTGTAAAACCGATCCGGATGCAGCCTTCATGCACATGAAAGATGACCATATAAGAAATGCCCAGTTAAAGCCGGGATATTAATGTACAGATTGCAGTAGACAGCGAATATATTGTGGCAGTGGATATTTTTCAGGATAGGAATGATGTATGGACCCTGGTTTCCTTTTTAAAGACAATGGAAAGGAAGCTGGGCTTGCGTTATCTGAGTGTAACAGCTGATTCGGGATATGAAAGTGAAGAAGCGTATACTTATCTGAGAAGCACAAAACAGAAGCCGTACATAAAACCACAAACTTATGAAAAATGGAAGAGACGGAATTTCAAACAGGATATCAGCAGACGTGAAAACATGGGATATGATGAAAAAGCTGACACATACACTTGTCATGCCGGGAAAACACTGATCCCTGTTTTTGTCAAAAAACAAAAAAGTAAAAGTGGCTATGAATCAGAAGTAACTGTTTATGAATGCGAAGATTACAGCGATTGTCCTTATAAAGAAAAATGCACCAATATCAATAAACTGCACGCAAAAATCCAAAAAGAGCGGCTGGGAAGTTATCTTTTTCCAGTTAAAGAAACTGCTTAAAAAGCCCAAGAACGGAAGCATTATTAAAGTACGCCAAAAATCCGGAAGGAATCCTAAAATGAAAGGAATCCTTTCGGATTTTTTTATATAGAGAACGAGGGCATCGCTCAATCATCTAATTTGATGATTTTGCGACACCCTCTTTTATGATGCATTTTGTGCTGATTCATATAAATTGTCAAAAAAACAGTTCAAATACAGAAAAAGTCATAAAAATGTAAGCAAAAAGTTAAGAATAGAAGGAAAAATTCTGCTATAATAACGATAACAAAAAAGAATGTGCAAAATAATTCAAACATCTTTGACGAACTGTCTCTGATTTGGTATAATGAACCGTAAGAATTTAAAGATGATTCTGGCAAAACGAAGGAGAAAAAGGAGGAGAGAATATGAGGAAGAACAGGAAAAGGATCGCGGTTCTTTCCATGGCAGCTGTGATGGCGCTTGGCATGTCTGTCACCGCCCTGGCAAAGGACGATACGAAGGAAGTAAAGGGACGTCTGGAGATTCGTTTTGACGGAGAGGAGCCTAAGGCTGGAGATACCATGGATATTCCAGGTTACACAGTCAGCCACTATCCGGAAGGCGTCAGACACGAAGTGACGGATGAGTATTTCGACAACGAGGAGGATGAATTCCAGAGGGGCACAGAGCCTGTTATCTGTCTGGAGTTCGAGTCTGAGGATGATTATGACTTCGACGGTTTTACAAAGAGCGATGTGAAAGTCAGCGGTATGCATACAGAGCTGAAGAAGGTTAAGAAGGAAGACGATGATACAACTCTGATAGTTTACATTGAGATGCGGAAAATTTCCGGTGATTTGGAAGAACCAGACGAGACAGAGTGGTCCGGATACACAGCTACCTGGGGCCAGGTGGAGGATGCGGATAAGTACGAGGTGAAGCTTTACAGAAACGATAACCTGGTTACAACCGTGACGACTCCCAACGACTATTACGAGTTCTATTCCTATATGACAAAGACCGGCGATTACAGCTTTAAGGTAAGGGCTATTCACAGCGGAGATAATGAAAAGAGCGAGTGGGTAGAGTCCGATGAGCTGGATCTTGACTCTGATGAGGTCTACACAACTGGCGGCGGTACAGGCACAGGATGGGTACAGGATGCCAAGGGCTGGTGGTACAGAAATCCAGACGGAAGTTCTGTTGTGAACGCATGGCTGTTTGTGGACAATAACTGGTTCCACTTCAACAGAAACGGTTACATGGAGACAGACTGGCAGTTTATTGATAACCGCTGGTTCTATCTGAATCCAGTCTCTGACGGCACAAGAGGCGCTATGAGGACAGGATGGCAGCAGATTAACGGCGTATGGTACTACTTAAATCCAGTCTCTGACGGTACGAGAGGCGCCATGATGACAGGCTACCAGACCATTGACGGAAAGACCTATTACTTTGACAACAGCGGTGCTATGTGGGCGAACCGCACAGCTCCTAATGGACGCTACCTGGATGGAAGCGGAGCGATGCATTAAAAAGATAGCTGTATATTAAAAGAGAATTTAAAGTTTTGGATATGCCGGGCAGGTATCTGCCCGGGCATATCCCTTTTTTTGCTTTACAGGACGAGGTTTCCTCTGAAACAGGAAGACTTTATAGAAATGGTTATTTATGCAATTTAAATAAAGAAATACCGCAAAATAGTGCATAAAAAGAGTAAATAATAAATATTCCAGAAATATATTGCATATTTATAAATTAAATGTTATAATTATGCCACTCCACAGGGAGGTGGCATAATGAGAAGCATAACAGATAGGATTGGAGTAAACATGGAAAAACCGAAGGTATATATAGACGGGAAGGAAGGAACTACAGGACTGCAGATTTATGAGCGTCTGGCTGGACGAACGGATATTGGGCTGATTTTAGCTGAAGAGGAAAAACGAAAAGATCTTTCAGAGCGAAAAAAGCTGATAAATCAGGCGGATGTTGTATTTTTATGTCTGCCGGATGCAGCGGCGGCCGAGGCAGTGGCATTGGCAGAAAATCCAGATACGCGGTTTATTGACGCTTCCACCGCCCACCGGACTGCGCCGGGATGGGATTACGGAATACCGGAGCTTTCCCAAACGCATCGTGAGAGGATTGCTGCTTCGCGGAGGGTGGCGAACCCCGGCTGCCACGCAACAGGATTCATTACGTCTGTGTATCCTCTGACAGCCCGGGGGATTATTCCGGCTGATTATCCATTGACAGCGTTTTCGCTGACCGGATATTCCGGCGGAGGAAAGAAGATGATTGCCCAGTATGAAGGTTCTGATAAGCCGGACAGTTTTCTGGCCCCCAGGATGTATGGGCTGACTTTAAAACATAAACATCTGCCGGAGATGCAGAAAATCTGCGGCCTTTCTGAAGCCCCGGTATTCTGTCCTATTGTGGATGATTATTATAAGGGAATGGCCGTTACTGTGATGCTGCAGAACCGTCTGCTGCCCGGCTGCCCGTCGGCACAGGAGATCTGGGAGGCGCTGGCAGAATGGTATGAAGGGCAGAAGGTAATCAGGGTTCATCCGTTTGGCTATGACGGGATGATTTCGGCAGCTTCATTGTCAGGGCACGACAATCTGGAGCTGATTGTAAATGGCCACGAGGAGCAGACCATTGTGACGGCGCTGTTCGATAATCTGGGCAAGGGAGCGTCGGGAGCTGCGGTACAGAATATGAATCTGATGCTTGGCTTTGAGGAGACCAGAGGGCTGTATCTTTAAAGGAATGAGAGAATAGGAGGACGATCCAGTATGAAAATAATAGAGGGCGGTGTCTGCTCCGCAAAAGGATTTAAGGCAGGAGCTTTGCACTGCGGCATTCGCAAATCGCAGACAAAGAAGGATCTGGCGATGATACGTTCTGACTGCCTCTGCAATGCGGCTGCCGTATATACGAAAAACCAGGTAAAAGCCGCGCCGGTACTTTTAACGAAAGAACATTTGGCAGATGGAAAGGCTCAGGCGGTTATTATCAATTCAGGAAACGCCAATGCATGCGCGCCTTTTGGAATGGAACATGCGAGAAGGCAGGGGATGGCGGCCGCCCGCGCCCTGGAAGTGGAGGAAGAAAACGTAGTAGTCGCTTCTACTGGAATTATTGGCCAGACTCTTCCGGTGGAGGCCATTGAAGCCCATGCGGCGGAAATGGAGATGAAATATGATAATTCCCTGGCAGCGGCAGAAGCCATTATGACAACTGATACGAAGATAAAAACGTTTGCCGTGGAGTTTGAAGCCGGAGGCACACTCTGCCATATGGGAGGAATCTGCAAGGGTTCCGGAATGATCCACCCCAATATGGGAACAATGCTCTGCTTTATTACGACCGATTGCGCGATTTCTGCAAACATGATGAAAAAGGCGCTGCTGTTTTATGTGGATAAGACGTTTAACCGCGTTACAGTAGACGGAGATACCTCCACCAACGATATGTGTGTGGTAATGGCAAACGGCATGGCGGGAAATAAAGAGATCACAGAAGAAAACGAGTCTTATGACGCGTACTGCGAGGCGCTGCACGCGGTAATGAAAGACCTGGCCCGGAAAATTGCGGGAGACGGAGAAGGAGCCAGCAGGCTGATAACCTGTACGGTAACAGGAGCGGAAGACGAGGCAAAGGCAGAGATCCTTGCCAAATCGATCGCCTCTTCTTCCCTGACAAAAGCGGCTATGTTTGGATCGGATGCCAACTGGGGGCGCGTTCTCTGCGCCATGGGTTATTCCGGCGCTTCGTTTGACACGAAAGCAGTTCAGATAGAGTTTGCATCAGCAGAAGGGTGCATTTCCGTCTGTGAGAATGGGCAGGGACTGGATTTTGACGAGGCGCTGGCTAAGAAGATTTTGAACCAGGATGAAGTGGAAATCCTGGTTTCCCTGAAAGAAGGCTGCGGTACGGCAACCTGCTGGGGCTGCGATTTGACTTATGACTATGTAAGAATAAACGGAGATTATCGCTCATGATGAATTTAGAACCAAAACAGAAAGCCGGAATTCTGGTGGAGGCGCTTCCCTATATCCAGGAGTATACCGGAAAAATTGTAGTAGTAAAATATGGCGGAAACGCTATGGTGAATGAAGAGCTGAAGCAGGCGGTCATTCAGGATATTGTTCTGCTCAGCCTGGTAGGTATCAAAGTTGTCCTGGTCCATGGAGGAGGCCCGGAGATTTCGGATATGCTGAAAAAAATTGGAAAAGAGACGAAATTTGTCAAAGGACTCCGCTATACAGATGAAGAGACGATGGACATTGTTCAGATGATTCTCTGCGGTAAGGTGAATAAAAACCTGGTCCGGCTGCTGGAAAAAGAGGGCGGCCGTGGAGTGGGGCTCAGCGGCATGGACGGCAGCCTGTTTCAGGCCGTGCCTCTGAAGGATCCGGACGGGACAGAGTATGGTTATGTAGGGGATATTACAGGAGTGAATGAAAAGATTGTGCTGGATGCGCTGGATGCAGGATACATCCCGGTGGTGTCTTCGGTAGCCGCAGGGGCAGACAACGATACCTGCTACAATATCAATGCAGATACGGCGGCAGAAAAACTGGCAGTAGCCCTGAAAGCCAAAAAACTGATTCTTCTGACAGACGTATGCGGTCTGATGAGTACTCCTGGAGACGCTTCTTCCCTAATTCCTAAATTGAAAGTATCGGAGGTTCCGCCCCTGGTGAAATCCGGTGTGATTTCCGGCGGTATGATTCCCAAGGTGGACTGCTGCGTGGAGGCAATACGCCAGGGCGTAGAACGTGCAAATATTCAGGATGGCCGTATCCCCCATTCGCTTCTCATAGAAATTTTGAGCCAGGATGGCGTGGGAACGATGTTTTCACAAAGGATATAGTTTCATGAAAAATATAAAAACTGCTTTAGAGAATTGGGAGGAATTGATATGACATTGGAAGAGATAAAGAAACAGGAGGAAATGTATGTGATGCACACATACAATCGTTTTCCCATTGCTCTGGAACGCGGAAAGGGAGCAGTACTCTGGGACAGCGAGGGACGCTCCTATATAGATATGACTTCCGGAATAGGCGTCAACAGCCTGGGGCATCAAAATAAGGCGCTTCTGGCAGCTGTAAACGGCCAGGCGGAAAAGCTGCTGCACGCCTGCAACCTCTACTACACAGAGCCGATGGTACGGGCGGCCAGGAGCCTGATCTGTTCCACAGGGATGGGAAAAGTCTTTTTTGCCAACTCAGGTGCGGAGGCTAACGAAGGAATGATTAAGCTGGCCAGAAAGTATTCGTTTGATAAGTACGGGGAAGGCCGCAGCCGGATTATAACTTTAAAGCAGTCCTTTCATGGGCGGACCGTAACTACGCTGAAAGCGACAGGCCAGGATAAGTTTCATCAGTATTTTTTCCCTTTTACAGAGGGGTTTGACTATGTGACGCCTGGAAACATAGAAGAGATGGAAGAAAAATTAGACGATTCAGTCTGCGCCGTTATGCTGGAACTGATTCAGGGGGAGGGAGGCGTGCTGCCTCTGGATCAGGAATTTGTGAAAGAAACAGAAAAAATCTGCAGAAAAAAGGACATTCTCCTTCTGATTGACGAGGTTCAGACCGGTATCGGCCGCACCGGCACGCTGTTCTGCTATGAGCAGTACGGAATTTCTCCAGACGTGGTCAGCGCGGCAAAGGGACTGGGAGGAGGCCTTCCCATCGGCGCAGTCATAGCGTCAGAAAAATGCGGGGATGTGCTGGGAGCAGGAACTCACGGAACGACATTTGGAGGAAATCCCCTTTGCTGCGCGGCGGCGGACACGGTTCTTTCCATCATCAATACCCCGCAATTTCTCAATTCTGTAAAAGAAAAAGGCAGATATCTGAAGCAGGCGATTTTAAATCTTGGTTCTGAACAGATAAAGGAGGTCCGCGGAATGGGCCTGATACTTGGCATCGCAGTGGAACCTGAAAAACGGGCCGGTCTGACTGCCGCCCTGATGGAAAAAGGAGTGCTGGTTCTGACGGCAGGAGAAGATACGATTCGTCTGCTCCCGCCTCTGGTAATTACGAAAGAAGAGATAGACAGAGCTGTCGAGGCCATGAAGGAGGTATTTTAGATATGAATCATTTATTAAAACTTTTGGACTGTACGTCAGAGGAGATTGTTTCCATTCTGGACCTGGCGGATCAGCTGAAATATGAAAAAAAGCATGGAATCGCCCATCGCCATCTGGAAGGAAAATCAATCGGACTGATTTTCCAGAAATCCTCAACCAGAACAAGGGTTTCTTTTGAAACTGGAATTTATCAGCTGGGCGGCCAGCCGCTGTTTCTCTCTGCCAGGGATCTGCAGATTGGCCGCGGAGAGCCGGTACAGGATACGGCCCGCGTTCTGTCGCGGTATTTAGACGGGATTATGATTCGTACCTATGAACAGAGAGAAGTGGAGGATCTGGCGAAATACGGTTCGATTCCAGTTATTAACGGCTTGACAGATTTCTGTCATCCCTGCCAGGTGCTGGCGGATCTGATGACTATCCGGGAAAAATTCGGCATTTTAGAGGGACTGAAGCTTTGCTACATTGGAGACGGAAACAATATGGCAATACTCTCATTGTAGGCGGCTTAAAAATCCGGCATGAATGTATCTGTGGCTGCGCCGGAAGGATATCGCCCGGCGAAAGAGGTGATGGATTTTGCCTCTGATTTTGAGCAGTTCTTTCTGACGGACGATCCGATGAAAGCTGCAGAAAATGCGGACGTTATTATTACAGATACATGGGCATCCATGGGACAGGAAGACGAAAAGGAAGTTCGCATGAAGGCGTTCCAGGGATATCAGGTTAACGACGCTTTGATGGAGGCAGCCCGTCCCGGCGCTATGGTACAGCACTGCCTGCCGGCATACAGGGGCCAGGAGATCACAGAAAAGGTTTTTGAAGCGCATGCAGATGAAATATTTGAAGAGGCAGAAAACCGCCTTCACGCACAGGAGGCCGTTATGGTCATGCTGATGAAAGACAGGCAGTAACGGCAGTGCCGATCCGGTGAACCAGCAGAAGCATCCCTCAAAAAGCAAGATAATTCTGAGTAAAGTACAAACTGATTCTATAAAAAAAGACAATTTTGTCATTATACAATATTGACAGAATTTTAAAATATGATATAGTAAAGGGAAGGAACGTGCTTGTGTGTTGAATCATCCATAAGGAGGGATGCGTATGCTGGAGAAACGGTATCTGATCTCCGCAAGCGGAAATGCACAGCCGCCTCCGATTTCCGCTTTGATGCAGGCAGCTAATTTATTTGGCTGCAATATTTACATAGCAGCAGGTTCGTCTCATTTTGATGTGAAGAATTACGACGAACTTCAGAGAGGACTTCAGCCGGTGAGACGGGTTCTCGTGCTTTGCTTTGACGGGGCGGATGAGGAAGCGGCGGAACTGAGATTCCACAATTTATTCGGAGGATTTTTAAAAACAGCATGAAAACAAAAGATGGTAATCAGCGATAGCAGCCTTGGAGTTAGGGAAATTCCGAGGCTGCTTTTCACAGCCCGTGATTTGGCCTTCCGGGAATTTCTTACAGGGAAAGGTTGTAATTTCAGAACGGTTTTTTTATAATATTGATTGCAGAGCTGTGAATAAACAGCTGCGGCAGACAGGAAAATAGAGGGAAAAGGAGAACAGTATGAGAGAAACTGTGCTGTTATATAATGTTCAAGGCGACGAGAGGAAAAGGAAGATCACAAAAGCTCTGCTTCCCCTTGGATTCCGCCTGAAGACAGTGGCAAAGGAAGATTACTTAAAGCCGGTAGGCTTTCTGGCGGGCCTTAAAGACATGGAAGACAACGGCTCTGTTTATGAGGGAGAAGAGTTTCAGGATGAGATGATGCTGATGGCTGGTTTTACCTCTGCCAGGGTTGATACGCTTCTGAGCGCTTTGAGAAAGAACGGGGCAGGGCGGATTAATTATAAGGCGGTGCTGACAGAGACAAATAAAAGCTGGGATTCTGTCCATTTATTCCAGGAAATTAAGAGAGAGCATGAATATATGACAGGCGGACAGACGGAAGCAGAAACACCGCAGGAAGCTTAAAAAACGAGAAGGGAAGAGAAAACTATGAAGTACAGAACAATGGGGAAAACAGGGGTTCGGGTATCAGCGCTGGGATTTGGAACCATGCGTCTGCCTCTGACAGGCGATGGGGCGGTAGATGAAGAAGAGGCGGTAAGAATTCTCAGGGCGGGAATCGACGGCGGCGTGAATTATGTGGATACGGCGTATCCCTATCATGGCGGCTTCAGTGAGACAGTCGTGGGAAAGGCTCTGCAGGACGGATACCGGGAAAAGGTCTGGCTGGCAGACAAATGTCCTGTCTGGCTGCTGGAGAAGGAAGGAGACTTTGAGAAGTTTTTAGACGAGCAGCTCCAGAAGCTCCAGACCGATCACATTGATTTTTACCTGCTCCACGCGCTGAACCGCAAGAGATTCGAGGAAAAAGTAAAGAAATTTTCTCTCATAGAGCGCATGGAGGAAGCGAGAAAGCAGGGAAAGATTAAATTTATCGGCTTTTCTTTCCACGATACGCTGGACGTATTTGAGGATATTCTTCAGTATACGGATCAGTGGGACTTCTGCCAGATCCAGTACAACTACATTAATCTGGACTATCAGGCAGGGCAGAAGGGGCTTAAAATGGCGGCGGACAGGGGCTTGGCGTCGTTATCATGGAACCTCTTCTGGGAGGAAGCCTTGCCAGACTTTCAGAACATGTGGCTGCCTGTCTGCCTGAAGGAAAAACCCCGGTGGAGTATGCCTTTGATTTTCTCTGGGATCAGCCGGAGGTGAGCCTTCTGCTCAGCGGAATGGGCGCCATGGATCAGGTGGAGGAAAATCTTTCCTACGGGGATCGCTGCGACGTGGGGATGATGACACAGAAGGAAAAGCAGTCTCTTCTGCGGGCGAAGGAAATCTTTGACCGGATGGCTCTCGTCAGCTGCACAGCCTGCCGCTACTGTATGCCCTGCCCCTTCGGCCTGGACATTCCGGCGTCTCTTGCCGCCTGGAATATGACAGCTCTGGACGAGGACGACGCCAGAAAGGCTTATGAGGCGCTGGAGTTCCAGGCGGACGCCTGCCGCGGCTGCGGACACTGCGAGAGAGTCTGCCCGCAGCATATTCCAGTCAGCAACGTGATGAAGCA
>ENA-OQAB01000365-OQAB01000365.1-human-gut-metagenome-genome-assembly--contig:-NODE-365-length-25642-cov-7.280345_pt1 | contig 25642 bp, 24 predicted proteins | sample MGYA00242490_ERZ504517 | MGnify/ENA primary metagenome ERZ504517 (study PRJEB26092, sample SAMD00036298) | human gut metagenome | host: Homo sapiens | study: EMG produced TPA metagenomics assembly of...
TGTTAAGAGCATGAAGAAAGCATTACCATATTTATAGAAGCATTTATCATTGAAGATAGACAAACAGGAGGAAATTTAAGAAATGGCAAGAATTAAAGGCGGATTAAACGCAAAGAAAAAACATAATCGTACATTAAAAACTGGCAAAAGGCTACAGAGGAGCCCGTTCCAAACAGTATAGAGTTGCTAAACAGTCTGTAATGAGAGCACTTGCTAGCTCCTATGCAGGAAGAAAGCAGAAAAAACGTCAGTTCAGACAGCTCTGGATCGCTCGTATCAACGCAGCAGCAAGAATGAACGGATTATCCTACAGCAAACTGATGCACGGACTGAAAGTTGCAAACATCGATATCAACAGAAAGATGCTTGCTGAACTTGCAGTAAACGATGCAGAAGGATTTACAGCACTTGCTGAGATTGCTAAAAAAGCACTTGCATAATTGTCGGTTTTAGAGAGACATAAGATTTGATAAATTAAATCAGAATTGTGAGGTACACATAGAAATTGTTACGGTTTCTGTGTGTGCCTTTTTTGGTAAAAAGAGTGGCGGACATTTATGTAACATGATTATTTTAGAGGATTGTTATAGTTTACATAAAACTGAAAATGAGATAAAATTGAGTGTGCAGTACGGTCAAGTGTCCATGAAAGACGGAAAAAATCTTAAATTTCCATAAAGTTTTTCTTGCATGGTCAAATATATGGTGATATAATTTAAAACAGCAACATATTAAAGTGTCAGTGGAAGCCAAAGCCGGCTGGGAACCCAGTTGGCTTTTTGTTACTTTTCAGTTCCTCTACATAATAAATGAACCTGCGGAATCTGGTGAAAATGATATACCAGGTGGAATGAATGGTAACGGAAGCTAATCTTATGAGCCGTAAGAGGGACGAAAGGACTGACAAAATATAAGGAGGATTTTATTATGAAAAACCTGAAAAAAATCATCAGTGTTACTGCGGCAGCAGCAATGGTAATGTCAACAGTTGCACCTGTATCTGTATTTGCAGACGATGCTACATTTAAGATCGGTGGAATCGGACCTGTAACCGGAGCAGCAGCAATCTATGGACAGGCTGTAAAGAATGCAACAGAGCTTGCAATCAATGAAGTAAACGAAGACGGCGGAATCAACGGATATCAGGTAGAGTTCAAATTTGAAGATGATGAAAACGATGCTGAGAAAACCCTGAACGCTTACAACGCATTAAAAGACTGGGGAATGAACGTCCTGGTTGGTACAGTTACTTCCACACCTTGTGTAGCTGTAGCAAATGAAACAGCAGCAGACAATATGTTCCAGCTTACTCCATCCGGATCTGCAACAGAGTGTGTTGCTAATCCGAACGTATTCCGTGTATGCTTCTCTGACCCGAACCAGGGTACTGCAGCAGCTCAGTACATTGGAGAGCATAAACTTGCTACAAAAGTAGCTATTATCTACGATAGCTCTGATGTATATTCATCAGGTATCACACAGAACTTCACAGCAGAAGCAGCTAATCAGGGTATTGAAATCGTATCTTCCGAAGCATTTACTGCTGATAACAATAAAGACTTCTCCGTACAGCTTCAGAAAGCAAAAGACGGTGGTGCTGAATTAGTATTCCTTCCGATTTATTATACAGAAGCTTCCCTGATCCTTGCACAGGCAGACAGCATGGGATTTGAAACTAAATTCTTCGGATGCGACGGTATGGACGGTATCCTTGGTGTAGAAAACTTTGATACATCTCTTGCAGAGGGGCTGATGCTTCTTACACCATTTGCAGCAGATTCTACAGATGAGAAAACCCAGAACTTTGTAAAAGCATACAAAGATGCTTACAAAGACACACCAAACCAGTTCGCAGCAGATGCTTATGATGCAGTATACGCAGTCAAAGCAGCAGCAGAAAAAGAAGATGTAAAAGCAGACATGGATGTTGCAGATATCTGTGCAGCACTTGAAAAAGGCATGACCGAGATCACACTTGAAGGTGTTACAGGTGACGAGATCACATGGACAGAAGACGGTGAGCCGAACAAAGCTCCGAAAGCTGTAGAAATCAAAGATGGTGCTTACGCAGCAATGGAATAATGAAATTGAAATAACTGAAAAGATTTCATAAGAAATAAAATGCGATTGTTCCTGGAGTGGACAATGGTTGCATGCCAACGGGGCTGTCTGAATTATGCAGACAGCCCTGTTGCCTAATACGTTATTACATTAATGCGTTAATGACAGATTTACTTTTGGCAAAATAAACAAGACAGATTTCGCTAAAGGCAAATCTGCCAGTTTTACACACAATAAAATTATTTAAATATAAGAAAGGAAAGACTTCTATGAGTAGTTTTATATCATATCTTATCAGTGGTATCAGCCTCGGAAGTGTATATGCGATCATCGCCCTTGGTTATACCATGGTATACGGAATCGCTAAAATGCTGAACTTCGCTCATGGAGATGTTATCATGGTCGGCTCTTATGTAGTTTATGTCGCAGTCAGCGGCATGGGATTAAATCCGATTTTAGCCATCCTGCTGTCCATTATCATCTGTACACTCATGGGCGTTGTGATCGAAGGCGTTGCGTATCGACCACTGCGTAATGCAGCTTCACCTCTGGCTGTTCTGATCACAGCAATTGGTGTCAGCTACCTGCTTCAGAACGTGGCCCTTCTGATCTGGGGAGCAGATACCAAATCATTCAGTAACGTGATCAGTCTTCCATCCCTGAAACTTGCAGGTGGTTCTATCGTGATCACTGGTGTAACCATCGTAACCATTATCGGTGGTATCCTGATCATGGCAGGTCTGATGCTCTTTATCAGCAAGACAAAAACAGGGCAGGCAATGCTTGCCGTATCTGAGGATAAAGGCGCTGCCCAGTTAATGGGTATTAACGTAAACAAAACAATCTCCATTACTTTTGCAATCGGTTCCGGACTTGCAGCAATCGCAGGTGTGCTTCTCTGCTCTGCATACCCGTCTTTGACACCATATACAGGTGCTATGCCTGGTATCAAAGCATTCGTTGCAGCTGTATTTGGCGGTATCGGATCTATCCCGGGAGCCTTTATCGGAGGTGTTGTTCTGGGTATCCTGGAGATTTTTGGTAAAGCTTATATCTCTTCACAGATGGCTGATGCCATTGTATTCGGTGTTCTGATCGTAGTTCTGGTTGTGAAACCTACCGGTATTCTTGGTAAGAACATTCAGGAGAAAGTGTGAGGTGGCAGACATGGAAAAGAAGAAATTAAACAAAACAACAAAAAGCAATCTCATTACATACGGAATGGTTCTTGCAGCATATCTGATCGTACAGGGAATGATAGCAGGGAATCTGCTTTCCAACCTGATGCAGGGTCTTCTGGTGCCTCTTTGTGTATATATTATCCTGGCTCTTTCCCTGAACCTGACGGTTGGTATTCTGGGTGAGTTAAGTCTTGGACATGCCGGATTTATGTGTATCGGTGCTTTCACCAGTGCAGCATTTACAAAGGCAACTATGGATACATTTACAAATGCAGGACTTCGTTTCTTCGTTGCTCTGATCATCGGAGCTGTATGTGCAGGTATCTTTGGATTCCTGATCGGTATTCCTGTACTTCGTCTGAAAGGTGACTACCTTGCTATCGTAACACTGGCATTTGGTGAGATCATTAAGAATATCATCAATGTGCTTTATGTAGGAATTGACAGCAACGGAATCCATTTTTCCATGAAAGACCAGATGTCTCTTGGAATGGAGCCTGGTGGAAAAATGATCATCAGTGGTGCCATGGGTATCACAGGTACACCGAGACAGTCAACCTTTACTATAGGTGTGATTCTGATTCTGGTTACTTTATTCGTAGTTCTGAACCTGATCAATTCCAGAGACGGACGTGCGATCATGGCAATCCGTGATAACCGTATTGCAGCGGAATCAATTGGTATTGATATCACAAAGTATAAACTGAAAGCATTTGCAATCTCAGCAGCATTAGCCGGTATCGGCGGTGTGCTTTATGCTCATAATCTTGCAACTTTAACAGCACTTCCGAAGAACTTCGGTTATAACATGTCTATCATGTTCCTGGTATTCGTAGTTCTCGGTGGAATTGGAAATATGCGTGGTTCTATTATTGCGGCAGTGATTCTGAACCTTCTTCCTGAGCTTCTGCGTGGACTCAGTGATTACCGTATGCTGTTCTATGCAATCGTGCTGATCGTAATGATGCTGATCAACTGGGCACCTAAGGCAATCGAGATGAGAGAGCGTCTTTTCAGTAAATTTAAGAAAAAGGAGGCATAAGCTATGGCATTGCTGGAAGTAAATCATTTAAATATTTCATTCGGCGGTCTTCATGCAGTGGATGATTTCCATGTCTCCATCGAGAAAGGACAGCTTTATGGTCTGATCGGTCCGAATGGTGCCGGTAAGACTACAATCTTTAACCTTCTTACAGGTGTGTATAAGCCGGACGAGGGAATCATCAATCTGGACGGACAGGATATCACTGGAAAGAGTACCATTGATATCAACAAGGCGGGAATCGCCAGAACATTCCAGAATATCCGTCTGTTCCATCAGATGAGTGTGCTGGACAATGTAAAGGCAGGACTTCACAATCATGATAAATACAGCCTTTTTACAAGTATTGTACATACTCCGAAATACTTTAAGGTTGAGAAAACCATGAATGAGGAAGCAATGAAGCTTCTTAAAGTGTTTGATCTGGACAAAGAGGCAGATATCCTTGCATCCAACCTTCCTTATGGTAAACAGAGAAAGCTGGAGATTGCCAGAGCACTGGCAACAAAGCCGAAGCTTCTTCTTCTGGATGAGCCGGCTGCAGGTATGAACCCCAATGAAACTGAGGAACTGATGGATACCATTCGTTTTGTTCGTGATAACTTTGATATGACCATTCTTCTGATCGAGCATGATATGAAGCTGGTTTCAGGTATCTGTGAGGAGCTGACTGTACTGAACTTCGGTCATGTTCTGAGACAGGGCAAGACTTCAGATGTGCTCCATGATCCGGAAGTTATCAAGGCATATCTTGGAGAATAGGAGGAGAGACAGATGGCATTACTGGAAGTACAGGACATACAGGTTTATTATGGAATGATTCAGGCATTGAAGGGTGTTTCTTTCTCTGTAAATGAAGGTGAAGTTATTGCTCTGATCGGTGCCAATGGTGCCGGTAAGACTACTACCCTGCATACAGTGACAGGGCTTCTCCGGGCAAAATCAGGACATATTATTTATGACGGACAGGATATCACAAAGGTTCCGCCTCACAAGATCGTAACAATGGGTATGGCACATGTTCCGGAAGGAAGACGTGTGTTTGCAAATATGACTGTTCTTCAGAATCTGAAGATGGGTGCTTTTACAAGATCTGATAAAAATGAGATTGATGCGACTATTGAGAAAGTATATAAACGTTTTCCGCGTCTGAAGGAACGTCAGAATCAGACTGCAGGTACCTTAAGTGGTGGTGAGCAGCAGATGCTCGCCATGGGACGTGCGCTGATGAGCCAGCCGAAGATCATTCTGATGGACGAGCCGTCCATGGGCCTTTCACCGATCTTTGTAAATGAGATTTTTGATATCATTAAAGAGGTAAGTGAGAGTGGAACAACAGTTCTTCTGGTTGAGCAGAATGCGAAGAAGGCTCTTTCTATTGCTGACAGAGCTTATGTCCTTGAGACCGGAAGGATTACACTGGAAGGTAAGGCAAGTGATCTTCTTCATGATGAATCTGTTCAGAAAGCTTATCTTGGAGAGTAAACAGGAGGGATTTTATGGAGAATTTTGTAATTACCATTGCGAGACAGTATGGAAGCGGCGGACGTACCGTCGGTAGGATGCTGGCAGAGAAACTGGGAGTTTCTTTCTATGACAAGCAGATCATTCAGATGGCTTCTGATGAGAGCGGGATTGATGTGAAGCTTTTTGGACAGGTGGAGGAAGGCTCCAGTGTGAAGGCATCTCTGTTTAATAAGACAGGGTTATATAAAGGAGATCTGATCGCACCGGATCAGAAGGGATTCGTTTCTGATGAGAATATTTTTAATTATCAGGCGAAGATTGCAACGGATCTGGCAGAGAAGGAATCCTGTGTGATCGTTGGGCGTTGTGTGAATTATGTGTTTAAGGGCAGACCGAATACTTTGAGAGTGTTTGTTCATGCACCCTGGGAGTTTCGTGTGGAGAAGTCCAGAGAGAAGATCAGCGGCAGTGATGAGGAGATTGAGAAGTTTCTTCGCAGGGATGATAAGAGAAAGCAGGATTATTATCGCAAATTTGCCGGTGGGGACTGGAGTGATGCGACGAATTATGATCTGTGTCTGAATGCAGGAAAGCTTGGATTTGAGAAGTGTGTGGATGCGATTTTGGCGCAGATGAACGTTATGGGAATTAAATGATGAAAAGGGCAGTCTCTCTTTGGAGGCTGCCCTTTTTGGGATTAAGACTGGGATTTGATTTTGTTTTGGTATTCTTTTAAGGTTTTTTCGTAGCCCATTTCTGAGAGTTCGTAGAAGTGTTCTCCCTGGATTTCGGTGGGGAGGTATTGTTGGTGTACGTAGTGGTTTGGGTAGTCGTGGGCGTATTTGTAGCCGATGCCGTGGCCCAGTTTTTCGTGGCCGCCGTAGTGGGCGTCCTGGAGGTGTGGCGGGACTGTGGTTTTTGTGCGTTTGACGGAGTCCATGGCAGCGAAGATGGCGTTGACTGCGGAGTTGCTTTTGGGGGCGCAGGCCATGTAGGTGACTGCCTGGGAGAGGATGATCTGGGACTCGGGCATTCCTACGCGTTCTACTGCCTGGGCTGCGGCGACTGCTACGCAGAGGGCCTGTGGATCGGCGTTTCCGATGTCTTCGGAGGCGAGGATCATGATTCTTCGGGCTATGAATTTGACGTCTTCTCCGGCGTAGAGCATTTTTGCAAGGTAGTAGACTGCTGCGTCAGGGTCTGAGCCACGCATGCTTTTGATGAAGGCGGAGATGATGTCGTAGTGGTTGTCTCCGTTTTTGTCGTAGCGGACGACGCGTTTCTGGATGCACTGAGATGCCACATCCAGGGTGATGTGGATGAGACCGTCTTCGCTACGGGGGGTAGTGAGGATGCCCAGTTCGATGGCATTGAGGGCATTTCTGGCGTCACCGCCTGCCATGTCTGCAAGGAAGTCGAGGGCGTCTTCATCTATCCGGGCTTTATAGTTTCCCATTCCTTTTGTTTTGTCGTTGACTGCGCGAAGGATGAGTTCTTTGACTTCGGAGATCTCCAGGGATTTCAGTTCGAAGATGATGGAACGGGAGATTAAAGCAGCGTTGACTTCGAAGTATGGATTCTCTGTTGTGGCACCGATGAGGATGATGGTTCCGTCTTCTACGAATGGGAGGAGATAGTCCTGCTGGCCTTTGTTGAAGCGGTGGATCTCGTCTATGAAGAGGATTGTTTTTTTGCCGTACATACCCAGGTTTTGCTGGGCTTCTTTTACAACTGCTTCCATATCTTTTTTGCCTGCTACAGTGGCGTTGATCTGGGTGAATTCTGCGCTGGTAGTGTTGGCGATTACTTTTGCCAGGGTGGTCTTGCCGGTTCCGGGAGGGCCGTAGAAGATGACGGAGGTCAGTTTGTCAGCTTTGATAGCCCTGTATAATAAGGTGTTTTTTCCGATGATGTGTTGCTGTCCTACAACTTCATCCAGAGTTGTGGGGCGTAGTCTGGATGCCAGAGGGGATTCCTGGTCCAGGGTTTTTGATTTGGCGTATTCAAATAAATCCATAGTTTTTTCTCCATAGAATATGATGATAAAACAGTCACATTTCATTTCGTGTTTATAGTAACATAAAGCATTTCTGACAAATTATAGCAAGTCTCTTAATCAATATACATTATTTACGAGGAGTGCTATAGAACGTATATTTGTTTTAGTATAACGTATCCCTGTTTTTTTGTAAAGATTAGGAAATAAAAAGGAAGAGCATTATAAGAGCTCTTCCATTATTTTACCGTATATTTCCTGGTAATGTGTGGACCATTTTTTACAGATCGACTGTGCTGCCTCAAGGTTAGGAGCTGCGATGTTCAGGTCGATGAGGGAGTTGCCCTTTTCGATGAGCTGGCATCTTACAGAATAGGTTCCCTGTTTGGTGATGTAATAATCGGCAGGAGTGACGATTCGCTCCTGGGCTTTGAAGCCGGTGGATTTCAGGTATTCCCTGACTTCCTGTTTGATCTCAGGAGAGAGATCTTTCTGGAAAAAGGAGAGAGTCTTTATGCCATCTTCGGTAATCCGGTAATGGGAGACATTGGAACGGGTGTCCATGGTGATTAGTTCTGCTTCTACCAGTTCTGAGATTGCCTGCTGGAGATGGAAATAGTTTGTATATTCCCGGTCCAGGATAAATTCTGAAATCTGCGAATTTGTCAGGGTATTTTCGGTATTCTGAAGCATGTATAACACGATTAATTTGTAAACTGTGAATGGTGTTGCCATTTTATCCCTCCTTTGCATAGAGTAGCAGAGAATCTTTTAGTGTGAAAACAGTCTTCCCTGGTAGCTTTGTTCTTCTTTCATCCTGTGATGCAGCATATTTAATACCTCACGTTTACGGCTTGCCCACAGTGGTGCGATCAGCAGATCTTTGGGGCCGTCGCCTGTGATGCGGTGTATAACCATATCCGGTCTGAGATGTTCCAGACAGTTTATAAGGAGAGAGATGTATTCATCCCGTTCGTAAGTCTGAAACAGTCCTTTCTCGTAATCTGCTGCCAGATCAGTGCCGCGAAGCACATGAAGTAACTGCAGTTTGATTCCCTGAATATCCATATGGTTGAGGTATTCCATAGTTTCCAGAATATCTGCTGTGTTTTCACCGGGCAATCCGAGGATTGTATGCACGATTACTTCGATATTTTCTTTTCGCAGGCGTTTTACGGCATCATCAAAAACGCAGAGAGGATATCCCCTTCGGATATACCTGGCAGTGGACTCATGGATCGTCTGAAGTCCAAGTTCAATCCAGACAGGTTTATGTTTATTTAACCGGGACAAAAGTGTCACGATCTCAGGACTGAGGCAGTCTGGTCTGGTGCCGATGGAAAGAGCAACTATCTTTGGATGAGAGATTGCTTCTGTAAAAATTTTTTCCAGATATTCCACAGGTGCGTAGGTATTTGTGTACGCCTGGAAATAGGCAATATATTTATGAATCGGACGTTTCTGTGAAAGGATACTGATCTGGCTTTCTATCTGGTCAGTGATGGAAAGTGCGGCATCTGCAGCGAAATCTCCGCTTCCTCCTGCGCTGCAGAAGATGCAGCCGCGGGTTCCTATCTTACCGTCCCTGTTGGGACAGGACATGCCGCCATTTAGCGTGACCTTATAAACCTTTTCTCCAAACCGCTCTCTCAGCATATAGTCCAGAGAGTGGTATGGTTTCTCTCCCCATTTGGTCATACTGTGTGATCATTTTCTGCTGATGAAGTTTCAGCAGAGTTTCCGTTCTGAAGGTCTGTATCCTGGGTATCTGCATCTGCCGGAATATAATTATCAAAAATCTTTACCAGAAAATGTCCGTTGATAAATGCCTCCAGTGCAAATCCAAACATGCACAGGAGCATGATGGCCATGGACTGTATGCGGAAACTTTTAATAAAAAACACGCCTGCAGGTAACAGAGTGATGACTGCCATCAGGACTGTATACGGAAGATGACGGATAGCCATCAGGAATGCATTGCGGAAGGTGTTTTTGATGGAGTTGTAGAATTTGGCAAGCACCGGATAAATATACAGAAATACCATCATATAAAGGATACCAAATGCAAAGAAAACGATATACAGTACCTGAGACATTGTTCCGTCGATATTGCCTACAATACGCAGATCCATGTAAAGGATAGCTGCAACTGCAAGCATGATAAGATTGATGACAGTTGCCTGTTTGAAGTTCTGCTTAAAGGATTTGAAGAAGCTTCTGATAATATAAGATTCTTCGTTACGTGCCATTTTCAGTGTGACATAGTGGAGTGCAGTCAGTGACGCACCAATAGTCACGATTGGCAGACAACAGATCAGAAAGACCACATTAAGCATAATAAGATCAGCCACGCGTCCCATGACGGTGAAGAATTTGTTGTCCATGTTAAATAGTCTGTCCATTCGTTTAATTACTCCTTTTGTATATAATGATGTACAGCATACTCTGCGGATAATCCTGCTACAGAGAAATCTGTACAAGCTTTGTATAACAGTATAACGAATCAGGCAGGAAAAAGCAAATCTTTTATGTGAGCAGGAGCTGGTCTGCAGTGACAAAAACATAGCCTTTTTCAGTAAAAAGATCAGCGATTTTCAGGGCTGCATCCACAGATGTCTGATAGCCGTCATGCATCAGGATGATAGAACCGTCATGAACCTGTTTCTGGGCGATAGACAGGATAGAATCGATGTTTTTGCTTTTCCAGTCCAGGGTGTCTACATCCCAGAATACGGGAAGCATGGTGACAGAAAGTTCCATATCCTTGATCCATGCGCCGAAAGGCGGTCGTACATAAGAAGGGTAAATTCCGGAAGCTTCATAGATTCTGTTATTTGTTTTTTCAATTTCCAGTCTGGCTTTCTCCGCCGGTATCTTGTCAAGCTGTACATGATCCCAGGTGTGATTTCCGATAAGATGTCCGTCTTTTCGCATTTGCAGGAGTATGTCTTCGTTTCCTTCAATGTTCTCGCCTATCAGAAAGAAAGATGCCCTGATGTTTCTTTTTTTAATCCATCCAGAAGCATGGGGGTATACCGGGCATTAGGACCGTCATCGAAGGTCAGTGCGATTCTGGGAGGTTCTTCGACGGGAAGCCCGGCGGTGGTGTCAGTTGAAAAATTCTCAGAAGCTGTAGCTTTTGCAGATGCCTGTTTTACAAGGGAAAGCATACCGGGACCTGCCAGTGAAGTAAGGAACTGTGTGCGTCTGTAAACAGAAGAAAAGAGCAGAAAAAAAATCATGCATAATATTTCAAAAAATATTAAAGTCCGCTTCATGCAAAGATACTCCTCATAAAAATATCTTTCTGATTCCGGAACACAGAGTATGAATATCTGTGTCAGAACGAAAGAAACAGCAGGTGGCAGATGTAATCATTACAGTATATGAAAAAAAGAAAGCAATTCATACCGATTTATTGTATAATAGATTCTGCAAAATATAGAAGAAAGAATTTACGGAGATTGAGATGAAAAAGAAACGGACAAAACTGCTGGTTTTCTTTGCACTGGCAGGCATTTTAGTGCTTTTTTATATGATAGGAGAGTCTTATTGTGAGGGACTGTCCGGGGGGAGTAGTCTGGAAGAGAAGAATGAGGTGATGTGTAAATATAAATACGATATGATCGTAGACAGTCCGAATTCTTCTTTCTGGCAAGCGGTTTATGATTGTGCACAGGAATGGGCGCAGAAGAATGATGCAATTCTTGAACTGAGAGGCAGTGGAAGAGAGAGCGATTACAGTAAGCTTGATTATATGAATATGAGTATTGCTTCAAATTCAGATGGGATTATCCTGCAGTACAGTGGGGAACAGGGCCTGGAAGAGAAGATAAATGAGGCTGTTCAGAAAGGAATTCCGGTTGTTACTGTAATGGGAGATGCAGTTCACAGCAAGCGTCAGAGTTTCGTGGGTGTCAGTGATTATCAGCTTGGAAGTGTCTATGGCGAAAAGGTAGCGGAATATATGACTGAGGATACGGAAAGTATTCTTATTCTGTTGAAGAAAAATATTGATGATATGAACCAGAGCCAGATATATACACAGATCAGCAATGCAGCCCAGGCAAAGGCAGGCTCTTTGCAAAATATCCAGATAACAGGAAAAAATCTTCGCTTAACTGGAACCTTTGAGACAGAAGAAGCGGTAACAGATATTTTTCAGCAGAGAGATAAAGTACCCGATATTCTTGTGTGTATGGATGAAGAGACTACAGAATGTGCACGTCAGGCAGTGCTGGACTTTAATCTTGCAGGAAAGGTTACAATCATAGGATATTACAGTTCCGAAGATATTCTTACAGCAGTGGAAAAGGGAGTAATCTCTGTTACCTGTGATGTGGATACAGAGCAGCTTGGCAGATACAGTATAGAGGCTCTGACAGCATATCAGAAAGATGGAAGGACCAATTCTTATTATAATGTGGATATTAATTTTCTGGACAAGGATGTAGTACGGGAAATGAGAAGGAAGGGGGTGTCCGGATGAAGCAGCTGCGCTGGAAAGATTTTTCACTGGTCAGTAAAATCGTTATAGAGGTGGGTATGATCGCAGTCCTTCTTTTTGCCATGAATATGCTTTTTTATGTGCGGATCAATAATTCCATGCAAAAGATGGATAATGTTTATGCCAGTAATGCAGAGCTTACCGAACTTTCACAGGTATTTGAGAAGGTACAGGATAATATGTATAAGTATCTTAAGGTTAAGAGTTCTCAGACACTTCTTGATTATTATCAGAATGAGGCAAAATACAGAAATGAACTTGAGAAACTTAATGAAGATAATATCAATGATCCCGTAAAGCTTCTGGAACGGAATATCCGGAAAATGTCGGAAACATATCTGGACTGTACTGCGGAAACGGTATCTGCCAAACGAGGAAGGAACGTTGAGCAGTATAAGCGTAAATATGATGATGCAACAAAGCTTTACAGATATATCCAGTCATCTATTGACGAACTGAATAACCTGATGTTTCAGGAGAACTCCAGTACTTATGCAGTACTTCGTGCAGTGATGAGATATCTGGAGATAAGCAATTCAGTTATTATGATCATAATTGTAGCCGGTGGAATGCTTCTGCTCATCCAGGCCACCAGAAATATGTTTGTTCCCCTTTCCAATATGGCAGAGACAGCACAACTGGTAGGTCAGGGAAATTTCCATGTAAAGATGCACGATACAGATGCACAGGATGAACTGGGAACAGTAACCAGAGCGTTTAATACAATGGTAGAGAATCTTGATCTGTATATGGCAAGGACGAAAGCAAGTATGGAGAAAGAGCAGCAGATGATGGAGAGGGAGCTTCTTATGGAAAATCATCTGAAAGAAGCACAGCTGAAATATCTTCAGTCACAGATCAATCCGCACTTTCTGTTTAATTCCCTGAATGCAGGAGCACAGCTTGCAATGATGGAGGATGCAGAGCGGACCGGGATTTTTGTAGAGAAAATGGCGGATTTTTTTCGCTATAATGTAAAAAAAGGACAGGAAGACGCCACATTGGGAGAAGAACTGGAGGCTGTTGATAACTATATTTATATTCTGAATGTCCGGTTCGCCGGAGATATCCATTTCAGCAAGGAGGTGGATGAATCACTGGAGAATGTGCGTATGCCAAGTATGATCTTGCAGCCGGTTGTGGAAAATGCAGTCAATCATGGAATACGTGACATTGAATGGGAAGGAAAAATACATCTCACAGTTACAGGAGATGCAGATTATATACGTATCAGCGTGAAAGATAATGGAAAGGGAATGACGCAGGAACAGATAGAGGGTGTTCTGTCAGGAAACAGAGAGCGCAGAAATGAAGAAGGTGATTCTACAGGAATCGGTATGAATAATGTGATCAGTCGTCTGGAACTTTATTATGAGGAATCAGGGCTTATGGAGATTAACAGTGAAGGTGAAGGAAAAGGCACAGAAGCAGTAATCTATATACCTGTGCATGAAAACTAAGAGAAGTATTATGGGAGTGAGAGAAGATGTATAGAATTTTGCTGGCAGATGATGAAGGTATCATGCTGGAATCATTAAAGAAAATTATTGAAACTGAATATGGAAATGAATGTGAGATCCACTGTGCAAAGTCAGGCAGAGTTGTGGTGGAGATGGCACAGGCATATCCGCCGGATATCTGTTTTATGGATATCCAGATGCCGGGAATAAGCGGAATCCAGGCAATCAGGGAAATTCAGAAATTTAACAGCTCAGCAGTTTTTGTGATCATAACTGCATATGATAAGTTTAATTATGCAAAAGAAGCAGTGAACCTGGGAGTTCAGGAGTTTCTCACAAAGCCTGTAAATAAGAAAGTAATTCTGGAAACCTGCGCGAAGATGATGACAAAGGTAGATCAGATACGGCAGAAGAGAAGCGATGATCTCCTGATCAGAGAGAAACTGGAGACAGTGGTACCTATGATTGAGAGTGGATATATCAATAATATTCTTCTGCAGGATGATTTTGTTACTTATCAGGATAATTATACACAGCTTCTTGATATCCGTCAGAAATACGGTTATATGATGGTCATAGAATTTGGAGATTCTATGGAAAATGGGGTGCTCAGTAATGCAGTAGGTGCAAGTGTAAAGGCAAACAAATTTTATTCTACTTTTCGTGAAATCGCACAGGGATTCTTTGAATGCCTTGTAGGTCCTATTATGGGAAACAGGATCGTACTGCTTGTTCCTTATGAAAATGCGAAAGAAGATTACGAAGACAGAGTTGCAATTGTCACAAGAGCCAGAAATATGGTACATAAATTTGAAAACCGGATCGACAGTATGTTCCGCTGTGGAATAGGAAGGGTCAAAGAACTTGGAAGCGTGAAGGAATCTTTTAAGGAAGCGGTGGTCGCACTGAGAGAGAGCATCAGTCATGTAGTGCATATTGAGGATGTACCGGCGGCACAGAAATATGACGGGGAATATCCAAGAGACCTGGAAATCAGATATCAGAAGAGGATCCTTGAGAAGGATGCTGCGGGAGCGATGAACTGCGCAGAGGGATTTTTTGAATGGATGCACAGTCAGCAGACAGTCACAAGAGAAGACATTGAGATTAAAATCCTGGAGATGGTGATGAATGCGGAACGCAGGGCATTCTTTGCAGGAACTTTGAAATATAATGTTAACAGCAGGAGAAGCTATATCCGGGAGCTTCAGTCCTGTACGGATATAGAAAATCTGAAGAAGTGGTTTCTGGATAAGACGAGAGAAATCTGTACGAAACTGGAGAATTCCAAGGAAAAAGAAGCTGGCAGTATTATTGACAGAGCAAAGGAATATATCAATGAAAATTTCCGCAGGGATATTTCTCTGGATGATGTTTCAAGAGAGGTAGATATCAGTCCGTATTATTTCAGTAAACTTTTTAAACAGGAAACAGGTAAGAACTTTATTGAATATCTTACAGAAATACGTCTGAAAAATGCCAGAGAACTTCTGCAGGATTCCAGACTTTCCATTAAGGAAATATGTGCACAGTCAGGATACAGTGATCCCAATTACTTCAGCAGGATTTTCAAGAAGTATGAAGGAGTTACGCCTAGTGAGTTCAGAGAGAGGTTAGGCTGATGAAATTATATAAGACAAAAAAGAATTGCGGAAAGCTGCTGCTTGGAATACTGGCATTTTGTACAGGGATGATACTGCTGACAGGATGTGGTTCCTCTTCAGAACAAAAACAGAATAAGAATGAAGAAACAGCAGAAGAGAATAAGGAAGAGGATAAGGTTCAGATCGGACTTACAGTGGATTCTTTTGTTATAGAAAGATGGATCCGCGACAGAGATGTATTTGTGGCGACTGCCAGAGAACTGGGAGCAGAGGTAAATGTGCAGGATGCAGGTGCAGATGTCAAAGAGCAGATCAGTCAGATTGAATACTTTATAAATAAGCAGGTGGATGTGATCGTTGTGATCGCAAGAGACTGTGGAGCACTTTCAGATGCCATACAGAAGGCACAGAGTGCGGGAATTCCGGTTATTTCCTATGACAGAATGGTCAATAATGCCAATACAGATTTGTACATTTCCTTTGATAACCGTAAGGTGGGTGAGATCATGGCACAGGCACTTGTCAATGCACTTCCTCAGGGAGGAGATGTCTTTATGATACAGGGATCCTCTTCAGATAATAATGTCCAGATGGTGAAACAGGGGTTTGATGATATGCTTGCAGACACAGATCTGCATGTGGTTTATGAAGCTAACTGTGATGGCTGGACAGCAGAACTGGCTGCCGGATATGTGGAGGAAGCCCTGGAAAAATATCCTCATGTTAAGGGAATTATGTGCGGAAATGATGACATTGCCAGTCAGGTCGTACAGGTACTGGCAGAGAATCAGCTTGCCGGAAATGTGGTTGTCGTAGGTCAGGATGGAGATCTTGCAGCCTGTCAGAGAATAGTAGAAGGAACACAGTATATGACTGCTTTTAAACCAATTGAAGATCTGGCAAGAAAAGCAGCGAAATATGCAGTGGAAATGGGTAGTGGAAAGGGAGTTGCAGAACTGGAAGATGTGACAGAAACAGTAAATGACGGAACTTATGAGATTCCTTCCTGCATCCTTGAACCAACTGCAGTGACAAAAGAGAATATAGATAAGGTGATCATTGAAGGAGGTTTCCACCGCAGAGATGAAGTTTATCTGAATGCGGATTACAGTTAAATAAAATATTCAGAGATTATCCGGCTGCTTTTGCAGATGTAAGAGTAAATCAGTATATAGCATTATCTTGTAACAAAAATGTCCTGTCCTGTGCAGGGCATTTTTTGTTTTTCTTAAAATGTCTTGTTTCTTGCCAACCATGTCCAGATTGCCCTGTGCTATAGTAACATCATCAAGAAAACGTGAGAAACGTAAAAAGAAATGGAGGATTTTTACAATGAGAAAGAAAGTCGTATCTGCAATTCTTTGTGCATCAATGGTAGCTGGAATGGTAGTTATCCCGGGAGTAGCTGTTAAAGCGGATGACAAGAAACTGATCGGTGTTACAATGCCTACAAAAGATCTTCAGAGATGGAATCAGGATGGCGAGAACATGAAGAAAGAGCTGGAAGCAGCCGGCTATGAAGTAGACCTTCAGTATGCATCCAACGATGTAAGCACACAGGTTTCACAGCTTGAGAATCAGGTTGCAAACGGATGTGATCTTCTGGTTGTGGCATCTATCGACGGAAGCAGTCTTGGTGAGCCGCTGAAACAGGCTAAAGAAGCAGGAATCCCGGTTATTTCCTATGACCGTCTGCTTATGAACTCAGATGCAGTTACTTATTATGCAACATTTGATAATTACAAGGTAGGTCAGAAACAGGGCGAATATTTAGTAGATGCACTTGATCTCGACAATCAGGACGGACCGTTTAATATTGAGCTGTTCACAGGTGATCCTGGTGACAATAACTGTAACTTCTTCTTCGGCGGAGCAATGGATGTACTTCAGAAATATATTGACGAAGGTAAGCTGGTAGTTAAATCCGGACAGACAGAATTTGAGCAGGTTGCAACTGCTAACTGGGACAGTGCAAAGGCTCAGGACAGAATGGATACAATTATCGCAGGTAACTACTCAGACGGCTCCAACCTTGACGCAGTTCTCTGCTCCAATGACTCTACAGCACTTGGCGTAGAAAATGCTCTTGCAGCTTCCTACACAGGAGAATATCCGATCATCACAGGTCAGGACTGTGATACACCAAATGTTAAGAACCTTGTAGCAGGAAAACAGGCTATGTCCGTATTCAAGGATACACGTGCTCTTGCAACAGCAGTTGTTGGAATGGTTGATTCCATCATGAAAGGTGAAGAACCGGAAGTTAATGATACAGAATCCTATGATAACGGCACAGGTGTTATCCCGACATACCTTTGCGATCCGGTTGTTGTCACTGTTGACAATTACAAAGAAATCCTGATCGATTCCGGATACTATACAGAAGATCAGATTAAGTAATAAAAATTGATCATACAGGCGGGAATACCACCCGCCTGTGTTAATCTATAGCAATCCCAGAAAATAATGTAATTCAGTATTTCCTGGGATTGCTATAGGGCTGCCCGTCGCAGGCATGATTTATAAAAGGGAGGGAAACAAAATTGGCTAAGATACTTCTGGAAATGAAAAATATTACCAAAACTTTCCCAGGTGTAAAAGCACTGGATAACGTTAATCTTCAGGTGGAAGAGGGCGAGATCCACGCTCTGGTCGGTGAAAATGGAGCCGGTAAATCTACCCTGATGAATGTATTAAGTGGTATTTATCCGTATGGAACATACGATGGTAATATTATTTATAACGGTGAAATCTGTAAATTCAATACAATTAAAGACAGTGAAGAAAAAGGAATTGTAATCATTCACCAGGAACTGGCGCTGATCCCATATATGACGATCGGTGAAAATATGTATCTGGGCAATGAAAGAGGAAGTTCATTATCTATTAACTGGAATGAAACCTACGGAGAAGCAGATAAATATCTGAAAATAGTAGGACTTGAAGAATCCTCCAGAACTTTGATCAAGGATATTGGTGTAGGTAAACAGCAGCTGGTAGAAATCGCCAAGGCACTGGCAAAAAATGCCAAGCTTCTGATCCTGGACGAGCCGACAGCATCTTTAAATGAGGATGATTCTCAGGCTCTGCTGGAATTGCTTCTGAAGTTCAAAAAACAGGGAATGACATCTATTATCATTTCCCATAAACTAAATGAAATTTCCTATGTTGCGGATAAGATTACAGTTATCCGTGATGGATCTACTATCGAGACTTTGGATAAGAAGAAAGATGACTTTTCCGAGCAGCGTATTATCCAGGGTATGGTAGGCCGTGAGATGACAGACCGATTCCCGAAACGTCCAGGTGTAAAGATTGGAGATGTTTCCATGGAGGTTAAGAACTGGAATGTCTATCATCCGCTGTACTCAGAACGTAAAGTAGTGGATAATGTATCATTTAAGGTGCATAAAGGGGAAGTTGTAGGTATCTCCGGACTTATGGGTGCAGGACGTACAGAACTTGCCATGAGTATTTTCGGAAAAAGCTATGGAACTAAGATTTCCGGTCAGGTATTTATGAACGGAAAAGAAGTAAAGCTGAATACTGTACAGGAAGCAATCGATAACAAGCTTGCTTATGTCACAGAGGACAGAAAAGGAAATGGTCTGATCCTTTCCAAATCCATTAAGATGAATACTTCACTTGCAAACATGAAGGGAATCAGTAATGGAAAGGTTATTGACGCAGATAAAGAGTATGCAATAGCAGAGGAATACAGAAAGAAACTGAAAACAAAATGTCCGTCTGTGGAGCAAAATGTAGGTAATTTGAGCGGTGGTAACCAACAGAAAGTCCTTCTTGCAAAATGGATGTTTGCAGAACCGGATATTCTGATTCTTGATGAGCCTACCCGTGGTATTGACGTAGGTGCGAAATACGAAATTTACTGTATTATTAACGATCTGGTAGCAGCAGGAAAATCTGTTATCATGATTTCTTCTGAACTTCCGGAAGTACTTGGAATGTCAGACAGAATCTATATCATGAATGAGGGTAGGTTCGTAGGTGAGGTCGGCAAAGAAGAGGCCACATCAGAACTGATCATGTCCAAGATCGTAAAATCAGGAAAAGGAGCGTAAAGAAGATGGAAAAAAGATGGCACCTGACAATCTTATATGAGATGTTGAAGCACCTGCATAATACATAGTGTAATGTACTGACGGGTGAAAAGGAAAACAAAAGATGAGAAATGAAATCAATTGCAAAAGTACGGAATTTTAATAGCAAGGAGAAATTCATCCTCTTGGCAATCCAGCAAGCTTTCTTGGTGAAGGCTTTGATTTACCTGCCTTATCAACGTTATTTCTTGTTATGCCGATTTCTGATGAATCCAGAATAGAGCAGTATACAGGAAGAATTCATAAAAATGTGGAAGGTAAGGATATGGTGAAGGTATATGATTATGTGGATGCTCATATACCCATGCTGGAAGGAATGTTTCACAAAAGGTTGAAGCAGTACCAGAAGGAAGGCTACTTTTTGCAGGAACAAAATCAGATCGTTGAAGTTTCTCAGCTGATGTATGAGGGACAGAGCTATAAACATGTATTTCTTGAAGATATAAAGGCATCCAGCAGTGAAATTCTGATTATGAACGCGCATTATGAGTTAGGAAAAATCAAAAGCTATTTTGATGTCCTGCAGGAAAAGGCACATCAAAATGTTCAGCTGTATGTCGTCTTGAATGATGAGCAAAGACAAAAGGAAATGCTTGTGCGGACGATAGAAGGAATGGGCGCAGCTATTTTGTACTCCAATCATTCAGCACATTTTGTTGTGATCGATAAAGAAATTATCTGGTACAGTGATATGGATTTCCTTGGAAGGGCCAAAAAAGATGGTTTAAGTACAAGGCTGAAAGATCCGCATCTGGTAAATGAAATTATGAAAATTGCACAGGATGAACAACTGCAAAATATAGAGAATGATAAAAAGATAAGCTTATGGTGAATAAGAAAAGTGATGTAAAATATAAAAGCCAGATACTCCAATGCCATTTGGAAGAAAGGAAAAAAGCTGTATGAAAAACATGCCATTCTGGAAGCTTTTGCTGTAAATGATACCAAAGCCTGTTTCCGCGTAAAAAGGAAGGATTGACTAAACTGTGGTTTTACAGAAAACAGAGCATGCCGTTGCGATTGCTTGCAACTGTTCGTGTTTTGGAGAATGGTAGCACAAGGTAGCTGTATTACCGTATCTTAAAAAGCATCGCATCCAGTATTGAAAACCGAAAACAGACTGGTCACTATGGAGATTAGTCATTTGGATGATTTTAAGCTTGAGGTTGAGCAACAACTGTATGAACTGGATGAAAATGATGAGGATATATCGTATGAGGGATGACTGTATTTACGCTATCAGAAAATTCGACATGAAAGGCATATGGAAACAGCCACGGATGCCGATTTATTTATCAAAGAAAATCGTTGTATCACCTGATGTATAGATGGTGATTGTTAAGGATTTGAATGAGAATCCGGAATCTATAAAAGCGGTAATTTCAAACATGAAGGAACAGGATATGATGTTCATGCTAAGCGAAGCAATACGGGCTGTGAAGGAATCTGATTCCTCAGCATAGGAAGCATTGATGATATGCTTTCAAGAGAAACTGTTGGAATTGGAACATGTATTTAGAAATACAGTTCCATAAGGCAGGATAGCAGGAAAGTCAAAACTGTAATTACATTCTTATAAGAATCGGAGGTCCCCATATGGATGAGCATTTTATTTATATCGTACTGGAAATCGTATCGGAAATACCCAAAGGAAACGTTGCGACCTATAAACAGCTTGCAAAGCTGGCCGGCAGAGAGCGAAATGCCCGTCAGGTTGGCAAGATCTTCTTTCCGCACTCCTGCCCTGTATGGCGAATACCCGTGCCATCGCGTCGTTAACAGTGCCGGAAGGACTGCACCGAATTGGGATGAACAGAAAGATCTACTCATAGACGAGGGCGTTACCTTTAAACCCAACGGAAACGTTGATCTCAAAGCCTGTCAGTGGAAGATATAAAGCAAGCACCTCTTTATACCACAGACCCACCAACAAAATCCAAACAGAGGCACGCACAACCTGAAGAGCGAACTTCCCCAACTGCTGAGTGACAAATTATTTTCAAAAAGCATACATCAACCGTGCAGTTTCTAATGAGAAACCATCATTTCCTGAAATAACGCTAACAGATTCAGGGAAAGTGTTTTATAATGAACCTAATAGGGACCCTCCCTTAAAAACTTATCATACAAGGAGCAATCAATTATGAAAAAAATATTCGTCTGGTTATATGTGATATTGACAGTACACTCGTCACTACAGAAAGGGAGTTGACACCACGAACGCGAGATGTCATCAATCAGCTGCACGCACAGGGAATCTACTTCGGTATCGCATCTGGCAGGCCGTTAGATGAACTAGCAAAAAAAGCAGAGCTGTGGGGCATCCACTATGCTTTTGATATTCTCATCGGTATGAACGGCTCTGAGCTTTGGGATAACCTGCATCAAAAGGAATACAGTTATTTCAAAATGAAAAAGGACTGGATTCAGGAAACCATGAACTTAATGAAACCCTTCGATTCCAACTGCTTTATCTATCGGGATGACTGCCTGCTCTGCGAACGAGATGACGCACACATGCGGAAGTCTGCTTTGACCAGTGACAAGCGTATGGTTGTTGTGGACGCGCTTTCCGTTATGTATGAACAGGAGAATGCCAAAATCATGTACCGTGTCAAAGAAGCAGACGTTGATGAAATCGAGCAGTATTTAAAAGAACATCCATCTCCCTACTACAAGGGCTTCAAAACACAGCCGACCCTCATTGAATTTGCAGATCAGCGGGTTTCCAAGGCCTATGCTCTGAAAAAATTCTGTGAATTTAACAAGATAACCCCGGAAAAGGTGGTTGCCTTTGGTGACACGACGAATGACAATGATATGCTGCAATACAGCGGTCTGGGTGTCTGCATGAGCAATGGCAGTGATGACACAAAGGCGATTGCGGATGATATCACGAAATGCAGCAACGATGAAGACGGCTTTTGCGCAATACATGGGAAGAAAAATTTTTCCTGAATATATAAAAAGAGCATTTTACGAAACCAGTGCAGACTTGAGCTGTTCAACCTGCTTTCATGCCTTTAACACAAAACCACAGGAAAAACGGTACTCCTCTCTCACCTCAGCATACTCCTGTATCCTGCAATGTGCTACAGGCAGACTTCAGTTTCTCCACACGGTTAATGTTACAGCGCTTTATGACTAACAAAGCAGACAAATGAGTACGAGAATATGTACATAAAAGTTATCCGTCAAAAAGCTTTTATTATGGCAATGGTGTCAACCTCAGCCTTAGAAATATAGATGATGTCATTTCTTTTCTCCTTTAAAAGTTATGATAAACAAAGACATCGTATCGTAGTTAAGTTTTTGCACATTTCACTATTGTTTAATGCTAAATATGATTAACGTGTAGTTAAGCAAAGGTGGTATTTATATGTTCTTGTGAGTTATTCCAAACAAAAAAGGTAAGAAAAGACCTTTTTCTGCAATTTTGTAGAATCTTACAGGGGTGAAAATGGTAGGCCTAAACACCGGACTGTAGCTAAACTTAGACAAATTTGATGGCGAACGCATTCTTTATCTCAAGGCTGCTTTTGGGAAAGGTGAATCTAAGGAGATATTACATCATGAGCTACTCGTAGTTAAGAGTGTTGAAACGAAACAATCTGCATTATTTCTTAGATTTAGCAGATATATTTGCTCTGATAGAATCTGTGAACTTATACGCAAACATCCTAATAACTTTATTCGTGCTTATAAATTCCCATGGTATGATGTTCTTTTCTATCTGTTTTTCCGTTCTGAAAAAATGCATAGAATCTGAACCTTCAAAATATTATAGTGATATCGGAAAGCCTGATCTTCGTATTAGTAAACAAGCTGAAATGTGGATCACATAGCGGTAAGGAACCTTAAGCTGACTTACCAACGTAAAGCGTCTGAATATGGCGCTTTTAATTTTATACGACATATAGTGCGTATAAATGTGTATAAAAATATTGACATACGCATTAATACGTATTATAATAAAGACAGGAAGGGAGGTCATACGATGCCGATGACTTCAAAGCAGATGGTTAAACTGCTTAAACAGAACGGTTTTATTGAGATACGACAGGCAGGTTCGCATAAAAATATTGAACAATCCTGTGACCAATAGAAGCGTCGTTGTTCCTATTCATGCAAAAGATTTACCAAAAGGCACTGAAAGGAATATTCTAAAACAGGCGGGGCTGTTAATAGCCCATGACCTGAGATAAGAATATACCGAAAGAAATAAAAATTAAAGGAGGAAATGATTATGAAGGTGATGTATCCAGCTTTGTTTGAAAAAGAAGATAGTCGCTACAATGTTACGTTTCCAGATTTGCCAGAAGCGATCACATGTGGAGACACATTAGAGCAGGCGATTGAGATGGCCAAAGAGTGTTTAGGTCTTTGTTTGGATGTGAGAAAAGAAAACAAAGAAGAAATTCCTGTAATGAGTGATCCATCTAGGATCAATTGTGCAAACGGAACGTTTGTTATGATGATTGAATTTGATTCCATCGATTTTAACAAACGTTATAACAAAAAAGCGATAAGGAAAAATGTTACGATTCCAGCTTGGCTTAATGAATTAGCTGAGGAAAAAAACGTTAACTTTTCAAACGTACTACAAAATGCGTTAATGAAGAAACTAAATATTTGAGATTAGCTATATTTAGTGAGCACCCAATGAGGTGCTTTTCTTTTACTCAGGAAGGAGTGTGATAAGATGCCGAAGAAACCGGATGAGCGAATAGAACCAGCCAAGCAAATGTATCTTGATGGTATGAAATTGATTGATATAGCAAAGTAGTCGGATCTGCCAGAAGGGACTGTTCGGCGGTTGGAAAGTCCACTCACAAATGGGATAGCGAGCGTTCGGATAAAAAAGGATGCGAACGTTCGGAAAAAAACGAGGAGGCCAGTAAGGTAACAAAAATGCCACTAGACCAACTGGAAATCAACATGCCCGTAAGCACAGGCTTTTTCAAGGGGCTGCCTGAAATAATCAATACAACATATCTGGAGGCGCCTGCAGCACACATCCCCAAAGAAATACAAGCGTATCCTAAAACACTGTTCACCGCATATAAAAAGTATCCGTAAGGGATTAGCTTTCACTAGGAACGAATCCTACGACCATCCGGATACTTTTTTGTAGCTTCAAACATTCTGTCTGTAAACCTAACAATATATCTTCTCAACACTCACATGCAGCGCATCGACGATACAATCATCCAGCACATCTGCTCAGAAACACCGGGACACACCCTCTTGCCGCATGCAAAGCATATCTGTAGACCACTACTCCATACTCTTCAAAGACTCCACCATATCAATATGATTCAGTACACGGTTTGTAATCAGATTCACAACAACAGCGAACCCAAAGGATAACAGCACCGTATACAGATAACTGATCGGGCGTATAGTCACCGCAAAATGGATGGACGGCATATTCAGCACATACGTAAGACTCTGCGCAAGTATCGTACCGGCAGGAAGCCCAACCAGAATACCCAGCAATGTCAGAAGCAGCGTCTCCTTATTCACATAGGAATGCACTTCCTTATCATAAAAGCCCAGCACCTTGATGGTCGCAAGCTCCCGTACCCGCTCTGAAATATTTGTAGTCGACAACGTGAACAGAACAACGAAGGCAAGAGCGGCAGCCATGGCTAAAATCAGATACACAACCGAGGTTATCAGGGAAAAGGAGGTTTCCAAATGCATTCTGCATCGACGAAGTGCTTACAACAGACAACACATCATCCCGCTCCTCCAGCTTCTGCACATACCTGTCCTTCTGCAGTTCACTGACCTTACCCTTATAATTCGCCAGCACTGCATTATCCTCATAAGAGCCGAACAGCTTCTCATAGGTGTTTTCACTCATATAAATCGTATTTCCCAGGTAATTCTGAACGATCCCCGTGACCTTTACACGCTCTTCCTTCAGATCGCTGTTTTGCACACGTATCGTATCCTTCACAGAAAAATCCAGAACCTGCGATGCATTCTGTGTCACATATACATCGCCCTCCTCAAGCGTTACCGGATCACCGTTCAAATCCTCCAGTGAGAGATACGAAGCCACATCCGCCTGTTTGGAAAAGACCATCAGCTGTACGCGCTCTTCCTTATTTCCGCTGCTCTTGATTGTGGCATTATCCACCAGCAGAGCCATGCACTCGCTCACCTCATCATTCTTTGAAAGCGATTGATATACA
>ENA-OQAB01000367-OQAB01000367.1-human-gut-metagenome-genome-assembly--contig:-NODE-367-length-25503-cov-8.227459_pt1 | contig 25503 bp, 22 predicted proteins | sample MGYA00242490_ERZ504517 | MGnify/ENA primary metagenome ERZ504517 (study PRJEB26092, sample SAMD00036298) | human gut metagenome | host: Homo sapiens | study: EMG produced TPA metagenomics assembly of...
GTATTGTATTAATAGTTGTTCCTTCTAGTTTCAATCCCCAATATGAAGCATTTATAGTAGCACAAAATGCACTAAAAATAAATCCCAAACTTGCAACACATGTAGGAGCCAAAAAATCTCCATCAGATATTATGTAACCTAAGAGAAAAATTCCAAATAAAAAAATTAACAAGACAATAAAATAAAACATTCTTCTCTACTCCAATGATTTTAAAATTTGATCTAGTGCATCATAAAAATACATACCATCATGTAATCTCGCTGCAATTCTTTTTACATTTTTACACATTTCAGTATATGTCAATTCATCGATTTCATCGATCACTTTATCAAGACTGTAAAGATCATCTACAGCAATTCCAACTTGATTCTCTTTAACAAATTCACAAATAGCTGACTGGCTCCATACAATAACGGGAATTCCAGAACTTAAATATAAAGATGTTTTATGAGGATTATTATATTTTAAATAGTTACCTGTATTGCCAGCACAAGTAGCGCCTGTATTTCCATCCCATACAAGTCCAAAATCGCAATCCAAGTGAGCTGGTAAATCCTCAGGTTTAAATGAGCCATTCCAAATTATATGTTCATTTTTATTGTATTTTTCTTCAAAATTATTACCATATAAGTTAACTGTTAAATTGCGATTGTTTTTTTCTGAACATATATCATAAATATATGCGCATTTTCCAATTGCCAAATTACCAGCAATTGCTATAGTAGGCTTGTCTGCCTTTTTCTTTAACGGTCGAACATACTCTCCTAAATAGTCAAATATTTTAAGATTAATTAACTTTTCTTTCTCAAAACCGATTCCTATCATATAATTTTTCATCGCTTGATTATGACAAATAATGCTATCAAAAGACTTTAATAACTCGTTATCTCCAAATCTATCTGTCTTCTTATTATGAGTAATTATACCTTCAATACCGCCACGAAGCGACTCTAAATCATGGATTATTGCAACAAAATAGCAATCTTTTCTTTTTCTTATCCGCTTAATCATCTTTGCTGCAATTCTTTTCCCATACATTGGATGCTGATAAATAACTACGTCACCTGGTTTCACACAATTTTCAAGTTTCTTCCACCAATTAACGCATTCCGTTAAAAGCCATAATTTTTTTCTATCCTATTTTTTCAACCGGGAAATTAGGAACCACAAATGCGTTTATATCCTCTTTTCATGCACAACATTGCAATATCGTTCGGCGCCTTTGCGCCAGCTGTATTTCTTCTTTCACGATCCAAATCAATATATATAACATTTTTGAGCATATTTAATTCTCCCCACACCATATAGAATCAATCTTTTTATAAATTATTTGTATATATTTATTTTTTTTTAACACGAATGTTGCTATCTGTCCGCGTATTTTCTCTATTCCATAACAAACATTCAATATTACCGCACTCAATACCAAAGCATATATGGGCCACAATTTCATAAAGTGAATTTTTAAATTTTTAATATATTGCCACAGAATTGATGCAATAACCGGATTTGATTGTATTAGATAGATTCCTAATGTTGTCTTTGAAAATTTATAAATTGCTTGATTGTAAATTGGTTTCATAGAAGCAAATGTCAAAAACACCAAAACACTTATAGCCAAACACGAAAAAGCTATAATTGCTTGTAGAAAACACATTTACATATTTTTGTAATGCAACAATGCGTAATGAAACAACATATAATACAATTGATATAATCCATGGAACTAACCATGAAACGGCACTTGCAATGTATAAATATATTGTTTTAATTCCTTTTCCTATTTCATAATTTCTTATATATGCACCAATAAGATACACAAAAATAAACCACATTAAATCACTAGCCCAATATCTTTGACGCAAAACAGTCGGTGCAAATGATTCTATAAAAAACAATATTCCTAATAAAAATATATATTTTTTTCTTGAAATGTAATTTGCAACCATATTGATATATGGAGACAATAAATACATAGCCATATATGCTGTTATGTACCAATACGCATTAAAAGTAGTCGGTAATATAGCTTGTATAATAATTTTTACAGAAATAATTTCTGGAAAAAAAAGCAATCCAATTCCAACAGATAAAACAGTATAAAATAATACTTGCAGTTCGATTTTTAATGCTTTTGATGGTCTGAATCCCCCTTTTATTCCAAAATATCCTGATATCAATAAAAATATATTAACACCAACCTTCCCACCTATTAAATATAATTGACTAATTAATAAATTTACGTTGATTCCAACATACTCATTTATAGCAACATGTAGAATAAGATGGTGTAGAATGATTATATATATAGAAACAATTCTTAAAAGTTCAAATCTCATATCCCTGTGATTATTATCCAACTTCATTCTTACCACCTAATTTCCCTTAATTTTGTGTGCAACATTTGCCAGACTCTTACTCCAAGCAAAGAAGTCATGATCCTTCCCCGCATACTAAGAATAGCAATTGAATCATAATAGCATGAAATTTCAATAATTTTGATAATTACATTACCTGTATTAGTCTCATGAGCTTCTTTTTCTTCAGCTTTACCTAGCTTTTGATATCTTTAATAATTTTCACGGTGTTACTAAATCCTGTTTTTGCGTCGAAACATCCTTTCCATCCAAGTGATTGCAAAGAATCACTCATGAGAGAAGAATTACTCATTGGATTAAACCCCCTTTTCTCTTCTTCTGTTGGTAATTCCATCCTCAATTTAACATTTGCAGCTTTGCACAAAATCTTCGCCATTCCTTTTATATTAATAATCGAATTGGGATTTGAGACATTATATGATTTCTTGTTTTCACCTTTTAATAAAACTATAAGTGTTGCTGAAGCACAGTCTAAACAATATACATAACTACGTAACTGCTCTCCATTGCTTTTCATAATTATATCTTTTCCATCAGCCACATCATACGCCCAAGTAGAAGAAACGCGATTGTCTGTTTTTAACGCCGTTGGACCATATATATGTCCAGGCCTTATAATTGATACATTAACATCATATTCATCAGCGTAAGACACACATAAAGTTTCAGCTGCACATTTACTTATAGAATATGAGTTTCTTGCATTTAACAAATCAATATAGCCATATTCATTTTCAGAAAATGGGAGATTATTTTCTTTTTTTCCATAAACTTCACTTGAACTTATAAAAACAACTTTTTTTGTGTCCCCATTTTTTGCAAATTCTAGCAAATTCTGCATTCCAATAAAGTTACTAATCATCGTTTCTACAGGTTCTTTTACTATTTTATTAGGAGAAGCATTACTAGCTCCGTGTATAATATAGTCAACACCATGAAAAAGAGCTACATTGTTAGATGAGGCATCATAAGGAAGAAATGAAAAATAATTTGAATCAATATATTTTCCAAAGCGATTTTTCATTTTTTCTTCTGATCGCCCAGCTACAATAATCTCTATTTTCTCACTATGAGTCTCATTGTACCTTATCAATATATCTACTATTGCAGAACATATGAGTCCTGCTGCACCAGTAATCAGCACTGATTTACACTCTAATTCATGAAACTCTGGGAACTCATTAATAACTGTATCGATATTATCAATCCACAATTTACTATCATAAATACTCATTATTTTAACCAATCCGATCTTTTTGCTGCTAACAGTGCCTTAAAAATATCTATATCTTCAACTGTAGTAAGTTTAATATTTTTTTCAGATCCCATTGAGAAATATACTTGTTCACCCATTTCAATTTTTAATGTACAAGAGGCAACTGAATTTGTAATTCCGGCTTCCAATGCTCTTCTGTGTAAATCACAGATATCTCCAATATGAAATCCTTGAGGAGTCTGTGTTCTCCTTAGTCTATCTCTTGGATAACTACCTGTAGATTTTGCACCATCCTCTGTCTGCATCATTGCTTCCGCACAAGGTATAACAGTAATAGCATTCCCCTTTTCCCGAGTAACACGAATACAATCTGAAATAATATCAGCGGATACCATAGGTCGAATAGCATCATGAATCAAAACAATATCCTCCGACTTAAAATGTTTCTCCAATTCGTACACTCCATTACGAATAGAATCCTGACCATTTAATCCTCCAGATACGATATATTTCATTTTTGTGATATTAAACTGATTCGCATAAGCCTGAAGCACAGACTGCCATCCATCAATACAAGCTACAGCAATTACATCAATTTCTGGATGTTTCTGAAACGCTTCTAAAGTATATACAATAACTGGTCTTTCATTAACCGTTAAAAATTGTTTAGGAATGCTCTGACCCATACGATTTCCTGTTCCACCTGCGATAAGCAATGCAATATTTGCCATTTTAAATTTCCTCTTTTCTTTACGCTTTAATTTAAAATTTTTTCAACAAATAACTTTGTAGAATCACCATTCATATTGTATCTTCCCCATACCTGGTGATATTTACTAACTTTACTGACATACTCATCTTTATCAAATTCTGAAATCTTCTCATTTAATTCATCATTGTTTTTTGAAATTGAAAAAGGAAGTTTTTCTAATGGATAATAAAACTCACCTCGTTCATGCATAATATATTTTTCAACATCTTCTGCATACAAAAATACTGGTTTATCCATAAGCGAAAAATCCCACATACATGAAGAATAATCCGTAATAAGGATGTCTGAAATCAACAACAATTCTTGCATATCAGGATATAATGTTACATCTATACTATCTTGTAAATAAATTCTTCCTTTTTGCATATGATGATATCTGAATAAAACAACCCATTTTCCGCCAAATTTCGTCTGGAGTGAATCAATCAACCTGCCAAAATCAATATTAAATGGTGCATTATTTATATCTTCTCTAAATGTTGGAGCATATATCAAAACGTTGACATCATGATTCAATCCAAGATATTCTTTTAAGCACATAATTTGATTTGCATCCGAATTGATAAGAATATCATTTCTTGGCATTCCAATTTTTAAAATCTCTCCTTGATAGTCAAAACTGTCCTTTTGTCTAAATACCCCCCGAAGTTAATTCATTCTCTGCAATAAAGTAATCAAATCTATTATAGTCATTTCCATATTTGTTTTTTATCACCTTTAAAATGCTGTTTCCATGCCATGTGTTAATTGATTTTTTGTTTTTTCTTAAATGTTACTATCTAGGCAATGTAACAATTCGAAATCACATATTCTGAAGTAGCATAAAGCTAAAAAATAACCTTATGGTATTTTTTTAAATTGTCTCACATAATCAGGAAGTTTATTTTTAACATCTTCACTATCGAAGAACCAAATCAAATCATATTCATCTGAGTAATGCTTATAAATATACTCAGTAATATATTTAGGATTACAACTATATTGTGTACAATTGTAGCAAATGAAAGAAATTCTTTTTTTCTTAATTGGTAGAAAGTATAATGGCATTAAAATAATTTTCTTTAATCGTTGCTTAAAAGTTAACATTATACATCCTTCCTAGATAAATAAAATCTCTTCAAAAAAATCGCTGTATCATAGATAGAATATCCTGCATTTATTATTTCTTCACTACAATCTCGCCTGCCAGTTTTTAGTAAGTCAAAAATCTTATCTCTCCACACAGCTTCAGAATCAGATAAAGAACAGTAACTTGCCAGATTACTTATGGCCAATTCTTTAGTTATTGAGTCAGCGAACAAGCACGGCAATCCATTTGCTTGAGCTTCTATTCCAGTAATAGGTAAACCTTCAAATAATGAAGGCATTAAAAACAAATCCATTGCATGATAATAATCAACCACTGTTCTTGTCGTTCCAACAAATATAACGGCTTCATTCAAATTATAGTTTTTAACAATTTTTTTGATTTCATCCTCTAACGGTCCTGCCCCAATTAACATAAGCTTTGCATTTGGCATTTTTTTTAATAATTCATGAAAAATGCTCAACATAAACTTATGATTTTTTTGAGGTACGAATCTTCCAACGTTTCCAATGACAACATCAGTTGGCAAAATATTGTACATTTTTCTAATACGCATACGGATTGATTCATCAAACTTAAAAGCATTTAAATCTACTCCGTTTGTCAAAAGCTTATATTTGCCTTTTTTTATAATTACATCTGGAAATAACCATTTCGCCGCTAAATCAGAGCATGCAAAATAATCGGTCGCGCTAAACACAAAAAAATTCCTAATAACTCTTGAAATAATCTTAGAAGTCTTTGATTCCGTCTGCAAACCTGTATTATGAGAATGAACAACTCTAATAGAAACTCCAGCTAACTTCGCCATAAACAAATGAATTGAACGTAACGAATTTTCAGTATCAGCGTACACAATGTTATAATTATGATTCTTAAAGAAGCGATAATACTCTCTGTTTATTTTCAATTCACGAATAAGCAAACCATGTTCATTATCTATCGGCAATTTGAAGATATTACTTCCAACATCCTTGTAGCGTTCCATTTCCTCATTTTCTACCTGTTCAGTTACTAAATAATCAAAATATATCCCATCTTTATTAAGCAATTGACTTATTCTAAATTCAAACATTGTTGCTCCATTTGTAAGATGAGGATTTGTAAACATATGTAATACTCTCATAATTTAATCATCATACTCAATCTTTAAAATATTGTGTTTATCTTTATGTGCATCACTAGGTGGTCTCATATAATCGCCATAAAAATGTGACAAAAACTCATCATATTTCTCTGGTCCATTCAATAATAATGTTTCAAATTGATACTTATTGCCCTCACCTAGCCATGATTTATTTACAATTTCCTTAAACATATATGCGCCCAAAAAAACTTACCATATACTCGCTCTCATCGTATGAATACTTAGACAAACCTTTTTCCAATTTATACATAAGTTTATGTGTATTTAAATTTCTACCAAAATGGGTAAATTCCAAAAAGTGAATCGCCGCTTGTAAATACCATACACGCCCTGGTCTATTGAGGTTAACTAGTTCATCAAAGCATGACGCATGGTATAAAAATCTTATGGCGGTCATATGCCAAAAGTGAATTTTTTGAAGAATATGATTTGAAGGCATTCCATCAAAAGGGAAAATGTCGAGCCATGCATTTTCTACAATCGTTTTAGTATTAGACGCATTATAAATTCGAACCTTTTTATTCACGATTCTACTAAAATATCTATTATAATCTTCATTCTGTTTATAGTTTAAGAACTCAAAGCCTTCTGGTAATTCATTCTTAACTACTTTCAAAAACCTTTCATAATCTGGCCTAGGCATACCTACATCCATATCATCATCCCAAGGAATAAAACCATTATGTCTAACAGCCCCCAACATAGTACCACCAACTAAATAGTATCTAAGATGATGCTTATCACAAATTCCAGAAAAGAGTTTCATCACTTCTAATTCGATAAACTGTAATCTTCTTAATTCACTGTTATCCTCCTTGTTATAAGATGAATTCCAATTTTTACTTGTCATAAATATATGCTCCTTGATTCACTTAAGATTTTTAATATTCTTAACAAAACGCCATATTATTGTGTCCCTTTGCCCTATTATGTACATTAAAGCCCATGAGTAATATATCAATCATCATAATATTTTTCTCCATCCCTTTGGAGTCCCTTTATTTTTTATCTACAAATCCCAATCTAAATAGTTTCAGCATATTTCATCATGCAATATACTAAGCATATCTGCTTGATGATATACTTTCACACAGCCCCATCCGTCTTAAACACGCTCCAAACCGTCTTCCAAAGTATCTTCACATCCAACTTCAAACTCCACTCCCCGATATACTCCGTATCCAACTTCACCACTTCTTCAAAATCCGTAATATTACTTCTACCGCTAACCTGCCACAACCCCGTCAGCCCCCAATGTGGTCAACCTAGCGTCAACTTAGGGGCATATTAGCGAATATCCTCTAATGCAAACTACAAAATTAACCGATTTATGACAGAAAACAGTTGCTGTTTTGTTGGAAACCAGAAGATTCATAAAAATTGCCGCACTTAAATAAGCCTATTGATGAATGCTGGCTCTATTTTAAAAAGAAGCTTTTTTATTTCGGAAATGTGAACGTCCCTTGGATTTCAATTTCTTCCTTGGAAACGACCTGCCGGGCAGGAGCTGTGATCTGCAGCGTACAGCATCTGTATATAACTGTTCAATAATTGAAAGCTCAAACAGTCCGCAGAGTATTTTGGGAACAATACTTTTGATCCGTCCAATGATAAATGCACGATTGGCCTGATAACGGAACTTATTTGTGCTTTTGGCAGAAATCTGTATTTCCTCATCTGCTTCATTTTTTATAAGGGAGGCCAGATTCGATAAAAGCATATTTATATAAAATTCCTGCTGTATAGACACTGCAGTAGCACCGGAAAACTCTTCCATGGCAAAGCGGCTTTTTAGTTCTTTGTACTTAAGTTCTACAGGCCATCTGTAGAAGTAAAGTTCCCGGAACATATCTTTTGTAACAGCAGGATCAAACAGGTTTGTTGCAAGATATTCTTTTGTGCCATCATCAAGCGGAATCTCAAGGACACGTATAGGTACATCGGAAGTACCTTCTTTTGAAGTTCCCTGAAGAATGGAAATCATATCACCATTGCATTTTTTAGATAAATTGATTCCCTCTTTCAGTCTCATAACACAGAGATGCCCATGCTCTACACAGTAGCGGAACATATCTTCTGAATAATAACCTCTGTCAAAAATAATAATACTGTTGTTATATAGTCCCATATCTTCAAGAACTTTAAGATGTTCTAATGCAGCTGCCCGTTCAGAGGAAAGAAATTTATGGATAGATGCATGAAGGATATAATCATCCAGAACATCATAAATTATGGAAGCCAGTCCCATGGTATAACGTCGGTTTGGATCAGGATAGCTGGACATTTCGCCAAAGAAATCAAAAGTTGATTTTGAATTCGGAAGTTCGATCCTGGAACCATCTACTGCAAAAAGATGATAACCCTGCCACAGCTTTCTTGAAGGGATCTGGCTGTAAAACAGATCAACAGAAAGATAATAAAGTTCCTTGAACAGTGAAGGATTAATGAACTGTCTGGCTTTGGAAAGTGCCTGTTTTGAAACATCCGGAAAAGAAAGCGTGCCCAGTTCTTCTCTGATCTGTGAAAGATTCTGGAACATGGAAGCTTTTGAAGAGAAGAACAGATAAATAATAACTTGCAAAAGTGAAAGTTTTCTTCGCCGTACAAAATGTTTTTCCACCCGATGGGGTTCCAGTTTAACTTGATCTGTGATATAATCTTTAATGGATTGGACGATATTTTTACAAATATTAGTTCGATTCATATGGCATACCTCCTACGTATTGGAATAGATAAATATTTCGCTGGTAACGTAATATTGCTTAATCTATAAACCACATATTTAGGAGGATATGTCAAGATATTTATATAAAAAATCCAGAATATAAGCCCAGAATCGTTGAATTTTCAGCATTCTGGGCTTAAGTTGACCACATTGGGGTCAGACTCCATGAAATACCCGGGGATTTATATGAAGGATATTGATAAAAGTACTTTGTAAGAATCAGGTAGTTTTGGTATAATTCATTGTAAATGAAAATATAACCGAATCAGGTAAGTCCTCTGCGGAGGTTGCAAAAAGCGATAAGCAGTGGGTGGGAACTTGCTTATATCAGGAGGATTGTAAGCTCCTTCTGATAAACTGCGAATATCCGATTGACAGGCAGTTAAAATCAGAATTCATGAGATGGGGAGAGATAGATAGTGGACATTTATCAGATTATTATTACACATAATCGAAGCTGGACGATCAGGGAAATTATTGCTTTTGCAGTGGTTTTCCTGATGGCTGTTTTTCTGGCAGCAGTATTATTAAGGCTGCATAAAATAGTGATTATTCAGGCAGTCTGTGGACTGTTGCTTCTGACGTTTTTTGCAATTGTATTTGGTTCTACTGTTTTTACGAGGACTCCGGGGATCAGGCAGTATCAGCCGGAGGTATTCTGGTCATGGAAGGAAATCCTGGGGATTGGTGCATGTGGCAGACTGGGAAGTACTACGGGAGATGGCTTACTGCAGGAGAATCTGTTGAATATTCTGCTGCTTTTTCCGGCAGGGATTTTATTGCCGGGGTTGACAGGCAGAAAACTGAAATGGTGGATGGGATTGCTTGTGGGAATTGCGGTATCATCTGCTATCGAGATTAGTCAGCTGCTGCTTTGCAGAGGGTTGTTTGAGTTTGACGATATTATTCATAATAGTTTGGGATGTATGCTGGGGTGTTTGTTGGGGAATAGGATGTTAAGGTTGGTACATGGAAAGTAAAGGGCAGGACCAGATGAAATATTGTCTTCACTGACATGAAGATAGTTCATAAGCGCAACCTGAAAAATTTTGGAACAATTGACTCCGTTCACAGCAATGTCTTTTTGACGTAAAATTGTTTATAACAGTAAAAATGTTTAACAAAATCTGTTAAAATGCTATAATGCAGATATGAAACAGAAAATTTTGAAAAAATCCATAATGTATGATAAAAGGATTGCTATAAACTGGTACTGTGAAAATACGACAGAAGAGGAGTAAAAAGATGTTATATATAGGAAATCACACAAGCTCATCCCGGGGATATCTTGCAATGGGGAAGCAGATGCTGGCAAATGGTGGTAACACATTTGCATTTTTTACCAGAAATCCAAGAGGAGGGAAAGCCAAAGACATTGATCCGCAGGATGTGCAGGCATTTGGGCAGCTGGCAGAGGAGAATTATTTTGGAAAGCTGGTGGCTCATGCGCCTTACACTATGAACTGCTGCGCTGCCAAAGAAAACCTCAGGGATTTTGCCAGAGAAATCATGGCAGATGATCTGAGACGTCTGGAAATGACACCGGGAAATTATTACAATTTTCATCCGGGCAGTCACGTAGGACAGGGTGCAGAAGTAGGAATCAGTAAAATTGCAGAAATTCTCAATGAAGTGCTGACAAAAGATCAGAGTACGATTGTACTTCTGGAAACTATGTCAGGAAAGGGCACAGAAGTAGGAAGAAATTTCGAAGAACTTCGTCAGATCATTGACAGGGTGGAGTTAAAAGATAAATTAGGTGTTTGTCTGGATACCTGTCATGTCTGGGATGGTGGATATGATATTGTAAACGATCTTGACAGCGTATTTGAAGAATTTGACCGGATAATAGGTCTGGACAGACTAAAAGCCATCCATTTAAATGACAGCATGAATCCCCTTGGCAGCCATAAGGACCGCCATGCCAGAATCGGAGAAGGTGAAATAGGACTGGAGGCACTTGTCCGCGTGATCAATCATCCTGCCACAGAGGGAATTCCGTTTATTCTGGAGACACCAAATGACGATGAGGGATGGACTCATGAAATTGCGTTGCTCAGAAATGAGTATAAACAGAAATGAGTATAAATATATCTGTCCGAATCAGGAAGATAAATTGGGGCGTGCTGACAAGTTGTAAGTGCAAATCGAAAGAGCAGGAGTGAGATCAAAAGGAAGGAATGCAGGAAAGATCAGAGATGCAGCAAAGACAAGGATATCAGGCAGTAGAGAAGCTGAGAGAAACACTGGACGAGAAGTATCTGTGGGAGGTTATTTTACTCTATGCAGGTGAGAGTTTCAAAACCTATACAGGGCTTCCGTTCACTTATGAAGTAAGAAAGGGTCGGAATGGAGACTACACAAGGGAATTGTGGATCGACCGTAGGGAGAACAGTAAGAGTCTGGCGTTAAGTTCAGTGCTGCTGGCATTGAGAAACATAAAGAAGGTGGGAGCTGTGGTTGACAGACCCAAAGCTCTGGGCGACATCCGCGGAGTGAGTTATATCTATGGAATGTTCTATCGCTTTGGGCTGATCGATGTGCCGGATACAGCCAGGCAGAAGATGAAATTCACAGGATATATTTTTTAGGAGGAAAGAGACTAAAGAGATTAATTTTCAGCCTCATTGTGTGGATTCTACAAAACCGGAAAATCTGATCAGCTATACTAATATTGAGGTGGATGGAATCGTCACATTTCGCGGAAACAGTTTTCGCGATACCCCTTCCCATGGTTATGCAGATATGACTGATTTCAGGCTGAACAAACTGTGGTCTGCAGATACAGGTTCTCTTTCTTCGGGCAGTGCCGTCTGGACAGGAAGTGGCTGGACAGGACAGCCGCTTATGATGAAATGGCCAAAAGAGGTCAAAGCACATATGAATATGACAGAGAAAGCAAAGGCAGATGATGAACTGGTTGAGGTAATCTATGCCTGTATGGATGGGTATGTGTATTTTCTGGATTTGAGAACGGGAGAAAAGACACGTGACCCATTATATCTGGGATATACTTTTAAGGGTGCGGGTGCCCTTGATCCGAGAGGATATCCGATTATGTATGTTGGCGCCGGATATAACAGCAACGAAGGAACTGCAAAGGTATTTGTAGTAAACTTGCTGGATTGTAGTGTTATGTATACTTTTGGAGACAATGATGAGTTTTCACTCAGAGGAAGTCTGAGCTTTTTTGACGGATCAGCACTTGTGGATGCAGAGACAGATACCCTGATCTATCCGGGAGAGAACGGAATCCTGTATCTGATCAGGCTGAATACAAAATATGATCTGAACAGTGGGACTTTATCCATTGATCCGGGCAGAACTGTAAAATGGCGCTACTATGGAACAAGAAGCAGTACAGAGTCTTTCTGGCTTGGAATGGAAGACAGTGCGGCAATCTATAAAGGCTATATATTTATGACCGATAATGGGGGAAATCTTATGTGTCTGGATCTGAACACTCTTCAGCTGGTATGGGTTCAGGATACATTGGATGATTCTAATTCAACGCCTGTTCTGGAAATCGAAAAAGGACATCTGTATCTGTATGTAAGTACTTCCTTCCGCCTTGGATGGAGAAGTTATGACACAGCCACTGTCCCTGTCTGGAAGATTGATGCAGAAACCGGTGAGATCGTGTGGCATACAGATTATGAATGTACTACTGATGACGGTGTTTCCGGTGGAGTTCAGTCTACGATTGCCTGTGGAAAGAACAGCCTTGCCGATTATATATATGTGACAGTGGCAAAGACCTCTGACAATGCATCCGGAGTTCTTGCCTGTCTGAGAAAATCTGACGGATCTAAAGCATGGGAGGATTCTTCCTCATATGCCTGGTCTTCTCCGGTGTGCGTTTATAACAAAGACGGATCAGGAAAGGTTCTTTATTGCAACAGTACAGGTGATATCCGCCTTCTTGATGGTAAAACAGGTAAACAGGAAGATGTATTATCTGTCAGCGAGGGCGTGATAGAGGCTTCCCCGGCTGTCTACGATAACTATGCGGTTGTAGGCACCAGAGACTGTAAAATATGGGGAATCAGGTTACAGTAAATAGCAATATTTATTTGCTTTCTCCCATTCTTTATTAACTTGCCATTTATCGCACTAAATGGTAAAATTTAAATATCTTACAGTTTTACGGCACAATATTTTGAAAAAACTGAAAACAAAGGAGAGGAAGCGATGGAAGAGAGAAATAACAGACTGCTGAATGCGAAGCTGAACAAGTATATTGTTCCGGGGATTATGATGTCTCTGGCGCTTCAGCTGGGAAATATCGTAGATACGATATTTGTAAGTAACCTGATCGGGGTGGAGGCAATGTCTGCAGTTACCCTGAGTCTGCCTGTGGAGACGATCGTTCAGCTGACAGGTTACTGCCTTGGTATCGGCGGTTCCATAGCAGTGGGAAACATGCTTGGCAAACGAGACAAAGAAGGGGCGTCGAAATTGTTTTCCGCCACATTTATAGTAACACTTGTGGTGGGGATCATTTTTTCAATCTGTGCCCTTCCTGCAGCAGAACCTGTTGCCAGACTTCTGGTATCAGGTGACGGTGTCCTGACCGGTTATACCAGAGATTACATACGGGTAAGTATGCTGGGGGCACCGGTGATCGGAATTGGACTGATGATGGTCAATTACCTTGGAGTGGAGAATCATCCGGAGCTGGCATCAGCCTACCTTATCGCAGCAAATGTGATCAATCTTGTGCTGGACTATATATTCCTCAGATATACTCCGCTGGGAATTACAGGTGCATCCTTATCAACTGTTCTTGGTTTCCTGTTTGCAATGGGAATTTTTGTGCTTTATATCCGCTCTGATAAGCGAAACCTCCACCTGATCCTGCTAAAGCCGGGCGAACTTGGAATCACAAAGGAAGCAATCATCACAGGCGTGCCAATGCTGATCTTTATGGCAGCTAATTTTGTAAAGGCGCTTGGACTGAATACCATTATCATGAACCAGCTGGGCGAGGAAGGTATGGCAGTATTTACTGTCTGTGACAATGTGCTGCTGATCGTCGAGATGCTTACAGGCGGAATTATCGGTGTGATCCCAAATGTGGCAGGAATCCTTTTTGGAGAGAAGGACTACGTGGGAATCCGGGTTCTCTGTAAAAAGATGCTGAAATACAGTTACATTCTGCTGGCTGTGATCTTTGTCCTTATTATGCTGTTTACCGAGGAAATCACTGTTATGTTCGGAAGCGGCGGTGGCGAGCTGGGTAGCCATATGGTCCAGGCGCTGCGAATCTTTGCTTTGTGTGTGGCACCTTATCTGTGGAATAAGTTTATTATCAGCTATTACGAGTCCATTGAGGAGACAGCCATTGCAAGCTTTGCCACATTTCTGGAGAATGCGGTGGTAGTTCTGCCTGCAACCCTGGTGGGAATCCTTGTATGGAAACAGATTGACGGGATCGGTATCGACGGAATTGCAGCAGGATTTGTTGCCACTGAGATCATAACTGCAGTTGCAGCCTGTATTTTCAGAAAAATCAGGCATAAGAATACAAGCTTTTATATTGTTCCTGACAAAAATCCGGGGATTAATCTGGATTTTTCCATTAAGAGTACCATGGAGGAAGCACAAACGGTTCATAAGAGGATCATAGAGTTCTGCCAGGAACAGGGAGCTTCTAAAAGCAAGGCAAATCTTGCCGCAGTGTGTGCGGAGGAAATGACTGTAAATATTATACGATTCGGGGGAAAAACCTCCAACTGGATCGACATTAACCTCTGTCTGGAGGATGATCTCTGCAGACTGAGGATCAGAGATAACGGTGTAAATTTCAACCCTCTGGAATATCAGTATGACAGTGAAGACTTTGATATACATGGGATTGAACTTGTCAAGAAGGTATCAAAATCCATGGATTATATTCGTGCGATTGATATGAATAATACCATAATATCTTTTTAGGAGGTACATGAAAATGAAAAATATTAATGAAAGGAACAATTTTGCTTTTGAGTTTCGGCCGGATAACAAGAATTGTTCCGAGGAAACAGGTGAAGCTTCATCCTGAGAAATGTGCAGTTGTCTCCGGCAAAGAGAGCTTCACCTATGCACAGCTCAACGAACGGGCCAACAGGATTGCCAATGCACTTGTGGAAAAAGGTGTCAGACGGGAGATCATCGTAGGTGTGGTTCTTGAGAGATGCTGTGATTTCTATGCAGTGCGACAGGGTATCCTGAAGGCAGGAGGCGCATTTGCAGTTGCCACACCGGATTATCCTGATGACAGGATCCGGTATATTTTTGAGGATTCAGGAGCTCCTTTTATTATCACAACAAAGGAGATCGCAGAGGAACGAAGGGAACTGTTTGCTAAGCTTCCCTGTACAGTACTTCTGATCGAGGAACTTCTGGAGAATGAGAATACAGAGAATCCTCAGGTAAAGATCGGGGAGCATGATCTTTGTTATTGTATCTATACTTCCGGTTCCACAGGCAAGCCCAAGGGTGTGCTGATCGAACATATCAACCTTGCCAATTTTGTAAATCCGGATCCGAAAAATGCGGAAACTTATGGTTATGTCAGCAGGGGATTGGTTTCTCTTTCCATGGCAGCCATGACCTTTGATGTGTCTGTTCTGGAGTCCAAAACTTATAAAATAAAATAGTAAAGCACAGGCAGATTTCACTGCACCAGAATTTAGTCTTGCACATAAGGCATGTGGAATTTAGTCTCGTACACTATTTTCAGATGCCCGGTTAGTATGCATAAAAACATAAATCATGAGTGCTTACAGGTTTATTATAAGACAAAAAAATAGAATTGTTAAGGTGCATTACAGAATTTAATCCCGCATAGTTACTGAGATAATCCACAGCTGGAATTTAGTTTTTCATTTAAGTAATAAGTAAAGAAACAGGTGGCTCTTCATGTGATTAGCAGAGAATGGGGGATGCTGTATGCCAAAGGTGATGCAGGATTTAATTGAACAGTACATAGAGGCTGTTAAAAAGATTTATGGATCTCATGTACGTCAAATTATCTTGTACGGTTCTTATGCAAGAGGGGATTTTCGCTCGGATTTAGATGTGGATATCATGATTCTGCTTGATTTATCTGATTTGGAATTAAAGGCATATGGACAGCAGCTTTCTTATATGACGTATGATTTTAATATGGATCATGATCTGGATATTAAGCCGATTGCAAAAAGCGAAGCGCATTTTAACAAATGGATTGTGAATTATCCATTTTATGCCAATATTCATAGGGAAGGAGTAGTTTTGTATGGAGCAGCTTCAGCGGTAGAAAATGCAGTTGAAGTGCAGGTAGCGATCATCTCAAAACACTAGGAGTGCATCATCAAGGGCTATGTCATGGACGGTGAACTCTTGAAAGAGTCGGCCGTTATGCTTTTGCATAGCGGCCGTTTTAAAACGCATTTATGATCGTTGACGGGCGCAAACAAACAGTATCTTATTTTCTTTCAGTAACACTTGATAAATAAAAATCACGATAATCTCTAGGCGTGAGGTTTGTACATTTCTTAAAAATACTACTAAAGTACTGAGGCTCGTTAAAACCAACAGAATAGGCGATATCAGCAATTCGCATTTTCGGATTTTTGAGTAGCTCAATAGATTTCGAAATTCGTATTTCATTGACAATATCTGTAAAATTTTTCCCGGTCTCGCCAGTTATTAAGGAGCTTAAGTATGAAGGAGAGAGGAAAACAGATTTTGCTACAGTAGATAGCGACAATTGTTCCATGTAATGATTCGAAATATAGTCGGTAATTTTATTTACAATGTCTTGCTTTGTACTGGTTTTGATTGAGCGAAAATCGCTAAGGTCAATTATCATATTTACAAATATATCTTTTAACATTTCAAGTGTATCACATCGGATGACTTTTTGAAAATTGGCATATTTTTCAAAAAGCAGAGCAGTCTGTTGTTTATCAGATCCGATAATGCTATTAATAGATAGAACAGATAATACAATGAAAGAACTTTTTATTAAGGATACATTTTTATTAAATACAGATACCCATTCATAAAATAATGAAGAAGCCTGCTGATGTAAATACACTCCTTGATAAGTTGCTATAGATGTTTCTATTTTTTTTTGATAAAGATATAAAGTATGGTAGTCGGTATAACCTAACTCGTCTTCACTATTTTGATCTAGAAAAAAATGGATACATTGATTCCCTGTGAAGAATTGTTTTCCGAGAGCACGTAGACTTTCGGTATATGCAGTATGCAATGCCTCATAATTTGAGTGTAGGTTACTAATACCAACAGATACTGTTGTATGAAAAAATTGATAAATTCTATCTTGCAGTTGTTTCATTAATGATTGTAATTCTTGAGTTTGTGTGCTCATTCTGCCTACAATAATCAGGACATAATGTAGTCCGCTGGCTTTTACTGAGATATAATGATTAAACTGAATAATAGATTCACAAAATTTTGCGAGATTGTGGATCCGGAAAATATCATGCTCTTGATTGTCATCAAATTGAAAAGCGCACACTCGGAATTGCTTGAGAGAATCAAGCAGTTGTAAGATTCTAGGTGAAAAATCTATACTACTATAGACGTGACCACTCAATAAATTGCTCAGAATATAGTCTTGCTGATTTTCAATTTGCTGTTGCTCTTGTGAGGCGAGTATTGTATTTATTATTTTTTCGAGATGATTTTCCAATTCTTTATAATTTACAGGTTTAAGCAAAAAAACGGCTGCTCCAAGATTTAATGCATCACAAGCATACTCAAAATTTCTATGACCGGTAAGGATAATAAATTGAGTATTCGGATATTTTTCTTTCAAATAACGAAGAAAAGTGATGCCATCAATTCCGGGCATGACGATATCTGATATTACTATGTCTGGAGGAGTAGATAGACTATACTCTAGAGCTTGAATACCATTTTGTGCTAATCCAATAATTTCACAACCCATATTTTCCCATGAAAAAGCATTTGAGATACTGTATAAGATCCCTTCTTCGTCTTCTGCAATTAATACCTTAATCATTAGTATTCTCCTTAGAAGCTATTGATGTCTGATATGGAATTCGTAATTCAACACGTGTTCCGAAAGAAAGCTGACTAGTTATTGTAAAACCATAATTTTTCCCATATAGAAGCTCTAACCTGGTTTTTATGTTAGATAAGGCAATATGGTGCCCGTTTTTATTTGGATTATCAATAGATGTAGCTGGTGAATCTAAAGAACGTATATTTTGTAGTACTTTATTGTCTATACCAACTCCGTCATCTTCAATGATACAAAGTAAATCCTGATCGCATTGTTCAACCGAAATAGATACTACACCGGGTGTTGGCTTTGGAGCTAATCCATGGTTAATTGAGTTTTCTAAAAAAGGTTGAATGATCAGTTTTGGTATAATACAGTCAAGAAGATGCTCTGGAATAGAAGTGTGTATGGCTATTTTGTTATTATACTTGCAACGAATAATTAACGTATATTGTTTAATATATTCCATTTCATCACGAAGAGTATAGACTTTATTTTCATTAGAATATAAATCTGTTTGCAGCATATAACTTAAGCTGGAAATCATATCACAAACTGGATAAGCCTCATATTCGTATGCCTTCCAACTGATTAGTTGAAGGGTGTTAAAAAGAAAATGAGGATTCATTTGTGATTGAAGATTTTTTAGCTGTGCTTCTTTTTGTGCAAGCTGAACTTTATAGACTGTATTAATCAGCATATCAAGCTTTTTGCTCATTTTATTAAAGCCATGATTTATTAGTGAATATTCTTTCATAAATGATGTTTCTGGAAGAACGAACTTAAAATTTTCGTGGGCTATCTCTTTTAATGCTTTAGTAAGATCATAAAGCGGAGCAGTAATGATTCTGGAAAACATATATATGGATATAAAAGAAAACAGAATCAAAAGAAGAGCAAGGATATAGAATCTGGTTGAAATTTGGCGAAAACCAGATAGTAATTTATTATGATCAATTTGTATAACGGTAACCCATTTATCATAGGAAATTGCAGGTACAGCACTGCGCATATCAGCATAACTATATAACTTACCAGCGCTTGAATATGATCCACAGGCATTGGTTGATAGCTCAAAGCCATCGAATACATTGCCCAATAGACTAATATCCGTAGAACAGATGATTTGCCTGTTTTCATTAAGAATATACATGCAATCTGCATTAATAATGTTAAGATTTTGAAACTTGTCTAATAAGAAAGACTGAGACAATCGGATTACAACAATTCCTTCTAAGGAATAGTCAGTATAATTATATATGCACATTGAAAGTTCTAAACATTCTTCCTTTTGGTTGTATGGGAGCCAGTTTAGATTAGTTGGATAAATCAGAGCATTTCTATAATAAGGACTGGTTTGAATGTCGCTTAGTGATGTGTTTTTATAACCATAATGAAGACTGCCTTTTTTATGAAGCAAATATAAGTCTAGGCCTTCCAGATAGTATGCATCAAGACTATTTACCTGAAAATAACTTTCGATAATATTTTGAAAAGAGTATTGGAAATCATCAGTACTCTCATTTGAGATAATAAAATTACGAATTTCAGGATCATCTATTAGGTTTTTTACTTTTGTTTCGAATTGATGCAACGATTGGGATATACCAAGATTTGTTTGACGTATAATGTTCTGGCTATAATTTTCGGCTTGTGCTGAAAATAAAGCAGAATACCTTATTGAGGGAAATATAAATAGAAGGATAGTGATTAATGTGATTGCTATTATGCAGGGAATGATGATTGAACTTTTGAAATCAAGTTGCCATTGTGATTTATTAAGCTTCATATGTCGCCTCCTGTTGTCATGCCTCATCCTATAAGTAGCGAAGCGGATTGTGAATATCCGCTTTGACTTAAATGTATGTGGGTTTTCTAAAATCATTCAATTGTTACGATTATAGTATAAAATACCGTATGCGTCAATGATATAAATAAAAAACAACGAAAATATGCACAAAAATAAAATGGAATACACAAGAAAAACAATCAAAATGTATAAAATAATACGATTTAATCTATATCGTAAGATTTTATAAATTATATGAGTAAGATATTGGATTTTAATTTATAGTTGGGCAAAGTATAATGTACCTATCAGAAAAAAGAACAGCAGGAGGTATTAAGAAGATACAAACATAAAATGTAAGAAAAAGTGAACGTGAACTAGTAGAGAGAAAAACAAAAATTATTATTGGGAGGCGTAACATGAAGAACTTATTAAAAACAACGGTATGTTTCACAACTATGTCTTTGACAGCGATATTATTACCAATGAATGTGATGGCAAATGAAGGAGAGGCCAAAACAATCACCATAGCCTGGACTAATATTATGGAAAGTCAGCAGGAAATATGGGAAAAATACATTTTTGAGCCGTTTGAAGAAAAACATCCTGAAGTAACAATTGATTTTCAGTGTCTGCCGGATCTTCAGAATACAGTTCGAGTTCAGGTTGCAGCAGGAGCAGGCCCTGACATGTTCTATATGGATAGTGTTGATATTCCGGATTATGCTTCTACTAATCGTATTCTTAGTCTTGAGAATTATAGGAAAGAATATAATTTAGATGACAGCATGTATGACTGGGCGATTCGTTCTTGTCTTTACGAAGATGAAATGTATGCGTTACCAGCATCTGTCGAAGCGACTGCAATGACATACAATAAGAATCTTTTGGATCAATTAGGAAAAGATGTTCCTACCAACAGAGAGGAATTTGTGGATGTATGTAATGCGGCTCTGGAAGCTGGTTTGATTCCTGTTTCGTTTGGATATTCCGGGGCAAATCTTTTGCTGACCTGGCCATATGAACATTATCTTACGTGCTATGCAGGCGGAGAGAAGACAGCTCAGCTCTTAAAGGGTGAAATTACATTTGATGATCCGGATATTAAAGGTGCATTTGAGTTATTGAAAGCCGACTGGGATGCAGGGTATATCAATGACAAAAAGAGTGGAGCTATAACAAATGATGAGGCCAGAATATTATTTGCAAATCAGAAGGCGGTATTTAACTATGAAGGACCATGGCTGATTCTGGCAGATGGTGCGGCTAAGACATGGGATTTTGAATGGGGACAGTGTGCATGGCCATCTATGAAAGACGGTACACCGGCTGGATCAGCAATTACTCTTGGTGAAGCGATTGGTATTAATGCAAATTCACAGGTTTCTGATTTGTGCATGGAAATGATGATGGATTTTTATAGCAATGAAGAATTAATGGCTCAGGCTGTTGCAGAAGGATTTTCAACACCGGCAGTGCCAATTGATTCTGCTGCTTATCCGGAAGATATGGATGAAAATATAAGAAAAGCACTTGATGCACAAAATGAAAATATGAATCTTGAAACAGTTGGATATGCGCCATGGGGATTTTTCCCTGCCAAAACAACAACCTTCCTTGATGATAATCTGGATAAGGTATTTTATGACAAAATGGATTTAGATACCTTTATTGATAAGGCAAACGAAACAATCGCTGAAGATTTCGCAGATGGTTATGTGTTTGCAGGTTAAGTAAATCAAAAAGAACTGTGTAAGTAGGTTCTTTCTAAGGCTTCACACTGTTATAAAACATTAAACGCTTATAGTATGTGTGAAGTCTTAGTTCTTTTATAAGGGAGGAATAAAATGTCATACAATACGAGGAAAAAGTTAAAAGGTACATTTTTTATTCTGCCAGCTTTTTTAATACATGTGATTGTAATTGTAATTCCGGCATTATCCATGATTTATTATGCATTCACAAAATGGAATGGATTATCAGAACCAGTGTTCATTGGTCTTGATAATTTCAAGAGAATGCTTAAAGATTATGATTTCTTATTTGCAATGAAAAATAATTTGATTTGGATGGCAATTTTCCTGATCGTTCCTTTTATCCTTGGACTGGGAATGGCCTTAGTATTTACCAAGATAGGAAAAGTGCAAATGATTTTTAGGACACTCTGCTTTCTTCCATATGTTATAAGCGCAACAGTGTCTGGAAAAATTTTTTCCATATTCTATAGCCCATATTCTGGTTTAGGATCAATATTTGAAAAATTGGGAATAAAAGCATTGGCAGGATTTGCACCACTTGGAAATGAAAAACAGGCACTTTATGCAGCGGCATTTGTTGATAACTGGCACTGGTGGGGGTTTGTTCTTGTTTTAATGTTGTCTGCGTTACATCAGGTGGATACTTCGTTATATGAAGTAGCTAAAACAGAGGGCGCAAATGCATGGCAAACTTTGATACACGTTACAATCCCGCAGATTAAGCCTACAATAATATCGTATTTTGTGTTTGTTATTATTGCAGCATTTACTACCTTTGATTATGTGTGGATTATGACGCAGGGGGGACCAGCCGGTTCAACAGAGGTGTTTGCTACTAGAATATATAAAACCACTTTTATTAATTATGATGCGGGTTATGGTGCAGCGATGAGTTTATCGGTTTGTATATTGGCACTGAGTGTATATTTCGTTTTAAAATTCATTCAAAAAAGGGGGCGTGAATAGAAATGACAATGCAGAAACGCAAAAAAATGACTCTTTATATGAAGGTTTTTTTCGCAGCGTTAATATCCTTGATTCAGATTATGCCGATTGTTGTGGTGGTTGTGAATTCGTTTAGAGGAAACGACGAAATATCAAAGCTTATGCTGGGGTTTCCAACAAAATTTCATTTTGAAAACTATGCTGTTGCTTGGACTAGAGGGGGATATGCATATGCTTATGCAAGCAGTCTGATTATAGGTTTTGGAACTGCGTTCAGTGTGGTGTTGCTTGTTGGCCTGGCCGTTTATGGATTGTATAAGACAGATTGTTTTTTTAAGGAATTTTTTAAGTCATATTTTGTTGCGGGACTTGCGATTCCAACGTTTGCTGTAATTGTACCACTGTTTTTTTTCTTTTATAAAATTAATCTGATTAACACCCATATTGGAATGATTTTAATATATATAGGGATCAATATTCCATTTAACTTCACCTTTATGTCTGCATTTTTTGAGGGAATGTCAAAAGAACTGGATGAAGCGGCCCGCATTGACGGAGCATCAGAAATGCAAAATTTGTGGCATATTGTTGTTCCTCTTGCGAAACCTATCATGACAAGTGTTATGTTAATCGTATTTGTGAATACGTGGAACGAGTTTCTTTTTTCCAATACCTTTTTACAAAAAGAAGAAATGCGAACGGTATCTTTGCGCTTCTTTAACTTTGTAGGAAAAAACGGAGCAGATTATGGTTATATTTACGCAGCAGCTATTATTTCAATACTTCCAATCATTATAATATACTTTTTGATGCAGGATTCATTTGTAGAAGGAATGACAACAGGAAGCGTGAAGGGATAAAAGATTATGGTAGAATTTCCAAAGTATGTAAAAATCAATGATTTGGATTTGGTAATGGCTATTCGTGAGGGAATGAATCCAATGCTGGAGTGGTATGATAAAAAACATAACAATCTTCCCTATTTTTGGAATTATATTTCTGGTCCCAAATATGGAAATAGTCATCATAAAAGTTATAGCTGTGTTCATTCCATGGGGCGATGGCTTGATGCTTTAGTTAATGCAGAAGCGATCACAGGAGAAGTCGTACCACAGGAAATATATGATCAATTGGCATTTTGGGCATATGAAATTTTTAATAATGATACTGGAATGATGGCTAATTTAAATGTAAATACATTTGAGTGGGAAAAGGTATGTGATCTGCATAATCTTAGGGAGGCAATGTATGCCTTTGTAGCATTGTTAAAGAAAAATCCAAATGATCAGAAGGCTAAAAAAGGCGCAGAACATTTGATCGATATGGTCGATCGATATACAGATTTTGAAACGGGAAATTGGAAGACAGACCTGTATGAACGTGAATGCGGAGGAAAAGTTGAATGTGGGGCTAGCAGTGAACGGGAAGTATATAGGTTTTCTTCTACGCTTGGAAGGTATATTGGGGGATTAGTCAGACTGTATATGGTATATCCGTATGATAAGGCGTTGGACCAGGCTATCAGGCTTACGGATACAGCATTAAAAAATGTTTTGCTTGATGATGGAGAATTTGACAGAGAAAGATTTGCAGAGCATCTTCATTCAACAAGTTCTATGATTTCAGGAATTGCTATGTTAGGCAGTTTGATTCAGAATCAAGAAATTTTATGCCGGGTAAAAAAATTTATGGAAAATGGATACTACCAGGTTGCTACCGATTTTGGATGGTGTTTAGAAAATGACAAAAGGGTAGATAATTGGGTGGGGGAAATTAATAACACAGGTGATTACCTGGAAGCATGTTTGTGCTTGGGCAAAGCAGGTTATGAAGAGTATTACGATAGAGCTGATAAGATGATAAGATGCCATCTTCTGCCATCGCAACTTTTGGATGTCAGTTTTATTTCAGATGAAGAATCTGAAGATGATTCCATTTCCAAAATGGCAACTAGGATGAAAGGAGCGTTTGGCTTCCCATGTCCATACGGTCATGAATATGAGCCTGGAAGCGAGATATCCTTCAATTGGGATATCGTTGGTGGAGGGGTTAGCAGCCTCTGTTGGGCATATAATCATATTGTGACAAATGTGAATGGAATTATCAGCGTTAATTTGCAGTTTGATTATGAAGATGAGAAAATTTGCTATAGAACGCCATATTCATGTGGAGAAATGAAAATTTTACTCAAAGAAGATCGAGTAGTCAGATGCCTGATGCCAAAAGATGTAGATTGGAATGCATTAATAAAGGAACTAAACCGACAGTCAATATTATTTTATATAGAAGGACAATGGTTATATCTATATGGAATTTATCAAAAGGGTATGTTGAGGTTGCCGGTTAAGTATTTGAAGCAACGTAAAAAATACTCATTTAGAAATAATGAGTTATTGGTAGACTATGTAGGAAATAGGATAGTTGGAATGAGTTCTGAAGGAAAAAGATTATGCTTTTTTAAGGAGGTAAATAAATGATTGAGAATACATTGTGGATGACATACTTTGAATATCTTCCTATCGAATTGAAGCAGGTCAGAGGAAGAAGGAAAAAATGTTGAATTATATAGAAAGAAGATAGAAGAAATTATTCAGACATCAGGTGATATGTCATTTGAAGAAAAGAAGAAAAGCCTGGGAAATACTGGATAGAATTGAAAAAGAA
>ENA-OQAB01000368-OQAB01000368.1-human-gut-metagenome-genome-assembly--contig:-NODE-368-length-25487-cov-4.436987_pt1 | contig 25487 bp, 28 predicted proteins | sample MGYA00242490_ERZ504517 | MGnify/ENA primary metagenome ERZ504517 (study PRJEB26092, sample SAMD00036298) | human gut metagenome | host: Homo sapiens | study: EMG produced TPA metagenomics assembly of...
GGACAAATTCCTTTGTGATAGTGCCGTTTTTCATGTCCGCCTCATAGTACGGATACAGCCACTGATCCATACGGCCGTAGGAAATGGAGTGGCCGTTGCTCTCAACCTGAATGAGTGTTGTGGCTATATTAAATAACTGCATTGCCTGCCAGAACGTCTTCGGCACACCGCCTGCGATCTGACGGCAGTTATCCGCCATGGCTTCCAGCTCTTTCTTTCTCACCGGGTCCTGCTCTTTGGCGGCATACTCATCAGCCAGCTTCGCATAGCGCATGATGTATTTTTTCGCAGCCTCATGCATGATAATCATAGCCTGGTAGGTATCCCGCTTGTCGCCGTATTCCGGATCTCTCTTATCCAGCTTCTCCAGACCCGCTTTGGCATTTTCGATCAGGCCGTTGTAACCGACCTTCATCAGCTTCGCATAATCGATGCGCGTTGGGCCGATGATCCCCAATGCGCCTCCGCGCCCGCCAGAAATCGTGTAGCGCGCAATAATCAAGCTGGAATTTTTCAACTCCTCAAACGGCGTTTCACGCCCAATAATTACCCGTAACGGGCCCGATGAGGTGGCAAGCAGCTGGCTCATCGGCTCGCCCCTGCCCAAAAATTCGAGCAATTCAAAGGCGTTTTCCTCAAATTCGCGGTGGTGGAGAAGGTTGTTCTGCCCTTCCAGAAGAATCTCCTCTTTCGCCGCATCCCATGCCAGCTCTGACAGGGCAATCAGAATCTGCTGCATCAGGCGGGCATTATCCCCCAATAGGGGCGTCAGCCGTTTAATCAGCACGAGGTTGATCTCCCGCCACCGGGCGGCCAAGGAAGGTGTGCTCCGTAACCGCATAAAAGGTTTCAATTAGCTCTGGGGTGACTGGCTCCGGCAGGCGGCAGCCCCGGCTGCGCACCACACCGTTGGATGTGACCAACACAAGCATAATCGTGCGCCCACCCATTGGAAGCAAATCCACCTTGCGGATCATGGCCGACTCATCCGCCGGCGTAGTGGATACCGCCGCGCAGTTTGTAATTTCGGCAAGCAGCTCGCCCGCCTGCTCCAAAATCTGCTCTGGATCGCCGGAATGGACAACCATGCTCTCCTCCAGCGCATGGCGCTGCTTCACGCCAAGCGCTCGGCAGCTCATCAAATGATCCACATAATACCGATACCCCAGGTGCGAAGGCACGCGCCCCGCCGAGGTATGCGGCTGCTCAATCAGCCCCAGCTCCGCGAGCGCTGCCATCTCATTGCGGATGGTCGCCGAGGAGATCGACAATTCAAACAAATTGCACAGGGCTTTTGATCCGACCGGCTCACCGGAAGCAATGAACTGCTCGACAATCGCCGCTAAGATGCGCTGCCTGCGTTCACTCAATTCCATGCCGGTCACCTCCTGATTCTCCTGAACGGTAAAATTCACAACCGGATTTTCCGGATTGTTAGCACTCAAACATTATGAGTGCTAACTACCATATACTATACATCGCCCCCTCCGCCTTGTCAACATTCCAATTATGAACACTTTGTAAAACCTTTACGGGGCAGCGTTCACAATCGAGCAGTAAGCGCGCAGCGCCAATGATAAAAAAACAGGGGAGGTCAACCGCGCTCCACGATTGTAGAAAATCACCGGAACGGATTGTAAAAACCAGCAAAACATATTATAATATTCCCACATTGTTCCTGCTTATGACCCGCCTTTTCGGCCGGTAGAGCGGCATTGTTCTTTCCCTCCCGTGCCAGCCGATGGGGCGAGTGATTTTGCGCGCGAGGCCTATACACACGCCGATATGCCTATGGGAAAATCGAAAAAAAGCACCTGCTGCTGCGTAGTAACCGTTAACCAGTCCCCTATAACCCTCGATTCCTACGCGCTCGGCCATTTCAACAACTTTATCCGGCCCGGCGCATAGCGGGCGGCTTTTCAGCCTCCCAATTGTTTGCCGTTTTAGAAGGGTATGCGGCATACGCCGTCTCCTCTTTCTGGAATATAGAGAAGGCTTGTGCCCGAAACAGGGCGCGACGCACAGAAAGGACATGGATCATACAATGAACGAACTGGAAATCAAGGATCAAATTTGCGACGTCTGCCACAAGATGTGGCAGCTCGGCTGGGTGGCCGCCAACGACGGCAACGTCTCCGTAAAGCTTGGGGACGGCACCTATTTCGCCACGCCCACCGGCATCAGCAAAAGCTTCATCACGCCGGAGAAGATCGTTCGCATCGACGACAAGGGCGAAGTTCTCGAAGGGAAGGAGGGCTATCGCCCTTCTTCTGAGATTAAAATGCACCTGCGCTGCTATCAGGAGCGCGCGGATGTAGGCGCTGTGGTGCATGCCCATCCCCCCACGGCAACCGGCTTCGCCGTAGCCCATCTCGATATGGATCGTTATAATATGATTGAAACTGTGCTAACGCTCGGCAGTGTTCCCGTCACGCCCTACGGCACGCCATCCACCTACGAAGTTCCTGAGGCAATCGCGCCCTATTTGCAGGAGCACGACGCGCTGCTGCTGATGAATCACGGAGCGCTCACAGTCGGCTGCGATCTCATCACCGCCTACTACCGCATGGAAACGCTTGAGCTCAACGCAAAAATCAGCCTGGTCGCACACCTGCTCGGCGGCGAGCGGGAGATTTCCCATGAGAATATCGACCGGCTCTGCTCTATGCGAGAAGGCTATGGCATCACGGGCAAACACCCGGGCTTTAAGCATTACCGCGAAGAGAAATGACGACAAGCGCTAGCCTTCCAACAACAGGCGTTAGAAAGAATGACTGCATCAATGAGTCAACGAGAAAGGAACGATCGCTATGCTGAAAGGAATCCCCAGCATCCTCTCGCCGGAGCTTTTAAAAATTCTGATGGAGATGGGCCACGGCGATGAAATCGTCATCGGCGATGGCAATTTCCCCGCAGCAAGCAATGCGCAACGCCTCGTCCGCTGTGATGGGCACGCGGTGCCCGAGCTGCTCGACGCTATGCTCCAGCTCATGCCGCTGGATACCTATGTTGACGCGCCTGTCGCGCTCATGGAAACCACACAGGGCGATCCCCGCCCGGTCATTTGGGATGAATACCGGGAGATTGTTATGAAACATCAAAAAAATGTAAAACCCGAACTTGTCGAGCGCTTCGCCTTCTATGAGCGGGCCAAAAAGGCCTATGCAATCATCGCCACCGGCGAAACGGCCCTATATGCCAATATCATCCTCAAAAAAGGCGTTGTAACCGAATAACAGGAGGGGTTTACGTTGGAGCATCCATCACGCGCGCTTGCCTTTGATTTCGGCGCATCGAGTGGGCGCGCCATTCTCGGCACGTTCGATGGGGAAACCATCCGCATAGAGGAAGTGCACCGTTTCTCAAACGACCCGGTGGCCATCCGCGGCACCCTCTATTGGGATGTGCTGCGCCAGTATTATGAAATCAAGCAGGGTCTGCTCAAAGCAAAGCAGCACGGTGGCTTTGACACCGTTGCCGTTGATACCTGGGGCGTGGATTTCGGCCTGCTCGACGAAGGCGGTTATCTGCTGGACAATCCCGTGCACTATCGCGACCAGCGCACAAAAGGGCTGGTGGAGGAGAGCTTCAAAAGCATTCCGCAGGAGGAGTTCTATCAGCTGACTGGCATCCAATTGATGGAGCTTAACACCGTTTTTCAGCTCATGGCGCTGAAACGACAGCGCCCCGCGCTGCTCGAGCGGGCAAAAACGCTGCTGTTCATGCCGGATTTATTCAACTATTTACTCACAGGCAAAAAGCAAACGGAGTTCACCATTGCCTCCACTTCACAGCTGCTGGACGCACAGACGGGCGGTTGGTCGGAAGAGGTGCTGCTTCGCCTTGGAATCCCCAAAAATATTTTGACGCCGATCGTTCTGCCCGGGAAGCCTGTCGGGCCACTGGAACAGTCGATCTGTGAGGAGCTGGGGCTGCCCCCTGCGCAGGTGGTCACGGTCGCTTCGCACGATACGCAGAGCGCCGTTGCTGCCGTTCCCACACGGGAGAAGGATTTCCTCTTCATCAGCTGCGGCACATGGTCGCTGTTTGGCACAGAGCTGGAGGCTCCGCTCATCAATGAAGCCTCCGCCGCTATGAACATCACCAATGAGCGCGGCGTGGAAGGCACAACAACATTTTTGAAAAACATCATCGGCCTGTGGCTCATTCAGGAAAGCCGCCGCCAATGGCAGCGGGAAGGGCAGGATTATAGCTTCGCGCAGCTTGAGAAGCTAGCGCTTGCGGCAAAGCCTTTCCAGTGCTTCATTGATCCGGACGCGCCAGAATTCGTCCCGCAGGGCGACCTGCCGGGCCGGGTGCGGGAATTCTGTGAAAAAACGGGGCAGTATGTCCCGCAGACGGTTGGCGAAGTCATGCGCTGCATCTATGAGAGCCTCGCGCTCAAATACCGCCTGACCTTTGAGGCGATCCGGAACTGCACCGGCAAGGCCTACAGGCAGATCCATGTCCTCGGCGGCGGCACGAAGGATGGCCTTCTCTGCCAAATGACGGCCAATTCCTGTGGTGTGCCAGTGCTCGCAGGCCCCATTGAGGCAACGGTGCTCGGCAATCTGGCCGTGCAGTTTATCGCAAGCGGAGCGATTGAAAGCATCCGGCAGGCGCGCAAAATTATTGCACAGAGTGAAACGGTTACCCCCTATGCGCCAAAAGATACCCAAAGCTGGAATGCAGCTTATGATCAATTTCAACATTATATTGTCACTTGAAAGGAAGATGCTGAATATGGCAAAGCCAACAATTGGAATCCGACCGATCATTGACGGCCGTTGGGGCGGCGTGCGTGAAAGCCTGGAGGGCAAAACCATGGCAATGGCGCAGGCCGCGAAAGCGCTGATTGAAGCGAATGTGTTCTATACGGATGGCACGCCTGTTGAATGCGTCGTCTCCCCCTGTACAATCGGCGGAGGCGCAGAGGCGGCAAAGTGCGCGGAGTTCTTCGCAACGCAGAATGTATGCGCAACGCTCTCCGTCACTCCCTGCTGGTGCTACGGCAGTGAGACGATGGATCTTGACCCATTGACTGTTAAGGCCATTTGGGGCTTTAACGGCACGGAGCGCCCGGGCGCGGTCTATCTCGCGGCGGCTATGGCTGCCCATGCGCAGCGTGGCCTGCCGGCCTTCTCAATCTATGGTCACGATGTGCAGGATGCGAATGATAACACCATTCCCCCCGACGTAGCGGAAAAAATCCTGCGCTTCGCCCGCTGTGCCGCGGCGGTCGGCCAAATGCGCAATAAGGCTTATGTCGGCATCGGCGCGGTCGCTATGGGTATCGCCGGATCTAACTGTGATGCGCAGTTTTTGCAGGAATATCTCGGCATCCGCGCAGAGTGGGTGGATATGTCCGAGGTGCAGCGCCGCTATCAGCTCGATATCTACGATAAGGAAGAGTTTGAACAGGCCTATGCCTGGACGCGCGCGCACTGCAAGGAGGGCTTTGATAAAAACGCCAATCCGCATGACCGTGAGCGCAAGGAATATGAGTGGGATTTCGTCGTGAAGATGACGCTTATCTGCCGTGATATCCTGCTGGGCAATGAGAAGCTCAACAACATTGGCCGTCACGAAGAGGCGCTTGGCCGCAACGCGATCCTCGGCGGCTTCCAAGGCCAGCGCATGTGGACGGATTTTATGCCCAACGGCGATTTCACTGAGGCAATTCTCAATTCCAGCTTCGATTGGAACGGCAAAAAGGAGCCGATCACCTTCGCAACCGAAAACGACGGCTTAAACGGCCTTGCCATGCTCTTTGGCAAGCTCCTCACCGGCACAGCAAGCATATTCGCAGATGTGCGCACTTATTGGAGCCCGGAGGCGGTCAAGCGCGTTACGGGCAAAACACCGGAAGGCCCGGCGGCAGCGGGCTTTATCCACCTCATCAACTCCGGCGCGGCGGCGCTTGACGCCACCGGCGTCTGCAAGAATGAAGCAGGTACAAACCTGATGAAAAAGTGGTGGGATGTGACGGACGCGGATATTGAAGCCATGACCGCGGCCACCGACTGGTGCCCGGCAGACCTCGGCTATTTCCGCGGCGGCGGCTTCTCCTCCCACTTCAAAACGCAGGCCGAAATGCCGGTGACGATGATCCGCCTTAACCTCATCAAGGGCATTGGCCCAGTCCTCCAGCTCGCGGAGGGCTACACGGTCACCCTGCCCGATGAAATCCATACCGTTCTCGATCAGCGCACCGATCCAACCTGGCCGACAACTTGGTTCGTTCCCCGCCTGACCGGCGAAGGCGCCTTCAAGGACGTCTATTCCGTCATGGCAAATTGGGGTGCAAACCATGGCTCCCTGACCTACGGCCACATCGGCCAAGATCTGATTACCCTTGCGAGCATGCTGCGCATTCCAGTGGCGCTGCACAATGTATCGGATGATGAACTCTACCGCCCGCACGCCTGGTCCGCTTTCGGCACGAAAGAGCCGGAGAGTGCGGATTACAGGGCCTGCGCAACCTACGGCCCGCTCTACCGTTAATGCCCAAAGTATAAATGAAAAGGGGCAGCCCAACAGGATGATTGGGCTGTCCTTTGTTGTTTTTATTTTCTGCAAAGTTTACTTGACAAATTATGCAAAGCAGGCTATACTAAATTTGCAAAGTTAGCTTGACAAATCAAGAAAGGTGGTGCGGGATGGAGAATCATATCGCCGCCTTGCGCAAACAGCGAAGGCTTTCGCAGGAGGAGCTGGCGCAGGCGGTCGGCGTATCGCGGCAGACGATCACCTCCCTGGAAGTGGGCAAATACACCGCGTCGCTACCGCTCGCGTTCAAGCTGGCGCGCTATTTTGGATGCTCGATTGAGGACCTGTTTCTGTTTGAGGAGGAATAACCGTTGAACGAGACGAACAAATTCAGCAAATACAAAAAAACAATGATCCGCAGGGGAATCCTCGTCTGGATTCCTACCTTGCTTTCCGCTGCGAGCTTTCTGCTGTTCCGCTTCCAGTGGAGCCCGCTGGTGCAAAGCCAGCTAACCGATTTTATGCTGGGGTTTCAGGATGGCATGGTGCTGGCGCTGCTGGTGTGCAGCCTGCTGGCGCTGATCTCCACGCTCCTCACCTGCCGCAATCCTGAGAAGCTCCAAAAGGCCTATGTGGAAGAAACGGATGAGCGCACACAGCTTATCAGCCGAAAGGCGTTTTCCGCGGTCGGTTGGGCGCTGTTTTTCGTGCTGCCACCCGCTGTTTTGACGGCAAGTTTTTTGAGCCCTGCGGTTTTTTTTACACTGTTGGCTGTAATGCTCTTTTTGTTGCCGTCCTTATGATTGCTTTTATCTATTATAAGCGCAAGCTTTAATCCAGGTTTTAACAGAAACGCTTGACGGCTGCTGACAAAACCCATATACTGAATCCGTTGAATAGATCTTCTGTTAAAAAACAGGGTAGGGGCGGCATGCCGCCCGGTGAAAGGAGTGGTTTCATGCGGCTGACAGCCGAAAACATTACCAAGAGCTTCGGTGCAAAGCAGGTGCTCAAGGGAATTGATCTAAGCGTGGAGAGCGGGCGCGCGCTCGGCTTGCTCGGGCGAAACGGAGCGGGCAAAACAACCATGATCCGAATCGTCATGCAAGTTTTTCAGGCGGACAGCGGGCGTGTGCTGATCGATGGGAAACCGATGGACGTAAACAGGGTTCGGATCGGCTATCTGCCGGAGGAGCGCGGGTTGTATCCCAAAAAGCTCATCATGGAGCAGCTGCTCTATTTTGCAGCGCTGCAAGGGGTTCCGGCCAGACAGGCCAAAAAGGACGCGCTGCGCCTGCTCGATCGCCTTGGCATGAGCGAATATGCCAACAAGCGGCTCGATACGCTCTCAAAGGGCAACCAGCAGAAAATTCAGCTTGTGGCAACGCTCATCTGTGATCCGCAGATCGTGATCCTCGACGAGCCGTTTTCTGGCCTCGATCCTGTGAACGCGATGCTGCTGGAGGATCTGGTGAAGGAGTGCATCCAACAGGGGAAGATCGTGTTTTTCTCCAGCCATCAGATGAACTATGTGGAAGAATTCTGCAACGAAATTGCAATCCTCAATCAGGGTAAAATCGTGCTTTCCGGCAATATTCGAGACATCAAGCGCGGCTATGAACGAAACCGCCTGCTTGTTTCCACCCGCCAAACGGAAGCGATCCGGCAATGGGCGGCCTCGCTGCCCACAGAATTGATAAAACAAGTGGATGATAAAGACGGTGACCTGCTGATTACCCTCGCCGCCGTCGATCAAAAGGACGCCTTTTTGACCGCGCTAACCGGCCAGGGTTTTGATCTCGATGGATTCCAGGTTTATGAGCCTTCGCTCAACGATATCTTTGTCAGCTATACGGAGGGAGCGGTATGAAGCAGTTTTTAACGGTATTCCGGTTTGAATTCAAAACTATGCGAAAAACAAAGTGTTTATCGCCATCACGCTGCTCGCCATCCTCCTGCTCGGCGGCGTGCTCTTCTTTCCGCGTCTGAAGGAAGCGTTCAGCTCTGACACACAGGTGGAAGAGCCAGGCCAGGCCAAGGAGATCGTCGCCCTAGCGGATGCATCCGGCGCCAACGCGCAGGAAAGCCTCGCCTTTTTCTCCGCAGCCCTGCCACAATACGAGTGGCAACTGACCGATGCGGATACAGACGCGCTCAAGGCAAAGGTAGAGGACGGTGCCTACCGCTTTGCCCTGTTGTTGCAGGCTCCCCTGAAATATCAATATATCGTGGGTAACATCAGCATGACGGATACAGTATCCTACACGCTCGACGAGCTCATCGTGAGCAAATACCGGGCGGATACCATGCAGAAGCTCGGCCTAAGCGCTGAGCAGTCGCAGCAGCTTCTCTCCGCTCAGGCGCAGGGCGAAACGATTACCACCGGCAAGGATCAGATGAAAAGCTATTTCTACACCTTCATCCTGATGTTTGCCCTGTATATGACAATCTTGATGTACGGCCAGTTTGTTGCGCAGAGTGTTGTCACAGAAAAGAGTTCTAAGGCTATGGAACTGCTCATCACCTCTGCGAAACCCAGCAGCCTGATGTTTGGCAAGGTGGTCGGCACAGGGCTTGCAGGGCTTGTGCAGCTCGTGCTAATCGTAGGCTCGGCGTTTGTATTCTTCAATTTGAATAAAAGCTATTGGGATAGCGGCTCTGTGATCACCTCCCTATTCGACATGCCGCTGGAGCTGGTCCTCTACACAATCCTGTTCTTTGTCACCGGTTATTTCCTCTATGCATTCCTATTCGGCGCGCTCGCATCCCTCGCCAGCCGTATGGAGGATACCAACACGCTCGTTATGCCGGTTGTGATGCTCTTTGTCGCTTCTTTTATGGCGACGATCTTTTCCATGGTCGGCGGCAAGGTAGATAGCGTATTGATGAAGGTCCTCTCCTTTGTGCCCTTCACATCACCTATGGCGATGTTCGCCCGGATTGCGATGAGCGAGGTGCCTCCCATTCAGATCCTCCTTTCCATCTTGATTTTGTTTGCCTCCATCGTTGGCATCGGCTTCCTCGCGGCAGGCATTTACCGCGTGGGCGTGCTGATGTATGGCAAGCCGCCGAAATTCAAGGAGCTCGTGCGCATCCTGCGCGGCTCGAAAGCCTAACGTGATTTCGCGCCATATTACAAGATCCGGCCTTCCGCCTGTGCAGAAGACCGGATCTTATTTCATTTCAGAGGCAGCTATGCCCTTTTTCAACGTTACTGCAACAAGCTCTGGAAAATTATGCAGCCTCAAGGGAAACAGGCTGTTGCCCAAGCCGCGGCTAACAATCATCGTCGTCGCCTCCATGGTATACAGCCCTGCCGTGTACTTTGGGAAAACACCCTGGCCAGGCGCATACAACCCACCGACGCCGGGCAGACGGAACTGGCCGCCGTGCGCATGCCCGCAAAACACCAGATCTACGCCCGCCTGCGCATATGTAGCAAAGCGCTCTGGATGATGCGCCAGAAGGATCCGAAAGCCCTCCTTACCTTCCAGCAGCCTGCCGAGCGCTGGGAGCAAAACCTCCTGCCCATCTCTCCGGCTTTCCGCCGGTTGGCACGTTTCATCGGATACGCCTGCCAATAGGATTGATTCATTGCCCCGTGTGAGCGTTTCACAGCGGTCATCTAAAACAACAACATTCGCTTTTGCAAGGAAGCGCTTAACATCCTCCGCTTGACCGGACCAATTTTCATGGTTGCCCGTCACGAAATAAACCGGCGCGATCTCGACCGCACCTTGAATAAATGCAGCGGCAGGCTGACCACCCTTGCGCCGCCGATCGATTAAATCCCCCGTCATGACAATACAATCCGGTTTTGCCGCCCGCAGCGCGGAAAGCAGCCGCTCTTGGCGGGGGCCAAACCGTTTATCGTGCAAATCCGCTACCTGTACGATGCGGAATCCATCAAAAGCCACCGGTAGCTTATCATCCTGATAAAAGAGCTGTGTTGTCCCCAAATCATTATTCTCCAAGTACCATGCAGCCCCTACAGCGGCTGTAAGGAACCCCGCAGCAAGGCAGGTAAGCACTTTTCTCTTTTTCTTCACTTTTTCCCCTCCTATGCTTTTCGGTATTGCACGCTTCCTTCTTTGATGGTGACAAGCACTTCAATTTTTCCAATTTCATTTGCCGGCACCTTTAGCGGATTTGCACTTAAAACAACAAGATCAGCCCGTTTCCCCACTTGAATAGAGCCTTTTTCTTTCTCTTCAAAATATTGATAGGCTGCGTTCACCGTTACGCCGCGCAGAGCCTCCAGCGGAGAGATACATTCCTCCCGACCTAGCACGGCTCCGGTTTCCGTCGAGCGGGTAACGGCACACTGCACGGTACGCAGCATATCCGGCGGCAAAACCGGCGTATCTTGATGAAACGTATACGGAAGATCCAGCCCGAGCGCGGTACGCGCCGGGCTGATGGCATAAGCGCGCTTCCCAAGCTGCTTGCGGTGCACATCACCCCAGTAATATGTGTGCGCAATAAAGAAGGATGGGATCATATGCAGTTTTTTCATCCGTTCCAGCTGATCCCGGCGCACCGTTTGCGCATGGATCATCACAGGGCGCAGGCTGGAGGCCTCTGGGCGAAACGCCATCACCTGCTCATAACAGGCAATCAACTGCTCGGCCGCCGCATCGCCGTTGCAGTGGGCCAAAAGCTGCACGCCATCCCGCAGAGCTGTTTCGATGAACTGCATCACCTGTGCATTGGAATAGACCGGGTATCCACAATAACCATCCGGCGCATCTTCATAAGGCTCGCTCATCCAGGCTGTGCGCCCCTGCGGGGAGCCGTCCAGAATAATCTTGTAGCCACCCAACCGGAAGTGATCTCGGTATCCTTTACAATATTCCGGGTGCTCCTTCAGGAGGGTCGGGCTCTGCTTAAGATCTGCAAAGCCCACCGCATCCACATGCAGCGGCGTATCACGCATCAGGTTAAAACCTTGCTCCTGTAAGAGACCGTCCTGCACGGTGGTCACGCCATATTTCAAATATTCCCGCTCTGCCTGCTGCAATAGGGCTTTCTGCTCCTCCAGACCGGGCGCCGGCACAAGCGCGGCCAAGGCCATGAACGCCTTTTCCTCCAGATAGCCGCTTGGTTCGCGCGAGCCCTCAACACGGCCAATGTGTCCGCCCTCCGGATCCGGTGTGTCAGCGCGAATACCGGCCTTTTCCAACGCACGCTGATTCACCGCGCCCATATGACCGGATTTGTGCGTAATCATCACAGGGATCTCTGCGCTAACAGTATTAAGCAGCGCTTTATCGGGGTGCCGATGCTCAGCGAGCCGGTTGTGATCGTAGCCAAATCCAATGAGCCACGCGCCTTTGGGGAGATCCCTCCGGTTCATAAAACCCAGCAGGATCTCCTTCATCTCCGCAAAACTTTTGGCCTGCGATAAATCCGCTAGCGCCAGCGTGCTGGCATATGCGGTAATATGGCTGTGTGGGTCAATAAACGCAGGCATCAGCGTCCGCCCCTGTAAATCAAACGCCTCAGCTCCGGGGCCGAAGGCCGCCTCCAGCTGCTGCTTAGAGCCAACGGCACGAATGCGCCCGCTTTCCACCAAAATCGCCGGCGCGTAAAGCTGCGGCTCCATGGTTAAAATATCGCCATTATAATATAAAACGCCCGGCATTCCACCGTCTCCTTTGCAAAAAGAGTTCCTCATGCTGATAGTATGGCCACAAAATCCACTGCGTTACAATCTTTTTTCACCAGATCGCTTTACATAGATTAAATGCGGCATATCCTTGCCGCGATAGCGTTTGACTAGCTCGCCTTCCGCCCGCATCCCCAGCCGCTCTGCCACACGGCGGGAAGGTATGTTTTCCGGCCGGATCTCCGCAATTACCTCTAATGCATTCCTCTTGTAGAAGGCTTCGTCAAGCAACGCCTGCGCACCCTCTGTGGCGTAGCCCATGCCCCAACAATCCCGGCGGAGAAGATAGCCAAGGCCAAGCTTTCGCTCACCATCAAGCTCCTCCATCAAAAGGCCGAGCATGCCAATCAACTTGCCGGTCTCTGATGCCTGGGCCGCCCAATAACCGCACCCATCCTTTTGATAGCGCGCCTGGTTCGTTTCGATCCACCCCCGAATCTCCGCATCCGTAAACGCATGCTCCCAGGCATACATAACCAACGGATCTTGCAGAATTAGGCGCAACGCGCCCACATCCTCTTTCTCCAATTCCCGCAGCGTCAGGCGGCGGGTTTGCAGAATCAATTTCATTCGTATTCCTCTCCTGCGGCGCGGCTATCGCCCGGCCCCTCTTCAAAAAGCTGTGCAAGCATTCGCCCTGGATTTTCTAAAAAGCGGCGGGTCAGCAAGTAGTGCTCCGTTTGTTCATACGGCGTTTTTTCCATCCCATCCGGCGTTAAGACATAGATTTCAGCACCCGGATAGGCCATCAGGATGGGTGAATGCGTTGCAATGATAAACTGGGAGCGCTGCTCCGCCAGCTCATGCATCCGTGCAAGCAATGTCATCTGCCGAGCAGGAGAAAGCGCGGCTTCCGGCTCATCGAGGAGATACAGCCCTTCCCCGCCGAACCGGTTAAGCAACAGGGAGAGAAAACTCTCGCCATGCGATTGATGGTGTAGGGACACGCCCCCGTAGCTGTCGATCACGGGGCGGCCCAAGCCGCCGCCCGCATCCAGCCGATCGATCTCCGTCGCCACATTATAAAAGCTCTCCGCACGCAGGAAAAAGCCGTCGCGCGGCCTGCGGCCCTTTGCAACCGACAGGGCATGGTAAAGAGGGGAATGCGTTTCATTGGTTGCAAAGTTGAAATTCTTCGTGCCGCCTTCGGCGTTAAAGCCGCAGTGCACAGCCAGCGCCTCTAGCAATGTGGACTTTCCCGTTCCATTTTCCCCACAGAAAAAGGTGACGGGGCTGCGCAGCGTAATCTCCTTTAAATGGCGCACCACGGGCAGTGCCCAAACATAGCTTTTCTCCGCTTCGCAATCTTCTTTAAGCATAATCCGTTTTAAATAAAGCTCATTCATCTCGGTCATCCTCCGAGGGGGCGGCGCCATCGCTTGATTGTTTCTTTCGCACGCCCGCAGGGCGCTCACAGTAGGGCGGGCTGCCCTTTTCTAGATGATAGGCGCGGCAAGCTTCGCAATCCCCGAAACGCGCACATTTTTTTCCGCTTGCACGGGCAAAAAAGAGCCCTATTCTTCAAATCAATTGGTTTCACAGTTCGCCTCTTTTTCTGCTGTTTTCGGCGCCGTCATGTGCGCATGCTCTGCACTCAGCTCTGCAAACAGCCGTTCCAACACCCAGCCATGGTTTGTCGGCGTAACCACTGCCTTGATCGCCTCCCGGCCCACGCCCGCATCACGCAAGGCACGCAAAACCGCCTGCTGCTTTTGGGCGGCAACGCCGCTGAATACAATCACCTGCCCCGGATAAGGCGCCTGCTTTCCCGCCACGGGCGGCTCTCCGGCCAAAAAGGAGGCCACCGTTTGCCCCAGCGCCTCTTCGGGAAGGCTGCAAGCCTCAATATGATGTTGAGAAAGAAGTTCGCGCAGTACCGCTCCCTCCTGCTGCGTCTCCTTAAAGTGATAGAGCACAGCTATTTCCGGCTGCGATGGGATCACTCGCGCTTTCATCATCGCTCCTCCTTTGATAGGGTCATTTGTCGTTTTCCTCAAATCCAATCAGCCGCATCGACCGCTATGCGGTTAATCCGGCTAATCCGAAAGGGTTATAGATCAATTCTATCATCCTTTCCCCTTTGCGTAAAGGAGGAGGCTTATGGCTTTGCTTTATTATGCTCCTGAAACGCACTCAAATGCAGTGCAAAAATCCCGCCCCGCATAAAAATCAGGGCAGGATTACATCAGTGTACAGGCGGCGCTGTCGTGCCTCCATGCCGGAAGGAAAGTCCGTATTTTGGCGCAGACCGCTATAGACGGGCCCTGATTTCGAAATATCGATACAGGTCGTAAATGTCCACCATGATAATTCTTAAAAGGATCTATTTGAGTAGGCTTTTTGATTCATCATACACGCAAAGCCTCTCTCTGCGAAAAATGACGTTGCCGCTCAGCGAAAGGCATTTTTCCAATGCTTCCAAGTTTCAAAGCTTGAAACTTGGCGACCCGTTTGAAGCTATTTTTTCATGTCCGCCAGCCCTTTATAGCAGAAACGATTCTATAAAAAACGGAGTTTGAATAATCCGTTTCCAGCACGGCGGCATGGGAGATCAACATCCGGTAGCAATATACGGCCACTAAGGCAAACAAAAATGCCGCTAAAAGCGCCATTTCTACCTTCCGATTCCGTGAGAAGGGCAGAAACTCCCGGAACACAACGTAAAGAAGCCCTGGGATCAGCACAAAAACCAATGGATGATACGCTGCCGCTGTCTGGAAATCCAGCCGCAGCAGTGCGGCACACGCCCGTGTCATACCGCAGCCAGGGCAGGATATACCCCAAAAACGCCGAATCGGGCACCCGCCCATCAGCGATACCAACGCAACAGCAACCGCAATCAGCAGCAGCCGAATCGCCACTTTTTCCCATTTCGTACACAACTGCAACCTGCCATTCTGTTTCGGCATACTGACTCCTAGCAATATGAATTTATTTCTAATTTGTATAAATGATCTATTTTTAGAATAACAGAAATCGTACAGCCCGTCAAGAATGATTGAATATCCATTTTTCAAATCGAATCAGTGCGCAGGGATTGCATCTGAAACGACTGTTATATTATAATAGATAAGTATTTTGTGTGCAGCGGCCACAGCGGCACCTTACGCATGGCGCCTCACCGGGCAACCATGGACTAGCAGTGAAAAAGGAGCAATGATTTTGTCGTTTTTACAGGATGCAGTCGCATTTACAAACCACTATCTCTGGGACTATCTGCTTTTATTTCTTTTATGCGGAACCGGCGTTTATTTCACCTTACGGCTGAGGTTTATCCAGGTTCTCCGTTTTGGCGAGAGCTTTCGCCGCACCTTTGGCGGAATCCGCCTGCGCGGTGCAAAGGCGGATGGCCAAGGGATGAGTTCCTTCCAATCCCTCGCTACGGCAGTCGCCGCTCAGGTTGGCACGGGCAATCTTGCGGGTGCGGCCACGGCGCTGATTGGCGGTGGACCAGGCGCAATTTTCTGGATGTGGCTGAGTGCCTTCTTCGGCATGGCGACAATTTTCGCAGAGGCGACCCTCGCGCAAAAATTTAAAACCACCCGCGACGGCGAAGTAACCGGTGGACCAGCATACTATATCCGTGCAGCGTTCAAGGGCCGTTTGGGTAAAGTGCTTGCCGGTATTTTTTCTGTGCTGGTGATTTGTGCGCTCGGCTTTATGGGAAATATGGTGCAGTCCAATTCTATCGGCGCTGCGTTTCGCAACGCCTTCGGCATTCCACCTCTCGTGGTCGGTGTGCTCGTTGCAGCAGCGGCCGGTTTTGTTTTTTTGGGCGGCGTACAGCGTATTGCCAGCGTGACGGAAAAAATCGTGCCCGTGATGGCGTTGTTCTATATCATTGGCGCATTTCTCATCATCGCCGTCAATTTCCGCCGAATCCCCGATGCTTTTGCCCAGATTTTCACCGGCGCTTTTTCCCCGCAGGCTCTCGCGGGCGGTGCAATGGGCATCACCGTGCAAAAGGCAATCCGCTTTGGCGTGGCGCGCGGCCTTTTTTCCAATGAAGCAGGCATGGGCTCCACGCCTCATGCCCATGCGGTAGCAAAGGTGAAGAATCCCTGCGATCAGGGCGTGGTGGCCATGATGGGCGTTTTTATTGACACATTTGTCATCCTGACCTTAACTGCCCTCGTTGTGCTGGTAACCGGTGTGCTGCCGCGTGGTTATGCGGGGGAGTTGCAGGGCGTCGATCTGACTCAGGCAGGGTTTGAAACCATGTTTGGCCGCGGCGGTACGGTATTCATCGCTGTTTGTATGCTTTTCTTCGCGTTTTCCACCATCATCGGCTGGTATTTTTTTGGAGAGGTCAATATCCGTTCTCTTTTCGGAAAAAAGGGCGTGAAGGTCTATGCGCTGCTCGTATGTATCTTCGTGGCCGTAGGCTCCACGCTGAAGGTTGACCTTGTCTGGAGCCTTTCCGATACTTTTAACGGCTTAATGGTGATCCCGAATCTCATTTCCCTGCTCTCCCTGAGCAACACCGTTTCGCGCTTATACCAGGCCTACAGGAGGCCAAAGCAAATTCAGGAGGCGTCCTGAGATGGGAGTTGTCGTGCATACGCTTCCCCCGGTTTATGATCAGAGCTCCCTTGTTTTAATCCTCGGCACAATGCCCTCTCCAAAATCTCGGGAATACGGTTTCTACTATTCCCATCCGCAAAACCGTTTCTGGCGCGTTCTTTCGACCCTTTTTCAAGAGCCCCTACCACAAAATAATGCGGAAAAGGAGGCGCTCGTGCGTTCGCATCACATTGCGCTTTGGGATGTGCTTGCCTCTTGCGAAATCCAGGGCGCAGCCGACGCAAGTATCCGCCGCCCCGTGGCAAACGATCTGCGGCCTATTTTTGAAACAGCGCCCATCCGCGCTGTGTTGACCACTGGGAAAAAGGCGACGCAGCTCTACCGCCGATTCTGCCTAGCGCAAACAGGGATGGGCAGCGTTTATTTGCCCTCCCCCAGCGCGGCGAACTGCCGCGGCTGTACGCTTGAAAGCCTGATCCAAAGTTATGCTGTAATTAAGCAATATGTTGATGATTAGGGATCTGATTACAGGATGAAAATCCGGGACATGATCGCCGGCAATCTCGGGCCGCTCGACGCGCTCTATCAGGAATTCTGGAACAAGGCGTCCAAGCCGGCTGCTATGCGCCGGCAGTTTCTTCGCCTGGCTGAAACAAATGCCCAATAGGATTTGTATGAATCGTTGAAAATAGGAGAATTTCGTTGAATACTCATGCTTTTTCCCATATAGTGAACCCTTTGCTAACGTGGTATCGGCAAAATGCGCGCCGTCTCCCATGGCGCGACGAACCCACACCCTATCGCGTGTGGATTTCAGAAATCATGCTGCAACAAACCCGCGTTGAGGCGGTTAAACCCTATTATGAGCGTTTTTTACAAACGCTCCCGGATGTGCGCACACTCGCAGAGGCAGATGAGGCCACCTATCTCAAGCTATGGGAGGGGCTTGGTTACTACAGCCGTGTGCGCAACCTACATAAAGCCGCTAACCTTGTAATGGAGCGTTATGGCGGCGAATTGCCCCGCAGCTATGAAGAATTGCTCACCCTGCCTGGAATCGGCCCATACACAGCCGGCGCGATTGCCTCGATTGCCTATGGAATTCCGGTGCCAGCGGTGGATGGGAACGTTCTGCGCGTTGCCACCCGCCTGATGGCCGATCCATCTAATATCAGCGACCCGAAAACCAAAAAGCGAATTGAGAACTGCCTCCAATTCATCCTTCCCCAGGAGGCTCCCGGCACGTTCAACCAGGCCATGATGGAGTTGGGCGCCACAGTCTGCCTGCCAAATAGCGCGCCGCAATGCGAAGCCTGCCCGTTGCACAGCCTGTGTGCAGCGGGCGCACAGGGGAATCCCTGTGATTTTCCTGTTAAAGCGCCGAAAAAGGCGCGCCGCATAGAAGAACGCGCGGTTTTCTATTTCTGTGTGACCGGAAGCTCGCTCTGCACCGCAGGCCGAATCAGGGGCTTTTGGCGGGCTTATGGGAGCTTCCAAATGAATGTGGTGTGGCTTCCCCGCAGGATGTTCAAAAATGCGCTGAGCAATGGGGCTTAAATGCTTTGCGGATTGAAAAAATGCGGCCAGGCCAAGCATACTTTTTTACGCATATCGAATGGGCATATGTCTGCTTATCGCATCCGTGTGGAGGAAGCGGTGGCCAAAGATCTCGTATGGGTCACGCAAGAGCAGCTTAACCGCCAGTTTACCCTTCCCTCCGCCTTTCGTCCATTTTTGGAGGATATCGAATTTTTCGGCTGGGGCGGATAAAAAGCGCCGTATCCTGGTAAGCCACTTTGCTTTCCAGCAGGCAGCCCTCGATTTTCTGGAACATATCCTCCTCTTTCTTCTTTAAAATCTTTTCCTGGTTTTCTGCTCCAATTCCTTCGAAAATCGTAGAAATGAAAAAAATACTGTACAAAAGACAATTCTTTGTATTATACTATATTTTGGTTTTGTTTCGATTAAAAACCAATTGCAGTTTCATGCGGATCAATCCTCCTGAAAGCTTCAGGCGAGCGCAGTTGTCCGCCTGTTTCTATATAAAACATTTCTTTTGATTGAAAAAGCAAAAAGGAGCACCCATATGACAATTGACCTGTCTACCTTTTTGAGCCAGCTCGTTTCTAATCCAGCGCTGCTCATCACCTTTGCCTTAACCTTGGGCGTCATCCTGGTAAACGGCTGGACGGATGCGCCCAACGCAATTGCCACCTGCGTATCTACCCGGGCCATCAAGCCACGGTCAGCGATCCTGATGGCCGCTGTGTGCAACTTTTTAGGCGTGCTTGTTATGACGAAGATCAACGCCACCGTCGCGCAAACCATCTCCAATATGGTTGATTTCGGCGGCGATGCGCATGAAGCGCTCATTGCGCTGTGCGCGGCACTTTTCGCCATTGTGATCTGGGCCACGGCTGCGTGGGTGTTCGGCATCCCCACCAGTGAAAGCCACGCGCTCATTGCGGGCGTATCCGGTGCGGCAATCGCCATGCAGGGCGGCCTCAAGGGTATCAACGGGGGCGAATGGATCAAGGTAATTTATGGCCTGATTCTCTCCACTGTGATTGGCTTTATCGCCGGATTCGTGATTGTGCGAATTTTAGAATCTATCTGCAAAAACATGGATCGCCGCAAAACCAACCGCTTTTTCAAAAAGGCGCAGGTTGCGGGCGGCGCAGCCATGGCCTTCATGCACGGCGCGCAGGATGGCCAGAAGTTCATGGGCATCTGCATGCTCGGCGTCGCGCTGGCGCAAGGGCAGGGGCAGGCCGAAAACTTCGTCATCCCAATGTGGCTGATGGTGGTCTGTTCCCTCGTGATGGCCTTCGGCACCTCAATCGGCGGCTACCGGATCATCAAGGCGGTCGGCATGGATATGGTGAAGCTCGAATCCTATCAGGGCTTTTCCGCAGATCTCGCAGGCGCGCTCTGCCTGCTGCTCTCATCCCTGACCGGAATTCCCGTCAGCACAACGCACACAAAAACAACCGCTATCATGGGCGTCGGTGCATCCAAGCGCCTTTCTTCCGTCAATTGGGGCGTTGTCAAGGAAATGGTGCTCGCATGGGTGCTGACTTTCCCTGGCTGCGGTTTCATCGGCTATTTAATGGCAAAGCTGTTTATGATGATTTTTTAAAAACGTATGGAATATAGATAACAGAAAGGATTTAACCGGTTATGGCCAAAAAAAGAGATTACAACTATTTTGACGCATTTGTCCGTATGTCCGATTATGCCTGCCAAGGGGCCGAGATGCTCCATGAGACCCTGCGCACCTTCGACCCTTATACCCTGCCTAAAAAGCTCGATGAAATCCATAAGATCGAGCATGAGGCTGATATCTGCAAGCATGAGATGATGAATAAGCTAACGGTAGAATTCATCGCCCCCATTGAGCGGGAGGATATCATCGACTTAGCACAGGAAATTGACGACGTGACAGACGCTGTCGAAGATGTTTTGATTCGCGTGTATATGTATAACATCAAGTCTATCCGTGCAGAAGCGTTGGAATTCACACAGGTGATCGTCAACTGCTGCAAAACGCTGAAGGCCGCATTGCAGGAACTACATAATTTTAAAAAATCCGATACCATTCACAGCAAGATCATTGAGGTAAACCATGCAGAAGAGGTGGGCGACAAGCTGTATCTAGATGCGGTGCATAGCCTCTATCTGGAGGAAAAAGATCCAATTCTCGTCATGGCCTGGACAGAAACGCTCGACCGGCTGGAAAAATGCTGCGACAACTGCGAAGACGTCGCCAATGTGATTGAAAGCGTCATCATGAAAAACACCTGATCTCATGAAGAAAGGACTCCTTTCCAATGAAAACAGAGCGTGAAAAAATGCTTGCCGGTGAACTCTATAACGCTGGGGATGCGGAGCTCTGCGCGGCAAGAGCCCGTGCGCGACGGCTCTGCCGGGCATTCAACACAACGCCGGAAGAGGATGGAGAAACGCGCGATGCGCTTCTCCGGGAGCTGTTGGGCTCGGCCGGGCAGGATATCTATGTGGAATCTGATTTCAAATGCGACTATGGCTGCAACATCCATGTGGGTGAAAATCTTCTATGCCAACTTTGACGTTGTCATCCTCGACTGCTGCGAGGTGCACATCGGAAAGAATTGTATGCTCGCCCCACGCGTATGCATCTACACTGCCACGCACCCGCTTGATCCATATGAGCGCAATGAAATCGGCCTGGAATATGGAAAACCCGTCACCATTGGCGATAACGTTTGGATCGGCGGCAGCGCGGTCATTAATCCCGGCGTGACCATTGGGGATAACGCGTAATCGCCTCCGGCTCTGTTGTAACAAAATCCGTTCCCGCTCATACGGTTGTGGGCGGGAATCCGGCCCATGTTCTGCGTGTGCTGGAGCAAAAAATTTAAGTCGTATCAGGCGCTGTTTGTGCAAAAAGGGATTTTTCCCTTGGGCTTCAAATAGCGTCTTTTTATTTGAGACATTTGAGAAGGGAGTCGAAGGCAATGATTCGGTTTCGTGAAGCCACGCAGGGGGATTTGAAAGGCCTGCTTGCGCTCTATACCCAGCTCAACGATAACACCATGCCGGAGATCGACGGGCGGGTAACCGGCACATGGGAACGCATGCTCCGGCAGGAACAGCTCCATACGCTCGTCGCAGAGGAGGGCGGCGCTCTCCTCTCCACTGTGACACTCATCATCACAGAGAGCCTTACGCACGGGCAACGCCCTTTTGCGCTGGTGGAATATGTGGTGACAGACCAAAATCACCGTGGCCAGGGCCTGGCATTCTCCCTACTGGGGCTTGCCAAGCAAATTGCCCGGGAAGCCGGGTGCTATAAGATCATGCTCGTCACCGGCCACAGCGAGCCCGGCGTACACCGCTTATATAAGAAAGCAGGATACCATTCCGAGGGAAAAACAGCGTATTCTCAGTATCTTGATTGATAAAATGAGCGTGGAGGGAATTAATATGAAACGAAGGTCAAAAATCATTCTAGCTATCGTTTTCGCATCCGTAATTCTTCTATCGTCTGTTGGGCTCCTTGTGTTTCATCTCCTAACCAATCCCAAGGTGGAGGCCAGGCCAAACGCTCAGCGGCAACCAGTCCGCTGTAGTCAGCAAAACGGATCAGCCTCGTTACATCGCGCACCGCGGCTTTTCGGCCGTTGCGCCTGAAAACTCGATCCCTGCGCTGACAAGGGCAGGGGAAGCCAGCTTCTGGGGCGCGGAGTTTGATATCCAGCGCACGAAGGATGGCGTATGGGTGCTCTCGCACGATGCGAATATCAAGCGCATGACCGATGGCTATGGCGACATCCACAATATGACCTATGAGAAGCTGCAATCCTATTCCTACGATAACGGCGCAAATATCGGCAACTACCCCGGATTAAAGCTCGCTACGTTTTCCCAGGCGCTTGATGAATGCGCCAAATATCAGATGATTCCCTGTGTAGAGATTAAAAAAGAAAACGGGATGGAAGGCCTCGAGGACGTGGTGGCGGCTCTGCGTGAAAAAGGGCTTGCTGAAAAATGCGTCGTCCTTTCCTTCCGCTATGAACAGCTTGAGAAAGTGCATGCACTCGCACCGGAAATCCGTCTGTGGTATCTTTCTGAAAAAATTACAGATAAGGCGCTGGAGCAGTGCAAGGCGATCGGAGCGGGGCTGGATTTTAAGCTTAGCCATAAGTACAACACCGATGAGCGGCTGAAAGCACTTCAGGAGAGCGGCGTTGAGGCCGGCGCATGGACAATTAATACCATAGAAGCGCATGACCGTGTTTATAGCGCCGGCATCCGCTATATTACCACCGATACGATTGCCCCCGCCTGATAAAACTGTGTGGACTTGCTACTGCACTATATACTGTGTGTTCGCCCCTATGGAACGTGGGTTACATACGCTAAAATTGATTTCGTATGCCTGATTGGGGCCAATGGCGCATCTTACAAAAAAATGGTATACTAAAGGGGGCGGGAAATCCAGCTCCTTTTGACTTTATTCGGACAGGGAGGCAAACACATTGCAGGCTTTCGGCATTTCGCGAGGGCGAAGTTGAAGCCCTTGAAAAACAATAGCATGGGATCAAGAGACGCCCGGTCTCCTTCTCATCTGCAATAATATGGAGCTTCTTCAGCTACAGGGCAGCTTCGGCTTTGACGACGGGACGATCGAGGAGTGTATGACAATTGACGACTATGCCCGCTTTGAGAGCTTTGAAACCTATGATTTTATTACGGTCAACTACTTCTTCTATGAAGGCGAAAAGCTAATCTTTGAAGAAATCGATCTTTATATCGGCACGGATTATCTGGTGCTGATCCTCAACAATGAACAGCTGCGTTCCGAGCTGCTCGCACGGCTACAAAAAAGGACGCAGGGCCCGCGCAGAGCTACGCACAATTATCTCTATTATCTTGTTTTTGATTTTATCTTGGATCAAATGTTTCAAACGCTGGAAAATCTCGAGGATCAACTGGAAGATCTCGAAATGGATATCCTCGTCTATGCGGCGAAAGAAAAGTTTAATCGGATCATTGAGTTAAAAGCGCAGGTCAATCTCCTGAAAAAATATGTTCGGCCTCTGATTTATCTGGGCGACGCCTTTCATATGAACGAAAATAAATTCATCCGCCGTGGAAACGAAAAATACTTTTCAGGCATTGGCACTCGCTTCAAAAAGCTCTACGACTTTGTTGCGAGCCTTGGCGAACTGGTATCCCAAATTCAAAATTCCTATGACAGCGCCGTTTCCATGCGGGAGAGTGAAACAAGCGAAAGGCTCACCTTGCTCGCCGGGATGGTCGCGCCGCTGACCGTGATCACCGGCATTTATGGCATGAACTTTGCTTTCATGCCGGAGCTGCATTGGAAATGGTCTTATCCAGTTGTGCTGGCTGCGATGGTGGTGATCGAAATTATTTTTTATATCCGGCTGCGTAAAAGGAAAGATAGATCATAAATCCCGTTTATATTCCAAATGGGCTGTAGCAAAATGCTCTCGCTTTTGCTACAGCTCATCTTATGTTGAGCTCCTTCAGGCCGTTTTCGCTTTGCCGGTCAAACCGGTTGCATCGTGTATTCTTCTCTCCCAACCCATCAAAAACGAGTTGACACAGCGATTGTGCTTGATCTCCTCCAATGATTTCAAGCGAATATCGTGGTTTACTCCGTTCGGGAAATACCGACTTATGCAAAGAGAAAGCCCGAATGTGTCAATCACATCCGGGCTTGGCACCCCCAGTAGGAATCGAACCTACAACTAGCCCTTAGGAGATGGACCCAGTGCATATATTCCCTATCAACAGGGATAAAGAAAATGCAGTTATATCAAGGCTTTTCTCCATGTTCTCTATAAACCTTGTACAAGCAAAATCAAGCAAAAACAAAGGATTTTAGCCCCCTATTGTTTGCACTCTGTTTGCAAAGGCGCGAAATTTGGCGTTAGCCAAAAGTTCAATTCCCGTCGAGACTTAATTATATTCATGGTATCGTGGACATAGTTTACCATACATAGAGGTTCATTACAAGAGGTATTGAGCCAGTGAAAGTGCCTGTTTTATCTTTCTCAGGAAAGGTAAAGCAGGCACTTTTTTTCATATCTAAACTTAGAAAGAAATGAGGTGAAATCATGAATACACAGATTATTGCCATAGCCAACCAAAAAGGTGGTGTCGGCAAAACAACCACTTGTGCCAATCTTGGAATTGGTCTGGCGCAGTCCGGGAAGAAAGTCCTTCTGATTGACGGAGACCCACAGGGAAGCCTGACCATCAGCTTGGGCAATCCTCAGCCTGATAAGCTGCCCTTTACACTGTCAGACGCTATGGGCCGTATTTTGATGGATGAACCAATTCGTCCCGGCGAGGGTATCCTGCACCACCCTGAGGGCGTAGACCTGATGCCTGCGGACATCCAGCTATCTGGTATGGAGGTATCTCTGGTAAACGCTATGAGCCGAGAAACCATTCTGCGACAATATCTGGACACGCTGAAGGGGCAATACTCCCATATCCTTATTGATTGCCAGCCCTCCCTGGGTATGCTTACGGTCAATGCACTGGCTGCCGCTAATAGGGTTATAATCCCCGTCCAGGCAGAGTATCTTCCAGCTAAAGGTTTGGAGCAGCTCTTGCAAACTATCAATAAGGTTCGCAGACAAATCAATCCCAAGCTGCAAATTGATGGGATTCTGCTGACGATGGTAGACAGCCGAACCAATTTTGCCAAAGAAATCTCCGCTCTTCTGCGCGAAACCTATGGCAGTAAGATCAAGGTGTTTACATCAGAAATTCCTCATTCTGTCAGGGCTAAAGAAATCAGTGCTGAAGGAAAAAGCATTTATGCCCATGATCCTAATGGCAAAGTGGCTGAGGGCTACAAAAATCTGACGAAGGAGGTATTGAAACTTGAAAAGCAGCGCGAAAAAAATAGAGCTGGCCTCAGTAGATGACCTGTTTTCTACAGAAGAAAGTCGGCAAGACGAGCAACTGGAAAAAATTCAGGAAATTCCCCTATCTGAACTGCATCCGTTCAAGGATCACCCCTTCAAGGTCAAGGATGATGATGCAATGATAGAAACCGCAGACAGCATCAAAAAGTATGGTGTGTTGGTTCCTGCGATTGCCAGACCACTGCCTGATGGCGGTTATGAGCTGGTAGCCGGTCACAGACGCCGCAGAGCCAGCGAATTGGCCGGAAAAGAAACCATGCCTGTCATTGTGCGCGACTTGGATGACGATGCTGCCACAATTATTATGGTTGACAGCAATTTGCAGCGAGAAAATCTGCTCCCCAGTGAAAGGGCCT
>ENA-OQAB01000369-OQAB01000369.1-human-gut-metagenome-genome-assembly--contig:-NODE-369-length-25348-cov-3.929662_pt1 | contig 25348 bp, 27 predicted proteins | sample MGYA00242490_ERZ504517 | MGnify/ENA primary metagenome ERZ504517 (study PRJEB26092, sample SAMD00036298) | human gut metagenome | host: Homo sapiens | study: EMG produced TPA metagenomics assembly of...
TTTGTCTAATTTTTCACTCATCGCTTTGCTCACCTGTCTTTCTATTTCATTCTTTAATGGATTCCTGATATTGATCAAATATTTCTGTTTTGATTTTAAATAATCTGGATAGTCCATACTGCTCCATTTTTTCAGATACTATCCCATTCTTCTTCAATTCCGCCATTTAAAATCCAGTCTGCTTTTTTCTGTTCTGCATACTTCTTGATGTCAGTATCGTACTGAGATACTTTATTCGTATCTGCAATGCTCATAAATACATTTGGGTATACATACTTGCTGTTCATGTCCTCCAAGTATACTTCATGCATATTATCAAGACGCCATTTTGCATCCGTAGGCTGTGTCACATAAGTATCATAATACTCATTTAATATTGCCAGTGGTCCATTGACCGACTGTGCCTCTCGGACTTCTACCGGAGACTGCTCTCCAAGGTCCATATGCTTTAACATTTTTTCGCCTGTGCATTCTCACTCATCTCAAAAATATTAAAGGAATCTTTTTCCCCATAGGTTCCCCAGTTATTCTGCGGAGACTGTAACGGAGCATACATCTGATCGATCCAAGCAGCCGCCAGTGCAGTATTCCGGCAACTTGTTGTCAGTACACAGCGCCCTCTGTCAAACCCGCTCGTTTCACTGTTATTCTGTCTTGTAATGTTTACCAGTCCTTCTGGGCCTGCGAGCGCTGGCAGCATAACATAGTCTTCATAATTATCAATATTAGAAATATCCCATGTGAAGCAAAGCCCATAACGATGGCTCTTTCCTTTCGCTACATAAGTAGACCACTCTTGTGTGAAAGCTTCCGGATCGACCAAATCCTGCTCTACCAGCCCATGCAGCCATTGAACGCCTTCTTTATATCCTTCCTGCACAGTAGTATAGATCACTTTTCCTTCATCTGTCACCGCAAAATGATCCCCCGTGTCCCCATAGCCTTCTCCGAATCCATTGATTAAGATTCCTGGATCCTGATCTCCATTATTGATGATAAAAGACATTGGGATAACCTCTCCCTCTATTTCAAATTCGCTTTCCAAAAGATCTGCATTATCCCGAAAAGCGATCAGTACCTGTTCTAGTTCTTTTGTCGTATCTGGTACTTCCAGTCCTAAAAAATCCAGCCACTTTTTATTGATATAAGGAATGTTGCCAATTGCCTGAATCGCTTCTTTTCCCTCTCCAAGCTGTTCAATCCACGGAAAGGAATAAATATGCCCATCCGGAGCTGTGCACATTGTTCTGTATTCCGGATACTGTTCAAATACCGCCTGCAAATTAGGCATGTATTTGTCAATCAACTCCTCCAGAGGAATAATGATTCCTTGTTTTGCATAGCGTAAAAGATCATAATCATTCATCCCCGCATTGAAAAGTCCATCCGGAAGATTTCCAAATTGAGCCAATGCAAGATTTTTCTTATCCGCAAACTGATCTGCCACAAAACAGGTCCAGTCAATATGTACGTTCGTCTGTTTCTCCAGTCTTTTGAAGATCTCTCTTTGATTTGGATCTTGTGTAGAAGTTGCCGGCGCATTGGTAATAAATGACAGCTCCGCTTTTTCTTTTAATGGAAATGCTACTTCTTCCACTGGTGTATCCGGATTGATCTCTGCTTCCATCTTCTTTCCGTCTCCGCATCCCACAACAGAACATGCAAGCACCAAAGATAATCCTGCTGCAATTACGGTATTCTTCTTTCTTCTCATGCTGCTGCCTCCTAACCTTTCACTGAACCAACCATAATACCCTGATCAAAATATTTTTGGAAAAATGGGTACATGATCAATAATGGTAAACTTGATACAACGATTGTGGCATATTTCAATAATTCTGCCACTTTCGCCATCTCTGCCGTACTTTGGATATCCGCGATCATTCCCGGCTGCGGCGTATTCTGCACTAAAATAGACCGAAGCACAAGCTGCAATGGCTGCAGATCCGCATCATTTAAGTAAATCAATGCATCAAAATAGCTATTCCACATTCCCACAAAAGACCACAATGCCAAAACAGCGATGATCGGCTTGCAGACTGGAATCATGATTTTAAAGAAATGCTGAAGCTCGCTTGCCCCATCCAGCGCAGATGCTTCCCGCAACTCTTTCGGTATTGATTGATAGTAAGTTCTTGCAAGAATCATATTCCAAACATTAAATGCCCCCGGAATCAAAATCGCCCAAATCGTATTCACCAGATGTAACTGATTGATCAAAATAAAAGTCGGAATCAATCCTCCTCCAAAAAACATGGTAATGATGAAAATCACATTAAAAAATCCTCTTCCGACAAAATCTTTTTTTGACATCGGATACGCAGCTAACAATGTGATAAACACCGAAATGACTGTAAATGCTGTGGAATAGAAAAAGGAATTGAAAAATCCTCTCCAGATCATCTCATTTTCCAATACTCTCCGATAGGCATCTAAGGTCCATTTCTTAAAATCAAAGCTGATTCCCTGACTGTTCAATACATTTGGATCCATAAAAGAAGCTGCTACAACATATACAAGCGGAATGATAATCGCAAGTACAAATAAACCTAACGCGAAATATCCAACTCCCAAGATCAGTCTATCTGACATTCCCAGTTTTCTTTTTCTTCCTGTTGCCTTCATTTTTGCACCTCCTATAATCCTTCTCCATCATTAAGCTTCTTCACGATCAGATTTACTGCAATCAATAAAATAACATTGATAACCGAGTTGAACAGACCGACCGCTGTTGAATATCCGTAATCGCCATTCAGCAGACCAATTCGATAAACATATGTTGATAAAATTTCTGATGCCGGAAGATTCATCGAAGTCTGTAATGCGTATGCCTTTTCAAATCCAATGCTCATAATATTTCCTGCCTGCAAAATAAACTGAATGACAATAATATTTTTGATGGCCGGAAGTTCTACATAACGAATCTGCTGAAAAATATTTGCACCATCTACGATTGCCGCCTCTTCTAAATCCTTACTTGCGTTGGAAAGCGCTGCCGTATACATGATCGAAGCCCATCCAGCTCCCTGCCAGATTCCACTGGCGATATAAATGGTGCGAAATGCCTCCGGCATTGCCATCCAGTTTGTATTGATTCCAAGCACCTGATTGATCGGACCTACCGGTGACAAAAACATTCTAACCATACCACAGAGAACAATCACTGAAATGAAATTTGGCGCATAAATCAATAATTGAATATTCTTCCGCAGTCCAACCTTTCGAATCCGATTTAGCAACAGTGCTAAAATAATCGGTACTGGGAATCCCCATAAAAGCCCATATGCACTCAGTTTCAATGTGTTCAGCAAATAATTCATAAAATCTGGTGAAGACAGGAATCTCTTAAAATACTCCAGACCTACCCACTCACTTCCAAAAATTCCTTTGATGACATTGTAATCCTCAAATGCGATCAGTACTCCACTCATTGGGATATACTTAAAAATAATCGTCAAAAGAAGAGCTGGCATTAAAAAAATCACATACAACTGCCAGTTCTTTCTGACATACGCCAGCTTCTGCCTCATTGTCTGCTTTGCAGAAACTGTTTTCTTTCTCGCAAACGTCCTCATGCTTTGTTCCTCCATTTTCTTTTCCTCTTTTATAAACCGGTTCCGCAACCGGTAAAGTAACCGGTTACTTTTGATTTGATACTACAATAAAATTACTCCTCTGTCAACATTTTTTCCAAAAAATCACTCTCTTTTCTCCTACTCTAAATAACCGGTCACTTTACCAGTTATTTTAAATTGCTTTTTACAGTTGTTCTTGCTATACTAATGTTAATTTATAGAAAGAGGCGTTTTATTATGAGCAAAAAGAAAGTCACCTTTGCTGACATTGCAAAATATACCGGATTCTCCAAGACAACTATCTCCAGATATTTTAATGACCCGGATTCCCTGACTCTGGAAAATCAGGAAAAAATTGCAAAAGCACTGGACGAGCTTGATTATCAGGAAAACAAACTCGCAAAAGTTCTCGCAAATGGAAAGAGTGAATTTGTCGGCATCATTATCCCGAACCTTTATCTACACTATTATTCTGAGATGTTGAATCAGCTTTTATCCAGCTACACAGACTACCATTACAAATTTCTTGTATTTGTAAGCAGCGACCAGAAAGAACTGGAACAACAATATTTAGATGAGCTGATGGCATATAAGATTGAGGGATTGATTGTCTTAAGCCACACGTTTCCTTCAGAAAAACTGGCCTCCTATCATATTCCGATCGTTGCTATCGAGCGGGAAGCAGAACATATCTGCAGCGTCAACACTGACAATTATATGGGAGCCGTACAGGCAGCCACTCTCCTGATTCGGAATCAGTGTGAAATCCTCATTCACATCAATGTTCCGGTTCCTAAGCAGATTCCCGCTTATAATCGTATCCGTGGTTTTGAAGATACCTGCATCGAACACCATGTTCCTTATGAACTGATGCTGCAAGATCTTGGTTCCACTTATGAGACAACTTACGAAGCAATCAAAAAAGTCTTTGTCAAAATTGACAATGCTTATCCAGGAAAGAAAAAAGGTGTTTTTCTCGCCAATGATACCTATGCAAATATTTTTCTAAACCTAGTTTTTCAAAAATATGGAACATTACCAGAAGAGTATCAGATCATGGGATTTGACAATTCCCCTATTGCAAACGAGGCAATCATCCCTATTTCCACTATCGGACAACAGATTGATCAAATTTCTAAAACAGCTATGGAACTTCTGATTCTCCAAATGAACGAAATGAAGAAAAGGCAGCCCGTTCCTTTAAGCGAACCGATTCATAAGCAGATTACTCCTGTTTTGATCCGCCGGAATACTACGGATTAAATACGGTCAAAAAATCTCCTTTGCACAGAAAAGAAAACAATCAAAAAGGAACTGTAATACTATTTTTCTTAGTACAACAGTTCCTTTTATTTCGGAGTATTTTACCTGCATCAAAGCATTTCTTCTGCCTATTTCATCACAATGGAATCTTCTTTGATCTCAATCTTTCTCTCCTTAAGCAGCCTTCCCACTGCTCTTTTGAATGCATTTTTGCTCATGCCGAGTTCCTTTTTAATCTTTTCTGCGTCTGCTTTATCGTTAAATGGCAGCTTTCCATCGCATTTTTTCATGATACCAAGCACATACTCTGCATCTTTATCCATCTGCGCCGGAATTTTCTCGCGGATGCTTAAATCCAGCTTTCCGTCTTCTTTGACCGCAGTAACTCTTCCAGTCACCTCTGTTCCGACACGGAAATTTTTAAAAACTTCTTTTCTTGGGATCAGCGCAGAATATTTATTATCTACGGCAACAAAGACTCCAAAGCGATCACTGGTGTCATAGACAATCCCATGTACCATATCATCTTTCTTATACGGAGAATCCGTGCGAAGAAGACCGTATACTTTCATTGTCGCACAAAGTCTCTGACTTTTGTCAATGTAAAGTGTTACAAGACATTTATCTCCTTTTTCCACTTTTGCTGTCTGTTCTTTAAATGGAAGGAACAGATCCTTTTCCAGTCCCCACGACAGAAATGCCCCGAATTTTCCTACATCTGCAACTTCGAGCACTGCCAATTCTCCGACTTTCAATTCCGGCTCATTGGTCGTGGCGATCAGACGGTCGCTGGAATCCTTATACAGAAAGACCTCAATCGGATCTCCCACTTCAATATCCTCCGGCACCTGCTTTTTCGGAAGAAGCACTCTTTCTTCAGCACTTCCCAAATACACTCCAAAATCCACGATTTTTACTACTGTCAATACTTGTTTTTTCCCTAACTGCATCCTAATTTTCTCCTCTTACTTGCACGATCGCATATGGTCTTTCCTTTTCATCTCCAAGCACGATCGTTGTGTTGTCTTGTTCCTCTATCATAGACGGATAAATCATATCTCCGTACACTGCTGATTTTTTGTACTCAACCCTCAGTTCCCTGATCTTAGACGGCGTTCCCATCTCTTCCCAGACATCCAATGCCATCTGCACATACTGGCTATTGTTCACATGGTGATTCGTATCGATCTGATGTCTTCTCACTGGAAATGGCTCACCCTGCTTTCGTTCTTTTGGCAGAGGGATCTTTCTTCCTGCATATTCCATCGGAAACGGTTCCTCTGTTCCATACCCTGCAATTTCCTGAGGCTGTGGTCTTACCGGACGCCCTTTTTTCAGATCCATGAATACCCATATGGAATAGGCATAGGCGATTTTACTCCCTTTTGCATCGGTCATCACAAAATTTCTTGTCCCATACAATCCGTCAAATCCGGTCGCGAACGTCTCTACTGTAACTTCCTCACCAAGTTTTGGCCGACGCTCGATCACAATCTGCCAGAAAGACAATACCCATGCTTTCTGATGCTCCTCCATATATTCACATCCGACTCCAAGTTCTTCTGACTGGAAGGTACTGCAGTCTTGAAAATAATTGACAAGATTGGGAATGGTCAGTTTCCTTTCCCCATCGACTTCGCTGTATCTGATCCGTTGTTTCCATTGATATTTCATTTCTCTGCGCCTCTTTTACTTTTCTTTCTCATTGATAAAACTTGTCTCCACGGTAATCACACACTGGTATCTGGAATCCCTCTCCCGGATGCATCTGACAAATAAGTCATGCAGCTCCCTCTGCTTTGCCTGATCATATTCATGTGGCACTACCATGTCAAAGATCAGATTGATCTGGTCTTTGCCGTCTACCATTCGGAAATCATGGATACTTGCATCTGCGTCCAGCGACTGAAGCACTTCTTCTGCCATCTTTCTCGCTGCAAGTACTGTCTCATCTTTCGTCTCAACGGGATCCATATGAATGACAAGAAAAATGCCAAGCTGCTTGAGCGCATCCCGCTCAATCCGGTCGATCACCTCGTGTGACGTCTCAATGTCTGTGTCGTTAGGAACCTCTGCATGGATGGATGCCATACTTTTCCCAGGTCCGTAATTATGTACAATCAAATCATGGCTTCCCTACAATCCCATCATACTGCTCTACAAATTTTGTGATCTGTACATAGACTTCCGGGGAAACCGCTTCTCCGATCAATGGCTCCAGTGTGTCTTTTGCAATGCTGATTCCTGCCCACATCACGACAAGTGACACATCCCAGTCCTACAAATCCATCGATATTAATTCCCGTCACTCCAAAAACAATCAATGAAAGAATCGTCGCTGAAGTTGTGATCACATCTCCGATCGAGTCGGCCGCTGTCGCCAGCATCACCTGGGAATGGATTCGTTTTCCTAATTTGTTATTGAACATTCCAAGCCACAGCTTGATTCCGACAGAAAGCAATAATATTATAACAGAAATCAACTGAAAGTGCATCTCCTGCGGATGCATGATTTTCTGAATCGCATCTTTCAAAAAAAGTAAAACCGACCTCAATGACAAGGAAAGATACTACCAGTGCAGAAATATACTCGATTCTTCCATGCCCAAACGGGTGATCTTTATCTGCGGGCTTACTTGCGATCCGAACTCCTACAAAGCTTATGATAGAAGATCCCGCATCTGACAGGTTGTTAAATGCATCTGCCATAACCGAAATACTTCGCAGAACAAACCCGATACTTATTTTTATCAAGAATAATAACACATTACAAAAGATGCCGACGACACTCGCCAGCATCCCATATCTTGTCCGGACTACGTTGTTTCCTGTCTCTTCATATTCTTTTACAAATCGTTTTACTAACCAATCGGTCATAAAATCCCTCTCTTCTTTTGCTGTTTTCTATTTGTCATCTTTCTCCGGAAAAAAGAACCATCTCACTTTTACTTTTGCATCAGAAGTTACCAGATCATACTCTTCCTCCGTCAACACTTCCTGAAGTTCTTTCTTTCCATCTTCCGGGACGACTGCATGAACTGCATCAATAAAACAGAGATTTGGATATAGGACACACCACCAGTTATGCCCTTTTGCCTCTCCAATCTCAATGCGAAGCGCTTCATATTCCCCTGCCGGAAATGTGACGTCCCCATAAGTTTTCTCCGGGAAATAACTTGTAGTCAGTTCTAGGTGAACCGGATAGTCATAGGACTCCCCACAGATTACTGCCTGAGCAATATCCCCCAGCTCTCCGAGATGCTCCCCAACCCACTCTCTTGTCTGTGCAAGATCGGTATGCTGCGGCATTTTATATTCCATATAGGCAAGAACCGCTTCCTTGACCTTCATCTTCAATGCCTGATCTTTTTCGCTGTCACTATTTGCCAGCACATGGAACCGCAAAACCTCTCCCGCCATATGTTCCTGAAGATTGGACAACTTCTCCTTTGCTGCCGCATGCATCCTGGTTGTCACCACCCCGGTCAATACCCCTGCGATCAATACTGCAAGTATGAAAATCCTGTACTTCGCTTTTTTTGTGATCCCCGGCACAACTGTCTTTTCTGTTTCTGCTGCTTGTTCTCTCCCACTCATCACTATGTACCTCCCTTTTTGATATAAGGAGTATGTACCGATGAGCAGTTTTTATTCATTATTCCTATTCTTTTTTCGAGCGGATCGTATGCAGCACAGATTCTACCTGATTCTCAATATGGCGACATACAATCTTTGCAGCTTCTTCCTTGTTGCGCTTTTCAATATTTTCTATAATCTGATCATGCTCTTCTAACAATTTCACATGGGATTCGTCCTTTTTCAAATATTCCACGCGGAAACGGTACATCTGCTCCCGGAGATTATTCAACAGTTGGATCAGACGCTGGTTGTCGGTCGCCATATAGATCACATCATGAAATTTCACATCGGCTTCCGCATATTTTGTCACGTCTTTGCTCTTTAATGTCACTTCAAACTCCTTCGCGGCTGCTTTCAACTCCTCAATCTGCTGTGCAGTCATCTTCTCACAGGCAATCTCTACGGCGAGTTCTTCTAACGCACGTCTGACTTCCAACACATCCTTTAAGCTTTTCTCTGTGATCTCGGCCACTTCCGCCCCTTTTCTTGGGATCATGAGCACAAGTCCCTCCAGCTCCAGCTTGCGGATCGCCTCCCGAATCGGAGTGCGGCTGACTCCCAGCTTATTGGCAAGCTGTATCTCCATCAGGCGCTCTCCCGGCTTTAATTCTCCGCGCAGAATTGCCTGCCGCAGTGTATTGAATACAACATCTCTCAATGGTAAATACTCGTCCATGCTTACTTGAAATTTTGGTTCCATGCTCTTATTTCCTCCTTGCATTGTGTATATTCGTAATATACACCTGCTTTGCCAGTTCTCTGTCTCTGATTGCTTTCTGTGCCTCGCGCGCCATTCTGCGGTCTCGGAACAGACCAAATACCGTCGGCCCACTTCCGCTCATCATCGCGTTCAAAGCCCCGTGCGCTTTCATCACATTTTTAATCTCTTCGATCACCGGATATTCCCCGATCGTCACTCTCTCCAGCACATTGCCCATCGAAGCTGCCACTTTTTCCAGGCTCTGCTCCGAAAGTCCCTGCAGGATCCCATCAATATCCGGATGATCTGTAATCTCCCCCGAATCTAATTTTTCATACACCATCTTCGTGGATACACTGATCGGCGGTTTCGCAATCAGCACATAACAGTTCGGCATCTGCGGCAGTCTTGTCAATTCTTCCCCGATTCCCTCTGCCAGCACTGTCCCTCTCATCAGACAGTACGGTACATCTGCTCCAAGCTTGACCCCTCTGTCCATCAATTCCTGCTCAGAGAGTCCTAAGGCAAACATCTTGTTCATTCCAAACAGAACTGCCGCCGCATTGGAACTTCCACCTGCCAGACCTGCCGCTACCGGTATATGCTTATCAAGTGTGATCGACACTCCGTCCTGAATATCAAATTCATCGATCAGAAGCTTTGCCGCCTTGTACGCAATATTATTTTCATTGACCGGAAGATAGAACAAATTCGTCTGAATCCGTATGCCCGGTTCCTCCGTTCGTCTCAGTGTCACATCATCATACAGATAGATGGTCTGCATAACCATCCTGACATCGTGATAACCATTCTCTCTTCTTCCGAGTACATCTAGTCCCAGGTTAATTTTCGCCAGAGATTTTAACTTTAAGTATCTCATCTTCCTACCCCTTTCGACCACAACACACGGATTTCTTCTATCAGAACCTCTACATCCGATAGAAGAAATCGTGTATCTTGTATACATTATTCTTATAGTATACTCATGTTTTCTTTAAAAATCAATATCTTATCCCCCGGTTTCACCTGATCTTCCGTCAGCCCATTGACTGCACAGATCCCGTCAATTGTGGTACAGTACCGCTTTGCCAGTGTCCACAGTTCCTCTCCTTCTTTTACGATATAACCGACGATTCCCGGACGGCGCTCCAGCTCCTCTGTCTGATATGGCTCCATCGTAATGTTGTCAATGACCTCTGTCTGCACCGGCTGTCTGATAAAACTGCAAAATGCCAGAACTGCCTTCACCTCAATCTCTCCACTTCCCGCCATGGAAATAGAAAGCTGTTCAATATTATTTGAAATATCATACTGTGTCTTCTCATTCATTCCTTCTGCCTCTAACAGATAGGAAAACGGCACCATGCCCTGCCACGTTGCAAATGGCACCTCATCATTTGCTTTCACATATAAAAAGGAGACATGGAGGATTCCTTCCATTTGAATTCCGTTTTCCGTCACTTCTGTGTGCTCTACCTGAATGTCTCCATTACTATGACAGATTTGAAGGATTTCTTCTTTTAACTCCGGAAGCGCAAGTTGCTCTGTCACCTTGCATTTTGAATGATTCTGAAGCAACAATGTCTCATAAGCTGCTTCCTTCTTTTCCAGATTACATTTTTCTTTCAGAGAATATGCATCCTCAAGAATCTCCAATTCTTCTTCCTGATAGATCGTGATCTTCAGATCCAGTGTTGCCTCAACGCCCAGTACCCTCATTTCTCCATCTTCATCCATGCGGATGTCCACAAGAGTATCCTCCAGATTTGCATAGAGATGATGATACATCTGTGCCTCTGCCCCGGAACATTCCACCGTTCCCTCATAGGGAACAGTCTGTTCTATCCAGTCTTCTTTCTGTTCCTCCGACAGATATAAGCAAAAAACAAGCAGTTCTCCTTTGACGACAAGCTGATCGTCAATCAGCTTCGAATCCAGCTTCCGGTTTACAATATCTGTCCAAAGAATCGTCCCAATATTCTCCTTTGTGCCCGGCAATGTAATCTCTTCCTTGATCCGGTAAGTATCTTTCTTCCCGGTGTGCAGTTCCAGCACTTTCGCAGTCCGCTTTTTCTGGAAAATTTCCTCCTCTTCAATTCCGGTTGTTGTCTCCTCTTCCCGGAGCACTTCCCGGCAAATCTGAAGCTCTACCATCGCTTTCAAATTCATTTTCCGGGAATGGATCAGCGTCGGCACAAACTCTACTCGGTAATCCCCTACACTGTATGTAACCTGTGCTTCCCCTTCTTCGATGTAGACCATCTCTTCAAATGGAAGTCTTCCTTCCACTGCTGACAGTTTTGGTTCCACCTCATCAGTCACATACAACACCTGAAAATATAGTTTTCCGGATACTCTGAGATAATTTTCCATCCGTTCTATCCCTTCGACCTTGACATGCCCCTCCCCCTGTACAACACGGAGTACATCATTTTTTGCATCGGGTACATTGTAATCGTCATCTACAAAAAACTGATGGATCATCCGCTTTCCAATCTGACTGCAATGTACATTTTTCTTTCTTAACTCCATAAAACATCCTCCTACTCAAATATAATATTTTTTTATCAATCCATTCCATTTTTCACAACAACATACGGATATGTCTGTTTTTCCGTGATTTTCTCTTCCTTGGACGGCCCTAAAAGCTCCGTCTGTATATAGACTGCATTTTCTGTCTCGTACAATGCTTTCACTTTTATACTGTAACCGCTTGTCGGTCTTGTTCCATACCCCACTGCAAGGTACAGTTCTCCCTGATCTGCATAAGAAAGTTGAAATCCTTCTTCCTTTCGCTCTGCAATCATTTCCTCTAATTCTTCCGGAATGTCCTGCTTCTCTGTCACCGTAAATTCTATGTCCCGAAGTTTCCCGGTCCGCTCTGTCTTCTCCACACAGCCGCCCACCGTCAACATCAGACAGGCAACAAGAAGAAGAACTATTTTCCTGCCAATATACTTTTTCACCTGGAAACAATCACTTCCGCTCCTGCATGATTCTCTCTACATCTTATTATCTTTCTTGTCTTTTCATTCCCTCTCTAGTATAATATTTTCAATAAATCAAAATAATGAAGGAGACTTTAACTATGCTGCGTTTTACATTTTTAGTGATATTTTTAATATCCTTTTTAATTCTTTCCATCCCAGTATTGCTTGTAGAAGCCATCATCGGGAAGTTCAACCGGAAGGCAAAAGATTACAGCTGTCTTCGCATTGTCCAGTGGGGATTTCGTTGTATTTTATGGATCACCGGAGTAGAAACGACCGTGATCGGCGAGGAACAAGTACCAGATGAACCGGTCTTATTTGTCGGGAACCACAGAAGTTATTTTGACATTCTGCTTACTTACTCCCGCTGCAAGCGTCTAACCGGCTATGTGGCTAAAAAGGAGATGGAACGCTTCCCGCTTTTGAACAACTGGATGCGTAATCTCTACTGCCTGTTCCTCGACCGAGATAATTTAAAAGAAGGACTCAAGACAATTCTGACCGGGATCGATTATATCAAGCAGGGAATTTCCATCTGTATTTTCCCGGAAGGGACAAGAAATACCGGCGAGGAATTAAGTATGCTCCCGTTTAAAGACGGCGCACTCAAGATCGCCGACAAGACCGGATGTGCAATCGTTCCTATCTCGATGAACAATACTGCCGAAATTTTCGAAAACCATCTGCCAAAGAAAGGTACAAAGGGATTTCCGAAAATCCGGAAGACGCATGTGATTATTGAATATGGCAAGCCAATCTATCCACACACACTTGTTCGGGAAGAACGCAAGCACCTTGGTGCCTACTGCCAGAATATCATTCAGGAAACTATCAATAAAAACGCTGCACTGCTCGAAAGCGTGCACGAAAGGGGCTAAGAACCATGACAACACAAAATTTAACATTATTGACCGATTTTTATGAACTGACGATGATGCAGGGATATTTTCACAGCAAAGAGGAAAATACTCCTGTCGTCTTTGACATCTTTTTCCGCAGTAATCCATCCGGCGGCGGGTATTCCATCGCAGCAGGACTGGAACAGGTAATTGAATATATCAAAAATTTGAATTTTTCTTACGAAGATGTCGACTATCTTCGCAGCCTGAATCTATTTGATGAAACTTTTCTTCAGTATTTAAGCGGATTTCATTTCAGCGGAAGTATCTATGCAATCCCGGAAGGAACTGTGATCTTCCCTAGAGAACCGCTCCTGAAGGTGATTGCTCCGGTGATGGAAGCGCAGCTTGTGGAGACTGCACTGTTAAACATTATCAATCACCAGTCACTGATCGCCACAAAAGCTTCCCGCGTCGTCTATGCCGCTGACGGAGACGGTGTGATGGAATTTGGACTTCGCCGGGCACAAGGACCGGATGCCGGACTCTACGGCGCAAGAGCAGCCATGATCGGCGGATGTATCGGTACTTCCAACGTGCTTGCCGGACGAATGTTTGATGTACCGGTAAAAGGAACCCATGCACACAGCTGGATCATGAGTTTCCCGGATGAGTACACTGCTTTTAAAACTTATGCCAAGCTATACCCTTCCGCATGCTGCCTGCTTGTAGATACTTACGACACCTTAAAATCCGGTGTTCCAAATGCGATCCGTGTCTTCCGGGAAATGCGCGAAGAAGGAATCGAACTGAAAAATTATGGGATTCGTCTGGACAGCGGTGACCTTGCTTATTTATCAAAAAAAGCAAGAAAGATGCTAGATGCCGCTGGCTTCTCGGATGCATTCATCTCGGCCTCCAATGACCTTGATGAATACCTCATTCTCGACTTGAAGAATCAAGGTGCCGCAATCACTTCCTGGGGGGTTGGTACAAGTATGATCACATCCAAAGACTGTCCGGCATTCGGCGGTGTCTACAAACTCGCTGCCATTCAGAATGCCGACGGTGAATTTATTCCGAAGATCAAACTCTCAGAAAATACGGAAAAGATTACGAACCCAGGAAATAAAACCGTTCACCGAATCTATGACAAAGAAACCGGAAAGCTTCTTGCTGACCTGATCTGTTTTGTCGATGAAGTCTTCGACGAAAGTAAGGATCTCCTACTCTTTGATCCAGTAGAAACCTGGAAGAAGACAAAACTAAAGGTGGTACTTACACGATGCGCGAACTGTTAAAACCAGTCTTCTTAAACGGGAACTGTGTCTACCAATCACCGACCGTCATGGAATCGCTGATTACTGCCGCAAAGAGAAAGAAACACTCTGGGATGAAGTGACACGTCTGTTCAATCCGCATAAAGTGTATATTGACCTCTCAAAGAAATTGTATGATGTCAAAAAAGAACTGTTAGATCAGATGAGTATTCAAGAATAGGAGAAACTGATTATGGAACATATGTCATTACAGGAAATTACAACAGCCTGTGGCGGAACCTATTACGGGGAACCGTCACTGCTTACAAGAGAAGTATCCGGTGTCGCCATCGACAGCCGGAAAGCCGGAAGGATTTTTTATTTGTCCCGATCAAAGGAGCCAGAGTAGATGGACATTCTTTCATTCCACAGGTGATGGAACAAGGGGCACTCTGCACACTCTCCGAGCACCCGCTTTCTGACAGTTCCCCATATATCCTTGTGAGTTCCTGCGCCCAGGCGCTCAAAGATATTGCCGAACATTATCGCAGGGCACTCGGAATTAAAGTAGTCGGGATCAGTGGAAGTGTCGGAAAGACAAGTACGAAAGAAATGATCGCTTCCATTTTGGAACAGAAATATTCCGTTTTAAAAACTGCCGGCAACTTCAACAATGAAATCGGTCTCCCACTAACCGTTTTCCAGATTCAAAAAGAACATGAGGTTGCTGTTCTTGAGATGGGCATCAGCGACTTTCAGGAAATGAACCGCCTAGCCAAAATTGCACAGCCAGACATCTGTGTGTTGACCAATATCGGACAATGTCATCTGGAAAATTTAGGAGACCGCGACGGTGTGCGGAAAGCGAAGACAGAGATGTTCGCCCACAGACGTCCGGGCGCTTCAATCATCCTAAACGGAGATGATGACAAACTGTCTGAAATTGCAACAGTGCATGCCGCTTCTTTCTCCAAACAAGACGGTACAACTGTCGTTCCTTATTCTGATTCGACTCACGATGAGACTTCTGCCGCATCCGCTGTCGGCAAATCCGGGGATACGACTCCTATCTTCGTTTGGAAAAGATCCGCACAATGCTTTCTATGCCGATGAAATTCAAAGTCTCGGACTCAAAGGAACTTCCTGTAAGATTCACACTCCAGCAGGTGATGTTACAGTGATCATTTCCATCCCAGGTGCACACATGGTATACAATGCCCTTGCCGGAACCGCAGTCGGCATTGAACTTGGACTGACACTCGATGAGATCAAGACCGGAATCGAAGCATTACAGCCAGTTGCCGGAAGAAACCACATGATTGAGACAGAACATCTGACAATCCTTGATGACTGCTACAATGCAAATCCAGTTTCCATGAAGGCCTCCCTGGATGTCCTCTCCACCGCACTTACAAGAAAGGTTGCAATTCTCGGAGATATGTTTGAACTTGGAACGAAGGAACTTCTCCTTCACAGAGAAGTTGGTACCTATGCAGCCGAAAAGAAACTGGATCTCCTCTGCTGCATTGGGACATTATCCAAAGCAATGGCAGATGGTGCATCCGAATTTTCCGCACAAAACGATACAAAAATTTGCTATTTTTGAGACAAAAAAACGACTTTTTAAATGCTGTTTCTTCTATTATAAAGGAGCACGATACAATTCTTGTAAAAGCTTCCCATGGAATGGCTTTTGAAGAGATCGTCCACGCCCTCTGTCACTTAACATTTTAAAAAACACTCAGGAGAATTGACATGAATTATGAAGTATTAGTTCTTGATCTTGACGGTACACTCACCAACTCTGAAAAAAAGATTACAGAACCAACAAAAGAAGCGCTGCTTGACATTCAGCAAAAAGGAAAGATCGTCGTGCTTGCATCCGGCCGGCCGACCCCCGGCATCTTGCCGCTTGCCCACGAATTGGAATTAGAAAAAATATGGGGGGTATGTTCTTTCTTTTAATGGCGCAAAGATCATCAACTGCAGTACCGGAGAAGTCTTATACAATAAGACGATTCCTTCTGAAGTGATACGCCCTGCCTATGAACTGGCAAAAGATTATGATGTGGATATTCTTGCATATTCCGATGATGCGATCATCTCCGGAATCTGCCCGAATTCCTATACAGAATTGGAAGCCCGAATCAACAGTCTTCCGATCTGCCGTGTAGAAAATTTCTCTGCATATATAAATTTTCCTACAAACAAACTGTTGATCTCAGGTGAAGAGTCGCTCACTGCCGAACTGGAAATCAAATTGAACTCCCATTTCCGCAAGCTACTCAATATTTACCGCTCAGAGCCTTTCTTTCTGGAAATCATGCCACAAAATATTGATAAAGCATATACCCTCCAGAAATTATTATCTGCAATCGGCCTGACCGCAGACCAAATGATCTGCTGCGGCGATGGTTATAATGATATTACCATGCTGGAAAGCGCCGGACTCGGTGTTGCCATGGCAAATGCCCAGCCGCTTGTCCGTGAAAAAGCAGATTATATTACAAAGTCCAATGACGAAGACGGTGTTCTGTTCGTCATTGATCAATTTCTCAGATAGAAGCTTTCCACTTCATTTTGCCGGCTGTTCCCTTTCGGGAGCAGCTTTTTCATTTGTCCTTCTTTCAAACAAATTTTCTCCTCGTATTTTTTAGAAGCCGGCAACTTTTCCAAACGTCTCTTTCATCGACTCATACAAATGATCTTCTTCTCCAATACATTTATTCCGAAAATCCATCAGTTCGCACATAATCTTGATAAAAAATGTATTGACTTCTTTCTCATATGTATTTTGTTTTTCCCGGTCTTTTTCCGGCAGATTTGCTTTCTTTTCTTCTCTTTGTTCTTCTGATACCCTAGCATAAAGTGTGTGAAGTAAATTTCCATTTGTCACATTGACTACTGACAGATATTTCTCTACCAGCGCCAAGTCTCCATAAGTAACCGCGTTGGAAAAAGCATAACGAATAGACTTTTCTACCCTGCAATAATTTGTCTTATTCATACGCGCTACCTTTTCGTATACAATCATCATCTTCGCATTTCTCCATGCCTCGTCTTCTTCAAATAGTTCCATGATGTCCAGAATATACTTGAATCCTTTCAAATTCGCTGGTATCCCAATCTCCATTAAAATTTCCTGTACCCGTTCTCTCATCACTCTACTCCTTTCGACAAACTGGTAAATCCTTAGAAAGCACCTGCCCTTTACCCTATCGTATTTGTCTAAAATAGTCAATCTTTTTGTTGACTTTAAAAGAATCTTGTAATATTATGGGTTTGTTTAACAAAATATTATATCATTTTAGGGAGATTTTACAATGAGTTTAGGAGATAGACTGAAAGAACGACGCGTTATGCTGAATTTAAGTCGAAAAAAATTAAGCGAGATCACTTACATTACTCCACAAGCCCTGGCCAACTATGAAAATGGAATCAGTACTCCGAAATTTGAAATATTAATCAGCCTTTTTCAATCATTAGAATGTGATGCCAATTATCTATACCAGGATTATCTGCCTGCCAATCTCCAGACAGACTTTAATATTACAAAAAACGAACAAGATCTCATCGAAAAATACCGTCAGCTCAATGACCATGGAAAACATGTAGCCAAACTGATCATTGACGAGGAATATGCCCGTATGCTGGAAGGTCTTCTCCGGAAGAAACGTGTCTCCTTCCCATGCCTGTTTCCAACCCTTCACAATGCCTGGACATTCCATCTTGATGACTGTTTCTCAAAGGAAGTCAGTATCCTGCCTAACCATATCACAAGCGAGACTGATTACTGCATCAGAATTCCGGATACGGATATTCTAGAGCCTATTTTTCACTCCAACGATATTCTTACCGTGAAAAACTGTCCGGTTCATCACAATGAAATCGGAGTATTCTCCTTTCAGCATAAGATGTACATTCTGAAATTATATCATATGGGAAATACGATTAAACTGATTCCATTCCATGTCAATGCAACGCCAATCCATATCCATCCGATGAGTGATTTCAAATGTCTGGGAAAAGTTCTCGGTGTTGTGTCTGAGTAGGTCGAATAGTTCTCTTTGTGAACAGTTCTTCATTTTTTCTTCTTACTTTATTCACAATCCTTTTATTTTTTTGCACACACAATCAACACATTTTTCCAGTATAGTTATTATTGTAATAAATTATTACTGAAGCAACATTCATAATACTATTACTAATAACATCTTTTTCATAACTTTTCTCCAAGAACTGCGTCCCCAACGCAGTTCTTATTTTTTCTTTTTTCCTACACTATTTTACAAGCATCGACCAACGCACTGCTCTTTGCGTAAGCGGTGCTTTTTGCCTCAAAGAAATCTGTTTTGATCATATTTGCGTTGGAAAACTGACTGACCCATCCCATACTCTCCGGCTCTTTTTCATGCCCTTCATAAATTGGCGCAAGCCCAAGATTTTTGCAGCGCAGATTGCCCAGATATTTCACATAATCTGTGATCATGTCACAGCTCAGTCCACTCACTGCATCGCCGATCACATAATGCCCCCATGCAATCTCCTGCTCACAGCCTTCTCGGATCATCTGACGATATTCTTTTTCTTTCTCCTCGCTGAATAATTCTGGAAGTTCTTTTCTGAGTTCTCTTAAAATATTAGTAAATAACCATAAATGTGTGTTCTCATCCCGATTGATGTAACGAATTTCCTGCACGGAACCTGTCATCTTCTGATTTCGCCCAAGATTATAGAAAAAACATGAACCCACTGTAAAAATAAATTCCCTCCAAAATATAGTTTGCAATCATCGTCCGCACGAATGCTTCCAGACTTTTCTCTCTCTGAAATTCATTGTACAGATTTCCGATAAATTCATTCCGACTCAGCAGATGCGGATCATCTTTCCACTGATACAGCACTTCATTTCTCTCCTGCGGCTCACAGATTGTATCCAGCATATAACTATAACTTTGACTGTGTACTGCCTCCTGAAATGCCTGAATCGACAGGCACAGATTTACTTCATTTGCTGTAATATATTCGCTGATGTTCGGCAGATTCGCAGTCTGAATACTGTCCAGAAATACAAGAAATGATAAAATCTTATCGTATGCTCGCCGTTCCGGTGCCGGAAGCGTGCGATAATCCCTGACATCCGCACCAAGATTAATCTCCTCCGGAATCCAGAAATTATTCATTGCCTGCCGGTACCAGTCACTCACCCAGCTATATTTCATATTGTTGAAATCATTTAAGTTTGTCGTATTTCCCCCGACAATCCGGCGCAATCGTACTTCCGTATCCCCTGCCGGATTAAACAGCGGTTTTTTCTTTAACTCTGCCATTTGATTCGTTCTCTCCTTTTCTCTTTTATCCCAGGCACTCTCTCCTACGCAGAACACACTTCACACTCTTCCACTTCCAGACTCTTAGAACGGATATAGTAGATCGTTTTGACTCCCTCTTCCCACGCAAGCAAATATAGATGCAATACTTTTCGGAATGTATACTCATTTGTAATATAAAGATTCATACTTTGCGCCTGGTCAATGTAGCGTTGCCTTACTCCACAGGCACGGACAGACCAAGTCTGATCGATATGGTGTGCGTTCTTGTAATACCAGAACGTATCCATTGTAAGCTCCGGCGCCACACGCGGAAGAATTCCGCTTTTCTTTTCCTCAAGAAAATACCTGCTCATGACCGGGTCAATCCCCGCTGTCGTTCCGGCAATCATACTTGTACTTCCCGTCGGCGCGATCGCCATCAGATACCCATTTCGCATTCCATTTTCCCTGACCTTTTTTGCCAGCTTTTTCCAGCGGTCTTCGGTCAGATGTCTCTCTGCAAAATATTCTCCGGTCTGCCATTTACTTCCTTCAAAATAGGTGTAGCACCCTTTCTCCCTGGCAAGTTCTGCACTTGCTTCCACCGCTGCATAATGGATCTCTGCAAATACACGCTCTGCGAATGCCAGATGTTCTTCGCTCTCCCATGGAATCTCATTTTTCGCCAGCATATGATGGTAACCACTTACCCCAAGCCCGATTGGGCGATATTTCTCATTGTTAATCTTCGCGTATGGTACCGGAAAAAAGTTCAGATCGATGACATTGTCCAGCGCGCGCACTGCCGTCTTCGTGATCTCTGACAACTCTTCCCTGTTATTGACATCGATCCTTCCAAGAGAGAGACTTGCAAGATTACATACAACAAATTCTCCCGGCTTTGTGACTGTCACAACAACCTGCTCCCCGTCAATCTCTGTAATCTTCTCCTCTGTCACTTCCATCTCACTCATATTCTGGGCAATCTCTGTACAGAGATTGCTGCAATAAATGATTCCCTTATGGCTGTTTGGATTTGCCCGGTTGACATGATCTCTGTTAAATGCGAATGGCGTCCCTGTCTCCACAACGCTTTTAATGATCATCCGAATCACATCCTTGATCGGAATGACTCTCTTTTGGATCTCCGGATCAGCCACACAATCGAGATATTTTTTCTTCCATTCTTCTCCAAAAGAATCTTCCAGTGCATATCCTTTTTTCTTCAAGATCTCATGCGGACACATCAAATACCATTCTCCCTCAAGATTGTCTCTCGCCTGTTCCCAGAAATAATCCGGATAGCATACTCCCGGGAAAATATCATGCGCCTTCATTCGGTCATCTCCGTTATTTGTCCGCAAGTTGAGAAATTCTGGAAGATCCCGATGCCACACATCAAGATAGACCGCTGCTGCTCCCTGACGAACCCCAAGCTGATCGACCGCGACTGCCGTGTCATTGACCAGACGGATCCAGCGGATCACACCTCCTGCTGCTCCCTCAAATCCACGGATCGGGCTTCCGCTTGCACGCACTTTTCCAAAGTACATTCCCATTCCGCCGCCAAGTTTGCTGACTTTCGCAAAATTATCAATGCTCTTATAAATTCCATCCAGACTGTCCGACACTGTATCGATAAAGCAGGAGGAAAGCTGGTGGTGCGGCTTTCTCGCATTGGCAAGTGTCGGTGTCGCCACCGTCACCTGCAGCTTGCTTAACATATTATAAAACTTCTCCACCCATACAGACCGATCACACGGTTCCTTCATCGCCAGATGCATCGCAATCCCGAGAAACATCTCCTGCGGACTTTCTAACAAAACGCCCTTCTGATCTCGGATCACATAACGATTCAGAAGCAGTTCCAGCCCCGAATAATTAAAAAGATGATCCCGTTCCTCCCGCATCAATTTCTCAAATGCTGTGATTTCTTCCTCCGTATAATTTTCTAAAATATAAGCACCGTACAGATTCTCTTTTGTCAGATAACATATTTTCTCATAAAAAGAATTCACGTTCCGCTGTTTCATCTGTGCTTTCAACTCATTTCGAAATGTTACCAGGCGAATCCGCGCTGCGATCATCTCCCATTTCGGTGCCTCCTGTGTCGTCAGCTCCACTGCCGCTTTCAGCAGCATTCTCATCTGTTCCTCCCCGGAAAGTCCGGCTTTGTTAAATGTCCGGTATTTTTCCGCAAGTTTCTCCAGACAATATTCCTCTTCCGGAAACTCGTTTTTCATATCGAAAAAAAACTCCCAAAGGCCTTTGGCTTCTGGGAGATCATAAATATATCTATTATTATTCATATTCATTTTATCTGTCGCCCCATACTATTTATTGTGTTCTTTTAAAATATTAACACAAGATATAGTGCATTGCAACAATTTCTTATTCTGCTTTTTTTCTTTTGGACAAACAGCAGACTACCGCAAGTGCAAGCAATGCCGTCATGCCCCAGACAGCGCTTGCTTCTGGATCTCCGGTTTTTGCCCCTCCGCCCCTCTCAGGATTCTTTCCCTTCTGAGGATTTTCCGCTTTTTTTACATATGTATTCGTAATCGTATAACGATTTTCCACATTTTCTACAGACATCTTATATCCTTCCGGCACTTGAAGTTCCGTCACACGATATGCCGCATCTTTGTCAAGATTTTTCCACTCGTGCGACCAGTTATTCTTGCTCGACAATTCTACCTGCTCTTTTAACTGATTGTTTTCATAGAGCCCGGCCACGATTTTCTCCGGTCTCTTTCCCGCCTTATCATTGTCGTCTTTCCATATTTTCACAACAGAGATTTCCTGCGATTTCTCCGGATAGTGAATCTCATTTTTCGGCTCCAGACGAATGTCCGATACCAGTTCTCCTTCCTTTCCCCACATCGGAATGGATACAAGAACAGATGCCTGCTCTATTCTATAAGAAAGGTTCTGATTTCCCGTACAGCTCAGAAGATAAATTCCCTCTTCCAGCCCGGCAAAAGATGCCGTCCCCGCTTCCCCTGTAATCTTTTTTGCCTGCTCCGTCACCGAACTGATCTGAATACATTTTTCCAGAAGTGTCACCGCTTCCCACCTCTTATCTGCCCGGATCAGAGAGGTAATTTCCTCTCCACTTTGTGCAAATGCTTCTTCATATACCAGCGCTCCATAATTCCCTTCTGCAAATTTGGCAATCGAATACAGAGACAATTCGACTCCCGGCAGCTTTTCCCCTGTGACAGGATTCTTCTCTGTCACTTCAAGTACTGCCGTCTCTTTCGCACTTCCGGTCAGAGGAAGCAGGAATAAAATGCAGCACAGACTGATCAGTATGCCCGCACATTTCTTTCTCATTTCCCATCCTCTCCGCTTTCTTCCTTCTCCCATTAAACTTCTCCTTTTTTCTTTTTTCGTTTCCTGCAGACTGCCCACACAATTCCTGCACCTGCGCACGCCAGAACAGTGTACGCCCACAGCCAGTCTTCTTTTTCTTTCTGCACCTGCCCGATTTCCTTTTCTGTGAAATCATAAGCAGTTCTCTCTGCCCGGACAAGAAGACGATGTGTGTTGACTCCGTACGGTGTACAAGTTAACAGTGTAATCTCGTCTCCTCCCTCCCGGATCTTTAATTTTTCCGTATCTGAAGGAAGTACAACTTCCGACTGTTCTACCCGGTACGCAAAGCTTTGATCCAAAATATGAATAAAAATCAGATCGCCTTTTTTCAGTTGATCAATGTCTGTAAATAACTTTTTCGATGGCAATCCGCTGTGACCTGCCAGCACAGAGTGTGTCGATGCACCTCCCACCGGAAGAGAGCTGTATTCTGCCACTCCGATCCCTTTGTTCAACACTTCCTCAGAAGTTCCAAAATAGATCGGACAGTAGACATCGATGGCATTGATCTGAATGTATCCGAGCATCCTGCCATCCGCCGCCATCTCTGCCACCCTTTCTTCCGACGGCATGCTGATCCCAATTTCCCGCTGCTGATCTGCGAGAACCTCGTTGTATCTTCGCGCTCTTTCGATCTCCGCTTTCATTTCCTCTCTGTCTTTCTGTCCCACAATATCTCGATACTCTGTGATCGTCCGGTACGCAAACTGACGGTTGATAAAATCGGAAAAACTTGGATAAGCGATCAATCCGATTCCTGCCAGTAAAATACATAAAACTCCGATCAGAACCACTTTATTTTTCATACTTTTTCTCCTTAAAATGTTCCCGGCTTCTATTTTCTTATCTCACATCAAATTGCAAGAATGGCCTGCCAGAAACCGGCAGACCATTCTTTCCCGCGTGTCAGTCCATTCTGATTTCCGCTCTTTGGGAACTGAAAAAGCTTTCCGGACTGTTACATACCCTGTTTTTCTTTTCTATGATTTTTCCACGCATATCCTGCCAGCAGTACGACTGCCATTCCGATCAGAGCGATTCCTGCAAGGATAAACCCGGTTGTTCCTGCTCCGCCTGTACCCGGCAGTGAAATTCCTTTGTAATTCTTGATTTTCACCTGGAACAGCACGTTTCCATCTTTCATCGTGACATTTGCTTCCTCACTTGCCGCGCTGTTTCCATTTGTAATTTCCATCACTGCGGCTCCGGTATACTCTGTACCATCCTGTTTGACCGGAGTGATCTCAACTTCTACCGGTTCTGAAAGCAGACGGTATCCTTTCGGCGCCTGTACTTCGTAGATTTTATAAATTCCTTCTTTCAGACCTGTAAAATAAACCATTCCTTTCTCTGTTGTAACTGCATTTCCTTTCAGTACGATGACATTTCCTTCTGCATCATAGGTATACTTTCCAACTTCCTGTTCCAGCTCATCTTTCACCTGGAATGCGGCGCCTTCCAGATCGTTCATAATGTTTTCACTGTCTACTTTATGCACACCAAAGCCCCATGTATAAGTTGTAACATGATCTTCCAGTGTTTTGTAGCTTCCCTCTACGTCTGGATTGTTTGTATATTCTAACACGACGGTATTCGGGTTTCCCTGTCCCTCCAGTGTCTGTACAACTGCTTTTTCATTCAATTTTGCAGCATAGCGCAATGTGATTCCTTCATCCACATGTCCCTTGATTCTGTCATATTTAAAATCAAATACAAGTTTTGTTGTTCCATCCTGTTCGTGTGTTGTCTGGAATATATAATCTACATCCTGCTCTAAATGGTACTGCCCTGCCGTGGCAAGAATCTCCTGTTCTGTATCAAAAGTAAGTCCTTTGCTGAGTGTATCTGTGATCTGGTATTTGATGTTGACTGCATTTTCCTCATAAACCGGAATCTTTGCCGTAACTTCATACTGGATCTGTTCCCCGATTGCCGCACTGGAAGTATTTACCTTTTTCGTACCGCTCTGTCCATCTTGTACGATAATGCTCTTGTCCAGATCCGGCTTATTGTCCTTTGGAAGAAGTGATAAATTGTAATTCCATGCGCCATCTCTCTCCTGCGGTACCGATACAAGCATCGCTGTAGACGCCACCACTGCTCCCTGAGATGCTGATGAAGTTTCAAGAACAAGATAGTAACCAAGTGAAACTTTTGCTGCCACTCCGCTGTCTAACTGTGTTCCGGAAAGCTTTTTGTCTGTCACAAATTTATGAAGCTGTGCTGCAAATGTCTTTATTTTCTGTGCAGAACCAAGTTTTGAGATATCTTCTGCTTTATAGTTTCCATACATGTCTTTTTCAAAGAAATCTGCAAATTCCGGGGATGCCGTGTATATATATGCATCTCCGCTCTGCTTTGCATCCAGTACACGGTATGCGGTAAATGCTGCG